>Ga0209538_1000182_pt1 | contig 38386 bp, 36 predicted proteins | sample BarGraNGADG00211_2_FD_184492 | JGI IMG/M metagenome (GOLD analysis project Ga0209538, IMG submission 184492) | Arctic peat soil microbial communities from Barrow, Alaska - Barrow Graham LP Ref core NGADG0004-211 (SPAdes) (version 2) | ecosystem: Environmental > Terrestrial > Soil > Wetlands >... | reverse complement strand
TTCGCATATTCTCTAAGCAATGCTTCGCCATCGCCGTACTGCTCAACAGCATCTTCAAGAATCCTTATTCCAAGACCAACACCGTATCTGGACATGATACTTGCTGCATCCTCTATCGTTTCGCCTGCTTTATCTTTTGACTTCAATCTCATCGCTTTTGGCTCGAGAAATTGAGCATGCCCTCCAAGTTCTGTGGCCGCCGCTTCAAAAGACTGCCTCGTCCTTACCGAAGGGTTATAAAAGAACATGAAGAAAGTCTTGTACTTAAGGATCTCAGTGTATGGCTCTTCATACCTATGCTTTTTCATGTCTTTTGCAAGGGCAAGAACTTCATCAAGCCATTCCTTTCCCCAGTCCTGCGTAGTAATTAGATCTTTACCATAAAGGTCCATTGTCATCTCCCTGGACTACATTATTCTCTAACGATCGTCGTCCCTGCTTTTCCTTCAAGCGTTTCAAGGTATTTCGAAGTCAAGGAAATATAAGCCTTCTTGCCGCCGCCTTCAAGGAATTTAATAATTGCAAGAATCTTAGGTCCCATACTGCCAGCAGGGAAATGCCCTTCAGAATAGTACTTCTTTGCTTCTTCAAGAGTCAAATGTCTCAGGTTAACCTGATCAGGCTTCTGATAGTGAAGCTTGGCTCCATCTTCTGCTGTAAATATGGTTAGTGTGACATCAACATCTTCCCCTTTTTCCTTTGCTCTCTTTAGAAGCATCGTACCAAGTAAAGCAGAAGCAAGATCCTTGTCTATCACTGCCTCAACCCCTCTGTAAACCTTCAAATCTTTACCATCCGCAAAAGTAAAGCCATAGTTACTATGATAAACACCATTTTCGTCAGGTCTTTCTAAAACAACAGGGATACCACCACCACCAACTGTTATCGGTACCATACCTTTTTCAAGCGCTGCCTCAACGAGATCAATCTCAATTATATCAAGGGGTACAGGTGATGGGACAACCTTTCTCCAAATTTCGTTGCCTTTTTCGTCTTTCTTGTATGGTTTAACGACCCACCCGTCTATCTGGGCTCTTTCCATTGCTTGTTCTTTTGTATAAGATGGGCCAATAAATTTTGTAGGGTTCTGGAAACCAGGGTCATCTTTACCAACGACAACCTGTGTTACAAGGCTCACAACCTGTTTGTTGATGCCTTTTGTCTTTAGCTGGTTTGCAAGAATCTGTGCTAACATATACCCCATCGAGCCTTGGGTATCTGCCCCGCACACATCAAGGGGAAGAGGAGGAAGTATGGGCCTTGAATACTCTGAGCGAAGAAGAACATTGCCTACCTGAGGGCCATTACCGTGCGTAAGAATGTAATCATCTTCAGGAAAAGAATTTACAATGTTTGCTATATACTCGCAGGTTTCTTTTGTTCTTTTCCATTGCATAGCAATATCGGAGATAATAGCTTTTCCATTTTCATCAACTAAACCGACAGGGGCAACTTCATTGCCACCAAATGCGAAAATTCTAATCTGTCTTTTTCCCATGATGAACTCAGGTTTCTTAGATCTTCTATAGAATTATCTCATCATCAAGGACATAATTGCTTTTTGAACATGAAGCCTGTTCTCTGCCTCATCATTAACAATAGAGATTCTTGGGTCATCAATAAGGAGATCAGTAACTTCAAAGTTTCTACGAGCAGGAAGACAATGCATATACACGGCATTCTTGTTGGCGACCTTAAAATGCTCATGCGAAATGCACCAATCATCCTTGTATTTCTTACCCACTTCAGCATGTTTGTCGGGATTCCTGGCCCAGGATTTAGCGTAGATAACATCGGCGTCTTTTGATGCTTTCCAAATGTCATGCTCGATCGTGAGAGAACCGCCACTCTCTGCCACTGCCTTTTTTGCGAATTCGACATATTCACTGTCAACGTCGTAGAGCCCTGGCTCGTCAGGATAGGCAAGAGTAATATTCAGTCCAAGCGTGGAACCTGCAGCAATCATGGTCTGAGGAACTCCTGCTGATTTTGCTCTCTCATCATATGCCCATGACATAACAATCTTTTTGTTTCTTGCATGTTCCAAACCACCAAACTTCTCCGTCATCGTAAGGATATCACCCATGATCTGACAGGGGTGCTCCTTATCATCAAGCATATTGATTACAGGTATGTTCGCATATTCAGCTATTCCTCTCAAAACCTTTCTGGCATCTCCATATTCGTATGTTTCTGCACCCATCTGAGTCTTGAGATTGTAGAGACGAATTGCAAAACCGTCCAAGAATCTCGAAATCATTTCGGCAGTATCCTTCCATGACTCTTTATGGGAAAGCTGCAATTCCTCAGGATTATAGACCTGAGCAGATCCCCCAAGCTGAACTATCCCTGTTTGAAAAGAAAGTCGAGTTCTTGTTGAAGGTGATGCAAAAAGCAATCCTAAAACCTTTCCTTTGAGGATTTCTGCCTGTGGCTCACCCACAGCATTTCTCATTTTGAGCCACTTGGCAACGTCAAGAATTGTTTCCAATTCCTCTCGGTTAAAGTCGAGTACGCTAATAAAATCTCTGCCTCTCAAATCTGTTTTCATTTTTTACCTCCTTAGGCGCTAATTATCTTATGCTTTTAGTATTCGCAGTCAATAGGAAAAACTAATCGACTCAGCCACTGGTCTCATATGTATCGGGAATTGTCCAGCTTCCCGCAAACACCGTGTCAACTCACGTAAGAATGTACATGAATCATCAGGTCGTGAACTCACCAGAAATGGTCGCATAACTGCCACGTTTCTTGATCACCAGTTGCTGTCTTCTTTTGGTGATCTTATCCAGTCGGTCCTGGCCAATACACCCCTCGGATACAACAACATCCTCGGGGGAGGAGGATCTCGTGGAGGAGCGTTATCATGTCCATCTCCACACGTACGCATCGCGTCGGGACCGGGAGCCTCTGCATACGCGGGGGGCGTCAAGACCGCACCTGAGAGGGAAGGTCTGAGCTCTAAGGTTGCACCTGGACGGTGGACGCTGCTTGAAACACGGTATCAAGTGTAGCCGATCGACCCACGATCGCGATCTCCAGAGGACCTGCCAAAGTCGGCACATAGGCCACTGTCGCGGGCAGCGATGAAGCTGAAGTGACGAGTGACCCTCCAATATACACGTCAAACGATACGGCTGCTGACCCGGCGGGCTGAGCCACGTCGAGACTGAGCGTCATCTGCTGTCCGACCTTGAACTGCTTTGGGAATGCAGTCACACTGAGTTCACCACCGGGCGGAATCGGCCCGGGCGGAATCGGCCCGGGAGGAATCGGCCCGGGAGGAATCGGCTCCTGGTATACTTCCGTAGGGATCTGATCCCGGAGCATGGTCCTCACGACAACTCTGCTATCGGGCCAGTCGCTCGGAGCCAGCTTGGTCGGATCCTCGATCGCGAGTCGTACGGTCTGAAGAATCGGTGGATGAACCGTGCATGTCTGCGTGGGTACGTGGCTCGACAGGAAGTACGAGGAGTGAGTCGAGGATGCGGGACAGGCCTCGGTAGCGAGCAATCCTGAGGCGTCACAGATTGTGCGTACTGACACTCCCTCGGGTTTGGGGGCAAAGTATGTTTGTTTCTGAAGCTTGATAGCCTCTTGCATGTATGCTTTCCATGTCATGGCCGGAAACCGCGAGCCTGCGTTCCGGATGGCAGACATCTGTGCCCGCGCAACGTCGGCTCCGATGTGGATCACCGTGCAGAGCTCGGGAGTGAAGCCATCATACCAGGCATCGCGCCAATCGTTGGTGCTGCCTGTCTTACCAGCAGCCTGCAGTCCGCTGATGCGCGCGTTGGAGGTGTTTTCGTATACGCCCCTCAGCATTGTCTGCACAATCCAGGCCGTGGAGGCCGGTACGACCTGGGTCGCGGCGAAATTGTGCGCCTCGATCGTCGTCCCGTTCTGTGTCTCGATGCGACGTATAGGATAGGGTGTGATACGACGGCCTCCATTGGCGATCATCGAGTATGCCTCGACCATTTCCAGCGGCGAGATCTCAAAGCTGCCGATGGAGAGAGACACGTAGGGTTTCAGAGGAGACGTGACTCCCATCTTGCGGGCATAGTAGATGACTCTGTCGAGGCCAGTCCTGAGTGTTGTCTTGGCAGCGATGATATTGGACGATTCCTTGATGGCATTGGCCACGGAGATCCGGCCAAACCATTGGTTGGCCCCCAGCCATTCCGGGGGACTCCACCCGCCAAAGTCCGTGGGTTGCGAAGTGACAAGCTCGGATGGGAAGGTTGTGCCATTGTCGAGTGCTGCCGTGTAGTCGAAGAGCTTGAAGGTCGAACCTGGTTGTCGAGGTGCCAGCACGCGGTTGAAGTTCGTCTCGTCGTAGTTGGTTCCACCTACCATGGCCAGAATGTAGCCAGTCTTGGGGTCGACGCTCACCAAGCCCACCTGGGGTTGGAAGACCCCAAGGGAATCGCGGTCGCTCTCGACGAACACCTTGTCTTTCTTAGCCTGGTCCCAGACCTTCCGGACCGCTGCCAGTGCCGCTTCCTGGAGCTTGGGGTCGATCGTCGTGTAGATACGCAGGCCGCCCTGATAGAGCATCTCCCGGCCATACTGCTTCTCGACGATGGATTTGACATAGTCGACGAACCAGCCGATGCTTCCATATGGCGACCGCATGCCATTCTTGAGTGTGAGCTTCTCGGCGAAGGCAGTATCGGCCTCTTTCTGGGAAAGGTAGTGGTTTCGTACCATCTTGTGGAGCACAAGCTGCTGCTGCTGTCTTGCTTTCTCCAGGTCTACGTAGGGGTTGAAGGCGGAAGGTGCCGGCAGGACACCGACAATCATGGCTGCCTGAGCGACGTCCAGATCTCTTGCCGGGATGCCGAAGTACCCCAGCGCAGCGGCTTCTATGCCATACAGGCCGTTGCCGAAGTACACGTAGTTGAGGTACATGTTGAGGATCTCTTCCTTCGTGTACTGTTTTTCCAGGCGAAATGCGACGATGATTTCCTTGAACTTGCGCGCGACGGTGACATCGGTGTCATGCAGGATAGCCTGACGTGCCAGCTGCTGGGTGAGTGTGCTCGCTCCGCGAATGCCACGGCCGAGGAGCGGGTCCACGACTAGCCCGGCGACGAGACCCCGCAGGTCGATAGGACCATGACTGAAGAAGCGCTCGTCTTCAGACGCGATCAGAGCTTTGATGGCCTTCTCTGAGATTTCCGTGAGCTGTTTGGGTAGGCGATTCTCAGCAAAGAACACCGACGAGAGAAGCTTGTCGTTGCGGTCGAACACCTGCGAAGCCTTAGGCGCCTGGATGAACAGTGCGCCGACAGGGGGTACCTGGGTGGAGTAGTGTGCAAAAAGGAGAGCGACAATGGCGCTCCCGGCAATTCCGACTGCCAGTATCGCGACAAGAAGCCATCCAAGGACGACTTTAAGCCGCGGTCGAGCCCGATGTCTGGGTGAGTTGGCGTGTTCCATAGTCAAGTAGTGCCTCCTGGTTGTCGACACGGAGTGACGGTAGGCCGGGTTCTGCGAAGAGCAGACATGGATGCCTGCGTTTCGATTCGGAACGTGTACGGTGCTACCGTGGTGACTTCAGTGTCTCCTTGCGAGCGGCAAAGTCCTGTGAGATGACCTCTAGACGCTTGCGGATGTCTTTCAGGGTATCTCGCCGGCCAAGGTCCTTGGGCGATTCGAACGCAGTCTCGAGTTCATCGAGATTATCATAGATGTGTGTTTCCAGTTGATAGATCCTCGACAGGAAATCGGGGTTGAGCTGTTCATCGGTGAAGAACGTCGTATCACCATATCCGACGAATTCCACCTTGTCACGCAGTTCGTTCATTGTTCGAAGGATCTTGGAGATGTCATCGACGACCGACGTTTCTGCGTCGTTTGCCTTCTCGATGACGTCGGAAAGGATTTCCCTGAGGTCGTCCAGCTTGAACACCATAGTATCTCGCACCGTCTTGTCGGCAATGCGGCGCTGGTCTTTGACCTGATAGCCCACAAAATTCGGGATGCGAGCTGTCAGTTCTGCGAACCAGTTACACGGCGTACTTTCTGTATCGACCTTGTCATCCATAGCATCCCCCTTTGCCTCCAAGAGTCTACCCTATGAATTCTACATGTGGTGGTAGTACAAGTCAAACCATGACGCCGGCCCGCTTTCGCCACAGTCGGCTGTTTGACGAAAGCCATGGGCGCGGTAAACTATCATAGAAACAGATATGCGGGGGTCCGGCCCCCCTTGGCGTCACATGCAGCGCCGGAAGCGGAGGCATTATTCCATGAACTGGGCAAACTTGACAGAACGCGCTCAAAAGGCCGTATGGATGGCACAGGAGTCGGCTGGCTCGCTGGGTAACGATTTCCTCGACACCGACCATCTCCTGATTGGTCTTGCCAAACTGGAAGAAGGTATAGCATATGAGGCTATGGTTGCCAGTGGCATCGATCTTCACAAACTGGTCGACTACGTTTCCGATCAGGTGCGAGGGGTCAAGCACAACAACTTCCTCGGCAGGAATGATGAGATCATCCTCACGCCAAGGGCCAAGAAGGTCTTGGACCTGGCTGAGCGCGAGGCTATTAATCTTGGGGACGGGTATATCTCTACGGAACACATCTTGCTGGCGATTCTTCACGAGGGCGGCGGCGTGGGTATTCGAAGTCTGGAGGATGAAGGGGTCGATGTTTCGAAGGTCGTGAACACGGTTCTCTCGTTGCGTGGGACCGAGCATACGACGGAGCCCCAGCGCCCTGGTCACCAGCCGCGGCAGCGTACCAAAACGCCGACGCTCGACCAGTACAGTCGGGACCTGACAGAGATGGCTCGTCAGGGCAAGCTCGACCCCGTCATCGGCCGTGACAAGGAGACGGAGAGGCTGCTTCAGATACTGTTGCGACGAACCAAGAACAACCCCGTGCTCATCGGTGACCCCGGCGTAGGCAAGACGGCCATCGTCGAGGGACTGGCACGGAAAATCGTTGCGGGCGAAGTGCCTGAACTTCTCAAGAACAAGCGCGTCATTTCGCTTGACATTCCAAGCCTTGTGGCGGGGACCAAATACCGTGGCGAATTCGAGGATCGGATGAAGAAGTTTCTGGCCGAGATGAAGACGGCCGGCAACAGTGTCATTCTGTTCATCGACGAGCTCCACAACGTTGTGGGGGCAGGGTCAGCAGAAGGAAGCTCTATTGATGCGGCCAACATCCTCAAGCCGGCGTTGTCGAGAGGCGAGCTACAGACGATTGGAGCCACCACGCTGGGAGAGTATCACAAATACATCGAGAAAGACCCGGCACTCGAGCGCCGATTCCAGCCGATCGTCGTCAGCGAATCCACTGTACCCGAGTCGATCGAAATCCTGAAGGGACTACGCGACAAGTATGAGGCTCACCATCACGTAAGCATTACGGACGCGGCCATCGAGGCTGCCGTCAGGCTCTCTGTGAAGTACATCACGAGCCGGTTCCTGCCGGACAAGGCAGTCGACCTCATGGATGAAGCCAGCGCCAAGGTAAGGCTTGCTTGTACCGTTCCGAGCGACGAATACCGTCTACTGCAGGACGAGCTCGACAAGATCGAGCGAGAGAAGGACGACGCCATTCGCAATCAGGAGTTCGAGAAGGCGGCGGGTCTGCGAGACCAGGAGCGGGACGTTCACGACAAGATCGAGACGATGAAAGGCACCTCGTGTGTGGCATCGGCTGCACGGGAAGCCGTTGTGAGCCCGGATGACATTCGCGCCGTTGTGGCCCTGTGGACTAACATCCCAGCCGAGCGACTTGCTGAGGATGAACGAGCAAAGCTCCTGCACCTTGAGGACACTCTCCGAACCAGGGTTATTGGGCAGGATCAGGCTGTAGGGCTCATGGCTGAGGCCCTGAGGCGTTCTCGTGCAGGGCTTAAGCATCCTACAAAGCCCATCGGGTCGTTCCTGTTTCTTGGCCCGACAGGCGTGGGGAAAACCGAGCTGGCACGTGTCCTGGCCGAGGAGTTGTTTGGTAGTGAGTCATCGCTCATCCGCCTCGACATGAGCGAGTACATGGAGAAGTTCGCTGTGTCTCGCCTGGTTGGAGCCCCCCCCGGTTACGTAGGATATGAAGAGGGTGGACAGTTGACAGAGGCCGTGAGGCGTCGCCCATTCAGCATCGTCCTGTTCGACGAGATCGAGAAAGCCCATCCGGACGTCTTCGACATTCTGCTTCAAATTATGGACGATGGACGTCTGACCGACTCGAGTGGAAGGACGGTCGATTTCCGGAACGCCGTCATCATCATGACGAGCAACATAGGAGGGGGGTTCAATCGGATGGGTGGCCTCGGGTTCAAGCTTCCCGGCGAGGCTGGTGAGGCAGAAGTCCACACGGCGTCCATGATGGATGAGCTCAAGCACAGCTTCAAGCCGGAATTCCTGAACCGGGTCGACGAGATCGTCGTGTTCAACCAGTTGACGGTCGAGGACATCGAGAAGATCGTAGCGATCCTGCTGAAGAGAGTAACCAAGGAGATCGAGGAGGAGGACATGCACCTCCAATTCAGCCCCGAGCTCGTGTCGTATCTTGCACACAAGGGCTTTAACCCCGAGTATGGTGCCCGGCCGCTGCTGAGGTTGATCCAGCACGAAGTGGAAAACGAGCTGTCATACCGGATCCTGGAAGGTGAGTTCAAGCATGGCGACACCATCGTCGTGACGAGCGATGGCCAGAAGGTGGTCTTCGAGTCAGCACTGAGAGAGCCTGCGCCAGCAGAATAGGCAGGAGTCATGAACCCGAAAAGCATACGGAACTTTTGCATCATTGCCCATATCGATCATGGCAAGTCCACGCTCGCCGACCGTTTTCTTGAGCGAGCCGGCTTCATCCTGAAAAACAAGGGTGATCAGGTTTTGGATCAGATGGACATCGAGAAGGAACGCGGCATTACGATCAAGGCACATCCCATCCGACTGACCTATACTTCACGAGACGGTTCACCAGTGGTGTTCAATCTGATTGATACGCCTGGCCACGTCGACTTCACCTACGAAGTCTCGCGCAGCATAGCCGCCTGCGAAGGAGCAGTGCTTGTCGTAGATGCGACACAGGGTGTCGAGGCGCAGACTGTCGCCAACACCTACCTCGCGCTGAATCACAATCTCACGATCATCACTGTTGTCAACAAGATTGATTTGCCAAACGCCGACGTGGACGAGACGAAACGGGAGATCGAGGAGATCATCGGACTCGATGCCTCGGATGCATCTCTTGTCAGCGCAAAGACGGGGCTCGGAGTGGACGAGCTGCTTCGCGTTATCGAGGACAAGGTTCCGAGTCCTTCCGGTGACGCCGGCGCTCCTCTCAAGTGTCTCGTGTTCGACTCGCACTTTGATACCTACAAGGGTGTGGTTGTTCACATCAGGGTTTTCGAAGGGAGCATCCAGAAGGGAGACCGTGTCCGGTTCATGGCTACTGGCACCGAGTTCGACGTCGTCGAGGTAGGGTACTTCGAGCTTACGCCCGTCGTGACCGATGTCTTGACAGCCGGGGAGGTCGGCTACTTTGCCGCGGTGATCCGGGTTCCTGCCGAGGTTCATATCGGGGACACCGTGACGAGTGCAGTCCGGCCGACTGCTGAGCCCGTACCGGGGTACAGGCCGGTGCTCCCAATGGTTTTTGCCGGGCTCTACCCTATCGACGCCAACGACTATGAGGGGCTCAAGTCATCACTTCAGCGGCTGCAACTGAACGATGCTTCTCTCACGTTTGAACCCGAGTCGTCGGGGGCTCTGGGTTTTGGGTTCCGGTGTGGGTTCTCCGGACTCCTGCATCTGGAGGTTATCACGGAGCGCCTTCGGCGCGAGTACAACCAGGACATTATCGTCACCGTTCCGAATGTGCGGTATCGTATTATCAAGCGCAATACCGGAGAGGAAGTTCTTGCCGACAGTCCTTCAAAGTTTCCCCCACTGGGAGAGATCGAACGCATCGAGGAACCCTTCGTCAAAGCCGAGATTGTCGTACCGCATGAAGCTATCGGAGACGTCATGGAACTCACCAACAAGCGCAGGGGCATCTACATCAATATGTCCTACCCCGAGAGCCGGCGTGCGGTTCTGGAGTATGAACTCCCGTTGTCCGAGATCATCACAGATTTCTTCGATCGGCTCAAGTCGATCACGAAGGGGTATGGGACGCTTGACTACGAGCTGGCAGGGTACCGCAAGGAACGGCTCGCCAAGGTCGATGTCCTGGTTAACGGAACGCCCGTCGACGCACTCTCGTTTATCGCCCACGAAGATGAAGTCCAACACATCGCAAGGTCGATGTTGCAGCGGTTGCGCAAGTACGTTCCCCGGCAGATGTACGAAGTTGCGTTGCAGGCCGCAATCGGTGGAAAGATCGTAGCGCGCGAGAACATCGTCCAGCTGCGCAAGGACGTCCTGGCCAAGTGCTACGGCGGAGATGTCACGCGAAAGCGGAAGCTTCTGGAGAAACAGAAAGAGGGCAAGAAGAAGATGAAGCAGATTGGCAAGGTGAGCATCCCCCAGGAGGCGTTTCTCTCTATCCTCAAGCGTGAGTCGGACGACTAGACCGGTCGGCGTCTATATCCACATTCCCTTCTGTCGCAGAAGGTGTAATTATTGTGACTTCCTGTCGACAGGAGGGGCAACGGGTGTTCCCGACGAGTATGTGGATGCTTTGCTTTCCGAGTGGGGCCTGTGGGCTGATACATTACGCCGCCAGGACCTCGGTGTGCGGTCCATCTACGTTGGCGGCGGCACACCTTCCCTGTTGGAGCCCCTCCAGCTTCGGCGGCTGATCGACGCAGTGAGGTCTGGTGTGCCGACAATGCCGGATTGCGAGATCACCATGGAAAGTAATCCGGACAGCCTCGATGTTGAGAGAATCCGGGCGTACGCCGGCGCGGGTATCAACCGCTTGAGTGTTGGAGTCCAGAGCTTTAGCGATTGCTCGCTGAAGAGACTTGGACGCCTGCACGATTCGGCCGCGGCCGACCGCGCACTTCGGCAAGCGCGGGAAGCGGGGATTCACAACCTGTCTCTGGATCTGATGTACGGACTTCCCGGCTCTTTGCCTGGTGAAGAGGTTGCCTCGTTGAGACACGCCATCAAGTTATCTCCGGAGCACATCTCCTGGTACAACCTGACCCTGGCTGATGGCACCCCGTTGGCCAAGTCCATGGCTGAAGGTCGTGAGGTGATGCCTGACGACGACACGGTCCTGGCAACGATGCGGGAGGGATGGGGTCTGCTTGTGGCGAGCGGATTCGAGCACTACGAGATCTCCAATTTCGCCCGCCCCGGTTTTGTCTCGCAACACAATCTCGGCTACTGGCTGTTCACCGACTACGTCGGTCTCGGCCTGGGAGCGTCTGGATTCGTGTCAGGCAGAAGATGGATGAATGCCAGTAACATGGCAGCGTACCTCGCTGCCGTTCTGAACGGCAGGTTGCCTGTCGACAGCGAAGAACGGCTCGAGGGTCGTCTCCGGGAAGGCGAGTATGCCATGCTGCGCATGCGCTTGCCCGGTGCCGGCCTCGATTTCGCGACCTTTGGCGACCTGTTTCGAGAAGATGCGCGCATCATATTTCGTGACGCTCTTGCCCGGCTCATGGGCAATGGACTCATCAGCGTCTTGGAAGACAGGGCTGTATGTACACAGAAGGGCCTCGAACTGAACAACCTCGTGGCCGGGGCATTCCTCTGAGGACAGCAAAAACCCCGGCCATCAAGGCTGGGGCTGGTGGCGATGAGTGTCCCCTGTCAGTGAGAAACGTTGAACCGGAAGTGGGTGATCTCCTTGTTTTTCACGATGTAACTCTCACCCTCTATCCGCAGCAGCCCCTTCTCCTTGGCAACCTTGAAGGAGTTGTCGGCTTTACGGAAGTCATCCAGCGAGATGACTTCGGCTGCGATGAATCCGCGCGCGATATCCGTGTGGATCTTCCCTGCAGCACCCCGGGCACGGGTGCCGGCCTCGATGACCCAGGCCTTGCACTCGTCTTCTCCCGCCGTGTAGAAGGTCTCGAGCTTGAGCAGCTGATATGCTCTCCCAATGAACGTGTCGATGACCGATCCGGACAGACCAAATTCCTGGAGGAACTCGAGTTGTTCGGCAGCAGGAAGTTCGGCGATCTCGCGTTCCAGTTTTGTATCCAGCACCATGACCGTTGCGTCTACCTGGTCTGCAGCAGCTGTGAGGGCCGCCTCGAGGTTTCTGGCGGCGGTTTCGTCCGTCATGGTGATATTGATGACATACATCACCGGCTTCAGCGTGATGAACGCGTAGGAAGTGAGTAGCCTCTTGTCTTCATCGGACAGATCGAGGCTGCGCAGCCCCTTTCCTCCCGAAAGGCATGATTGGGCACTCGAGAGGAGGTCCCGCTCCCGTTCGAGTAGAGGCGTCATCTTCTCCTTCTTCATACGCTCGAGCCGGTGTTCCACGATTTCCAGGTCCACCAGGGCAAGGTCTAGTTCGAAATTCTCTATCTGATCCCTGATGCTTGTGGCAGAAGGCACCTGCGTGAATGCGTCAAATACCTCGACCAGCGCCTCGACGTTCTTCACGTCTTTCAGCAGTTCGTTACGTCGTGAAGCATTTGCCTGGCCCGACGGTATGCCCGGAACATCAGCAAACTCAACGCTGGCGGGCGTCGTTTTCTTGGGTTTGAAGACGTCGGCCAGATAGTCCAGATCAGTGTCGACGACGCCAACGGCCGCCAGGTTCGTTTTGGATTGTGATACCTGCGTGGTTCCTCTGGTCAGTGCGCCGAACAGTGTGGTCTTACCCGTTTGAGGCAGACCGATTATTCCAATCTTCATTGGCAGCTCCTTCTGATGTGCTCGTTCATGCTTGCGGGTTCGTGTCCAGTATACTTGCGTCATAAACGTGTTACAAGGATCCGGAGGCAACGGGCCTCATGGGACAGCAGGAACTTGGCCAGGACGGGCGCTCAGACGTATTTCTCCCGCAACCGGCCGATTGACATCGTGAGACTGACATTATACACTGTCATCTCGGGAGACAACCTATCAGATGAAGATTAAGACGGTACGTGGAGCGCTGCGCGCTGTGCAGCGCAAGATAGTTGCTAGTCACAGGGAGACGGTGACGTACTCCAGTGAACTCGACAAGACCTATGGGCTGCTTGCGACGGACAAGGCGTGGTACATTGCGCGTCTGCTCCGTAGTGAGGACTATGTCGACTTCGGGGGCCTTTTCCCCGAGCTGGCGAAGCAGATTGGCTGGACGCGAGGTGTAAGGCTCGCCAGACAGGGCCTTTCTGCCGCTATCGGCGCCACTCGGAAGCTGCCGATACACGGCACGGCGTCGAGCATCCTGGTGTTTGTGGACGAACAGGGAAGATTTCTCCAGATCGGCCCTGCGACGTTGATGGGGTTCTGTGAGTATATGGGACTCACGACCGGCCGCGGCAACAGCTGGTATGCCTTTCCGACGATCATCCTGAGCCCCGTGTTTGGCAGCGAGCGCGACACAGACGAGCGGGCTGCACTGCAACGAGCATCTCTTGTCTCCCAGGTCAACAGCACCGAAGCCGATGAGGACACGCGCAAAGAGTACTTCGTTGATGCCGTCGTCCAGCTTGGTCAGCCAGATACGCAGGGAGTGCTGGACTCGTCCGTCTCTGCAGGGGTTCCGACTACCTCGTTCGACCAGTTCGATTTTGCAGGCGACGGCGCCGTACTTGCCGTGCTCAGCGACATCAACCGAAACCTTGCTCGCATACGCGAGCTGCTGGAGAAGATCTCATCGAAGTGAGGACCGGTCGCGCGCGGCACCTGACCGTCGTTGTGGCTGCCATCATCTCTGGAGCATTGCTCCTGTCGGCTCGATTGCCCATGTCGATGAAGTCTCTGGGGCTGCGGGCGGTTCAGGCGGCATCTCCGGGCGCTGTGCAGATCGCCAACGACGCAGGTATTGTTTTTGGCCCCGGAGCATCTGTAGTGGTTGAGTGCGTGGGCGGCGGCATCAAATTGGTGACGCGTCGTCAACAGATAATCCGCGTGTTGCGGGAGGGATCATCTTCCGATGGAACATGGGATGTGCTGCGAGCTATCGGTCCAGTGAGATTTGTCCAGGTAAGCGAGAAAAGGGTAGCGGTACGGGAACGGATTCCGTATGACATCCGGTATGTACCCGAGCAGTCTGCAGCCAGGGGACAGGTGGTCGTGTGGATATCCGGCACGGGTGGTGTGCGCCAGCGTGTATTCCGCCTTCTCTACGAGGACGGTGCATTGGTATCGCGGGTCCTGGTTTCCGACTCCTTGCTCGGGCTACCCGCCGGTGACGCATTAGCTGTCGGGAAGTCCGTCTATCGCGGTGGAGCGACGAACGAGTTCTACATGGAGGCTACCGCCTATTCGCCGACGGTTCAGGAGACGGACGGCAATCCGTGGATGACGGCCTCGGGGATGAAGTCTGGACGTGGCGTGGTGGCAGTCGACCCGAAGGTCATACCGCTCGGCAGCAAGCTCTATGTGGAAGACTACGGGTACGCCATAGCCGGTGACACGGGCGGCGCCATCAAGGGCAATCGGATCGACGTGTTCTTCTACTCGTCTGGCGAGACGGCGAGATGGGGAAGGCGCTCGGTTCGTGTGTTCGTTCTGGAATGACGAGGAGGAAGTCCACAGCATGAACGCGCTCACGCCAACCGCTCTTCGTGACGTGCTGAACCGGACGGGCGTTGTTTTGTCCAAACGCTTCGGGCAGAACTTCTTGGTTGATGGCAACGTTCTTGCCTCCATGGCTTCACTGTTCCCTTCAGATGAGAACGTGGTGTTCGTTGAGGTGGGTGCCGGGGCGCTTGCTCTGACCGGGATTCTTGCCGAGCGTGGCAAACGCGTGGTCGCGTACGAAATTGACGAACGTCTTCGCAAGGTGCATGAGGCTCTTCTGGCCGATGACCCTCTCCGGGCGCGCATTGAACTGAGGTACGAGGATGCCCTGGAGGCAGACTGGTGTGCTCTGGGACACGAGGGCGAAACCCTGGTGCTCATGGGGAATCTCCCGTATCTTCGGTCCTCCGAGATTGTTCTCAAGCTTATTCGAAGCGATTGCATCGGGCAGGCCTGCCTGCTGTTCCAGCGGGAGTTCGCAACTCGTCTTGCCGCTCCATCCGGGAACGGGGACTACAGCTCCCTGTCTGTCGTGGCCCAAACGTTCTTCGACATCAAGCGGCTGCTCGAGCTTTCGCCTGACGTGTTTTTCCCGCGTTCGGGGGTCAGCTCGACCTTGCTGGGGTTTCTTAGACGTCCAAGCGGATTGGAGGATGCCGAAGTCGCGCCATTCATGCGATTTGTTCAGCAGTCGTTCCTGCACAGGCGCAAGAAACTGGCCGACTTCTTCCGACGACTCGGCGTCCCGCTTATGGGTGAGTTCGCCGAGACGTCTCAGCTTCGCCCGGAGGTCCTCACGCCCTCGGAGTTCATCGACTTGTTTCGGGCGGTCTCCCGCGTGACTCGACGCTGACCGAGGGCGTCCAGAGCGCCCGCCGTGTTGCCTTTTCCCTCATCGGGAGTAGAATTTCTCGGTAAACCAAGTCATCTCATTTCGGGAGGTATGTGATCATGAAGATTCAGAACGATGCACGTTATGCGAAGTCGGACGAGTGGGTACGCGTCGAGGGTGGCGTTGCGGTCGTTGGAGTGTCCGATTATGCCCAGGGCAAGCTGGGGGATGTCGTGTTTGTCGGTGACGTCGTCGTTGGCTCGACATTGAAGGCGGGAGACATCCTGACCTCTGTCGAGTCGGTCAAGGCCGCCTCGGACATCTATACGCCTGTGTCGGGCAAGGTTCTCGAAGCCAACCACGAAGTCACCGCGAAGCCTGAACTCATCAACAGTGATGCATTTGGCGCCGGCTGGCTGGCGAAGATCGAGCTTTCGAATCCAGATGAGCTGAACGGCTTGATGAGCGCCACTGACTATGCAGAGTACAGAAAGGAATAGGTTTTCGTTCATCCCAGCGACAGGTGATGAGCAGCAGGCGATGCTGCAGAAGATCGGCCTTCAGTTTGACGATATTGTCAAGTGTTTTCCTGGCAACGCCTGCGTGGAAGGCGGTCTCCATCTGCCCGAAGGATTGACGGAGGACCAGATGGTCGAGTACTGGGACACCATGATGTCCCGGAATTCCGATCCCAAGAAGGCTTCTCTTCTGGGCGCTGGGGCATACATGCATTTCATTCCAGCCGTCGTCCCACACCTCGCATCCCTTCCGGGTTTCGTCACGGCATATACGCCATACCAGCCCGAGATAAGCCAGGGGACGCTGCAGTCCCTGTTCGAATTCCAGTCGTTTATGGTGGAACTCACCGACATGGAATTGGCCAACTGCTCGATGTACGATGGTGCCTCGTCGACCGCTGAGGCCATGCTTATGGCTCACCGCATCAAGAAGGCTGACCGCGTCCTCGTAGCTGCAACGGTGAACCCGAAGTACCTGGCAACAGTCCGGACCTACCTGGAACCGCATGGGATTGCCGTCGATGTCGTCAGGATGGATGGCAACGGGCGGGTATCCACGGAAGACCTGGAGTTGCAGCTGTCTGCCTCTGCGTGCAGCGCAGTCCTCGTCCAGAGTCCAAACTATTTGGGCATTATCGAAGACCTTGGTGCGATTGGGACAACCGTCCACGGCCACGATGCCCTGTTTGTCGAATCCTTCACAGAAGCCATGGCACTGGGACTGCTCAAGTATGGTGTCGGCACTGGAGCAGACGTCGTCGTCGGTGAGGGGCAGTCGCTTGGTCTCTCGATGTCATTTGGCGGGCCGCATCTTGGCGTCTTTGCCACCTTGAAGAAGTACAACCGTGACTTCCCCGGTCGAATCGTCGGTGAGTCCATCGACACGAAGGGTCGCCAGGCATTTGTTATGACATTGAGAGCCCGCGAGCAGGACATTCGACGTGAGAAGGCGACGTCCAACATCTGCTCGAACCATGCGCTCAATGCACTGACGGCGGCCGTGTACCTTGGCAGCGTGGGCGAGTCGGGATTCAGAGCACTTGCCTGTGAGAACGTTGGGAAACTTCAGAAGCTGGTCAGTGGACTCGAGGCGACCGGGCACTTCACCCGCGTTTTCAAGCAGAGTCCGGTGTTCAACGAAGCAGTCCTGGCCAGTTCGATCGCTCCCCAAGACATGCGCTCCCGCCTGGCGGGTCTGCCGGTGTTCCCGCCGCTCGCTCTTGCTCGTGGCGTGGCCCCGGAAGTCCCGGGGATGCCTTACACGTATCTGGTCTGTGCGACCGAGATGCTCAAGGATAGTCTCCTTGGGCAGGTTCTCGGCGCATTGAGCTGAGGTGGCGGAAGATGACTCTATATGAGAAGAGCGTGGCAGGTCGGTCAGCATTCTCGTTTGGCTTTGAGGAGGACCGCGCTGCAGCCGAAGCGTGTGTCCCTGAGTTTGCGCGCGCTGCGGTGAAACCGTTGCCACAGACCAGTGAGCTTGACCTCGTGCGCCATTTTACGAATCTGGCCACGATGAACTACGGCGTCGATACCGGCTTCTACCCACTGGGGTCGTGCACGATGAAGTATAACCCCAAGATCAACGAGCGATTTGCCGCTGATCCGAGGCTCACTGTACGTCACCCACTGGATGATGCCACGGACAACCAGGGCGTCCTCCAAATGGAGTTTGAGCTGAAGGAGTCTCTGCAGGAGATCACCGGTATGGACGACTTCACACTGCAGCCCGCATGTGGTGCCCATGGTGAGCTCACGGGCATGCTCATTATCCATGCCTACATGCGTGACCACGATGCCAAGCGCACGAAAGTACTGATTCCCGATTCTGCCCACGGGACAAATCCTGCGTCGGCATCGATGGCCGGATTCCAGGTCGTGACCGTTCCGTCGAACGAGCGAGGCGGGGTCGACATGGATGCGTTGGACAAGCTCATGGACGATACGGTGGCGGCCATCATGCTGACCAATCCGAACACCGTAGGCCTTTTTGAGGAAAACATCACGGAGATTGCCGAACTCGTGCATGCTCGCGGAGGTCTTCTGTATTACGACGGGGCAAACCTCAATGCTCTTATGGGGCTCATCCGTCCAGGCGATCTGGGGTTTGATGTGGTTCATCTGAACCTTCACAAGACATTCTCCACCCCGCACGGTGGTGGAGGCCCGGGTGCTGCCCCTGTGGGTGTCAAGAAATTCCTGGCTGACTACCTGCCTATCCCCGTTGTTGTATGCAGAGACGGTCAGTACGCGCTGGATGAGAACAGGCCGCACACGATCGGCCGCATGTCGGGATTCTATGGCAATACCGCCGTACTAGCCCGTGCCTATGTGTACATCAAGATGATGGGTCGGGATGGTCTTCTGGCGACAAGCCGGGCGGCAGTCATCAACGCGAACTATGTCAAGGCATTGCTGAGCCCATATTTCCCGCCCGCCTACGACAGGCCTGTCATGCACGAAACGGTTCTGAGTGCAAAGGGCTACGACAAGTATGGTGTGACTCTGCTCGACATCGCCAAGCGTCTCATGGACTATGGGTATCATCCCCCAACGATCTACTTCCCCCACTTCCCGCCGTATGCAGAAGAGGTCATGATGGTCGAGCCGACCGAGAGCGAGAGCAAGGAGACGATGGACTCGTTCTGCGACGCCCTCATCAAGATCAGTCAGGAAGCGAAAGAGAATCCGGACCTCCTGCTGTCTGCTCCACACGATACGGTGGTAACCCGCGTCAATGAGACGTACGCAGCTCGTCACCTGGTCACGAGTCATCGTGACAAGAAAGGAACTTGACTGAGTGCTGAACCTACGTGAGACAATAGACCGGCAGGTCGGCCTCGCGCTCAGGGACCTCCTCTCTGCGGAGGAGGCCCCTCTTGCACGTTGCTCGCTGTCCCGCCCCGGCTTTCTCGACTACACGCTTGCGCTTCCCATGAAACTGGCAAGGACGCGGCACAAGGCCCCCGTCGTCATTGCAGAGGAACTGCAGCCTGCTGTCGCAGACATAGCCTGCGCGGCACGCGCGGAGGCAGTCGTCCCCGGCTACATCAATATCCAGCTTTCGGATTTGTTTGTGGCCGACCAGCTTACCTCCATGCTTGGTACAGATCCTGCTATGCTGCTCCAGAAAGAGCGGAACGGCCAGAAGATCGAGGTAGAGTTCGTGAGCGCCAACCCGACTGGACCGCTGCATGTGGGCAACGGCCGTGGAGCAGTGCTCGGATCGGTTCTTACCGCGCTTCTGGAGACCCAGGGATATGATGTAGATCGTGAATACTACGTCAACGACTACGGGTCGAAGATGAAGCTCTTCACAGAGTCGATTGCGCACTACCTCTTTCCGATGCTGGGGCTGGAGCATGCCATGCCCGATGAAGGTTACCAAGGGGCATATGTGCCGGATCTGGCGCAAGCGATCTATGTTCGAAAAGGGTCGGAGTTGCGTTCCCTTCGTGGAGAGCAGCGCCTTGCCGCCATAGAAGAGGACGCGAAGGAACTTGTGCTGGCATCGATTCGTCAGGCCCTGGAAGAGATGGGTGTCTCGTTCGACACCTGGTTTTCAGAGCGGTATCTCGTCGAGAACGGATGGAATGATCGCGTTCTTCAGCAGTTCCGGGATCGAGGTGTCGTCTATGAGAAGGATGATGCCGTCTGGCTGCGCTCGACCGATTTCGGCGACGACAAGGACCGGGTACTCGTACGGCGTGATGGAGAGCCGACCTACACACTCACCGACGCGGCCTACCACTTCAACAAGTTCCAGCGCGGGTATGTCAAGAGCATCGATGTCTTTGGTGCGGATCATATAGGGCATATCGTCCCCATGCAGGCCCTTATGAAGAGTCTCGGACTCCCCGATGACTTCCTGGAGGTCATCATCTACCAGATCGTGCACTTCCTGCGTGGTGGGCATCGTGTCGTCCTCTCCAAACAGACGGGCGAGATCATCGAGCTGGCCGACCTCGTACGCGAGGTGGGCAAGGACCAGGCGCGCGTTTTCTTCCTTCTTTCGTCGGCTGACTCTGAGCTCGAGTTCGACCTTGAGGTTGCCAAGGAGAACTCACTCGACAACCCGGCATACTATCTCAAATATACACATGCCAGGCTTTGCAGCGTGGAACGTCAGGCACGTGGCATTGGAACGGTTGTCCCTTCCGTGGCAAGCCCGGTTGACGTTTCGCGGCTGGAGACTGCTGAAGACCGTGAATTGTTGAAGTGCCTGCTAAAAGCGCAGGATGAGGTCGATGATGCCGCAAGGACGAGGCAGCCCCACCGGATCCTGTATCTTGCAAGTGAGCTTGCCAAGTCGGTCAACGCATTCTATCAGAAAGAAAAGGTCATCCAGGAAGACGCAGGCCTGGCACAGGCCCGCATGCTGCTCGTGCTCGTTTCGCAGCGTCTCCTGCAGGCGTATGCCCACGTTCTGGGCGTCACTCTCCCCGAATCAATGTGAATGAGCTCCCCGCATCCGTGCGGTGAGCACGAAGTGAGGTATTCATGAAGAACATCCGTAGGCTGCGGCTTGAAGCGTTCATACGGCGTAGCGTCGAGGGTCAGCTGGTCATGATGGACGACCCCGACCTGCGACTCTTGACCGTGACTCGCATCGAGCTGTCGAACGATACGCGGCTGGCGAAGGTTTACGTTTCGAGTCTGTCGAATGACGAGAGTCATCAGAAGGCCCTCATGGCAGCCCTATCCAGGGCATCGGGCAAGTTTCAGCAGAGGCTGGCGGCGGATGTCTCGATGCGCTTCACGCCCCTCCTCTCGTTCCATTTCGATCAAGGGTTCGTGAAGGGCACCCAATTAGTCGAACTGCTCACTGAACTCGAGAAGAACGAGAAAGAGGATACCGCGGATTCATGAGGAGAGCTGGTCTCGACGTCATTGCATCGAGGATTCGCGATGCGAGTGATGTCTTTCTGTTCACCCACGAGTTTGCCGATGGCGATGCTCTGGGTTCCATGGTGGCGCTCATGCTGTATCTGCAGGCCATGGGCAAGAGTGTTCATGCGTTTGTCCCTGGCAAGATCCAGAGTGTCTACCGGTTTCTGGCAACGGATGAACTGCTGAACACCATGTCCGCTGCCCAAGCCACGGCTCACATTGGTGCCGCAGATGTGACGTGTCTCAGCGCCGACGCGGCCGATGTCGATCGTCTGGGCGAGTGGAAACCTCTGTTTCTCTCCGGGGCAGAACGTCTGGTGGTCGACCACCACGATACGAATGCAGGCTTTGGCGACGTGTTTGCCATCAACAGTTCGGCCAGCTCGTGCTGCGAGGTCCTGTTCGACCTGTTCAATATGATCAACCCGCAGCTCATCGACGCCAGGATCGCCTCCGCCCTCTATACCGGTCTGGTTGCGGATACCGGATCATTTCAGTACGCCAATACCAGGGCTCTGTCTCTGGTGCACGGAGCTCAGCTCATCGAATTGGGCGCGTCACCAGATGAGATCTCTCGCAGCATCTACGAATCTAAGCCATACGGAAGCCTGAGGCTCATGGCTGCTTCTGTAGCAGCTTCGCGCCTTATGTATGGGGGGCGGGTGGTCGTATCCTACGTGACGCGGAACATGCTTGCCAACTCGGGCGCGCTGGATGAGGACATGGAAGGCATCACGGACGAATTGCGGCGCATTGCTGATACCAAGGCGGTCGTCCTCTTCAAAGAGGCATCAGATGGCTCGATCAAGGTGAGCCTCCGCGGGAAGTATGGGTTCGACGTCAAGCGCATAGCAACCGCGTTCGGTGGCGGAGGTCACTTGCTCGCCGCCGGCTGCACCATCAGGAGTGAGCTCGGCGAAGCCGAAGTGCGCATCCTCGCCGAACTGGACAAATATCTGGGGCCCTCTAGAACTTGAAACTCCTGCTGACATCGTAGATCCCCGGCACGTGAAACATGGTATCGCCGGTGAGCATCTTGATGATTGCGAGTGCAGAAATGAGGCCTGGCAGCAACCAGAACAGTGGGGTGCGGCCCAGAACTGCGAGAAGGACTTCCAGGATCAGCACAACGAGTCCTTGCGCCAGATGCAGACGGAAGAACTCGTTCTTCTTGTTGGCAAGAAACGGGACGATCCAGAGGATACCCAGATAACACAGTATTCCAAAGACTAGATCGTTGTTGGCGGTTCCATTTCTCTGCTGCTCCACTGTCGTCCACCCCCACACCAGGATATCAGCATGGTAGGTTCATGGCGATGCCGTGTCAAGGGTTTCTGGTGTTGATGAGCGCTGAGGTCGGACAGGGATTCAGATACTCCTGGATGCCGCATGCATGACAACCCGTCTCACGGCATGTCGGGAGACACTTGCCCTTTTCTGCGGACAGGTATTCCTCGCGGAGGAAATCTGTCGAAACTCCCGCATCGATGACCTGCCAAGGCAGCTCGCTCTGCAGAGGAATACTGCGATACAAGAAGTCGGCGGGGTCAAGGCCTGAGGCGGCAATGGCCTGCTGCCACACGTCAAACGTAAAAGACTCGCGCCAGGCATCGAATTTGGCCCCGTTCTTCCAGGCTGTCTCGATGGCGTTACTGACTCTGCGGTCGCCGCGGCTGAGAAATCCCTCGAGGAAGGCGATGCGTGGATCGCCAAACTCGATATGGAACTTGCCCTTGAAGGCCCTGAAGCCTTTGCGGAGGTGATTGATCTTGGCATCGTAAGACTCAGGCGTATCCTGAGCGCACCATTGAAAAGGGGTATCGGGGCGAGGCACGAACGGGTTGATGCTTAGATTGAGGGCGATGTCCCTGCGGAAACCTTTGCCAAAGGTGTAGATGCGGCTCACCAGGTCGACCATGGCATCGAGATCCTGCTCCGTCTCGGTCGGAAGGCCGAACATGAAGTAGAACTTGACGAGATGCCAGCCCTTTCCAAAGACGATCCGCAGGGTTTCAAAGATGGATTCTTCCGTGATGTTCTTGTTGATGACGTCGCGGAGGCGCTGGCTGCCGGCTTCGATGGCAAACGTCAACGAGCCTTCGCGTGTCTGCTTGATCTCGTCTGCGAGATAGCCGGGGAAGTTCTCCATACGGAGTGACGGGAACGAAATGGCTACTTTGTGTTCTTCCCTGTACGCGCGCACGAGTCTGACCAGCCCGGGCAGGTCACTGTAGTCGGTGCTGCTCAGAGACAGCAATCCAACTTCTTCGTAGCCCGTGTTGGCGATGAGTTGCTCAAGCTGCTTCTGGATGGAGACTAGCGATCGCTCGCGGGTGGGGCGATAGGAGATGCCGGCTTCGCAGAAGCGACAGCCTCGGACACAACCGCGGAACAGTTCAATGACGCCCCGGTCATGGACGAGTTCGCGATACGGGACAATAGGGTTGACTGGAGCATATGCATCGTCGAGGCTCTCGACAATTCGCTTGCGCACAGTTGGGGGGATTCCCGATGAGACGGGTTCGGCGACAACGTACGGCGCACCATTGAGGGCAGGGCGTGTCTTGTACAGAGATGGGACATAAACGCCCTCGACGTCGCGCGCCAGTGTCTGCAGCGCATCGTGACGGCTTGCTCCGGCTGCGCGCGACGCTGCAAGGTTCTGCACAATTTCTGGAAAGAGGTCTTCGCCATCGCCGATACCGAATGCATCCACGAAGGTGGACATGGGTTCGGGGTTGAACGCGCAGCTGCCACCTGCAATGACAATCGGCCAGTCGCTCCGGTCCTCCGACCGTACGGGGAGCCTGGCCAGGTCGAGTATGTTGAGCAGGTTCGTATAGACGAGTTCCGTACCGAGGCTGAAGGCAATGACATCGAACGAGCCCAGTGGCTGGCGACTTTCGAGAGAGAACAAGGGAACCTCGTGCTCTCTGAGCCATGCCTCGAGGTCGTGGAACGGGGCGAACACACGTTCTATGACGACGCTGTCGATGGTGTTGAGAAGGTGATAGAGGATCTGGATGCCGTGCGACGACATGCCGACCTCGTAGAGGTCCGGGTAGCTGAGCGCCACACGAAAGCGACCTCCCCAGTCCTTATGAACGGCATTCAGCTCGTTGCCTGCGTATCGCGACGGGCCTTCGAAGCGTTCGAGAGAGTGCATATCCATGTTAGAACCTCAGTTCTTCGCGAGTACGGTAGACGCTGACGACGATGGAAGCGGCCACAACTTGCGTGAGCAGAGACGATCCGCCATAGCTGATAAACGGCAGGGGGATGCCGGTGACAGGAGAAAGCCCAATGGTCATTCCCATGTTCACGGCGGCTTGCAGAAACCACATGCTTCCTATACCTACGACGATGTAGCGGGCAAAGTCGTCAGTCAGCGATCGAAAGAGGAGGAACGTTGACCAGAGGAGCATGACGAAGAGGAGAACCAGCAGCGCACTGCCGGCGAACCCAAACAGCTCTCCGACGAGAGAGAAGACGAAGTCAGCATATTGTACAGGCACAAAGGAGAGAGTGGCCTGGGTGCTTCCTTTGATGCCACGTCCCCACATCCCGCCGGATCCAGTGGCTACGATGGACTGGATGACGTTATAGCCGTTGCCGAGTGGGTCTGCTTGTGGATTCAGGAAAGTTTCGATCCGTGTACGCTGATATGGCCTGAGGCCAAGCCACACACCTCCTGCCACAAGTGCCAGGACAAGTCCCAGAACCAGCAGCTGACGGCCGGTGAGCCGGAAATGAACCAGCATGACGACGGAGATCCCGAGCAGCAGGCTCGCGGATCCCAGGTCCGGTTCCTTCTCGACGAGAAGAACAGACGGCAGGACAGCGGCAATAACAAGCAGGATCTTCAGGCCTGCGTTGAGCCTTTTCTGGGGCAACGTCAGGATCAACGCGACCACGAGGATGATCACGAGCTTCTGTATCTCGCTCGGCTGAAGGCTAAATAACCCCACGATGGAGATCCATCGTCGTGAACCGTACATACCGGTCCCGATGAACAGCACTGCCACCAGCAGCCCCGTCTGTATGACGTACACCGGGATCGCGAGATACCGGAAAACCCGGTAGTTCACGAATTGCAGCATGACTGCTACGATCAGACTGAGGGTAAGCAGCAGGAGCGTCTTCTGGAAATAGGAGTAGTAACTCCCGAAGTGCCCCAGTGTGTACCGCTCGGCAAGGCTCGCGACATAGAACGTCGCGAGGCTGAACCCAATGAGGAGCAGGACACTTGTAAGGAAAAACAGCGGCAGGCGATGGGGCTTCACAGGGCGTCTCTATTCCAGGAAGCGTGTTTCGACGTTCAGTCGACCCTGGGCGGCGCTCGCCACGTAGTAGTGATTGCGTATGCCTGCCGGGGCCAGATGAAGGATGGCGCTCGCGCTGCCGACGGAAAGTGAAGCGCCACCGGCGACCTCGAGGCACGTTATGAGCGCATCCTGGATTCCCTGGATGCCGGCGAGGACGGTTCCTCTGATGGCGCCGAATACGAAGCACGAACGCATCGTCTCGACGCGAGATCCCTCGAGAACAGAGCCGACCACGACGACGTCCTTAGTCGTCTGGATGACTTCGCCTCTGATCAGGTCACGAGCGATGATCAAGGCTGTCTCGGACAGAGGGGCGCCCTTCTTCGATCCCCGTATACGGTAGTTGGTTATACCGAGGTTGTCGCCCACGACCTTCCGCAGATCCTTTTCCAGCTTGGCCAGCGTCTTGAGGCCGCATGCCCGGTTCTGAAGATCGACCTGAAGCTTGAGCTGAGGAAGGATTTGATGCTGGGCGGCCGCCTGGATGAGGAGCACGTGCTCGGCTTCCTTCCACTTGGCCTTGGGGTTGACGAGAGCCAGGATTTCCGTTTGGTTTCCCTTGAACACGACGGTGTTCGTTGGACTAGTTGCTGCCATTTTTCCCTCCGTACAGATCAAAGTACTGCTGCAACATGCCGTGAACGAGTGGAGCCATCATGGTACTACGCTGGTAGGGCGAGTTCTCGAACATGAGAAGGACCGCCACCTGGGGATTGTCCATCGGTGCGAATGCTACCACCCACGTATGGTACAAATTCGGCGTACCGGTTTCGGCCGTGCCGGTCTTTGCGCAGATTTCGATGTTCCCGACTTGAATGCGTGTCATTCCGCCGGTCTTCGAAACGAGATTGAGGCCCTTCTTCACGGTCGCCAGCGTGGCGGCGCTTATGCCTAGTGTGTCCTGAACGACAGGCGTCGTCTGCGTCTCTGCTTTGGTGACGGGGTCGACCGAAGCCTTTAGGAAGTGAGGGCGCCAAAGGGTCCCGTTCATTGCGATCGAACTGAAGATGGAGATGTTGCGTATGGGCGTTTCGAGCATGTATCCCTGGCCGATGCCCATGTTCATCGTATCTCCTTCGTACCATGATTCTTTGTGTTGGCTCAGCTTCCATTGCGGTGTCGGGTAGAAACCGGTCGTTTCGCCAGGAAGGTCAATGCCGGTGGGCTTATCGATGCCGAATTTGTGCGCGTAGATGTCCATGGACTTGATGCCGACCAGACGGGCAACGGTGAAAAAGTAGACGTCGCAGGAGTCGGCATAGGCCTTGTAGATATCTTCGTTGCCATGACGAGCTGGCCAGATCCAGTCCTTGAACAACCGTCCTCCGACTGTCAATCCTCCACCACAGTAAATGATGTTTCGGTCCGTTATGGCGCGCGTTTCCAGTCCCGCCGTTCCGGTGACCACCTTGAACGTGCTCGCCGGAGGGAACTTACCTGCAATTGCCCGATCGACGAGAGACGCTTTGGCGGACCACGTCTTCCAATCTTCGCTGGAGATCCCCGAGATAAACTTGTTCGGATCGAACGTGGGTGCACTTGCCAGCGCAAGGGCCTCCCCATTGCGCGGGTCCATTATGATCGCTGCGCCCTGGTTGTCGCCAAGAAGCTCCTCGCACGTCTTCTGCAGACGGGCATCGATGGTCAGGATGATACTCTTTCCAGCCACAGCGGGCTTTTCCTGCAGCGTCTTCACAGCTTTGCCGCCGGCATCCACTTCGATGAGTTTCTGACTCTTCTGGCCGCGCAGCAGCGACTCGTATTGCAGCTCGACGCCTTCCTTGCCGATTATGTCCTTCATGACGTAGCTGTCAGCTTGCAGCTTCTTGAGTTCAGTGTCGTCTATTTCACCGGTATACCCCAGGACATGTGCCGCCATAGTCCCCTGGGGATACGATCTCCTGGTCGACATGACGAGTTGGATGCCAGGCAGGTCTGGTTCCCGTTCCGCAAGCTTCAATGCAACAGGTTTGCCGATGTTGCGAGCGACAGTGATGGGAGTGAAAGGCCCGACGCCGGCCTTTTTCACTGTGTCCTTGAGAGTCTGAAGCTTCGAGCCTGTCAGCTGGGCTACGACACCCAGCTCCTGGCCGGAATTCTTGAGGTCGTAGGTCGTCACGACGATGTCGAACGAGGGGACATCGGTTGCGAGAACGACCCCATTCCTGTCGCGGATTTCTCCCCGTGGAGCATCCGTGCTGACGATGCGAAGACGGTTGTCTTCCGCGACTCCTGCATAGTAGGTGCCTTTGACGACCTGCAGAAAGTAAAGGCGGGCCAAGATACCCAGAAAGATCACTGTGAAGAGAACAGTGGCCGCAAGGAATCGCCGGGTTTGCCGGGACTGCTGAAGGTTATCCATGATTCTGCTCGAGTGGCGAACGCTTGACGAGATACCGGGACCCCTCCAGCCCTATGACGGCTGCCACGACGAAATACCACATGAGGGCTACGAGACCGGGAGCAGCGCTGCCTCTGGTGAAGAAGGCGAGAACAAGTGCTGTGACCGCATAGGCTCCCGTGAAGGCTATGCGAGCCAGACCAGGTGCAAGTTGTTCAATGTAGGGCGAGGTGCCGGCGACCAGCAGCAACAACAAGGCAGTGGGCAGCGCCTGTGACTGGCTGAAGTACGAAAGAAGGAGCGTATTGAAGAGTCCGGCAGCAACGCCAAACGGAGTGGGATGACGCACGCTGTAGTAGAAGACAATGGCCGCCGCCACGAGGAAGCCGAAGGCTCCCGCGCCCGGGGTATGCAAGGTAACACCGCAAAACAACGCAAACACGAATGCCTCCATGGCCAGAACCCCTGCCAGGACCACATACTGCCGTTTCAGGTTCATTTCGAGCCCTGCATCACCAGAAGGTAGCGTGTCGCCCAGACGGCTGCAAACGGGCGCAGAACGAGCCGTGTCGCGGTGCCGCTGGTCAGCGCATCGACTCTGCCGATCGGGATGTTGGGAGGAAAGGTTGTCGAGCTGCTGGACGTGACGACGACGTCACCTGACTGAAACTCAGGCAGTGGTGAGATGTATGACAGTTCACAGTACTCTCCGTCAGTGCCCTTGACGAGCACGTCCTCTCCGGTGCGACGGTTGATGCCGGAGATGACGCACCTGCTGTCGAGTAACGGGATCACTGTGGCAGTGGCCTTGAAGGAGCCCCGGACTTTGCCATACACATAGGCTTGGCCGGTGAAGTCTGCGACAAACACTCCAGCGCCGTCGGCTACCCCGAGGGCTGTTCCGTGGTCTATGAACACATCCATGGAGCGCATACCCATTGCTCTTCCCGTCACCTGGGCAAGGACACTCTTCACCGGCAACTGCTGTTGGACTGCCAGCTGCGCTTGCAGCCGTTTCAGTTCGTCGTGATCGCCGAGAGCGAGGCGAAGTCGAGCATCGAGATACTGGTTCTCGCTGCGGAGAGTCTCGTTCTCAGCGTATATGCCTCGGGCAAACAGCAGGGAGTGACTGTATGCGGCCACGCTATCAGTTGCTGCCGAGACAGCCCCGCCAAGCGTCCGGACGACGCGTTGGACCCCACTGAGTGCAAGGTTCCCGAGCGTAACGCCATAGGACGCCAGTCCGATGACGGTCGCCAGCGCAAGGAATAGCGCTATGAACAGCAGGCTAGTGGACCTGCGGGTAGGCTTCCGTACCGGGCCGGGCATCCGTTATATCAGAACCTCGTGCAGCGAATCGTAGTTTTCGAGGACCTTGCCTGCGCCCTTGGCGACACACTGCAATGGATCCTCTGCGATGCTGACGAGAATACCCGTACGGGTGGAAATGAACTTGTCAAAGCCCATGATAAGCGCGCCGCCGCCCGTAAGCATGATGCCGCTGTCGATGATGTCTGCCGAGAGTTCTGGCGGGGCCAGCTCGAGTGCCGACTTGATCGTCGCGAGAATCTGCTCCAAAGGTTCCTTGAGTGCATCGCGAATCTCCTCGCTCGTGACTTCGACCGATTTTGGCAGGCCGTTGATCAGGTCTCTGCCCCGTACTTCATAGGTTTTCTCGCTTTCGAGCGGGTATGCGGAGCCAATGGCGAGTTTGACTTCTTCTGCCGTCACATCCCCGATGAGCAGGTTGTAGCGGCGGCGGATATGCGTCGCTATAGCCTCTGTCATCTCGTCGCCCGCAATGCGCAGTGACCGCGATGTGACGATGCCTTTCATCGAGATGATCGCGACCTCGGCCGTACCGCCGCCGACATCGACGATCATGACTCCGCGAGCCTCAGCGACGGGGAGGTCGGCGCCGATGGCGGCTGCCATGGGTTCCTGGATAAGCTTTGCCTCTCGCGCACCAGCGTTGAGAGCTGCGTCGATGACGGCCTTCATCTCAACCTGGGTGATACCGGACGGGATTCCGACAAGCACGCGTGGACGGGCAAAGAGACCTGTTCCAGAGGCTTTTCGGATGAAGTATTCAAGAAGCTTCTCGGTTACCGTGAAGTCTGCTATGACGCCGTCCCTCAGGGGACGTGTCACGGTAATCGACTGGGGCGTGCGCCCTGCCATTTTCTTGGCGTCATTTCCAACGGCAAGCACCGTGCCGGTTTTAGCATCGGTCGCCACGATGGTAGGCTCGCGGATGACGACACCCTTGTTCTTGACATATACAACTGTGTTCGCAGTGCCAAGGTCTATTGCCAGGTCTTTTGAGAAAAATGCCACGACTTACCTCCTCATATCAACATGCAACTCAGTACAGAGCGCATAAAAATCACTCATCGTGAAACCGATGATCGTGTCCATCGGCCCCTCAGTTCGTTCGATGAAACTTGCTGCCAGTCCCTGAACGGCGTACGCCCCAGCCTTGTCCCGATATTCGGGGTTGCTCAAATAGGCTTGCCGCTCCTGCTCGCTTAGGCGTCTCATGAACACACGCGTCGTGGATATTCTGGCGGCTGCCGTCTTTTCAGGCATGAGCACGGCTGCCATAGCGGTAATAACGCGGTGTTCCCGCCCTTCGAGCAACGCGAGCATTTCGCGGGCTTGAGCTTCGTCAAGCGGCTTTCCCAGGATTCGTCCGTCACAGGCCACGACGGTGTCCGCGCCAACAACTAGCCCGGCGTCTACATGGTCACTTCCGGATCTTGCCTTTGCCAGTGCATTCTGTGCTGCACTCTTCTCGGGTGCAGCGCCCAGCATGACTTCGTCCATATCAGCCTTTACGACCGAAAATGGGATACCCCAGTCGGCGAGCATGTGAGCCCTGCGTGGCGAACTCGAAGCCAGGTAGATTCTCATACGAGCGTCGAGAAGAAGAGAAAGAGCAGTGCAAGGCCCGCCGTCCCCAAATTCATGTTGAGGATAAAGCCCAGTCGCAGCTCCATGAAACCAAGTTGGAGCGTAAATTCGGGAACGCCGAAATGGAGGCCTGCCCGCATAAAGGGATAGTACGCACCCAGCACTTCGCCGAGCACGGATCCGATGATGGCCCCCGCGATCACAAAAGCTATCGATATCGTTCGTTCTTTTTTTCTCACCGCTGCTCCACAGGTACACTGCCATGAAGGGCTCGGTCGAGTCGAGACAGGACGGCAAGCGAAACACCCCCGATCAGATATCCGGCCGCTCCACCCGCCACCACCAGCACCGGCAGATAATACCATAGTGTAGCCACAGTATTGGTAATCAACAAGAGCAGGTATTGCGACACATTGTTGCAGACGCCCCCCATCGTGCTTACGGTCGGCAATCCGATGTGCTTCCCGAACGCCTTCCGCAGGAGGACCATGACGATGACTGCACCGAGACTACCACCGAAGGAGAGCAGCGACGTGATGGTCATCAGATTCCCCTTTATGATGCCCGTGACCAGGACGCGCATGACCACGAGTGCGACGGTCGCAAGGGCTCCGTATAGCTCCAGGCACAGCATCGTACTTATCTGAGACAGTCCCAGCTTGGCGCCGGGCAGGAACGGCAGCGGAGGGTCGAAGTAGTTGATGACGATAGCCACGGCGGCCAGCAATGCAAATCGCAGGGTATCTTGCGTTGTACGGCTCCTCCTATTGAGCGAGCGCATCGATGCCGGTCCCTTTTCCTTCGACGGTAATGACCATATGGTTGGGAACACAGATGACCTGGTCGCCGGGGCTTCGAGCAGGAGTGGTGCGCACGCAGATCTGGTCCGGGCAGGTTGATTCCGTGACTCGGATTGAGCCCTTACCATCAGCTACGATCACCATCGGCCCCAGCACACCCGTTATGTGCAGCGTCTGGGGTTCGCGTGACGTCAGATCCACTGTTGCAATAACCTTGCCATCTACGTGGATAACCGCCAGGGTACCTGGTGTACGGTGCATGACGATCCAGGAGACGGCGACAAGTGCGATGGCGGCGAGGATGATCAAGCCCGTGATTCGGTCACTTCGCTTCATTGAACCGCCGTCGGTACCAGGGTGATCGGCCCCAGTGTCGACCGTGCCCCTGCCGCGTCGACGATGACAATGCCCGTGATCCCTTGTCCTTGGACCGTATGGAAGAGCGAACGCTGTGTCTCGGCTGTCGAGCAGAAGAAAACCTTGCCTAGAGCATCGCCCAATGCCCCATGCATCGGTTGTATGGTTGTGATGACTGTGGTGCTCTGATTGAGGGTCCCCGGGTATCCCGTCGTGGGGTCGATGATATGACAGTATCGCTTGCCATCCCGCTCGAAGTACCGCTGATAGTCTCCGGAAGTAGCCACAAAGGCATCCCCTGATCGAACATAGCCGATAATCCCCTGACCACGTGGATCGCGAATGCCGATCTTCCAGTCGTGTTTTCGGCCGCCACTATAGAGGAGGAGGTTGCCGCCGAAATCGACGATCACCTGCCGGGGTTGGGGTTTGACGGTGAGGAGGTACTCCTCCATGACGTCCAGCGAGTAGCCCTTGGCGATACCACCCAGGTCGATGCGGGCCCGGGAGTCCCGAAGCTGCGCGGTGGTGCCGGAGAGCACGAGCTCGTCTGAGTGAGAATAGGCTAGCGTATCCGATATCTCCTTTGCAGCAGGAACCCTGAAATCCTTGGTCGTAAATCCCCAGAGCGACGAGATGGGCGCGATCGCTATGTCGAACGTCCTACCATGGTCGATGGTTTCCACGGCCACGGCGGCTTTCAGGAGTGCTGCATATTCCGGTGAGACGGACACCGGGCCTTTGCCGGCGGCTGCATTCACGTGAACCGTCTCGGATTCGGACTTGTAGTAGCTGGTCATGCTGTCGACGTTGGATGCCAGAGCATGGAGATGCTTGTTGATTGCGGTTGCATCGCCTCCGGTGGTCTTGATGGTGAGGACCGTGTCCATGAGAAAGTACGTGGACGTAACCGGCTCAGGCAATTTGTGCAAGGCGAAGAAGGTCGCCAGTCCTGCTCCGACGATAATAACCGCCACAATCGGGGCAATTGCTTTTCTCATGGTATCTCCTTGTCGAGTGTCAATCCAAGGTCCGTTCCGCAGTTGCCGCATATTCCGTCTGTGACAAAGGACAGGTCCAGTGGACGAGCCGTCCGATCGATCACGACCGAATAGCAGTTGGGACACATTGTATTATTGAAGAAATGCCCATGGCAGTTGCTCAGGTAGACAAAGCCTATGTGCTGACTCCGCCCAGATTCTACAAGGTTTTCGAGAAAAGGCATGGCGGGTCCATGATGAATTGTGAAACCATGCTCGGGAGCGATGGCCCTGAGGTGGAGAGGAATTCCCCTTCGAAGGTCCTGGGCGATCCACGCGAGCATGGCAGAGAACTCCTGTTCCTGGGTTGGAGTGTCCCGTGCAATATCGAGCATGAGTTCGACGTGAATTCCTGCATCGATGGCACGTTCTACAAGGGCTCGACTGTTCTCCAGGACACCGGCCGGACTTCCCAGCGTCCGATACGTTTCGTCGGCAAAACCTTTGAACCTGACAAGCAATGCATCTACCGTTCCAGGTGAGTCGCGGAGAAGGTCCGCGGTCAGCCCGCCGTTCGTTGCCACGACAACCTTCTTGCCTGCCTCGTGAACCTTTCGGGAGCACTCGACGACGTTGTCCCAGTGCAACGAGGGTTCACCGCCGCTCCAGACCACACCAGCAAACCCGGGCTCGCTGCCGAGTTGCTCCACCGCGTCGGCGAGCTTGGCAGGGTCGTAGGGCGACCAGTCCTGTGACCGAGCCAGCAGTGGGCGGTCGCAGTATGGACACCGCAGGGGGCATCCGGGTACCTCCAGGACGAGCACCGAATCACCGGGCAGATAGTGATAGAGAGGCACTTCCTCGATCTCGGAAACATATGGCTGCCCGAGTGGACTGGAAAACCTGTCAAAGCTCATGATCCCTCGGCAACCCAGTGAAATCGCATTTCTGGCTTGTGGCCCGTGTGCAGGCAGGGACACTGGAACGCCACAAAGGACACCCTCGCGGTGTCCTTTGTGGCGAACATGAGGCGCACATTGCAATCACAGAGACCCCCAGGCCGACGATACAGCCCTCAGATGCGTATGCCGGTCTTGGCTTGAGCTTCGACCATTTCCATGCCAAGATCCAGAGCCTTCATGTTGAGGTCGAGGAACTGCTTTTTGACGTGCATCGCGACTGCCTTGCGGAGTGTCTCGACGTCCACGATGGCCGTCAGACCCTCGATGATACCAAGAAGGACGATGTTGAGTCCAAGCTCGGACTCCAGCCTGCTGATGAGGGTGCTGCGTATGGGAAGGGCCAGCAGGCCCCGGCAGTTCTCCTCGTCCAGGAAGTCGGGGGTCGACATCACTGATGAATCGATGACGACCTTGGTCTTCCGGCTGATCCCTCCGCCGTACTGCTCGAGCCCCTCGTTGGTCATTGCTGCGAGCAGATCCGGATCGGTGACTTTAGGGTAGGCAATATGCTTGTTCGAGATAACAAGTTCGGCCTTGGTCGTTCCGCCGCGCGCTTCTGCGCCATAGACCTGACTCTGGGTGACGATCTTGCCTTCCATGATGGCGGCCTCCGCGAGGATGATAGAACCCAGGATGAGTCCTTGCCCGCCGCTGCCAGTCATGCGGAGTTCGAAACGGTTGTCGTTGCCCATATCAGGCCTGCTTCTTGGGCGCAGCCGCGCTCACCAGCGCATGGCGCTCGATATTTACGAATTCGCCGATGATAACTTTTCCCGCCAGTTCTTCAGGAGTCTTCTTCTCGGCCACGCTCTTGAGGACCATCCAGTCCTTCTGCGATGTGACCATCTGCCCGGCGCTGCCCTTCTTGTTGAATCGCCCAAAGTACGTAGGGCATTGGGCGACAGCGTCGACAAGGGAGAAACCGTCATGGGTGATAGCCTTCTTGAGGTGGTCTACAAGATGTTTTGTGAAGTAGATGCCGGAACGTGCCACATACGTTGCACCGGCACCGGCTGCCAGCTTCACAAGGTCGAATGGCCGGTCCAGATTGCCGTTCGGGGTTGTCGTCGTGATCGAAGAGCTCGGCGTAAGAGGTGACGCCTGCCCGCCGGTCATTCCGTAGTTGTAGTTGTTGAACACCACGACCGTAATATCGACGTCTCGACGTGCGGCATGGATCAGATGGTTGCCGCCGATTGCCGAGACATCGCCGTCACCGGTGACCACGATGACCGTCAGGTCCGGATTGGCCAACTTAATGCCTGTTGCCACTGGAATGGCGCGGCCATGAAGGGTGTGCACATTGTCGAAGGCAGTATATGCCGGTGCGCGTGAAGAGCAGCCGATGCCCGACACGAGGACGACCTTGTCGGGATCCAGTTGCAGCTGGTCGATTGCCTCGAGGAGCGCACGGAGGACAATGCCGTTCCCGCAACCGGGGCACCAGATGTTGGGCAGTCGTTCGCATCGCAGAAAATCGGGTCTCATAGGTTTTCCTCCCGGACGAAGTTGAGGATTTCTTGTGGACTGATAAGATCGCCATTGATCTTGTTCATGGGCACGACCTTCCGGGAGTCTCCGAACACTCTCTTGACGAGAAGGACGAGTTGACCGGAATTAAGCTCAGGAACAACGATTGTCCTCGCATTCCCGGCCGCCTTGCGGACACGGTCATCATCGAATGGGAACAGCGTTATGAACCGAAGTGACCCGGCCTTCCGTCCGTGAGAACGAAGCGATTCGACTGCCTCACTTACTCCGCGGGCGGTAATGCCGAAGCTCATGAACAGAATATCAGCGTCTTCGACGCGGTCGGTCTCTAACTGGATGATGTCGTCGAGGCTGTTGAAGAGTTTGTCGCGCAGGCGCTCGACAAGGGCCTCTGCCACATGACCATTTGCGGTCTGGAAGCCGGATTCACCGTGGACAAGGCCCGTAAAGCTGGTACGGAAACCGGTGCCCACGTTGGCGACCGTCGGAACCAGTGATTCGTCTGTCTTGTAAGGAAGGTATCCGGCCTTCTTGGTCGGGAGTCTGCGGTCGACAATGGTCGGCGGAATGCTGATATCGATGGGTTCACGCAGGTGAGAGATGGTCTCGTCGGACAGGACAATGACGGGATTCCTGTACTTCTCGGCCAGGTTGACCGCACGTATGGTCAACTGGTAGGACTCCTCGACACTGGAGGGGGAGAGGACAATCACCCAATGGTCACCGTGAGTTCCCCAGCGTGTCTGCATGAGATCCATCTGTGAGACTTTGGTTGCCATGCCTGTCGAAGGCCCATAACGCATGGAGTCCAGAATCACGATGGGCGCCTCGACCATGCACGCGTAACCGAGACCCTCCTGCATCAGCGAGAACCCAGGGCCGGATGTCGCGGTCAGCACTTTCTTGCCGGCCATCGATGCTCCGACAATCGCCATGATGCTCGCGATTTCGTCCTCCATCTGCATGAAGGTGCCGCCTAACTGTGGCATGCGCTTTGCCATGATCTCGGCGATTTCGGTGGATGGTGTGATAGGGTATCCGGCGTAAAACCGTACGCCTGCGGCAATCGCACCCTCGGCGACGGCTTCATTGCCTTGCATCAGAACCATCTTTTCACTCATCCTTGACCTCCTCCACTATCAGCGCAAAGTCAGGACAGTGCTCGACACACATCTGACAGCCGATGCAGTCCTGCGGGTTGACGATTGCGTGCCGGTCATTCCGGTCTATCTCAAAGACCTTCTTCGGGCACACGGCGACGCAGATGCCGCAGTTCTTGCACCACTTACGGTTGTGCGTGATCTTGAATGTTTTTTTCTCCGGCATGTTCTCTCCTCTTGTGGTGGTTGAACAATTCTCGAGCAGTCTGTTCTATGCGTTTGCTCAGGTCGAGCACGTCCCTGTCCAGCAGTGAGGCCACTGCGTGATACGTGTGAACAATAAACGAAGGCTCGTTCCGCGTGCCTCTCATCGGTACCGGCGGCATGTAGGGTGAATCGGTTTCGAGCAGCAGGCGGCCCAGTGGGCAAGCCTTCAAAGCCTCACGCGTCGCACGTGCTCCCGGGTAGGTGAGGTTGCCGGTGAAGGAGACACAGAAGCCCATACCTGCCGCTTGCTCGACGTCCGCCGGCGTTCCTCCAAAGCAATGCATCACCCCGCGTAATCCGGCAAAATGTGAGATGGCCGTCAAGGATTCTACCACGGCAAAGCGCGAGTGCACGATGACGGGGAGCCCAAAGTCGGCAGCCAACTGCAGCTGCTCTTCGAAGAAACGCATCTGCACCATGTGGTCGGGAGTGCCCTCCTTGAAATCCAGTCCAATCTCCCCAATGGCGACTGTCTTCTCCCCGTACCGGGCGAACAAGGCGCTCAGCTTGGCCAGGTAGTCTGACGGTGCATCGGCACAGTCCTCGGGATGGACGCCGATGGCCGCAAGGACGTTGGGTTCCTGTTGTGCGAGCTGTCCAGCGAGGTCCGACGTAGCTATGTCGACGCCCGGACAGACAATCCAGCGGACGCCGCTGTCCCAGCATCGCCGCAGGACATCCTTCCGGTCCTCGTCGAACTCGGCCATCTGGACATGGGCGTGGGTGTCGATGTAGGAGGGTTCGCTCAATGAATCTCCGCTCCGGCCGGTAGAACCGCCATCGGTGTCAGGAGAGCCATCTCGTCTCCGGCCGAAGCCGCGAGGAGCATGCCCTGCGATGTTATGCCTTTGAGTCTGCGTGGCTGAAGGTTTGCGACGATCACGATCTGTTTGCCGACCAGCAGAGCAGGATCATAGTGCGTGCCGATGCCTGCCACGATCGTACGCTCTTCGCTACCGATCGTGACGCGCAGTTTGACCAGCTTGTCGGTCTCGGGCACCCGTTCGCTTTCGAGGATTGTGGCGATGCGCAGCTGCACCTTGGCGACGTCGTCGATCGTGATCAGACCAGAATCGACAACGGCAGCAGATGGAGGAATTGCTGCAGCGACCGCTGTCGTGCCAGCCTTGCGGGCCGTCTGGGCTGCCAGAAACTCTTCCAGCTGGTCAGGCTGGATACGGGGGAACAGCACGGTCGAGCTTGCCTCGGGGAGTTCTGAACCCGGTCCCCGCCATGCAAGGTCACTCCAGGCAACCTGCGGCCTCCGGATTGCCTCCAGCAGGCGGTCTGAGACGGTCGGCATGCACGGTTCCACAAGGTTTGCAATGTACCAGAGGCCTGTCAGAAGCGTCGTCAGATGAGTTGCCAGCCCGGCAGCGTCACCGCCTTTAGCCAGCGCCCACGGTTTGTCGTCTTCGATCATTTTGTTGAGCACGTTGACCAGCGTCCATGTTTTCTCGAGTCCCGCAGAGAACTGCAGGTTGTCGTAGTCGGCGCTCACGGCGGAAAGGGTCGTGGAAAACAGTCCCGAAAGAGCGGATTTTGGCTCCAGCGGCTGGCCCTCGATCTGGGGTCGGAACTTGGCGAACATGTTCAACGTCCTGTTCAGCAGGTTGCCCAAATCATTCGCGAGGTCCGTGTTGAAGCGAAGCAGGAGGCGCTGGCTGGAGAAGTCGACGTCGAGCCCGTAGGTTCCTTCCCTGCACAGGTAGTATCGCAGGGCATCGACAGCCATAGGCTCGTCGATCCCGATGAGGTTGCTCAGGTTCTCGATGAGAGCAGCCGGGTCGACGACATTGCCGAGCGACTTCGACATCTTCTCACCTTCGAAGTTCCAGAAACCGTGGGCAAAGATGCGCCGGGGCAGTGGAAGGTTGAGCGCCATCAGCATGGCGGGCCAGATAATGCCGTGGAACCGTGTGATGTCCTTGCCGATCAGATGGAGATCGGCCGGCCAGTCGGTCGCAAACCGCTCCGTTCCATAGCCGGCCACTG
>Ga0209538_1000181_pt1 | contig 38474 bp, 24 predicted proteins | sample BarGraNGADG00211_2_FD_184492 | JGI IMG/M metagenome (GOLD analysis project Ga0209538, IMG submission 184492) | Arctic peat soil microbial communities from Barrow, Alaska - Barrow Graham LP Ref core NGADG0004-211 (SPAdes) (version 2) | ecosystem: Environmental > Terrestrial > Soil > Wetlands >... | reverse complement strand
TCGGTGAGGTTGGTTGAATACGTTTTCATTGTGCTTTATGTGTTTGATTTCTATAAAGTTACGAAATTTTATTCAATTAAACAACTGATAGTCAGTTTATATTTACATTATTTTTTAAACAGTTTCTTAAACTAATTTTTTTTTAAATATAGAATTATGGACTTTAAAAGTTTAGCAAAACAATACAAAGATGAACTCTTGGACAGTGTTCTTCCTTTCTGGCTTGAAAACTCGCAGGATAAAGAGTTTGGAGGCTATTTTAGTTGTCTTGACAGAGACGGTTCCGTTTATGATACCGACAAATTCGTGTGGATGCAAGGGCGCGAAGTGTGGATGTTTGCAATGCTCTACAATAAAGTTGAGAAGAAGCAAGAATGGCTGGATTGCGCTGTGCAAGGAGGAGAATTCCTGAAGAAATATGGTCACGACGGCAATTATAACTGGTATTTCGCCCTCGACCGTAAAGGAAAGCCGCTGATTGAGCCATATAACATCTTTTCGTATACCTTTGCCACGATGGCTTTCGGACAACTCAGTCTGGCTACCGGAAATGAGGAGTATGCCGAGATTGCCAAAAAGACTTTTGACATAATCCTCTCCAAAGTAGACAATCCCAAAGGCAAATGGAACAAAGCTTACCCTGGAACCCAGAATCTGAAGAACTTTGCCCTCCCGATGATCCTTTGCAATCTGGCATTGGAAATTGAGCCTTTACTGGATAAAGCCTTCTTGAATAAAATCACTGATACGTGCATCCATGAAGTGATGGAGGTTTTTTACCGTCCTGAATTAGGTGGAATTATCATTGAGAGTGTAACCTCGGAAGGAGACTTGTCCGATACGTTCGATGGACGTTTGGTTGACCCCGGACACTCAATCGAAGCCATGTGGTTCATTATGGATTTGGGAAAACGCCTCAATCGTCCCGACCTGATAGAGAAGGCTAAAAATATTACTCTCACCATGCTTAACTATGGTTGGGATAAAGAATTCGGCGGAATCTATTATTTCATGGATCGTATGGGACGCCCGACACAGCAACTGGAATGGGATCAGAAACTCTGGTGGGTACACATCGAAACCTTGATATCACTTCTTAAAGGTTACCAATTAACCGGCTCAAAAGAATGTCTGGAATGGTTCGAGAAAGTACACGACTACGTCTGGACACACTTTAAAGATCCAGAATATCCGGAGTGGTATGGTTATCTGAACCGTCGTGGAGAAGTTCTTCTTCCCCTAAAAGGAGGAAAATGGAAAGGTTGCTTCCATGTTCCACGCGGGCTTTATCAGTGCTGGCAAGTGCTGGAGCAACTGGAATAAAAGGCATTTGAATCGTTAACACAACTATAAACTCACAACTATAAAATCACATGATTAATCAACGTAAAAACTTCTTGAAGGAATGTTGGTAGCAACCTCATTACTAGCTGGTCAAAAGCTTTTTTGCTTTCCGCATAATGATCGGGTCTACTTAAAATGCCATTACATTTGAGTCCTCTCATTTTATGAGACCCTATTCCACTTAATTAGTTGATTAATCTATAAAGGCACTGATTTTCACAGGATTAACCAAACAAAAAAAACAACTTATTTTGCTGATTTTTAATTATTTAACTATAAGTTTAACGCACTCTTGCAGTAAATGGAACAATGAAAAGACTGACAGAACAACCTTCGAAATACAATTATCTGGAAACGAAAACGGTAGATGAACTTATCGCCAATATTAATAATGAAGACAAGCTGGTAGCTGTAGCTGTAGAAAAAATACTTCCCGATTTGAGTAAGCTAATTAGTGCGATTGAAAAGCAACTTAAAAATGCTGGCAGAATGTTTTATCTCGGATGTGGTACAGGAGGCCGGCTTTCAGTATTGGATGCAATAGAATTACCCAATACCTACGGGATTGAGAAAGGCGTTGTAAATGTTGTGCTGGCTGGAGGAGTCCGTAACTTGGTTGATGCTCTGGAAGAAAAAGAAGATGATATAAACGAAGGATGGGAATCGCTGTTAAAGGAAAATATTTCACTACGGGATATTGTTATCGGTATTTCGGCAAGCGGAACAACTCCATTTGTACTGGCTGCATTAAAAAAATGTAAGGAGAACGGTATTCCGTGCGGTTCGATTGTAAATAATCCAAATTCCCCCATATCGCAGTATTCTGATTATCCCATTGAAGTTATAACCGGACAAGAGTACGTTACAGATAGTACCCGAATGAAATGCGGAACTTCCCAAAAGATGATATTCGATATGATAAGTACAACAACCATGATACGTTTAGGAAGGGTTGAAGGTAACAGTATGTTAAATGTACGATTGATTAACGATAAAATTGTGGATCGCTCGGTAAGGATGCTTCTCGAACGGACTGAATTAACAAATTATGATTACGCAAAAGAGATCATAATTAAATGTGGAAATGTCAAAAAATCAGAAGAGTATTTAAAAAAAATAGGAGTATTATGATATTAATTGCTGATGGCGGTTCAACAAAGACCGATTGGTGTTTGATGGACAAAAATAAAAAGCATACACTGTTTTCAAGTGAATGTTTTAACCCCTATTATATTACAAGCAGCAATCTGATAAATTCTCTGACAGCCAGTTTACCGGCAGAGCTAGATCGTGAATCTATTAATGAAGTGCACTTCTATGGGGCTGGTTGCTCAGAAAATAAGTATGATTTTATGAGAAAAGCATTGGCTACTGTATTTCCGTACGCTCAGATTACCATTGCGATGGATCTGCTGGCCGCTGCCCGCGCCCTTTTAGGCAGAAAAGAAGGATTTGCAGCAATACTTGGCACGGGAACGAACAGTTGTATATATGACGGTAAAAAAATCGCCCAGAATATTGACTCCCTTGGTTTCATTCTTGGTGATGAAGGTAGTGGCGGATATATAGGCAAGAAAGTGATTAACGACTATATTCGCGGATACATGCCTCCGGCTGTGAACAATCTTTTCTCTGAATATTCCAAAATGGATGCTGATCAACTTATGAATCAAATCTATACGAAACCTTTGGCGAATAAGTTTTGTGCAGGCTTTTGCAAATTTGTCGGTGATAACCTCGACAAAGATGATTATTTTTATGAGATCGTACAAAGTTCTTTTCGTGCGTTGTTTAAAAATATAATCTGTCATTACCCGAATTATTTCGATTTCACTTTTAATTGTATAGGTTCAGTTGGTTTCCGCTTTCAGTCCATTCTCTCGGATGTTGCAAAAGAGTATGAAATGGATATGGGAAAGATTATTCGTTATCCCATGGAAGGATTAATCAATTACCATACAGAATGAAATTACTCTATTTGTTTTGTATTATTAACCCTTTTTTCATAGTAGTACGGATTTGAAATTACACTTTATTCTTATATAACTGTTCGCAAAAATAAGGTATTTAGTGACTCTATAACGTTTTGGGTGGGTAGTTATATTTTTTTTTGTTTTTTTTCTCCATAGGAGAATCCTGTGCATAATTCGACCCCCAAATCCGCCAGCTGGCGGAGGCTTTAAGACGAAGTTTATGGATTTGGGAAAACGTCTTAATCGTCCCGACCTGATAGAGAAAGCTAAAAATATTACTCTCACCATGCTTAACTATGGTTGGGATAATGAATTTGGCGGAATCTATTATTTCATGGATCGTATGGGATGCCCGACCCAACAACTGGAATGGGATCAGAAACTCTGGTGGGTACACATCGAAACATTGATATCACTTCTTAAAGGTTACCAATTAACCGGCTCAAAAGAATGTCTGGAATGGTTCGAGAAAGTACACGACTACGTCTGGACACACTTTAAATATCCAGAATATCCAGAGTGGTATGGCTATCTGAACCGTCGTGGAGAAGTTCTTCTTTCCCTGAAAGGAGGAAAATGGAAAGGTTGCTTCCATGTTCCACGGGGGCTTTACCAGTGCTGGCAAGTACTGGAGCAACTACAGTCTACGATTGATTCAGGAACAAAGAATTAAGACTAAGGATTTATACAGTTCAAATGAGCTGATCAACTAGTCAACCGATTATCGAATCAACCAATCAACCAATATACTTCATTTAAAGTTCAGTTAAGGTTCGTTTATGGATAATGTTTTTTTTAACCATAAATTAATCATAAATAAACTATATCTTCAATAAATATGTTTTATATAACCTTTTTATAAGCTTTAAATAAGGTTTATATAAGTTTTATATATTATCTTTCATAAAACAAACATTGAATAGACTCTGAATCAAAATAATCTTAATTTTCCTCTTTTCTACTTATTCTCCTGAGTTGAACCTAATAAAAATTCTATAGCAAAGAATAAAATATCAATAGATGCCACCATTCAATATATCTCTGTTTCTCAGAAGCTCAAAAACGTATGTATTGAATAATTTTGGTTAAAAACAGTCTATTCTATCTTAGCTGCCATAAAAACACAAAATCCCTGATTAAAAAAGCATTATATTAGCGTTATTTGAGGCGATTTATGCGCAATTTGTGTGAGAACAGAGTTGTTTATGTAATAACTTTGTACATGGAATATTATATCTGATTATATTACTTCTATATTGGAGATAAACAGATAACAAACCAATAAAAAAACTTCTAAATTTAATAAAAATGAAAACAAAAAAATTACTCTTTTTGGCAATGACCTTATTCGCAGGTCTTTTTGTATCTCAGGCTTATGCCGATGTTACAAAAACTGTTAATGGTGCAGGAGGTGCTGATTACTTAACTTTAAAAGCCGCTTTCGATGACATTAATGCCGGAACCATTAATACCGGAGTGATTACCCTGCAGATAACCGGAAGTACAACCGAGACAAACATAGCTACACTGAGTGGAAATGGAGTAGGAAGTGCCGTCTACAGTTCTGTAAATATTTACCCCACGCTTACAGGACTCTCTATCAGCGGAAATCTTAGCAGCTCCCTTATAACGTTGAGTGGCACCAATCATGTGACTATAGATGGGCGAGTGCATGATGCTATAACCGGAAGTCTGACAGGGACGACCAGGGATTTGACCATTACCAATACCGGTGGCGCAACATTAGCAACTGCTTCTACAATCATATTAACCGCTAATGCTAACCACAATACAATAGAGTATTGCACCATTAAAGGATCTGGAACAGGTGCTGTAACTAGTGGCCTTGGAACAATTGCTTTTACAACATCATCTGTAACTACTGGTAATGGAAATAATACCATCAGTAACAACTTAATTACTAATGCAGATAATGCCAAAAGACCTACTCATTCAATTAACTCGTACGGAACAGCAGGTTCTCCAAACACTGGTAACATTATTACAAACAATGAATTTGCAAATTTTGCTTGTCTTTCGGCTGCTACAAACGCTATATATCTTAGTGCCAATAGTAGTGCATGGATCATTTCGGGGAATAGTTTTTACGAATCTACCACATATGCACCCACTGCTGGTTTCGCAATTATAGCAATAAATGTTTTAGGAGGATCAGGCTACACGGTTAACAATAACTTCATAGGTGGATCAGCGGCACAGTGTGGTGGTACTACTGCCTGGACAAAAACATCTGCTACAGCTAATGCATTTATGGGTATTTCTTTAACTATGTCTACAACAGCCGGAGATCCGGCCAGCGAAGTTCAGGGCAATACCATCAAAAACTTTGTCTGGAGTAATTCCGCAGCAGCTTACTGGACTGGAATTAATATCGCTGCCGGTAGCGCGAATATTGGCACTACTGCCGGCAATACGATTGGAGCAAGTACCGGAACAGGATCCATTACCTTTAATTATTCAGCTGTAGGTGGTGCGGCTGTGAATGGAATTGCAATTCCAAGTGCTTCAGGAACTGTCAATATGCAAAACAATACCATTGGTTCCATTACAACGACCGCTCCTGCCACGTTAGCAGCTAGTATAAATGGGGTAAATATTACCGGTTTAGAAACAGTAATTTTCAGCAACAATACAATTAATAATCTATATGCCAACTCTACCAGTACAGGGGCAGCACAAACCATTTTTGGAATTAATAATTCTCCAAACAATACTGTCACCATAGACCATAATACGATAACCACTCTGATCAATGCAACTACCAATGCTACTGTTGGCACAAGAGGTTCTGTCTTTGGTATTAAATCTGCAAATGGTACGTTAACTATAACCAACAATACTATTCACAATTTAACTATTGCCTGTGCCAATACCGGTGCGCCCAGTGGCGCTTATAACGCTCTGGCTGGTATCATGCTTTATGGTATTAATGGCGTTAGAACCGTAAGCGGAAATACCATTTATGATTTATATGATTCATATCCTGTGTTTGCAGGCTTTATTTGCGGGATAGGTTTTTTCGGTTCTAATCCAGGTAGCCAGCTGGTTGATCATAATTTTATTTATAACTTAGGGGTAACCGGGACTAATACTGCTGCTGCTACTGTGTATGGCATAATTGGCGCATTAAGTGCTGATGCTACCACTATTACCACCTTCTCCAACAATATCATTACCTTAGGTGGAAGTACCGCCACCATTTTTCAGGGCATTAACGAAGGGGCATCAACTGCAGTTGGAACTAATAAATTTTATTTTAACACGGTGTATATTGGTGGCAGTCCTACTGTGGGTGCCTTTAAATCGTACTGTTTATATAGCTGCTCAAACACCAACATACGGGATTTCAGGAATAATATTTTCGTGAATGCGCGTTCGAATGCAGGATCTGCCAGCGAAAAACATTATGCTGCTTACTTTAACTATTCAACTACTGATTTATTAACGCTGGGTAATAACGATTATTATAAAAGCGGTACAGGTGGTACGTTAGGTAATTACGCTGCAACTGATGTATATGCATTACCACTAACTACGCTTGCTGATGCAGGAAGTTTGTCTATTAATCCTATCTTTGCAACTGCAGGGGGAACAACAGCAGTAAACTATTATACTTCCGCTACCTTGCCTGCTGATCCAGGGACAGGTATTACTACCGATTATCTTGGTTATACCAGACCGAGTACTCCTAAAATGGGTGCTTTAGAGAATACTATTTTATCAGCCTCTGCAACTGCATTAACCGGATTGGATTATAATCTTTATTATAGTACAGGTCCATCTGCAGAGCAGTCATTTACCATAAGTGGATCTTCTCTTGCAAATAATGTAACTGTGACTCCTCCTGTCGACTACGAGATCTCATTAACTTCCGGTTCCGGTTTTCAGGCAACTGCACTCACACTCACTCCAGTCAGTGGAACACTTGCTTCGACGACTATCTTTGTACGACTTAAAGCAGGATTGACTGTTGCTACTTATACTGAGGATATTAGTATAACATCCAGCGGTGCCACTCTTCAAACTGTTACATTGAACGGAATAGTTACGGATATTGCTACAGCCTTGTATGATGTAAGCACAAACTTTACAGTAAGCACAGTCAATGGCAATCTGAAAGTATCGGGAGTAAAAGTCGGAGATCTTATCGAAGTTTACAATGGATTAGGTCAAAAAATCAGAATAATAAATGCAACAGATGTCGATAATAACATTGACGTCAATGCTAAAGGCGTTTTGGTTGTAAAAGTAGGTTCAAAAGCAACTAAGGTTATTTTGTAATAAAGCCTGTCAAGACTCTGGTCAATTGGGTTTTTCAAAAGTTCAACTGTCTTTCCCTTTATCCGGAAAGACAGTTGTTCTGCTCAAATTTCAACACCACATGTAAATAATGAATGGTGATAAACAACAGAACAAAAATGGCACTTATTTTAATGATTTTTTAATCCCATATAATTTGACTGTTTTCACTATCGTATATTGATTTGTAAAATAATTTTGTTGCTTAATAACTGATTAAATAATTAATACTATTTTTACTTGAAATAAACAGATAACAAGCCATAAAAAAAACTCTAAATTTAAAGAAAATGAAAACGAAAAAATTACTCTTTTTAGCGATGACCTTATTCGTAGGTCTTTTCACATCGCAGGCTTATGCCGATGTTACCATAACTGTTGGTGGTGTAGGTGCCAATTATGCAACTTTAAAAACCGCTTTCGATGACATTAATGCCGGAGCCATTAATACCGGAGTGATTACCCTGCAGATAACCGGTAATACTTACGAGCTAGCCACTGCTACACTGAACGCCAACGCAGTAGGAAGTGCTCTCTATAGCTATGTAAAAATTTACCCCACAGTTACAGGTCTCTCTATTAGCGGAAATCTTAGTAGCTCCCTGATAACTTTGAATGGTGCCGATAATGTGATCCTGGATGGACGGGTGCATGCTACAAGCGGAAGTCTAACAGGTACGACCAGGGATTTGACCATCACCAATTCAGGTGGTTCAGATCTAACCAAAGCTTATACAATTATATTAGCCTCTAATGCTCAACACAATACAATAGAGTATTGCACCATTAAAGGATCTGGAACAAGTAGCGGCATGGGGACAATAGCTTTTACAACATCATCATCAGACGATAATGGTAATGGGCTCAATATCATCAGCAACAACTTAATTACCAATGCAGGTACAAGACCTTACAATTCTATTTATTCAGGTGGCGGTTCAGGTGTTCCAAACGCCGGAAACACTATCAGCAACAATGAATTTGCAGATTTTATGATGCCTAATAGTATTTCAGCCGGCATATATCTTGATGGTGCATACAATACCGCTTGGACCATTTCCGGAAATAGTTTTTACGAATCTGCCCCTTTTACCACTATTACCGCAACTTCATTTTGTGTAATACAAATAAAAGGAGGAACCGGCTATACTATCACCGGTAATTATATAGGTGGAAGTTCTGCTTTGTGTGGAGGAAGTCCCTGGATAAAAACAGGTAGCAATAACGTATTTATAGGTATTGCTTTGACTTTAACACCCGGAGAGCCAGCCAGCGAAGTTCAAGGCAATATCATCCAAAACTTTGTCTGGAATAATTCCTCAAACGGTGCCTGGACAGGTATTAATATCGCGGCTGGTAACGTGAATAATACCGGCAATACGATTGGAGCTAACGATGGAACAACAGAATCCATTATCTATACAGCCGGAGCTGCCAGTGGAGGTTTGAATGGATTTTCAATCCAAAGTTCATCAGCGACAGGAATTATCAATATGCAAAACAATATCATTGGTTCTATTACGACGGACAATACAGCAGCAACGCCAAGCGCAACTGGCGTTAATGGGGTAAATATTACCAACGTAGTCGTAGGAACAGTAACTTTTAACAACAACACAATTAATAATATCACTACCAGCTCTCTCAGTAGTACAGGGGCAGCACAAACCATTAATGGAATTTATAATGGAAGCGGTAATTTGACGCTTACCATAAGCGGTAATACGATAGCCAATCTGACTAATGCAACTACCAATGCAACTCTCGCCACAACAAGCGAAGTCAATGGCATTAAATCTGCAAATGGTACGAATACCATAACCAACAATATTATACACGATTTAACTATTGCCAATGCCAATAACAATGCACCCATTTCAACCTCTGTGTGTGGTATCCTACTTTCCGGTGTTAATGGCGTTAGAACCGTAACCGGAAATACCATTTATAATTTATATAATACATACCCTTCATTTGCAGGCTATATTTGCGGGATAATTTTTTACGGTGCTTCTACAACTAATACGGTAGACCATAATTTTATTTATAACTTGGGGGTAACAGGGGCTTCTTCTACCACAGCTAAAGTGTATGGCATAAGGGCAACCGGATATGCCGGTAGTACTACCACCTACTCCGACAATATCATTACCTTAGGCGGAAATACCGCCACCACTATTCATGGTATTAACGAAGGGGGGGGAACAGCAATCTTCAATAATAATTTCTATTTTAATACGGTGTATATTGGAGGCAGTTTGGCTTCAGGAAGTACAAATAAATCGTACTGTTTAAATAGCTCTGCGAGCACTAATACACGTGATTTCAGGAATAATATTTTCGTGAATGCACGTTCAACCACAAGTAGAGACAGTTTGCAGTATGTTGCTTGGTTTAACTATGCAGTTAGTACAAATTTGACACTTGATTATAACGATTATTATGTAAGCGGTACAGGTGGTATGTTAGGTCATTACGGTTATGTGTCCAGTTCAGTACCCGGAACTGATGTAACTTCAGTGCCACTTATTGCCGGGCTTGATGCAGCAAGTCTGGCTATTAATCCTACCTTTGCCACTGCAGGGGGAACAACAGCAGTAAACTATTATACTTCCGCAACCTTGCCTGCTGTTACCGGCACAGGTATTACTACCGATTATCTTGGTTTTACCAGACCGGTTACTCCTAAAATGGGTGCTTTAGAAACATTAACATCTGAGGTGAATAATGTTGAGATAACAAGCGCTACCATCATTCGCAATGCTTCCGGTATTATTGTCCCATTAAATGGTGAATCGACAATTGCGCTTTATACTATTAGTGGCATGTTGATCGAAAAAACGAAAGCCAACCGAACATATTCCCGTGATTTGAATAACGGTATGTACATTATCTGTATCAATGGAAAAGCCTCCAGGTTTATTAAATAAAAATTTGAGCTAACCTGAGCATCCACAGTATTATCGATTTCAAAAATCTGATAACACGTTGGAAAGATGATTTGTTAATGGAGTTTTATATGATTCAACTGTCTTTTTCGGTACGGGAAAGACGGTTGTTTTGCATAGATTTCAACACAATAGGTCAATAATAATCCATGATATAAAGGATACTTATATTCAACAATCCTACTATAATATATTGCCGCTTCACGGCGCATCTTTAAAAATTCGCTGATCCACCTGCCTGCCGCAGGCAAGTACAATTCATTATAGAATCATAATAATTATGTTTGGGTGCAAAAGCCTATAGTCATTTAAACAGGAGTAGCTCTGTAAATTATCAAAAAAAACTATCAATGTTTTTGCAGATTGCATTATTGAGTCTGATTTATGCGCTATTTGAAAAAAATTGAACGCAATTTGTGTGAAAATAGAGCTGTCAGTCTAATACTTTTACGGTTGGTAATACATGAAATAAATAAATCAAAAATTTAATTATACTAAATTGTGAAACATAGATTTAATAACTTGTTATTTCTACTGGCTGTTTTATTATCAGCCGGAAATGTGTCTTGTAAAGAAGCAGCGATAAGTACGACTACTGCTAAAAATTTTGTATTATATGATGCGATGCATTATTCGGGCAAAATTGATTTGACTTCTATAGGATTCTCACGGATTGATTTGTTTTATGAATCATCTCTTACGATGCCAGATCCAACTAATAATTCGAAGCTTATTTTGGATATGAATGCAATTAACACAGATGCAACAGCTGCAAACTATTCCAATTCAGTTGTTTGTACGGATATAGAACAATGGTTTACCGACAGCAGCGTTAGTGGAACTGAAATGGCTAACCGCTTTACGACTATGTTTGACGCGTTTCGGGCTAAAATAGCTAATGTTCAGATCGGTAACTATGGTGTAGCACCATCTGCACTATGTGTATCGAGATTTTATGACAATGGTGCATCCAGTGAAACAACATTAATTAACAACTGGAAAGCCTCAAACGTAAAGCGATGGACAGCTGCCGGCACTGTTGATTATTTTGCTCCTCCTGTTTATATTTGCCAGCCTAATATTACCCAGTGGATAAGTGATTTGGTAACGACTGTTAATGAAATAAAGACCCATGATGCTACCAAGAAAATTATTGTTTTTATTTGGCCACAATATTATGATAAGTCAGGCAGTGCTTACTATAAACAATTTATAAGTACTTCAATTTGGCAACAGATGTTGGAGGCTGTCTATGCAAATTGTGATGGCGCTATCATTTGGAGTAGTAATACTGATGAAAATGAGAATATTGTTACCTGGGATGATTCCAGGGTACAAGCAATGATGGGTGTAACCAAAGCCTTCATTACTGAGCATAATATTGTGAGCATTAATTCTCAGCCATTACCGTCTCCGGTTGTAACGACTCTTTGGGAAAACGGAGCTACTGCCGGAAAATTACCTATCTGGTTTTCGACAACTTCCAGCAAAACTTATGGTATAGGTTCCGGAAACGGACATGTATACGTTGCTACACGCGATGGAGCAAATGGTAAAAATATTTTTGTATACAATGCCGCTTCCGGTGATTCTATTGCGGCTTTGAATACGACCAATATTACAGGAGGAACATTAGTTTTGAGTGATGTGGGTGTTACTGAGGATGGTAAAATTATTGCTGCAAGTATGGGAAATTCTAATGCCTTTAAAATTTACATGTACAATAATGAAGCCGCTGCCCCAACATTGCTGCTGAATCTTCCCTATGCTGATGAAGGTGGTCGTACCGGAGATTTGTTCACCGTTACGGGAAATTACTCCAAAGGTACAGCAAAAATCTGGACTGCATCGGCAACAGTACCATCTCAAATATGGGTTTTGGAAATGCAAAACGGAGTTTGGAAAACGGAACGTAGACAAGTGGCTACAATGTCATCTAATACGACGGGTACAACTATATCTATACCATGTGTAGCTCCTAAACCCGATGGCAGTATGTATTGGAAAGCAGGCAGTCAATCGTTATGGTTAATTAATAATGATGCTACGGTTAATACGGTTTCAAACAAATTATCTACTTATGCGGATGAAAATTCAATTAAATATCTGGGATACAGTTCAACATACAATCTGGATTATGTTGCATTATTTGCCTACCGCACGGACGAATGTGCTGAAATTGTATCACTTACACCGGGTGATTTGTCTACGTGTAAGATGATTGCCCGCACACCTTGCCTGGGTACAAATGCAAATGTAGGTGGTTTAGGGGATGTGGATGTACGTTATGATACAAATAATAATCCGATTCTCTATGTGATAGCTGCCAATAATGGATTTGGAGCTTATAAAGTAGAAGGATTGGCATTAGATTCGACCGGACCTACTACCGTGAGACCTGTTGTTGATGAATTAAATCTTAATATTTCCCCAAATCCGGCAACGGGAGTTGTAAATATTTCGGAAATGGCTATGAGTGTAAAATTGTTTAGCGCGTCCGGTCAATTAGTGAAAGAAGCATTTATGACTAAAGTTCTTCATGTTGAGGGACTTCAAGGTGTGTATTTAATGCAAATCGAGTCTCAAATCGGAAAGGTAACAAAACGACTTTTTGTTATGTAATTTTCTTATTTGTAACTCGTTAAATAATAATATTTCTTGATGTTGTTTCAAGAGGCATTCTATTTGACTTTCGTAAAAACACATAATGGGGTCTTGAGGTTTTTTGGAAATATTTTGAGAAAAATGAATTTTTAGAACCCGCCTTTACCCGTAACAATTTATTAATATATTGTTTTGATTGTAGAGTCCTGAAAAGAAACAATTTAACTGTTAACTATTATTCGATATGAAAAAAACACTAATTTCTTTCAGCTTACTATCCTTTTTTATTTCATTCTCATTTGCCGGAAATATTGTTGTAGGCACAAAAACATATCCGGTTGACACGTTGGCACATTTCAAAGTAGGTCCGGGAAGTTATTATACCGCATTGAGTTTGATGGATGCCACCGCACCGCTTCGCGTATTTTTTTTAGAAGTGGATGCAAAAAATCAGTATACACAATTAAAAGCTGTTTTAGCAAGAGATTCAACTGTAACTTGTGAACGTACTTCGGCGATGGCAATACGAAAAACCACAGCTGGTGCTGCATACTTTGGAGGAATAAATGGTGGGATGTTTGCTGCAGCGGGTAATCTGTCTCAAGGTTGTATGGTCGGAGGTGAAGTTGCCAGAGCTCCATATGTTGGTGTGACAGATATTGCATTCGACAGAGATAATGTTCCATTTATTGACCCGAAGGCATATTACGGAAAAGTATATGCTGGCGACTCTCTTTCTCCTTCTCTTTTAATTACGAATATAAACGTTGCCCGTGCTACTAACAATTTAATCCTTTATAACCAATTAAATGGTCATTATACACATACCAATCAGTCTGGCTGTGAAGTGCGTGTTCAACTGACTGGTTCTAGTACTACATGGGATGTAAACAAATTTGTAAATGTAAAAGTAATGTCCAAAATTTCCGGACAGGGGAATATGGCTATTCCAGCCGGAGAGGCCGTATTGTCAGGGAATGGCACCGCAGAAACCTTTTTGAATGCACTCAACGTAAATGATGTGATTAGCATCAAGATAAAAATAACGTTAAATTCAAGTACCGAAAAACCATTATTGACCGATATGGTTGGCGGTGATCGCCCAATATTGCAGCATGGACTTGTGACTGACAATGATTGGGCAGCATTAAATCCACGTACTGCTGTAGGTTATTCCGCGGATAAAGGTAAAATTTATTTCTGTGTAGTGGATGGTCGATCGACCATATCAGTTGGAGTATCGACCAAGCAATTGGCTGATATTATAAAAAGTGCCGGAGCTTCTGAGGCAATAAATTTAGATGGTGGCGGTTCAAGTTGCATGTATGTAAAGGGGTTAAATTTGATGAATATTGTAAGTGATGGTACTGAACGGGCTGTTGGAAATGGTTTATTTGCCGTTTCTTCTGCTCCAACCGATGTCACCATAAGCGAAATAAGCGCTTACAAAAAAACAGTAGAATTGCCAAAGAATGGCACTTTTACACCTACATTCATAGGCTATAATCAGTATGGGGCACTACTAAATACCAATGTACAAGGTGTAACCCTCAGTTGTCCTGCTGGGCTTGGATCTGTAAACGGTGGTACATTTACTGCTTCCGGAACTCAAAATGGCGTTTTAACAGCCACCTATAATAGTATTCAAACAACAATAAATATTATAACATTGAACGGAACAGGCATTGACAAACATGAAATGTCCAATGTTTATATTTCTTTGAACGGAAATCAAATCCATATATCGGAAGAAGTAGCTTTGGCAGAAATCTATAGTATTACCGGCCAAAAAGTGGCATCGGTTACTAATGTTTCATCTATCAAAGCTCCTGTAGCTAAAGGTGTTTACATTGTTATTGTTGTTGATAAAGCTGGTGCTAAAAAAATTCAAAAAATGACTGTCAACTAATTCATTCTTTTATTGTTTAACTAAAAAGAGGTGGTGAAACACCACTTCTTTTTTCCTCTCATTTATAAGTACTTAATATGGTTACGATGAATAAATCACGTATTCTGACCTTTTCTATAACAGTTTTGTTTTTCTGCTCGTGTGCAACGCAAAGAGTGGATGTATTGGTTGTAGGTGGAGGTGCCGGTGGTACTACTGCAGGCATTCAGTCGGCACGCTTAGGAGCACGAACCCTTATAGTTGAAGAATTCGACTGGCTGGGCGGTATGCTTACATCTGCTGGTGTGAGTGCCATTGATGGGAATAACAAACTTCCCGGAGGATTGTGGGGCGAATTTTGTGATAGTCTGGCTTTGCGTTACGGAGGAGTTGATAAACTCAAAACCGGCTGGGTGAGTAATACTTTATTTGAACCTTCGGTTGGTGCACAGGTTTTAACCAATATGTGCCGAAAAGAAAATGATTTAAATGTTTGGATGCAAACAAAATTTATTTCGGCAGAAAAGGTTCCAACCGGTTGGATTGTAAAACTTCGACGTGTTAATCGTGTTTCCCAAATCAAAACAAAAATACTGATTGATGCAACCGAATTGGGCGATGTGGCGAAAGTATGTGGCGTGAAATATGATGTTGGAATGGATTCGCGTGCCGAAAGCGATGAATCAATTGCACCTGAATCTGCCAATAATATTGTTCAGGATTTGACTTACGTCATGATATTAAAGGATTACGGAACAGATGCCGATAAAACCATTGAGAAACCGAAGAATTATGACCCGAGTTATTTTTATTGTGCCTGTAAAACGGAAAAGTGCACTAACCCGAAAGAAGAGCACCGGCTTTGGGATTGTCCGAGTATGCTTACGTATGGTAAGTTGCCAAATAATAAATACATGATTAATTGGCCGTTTGAAGGAAATGATTACTACGTAAATATCATAGAAATGAGCGATGAAGAGCGTACTCAAGCCCTACAAAAAGCCAAAGATTTTTCACTCTCATTTCTGTATTATATTCAACATGATCTCGGATATAAAAACCTGGGATTAGCTGACGATGAGTATCCCACTTCCGATAAATTGCCTTTTATTCCATATTATCGTGAGTCCCGTCGTATTCATGGGTTGGTGCGTTTCAACTCAAACCACGTGACCAAACCTTATGATCAACCGGAAAAACTTTATAGAACTGGTATCGCAGTGGGAGATTATCCGGTTGATCATCATCATGCGCGTTATCCGCAATGGGACGAATTACCCGATCTACATTTTTTTCCTGTTCCCTCTTATTCGTTGCCTTTAGGTACTATTATTCCGAAGGATGTGGAAAACTTGATTGTAGCTGAAAAGTCGATTTCTGTTTCTAATATCATTAATGGTACAACACGTCTGCAGCCTGTTGTGCTTCAGATAGGCCAGGCTTCAGGAGCCTTGGCAGCATTAGCCGTGTCAGAAAAAAAGAAAGTGTCAGAAGTTCCGGTTCGCGATGTTCAAAACGTGATTCTGAACGCAAATGGATATCTAATGCCTTATCTGGATCTTCCACTTTCCGATAAACATTTCAAAGCATTGCAGAGAATCGGTTCTACCGGTATTCTTCGGGGTGTAGGTAAAAGTGTCGATTGGTCGAACCAAACTTGGTTTCATGCAGATAGTTTGGTTTTGATAAACGAACTTAAAACAGGTCTGTACGAGTTTTGTGGAATGAACATCGGCTATTCGAATGACATTTTGAGTATTGAACAAACGGTAGCTTTAATCAATGATTTGGCTATTCAATTTAATTTGCATAAATATACTGCTGATCAGTTTAAAGTGAAGTGGAGCGAACTTGGTCTGAATGATTTTAGTGAAAAGAGAAAAATTACCCGGAAAGAGTTTGCAGCAATGTTGGATGCACTCATTGATCCGTTCAATCTCAAACCTGTGAGTATTAAGGGGGAATTTTAAAATTAGTTTCGGAGTTTTTTTTATTTGTTGTTATTTTTACGACGTATGTTGATTGGTTCACAGCATAACTAATCGAATAATTTGGATTTTCTTTACTATAATTTATCAATGTTTTAAAGTTTATTTGTATGTAAAAAATTACTTTACGGAAAGGTAACTAAACGTTTTGTTGTTAAGTAATTTTCTTATTTACAGTTGATTAAATAAACAATGCCTCTTGATGTTGTTTCAAAAGGCGTTATATTTGATATTCTTACAAAAAAGAATTGAATAATGCTTGGACATTAAATTATTTTTCATGAGTATTCATTTACATACCTAAGTAAAAATTCAAACTTCTATGTCAAATTAAAAAATATTGAAATTGAACACAAGCCAGAAATAATACCAAAAGACAAAGTGAATGAGATGTTGCCTTGGGTGCATATTGTGATAAGCAATGCCAAACGTTTATTGTTGAATATTTATCACGATGTGGAACCGCAATACCTGCAAATCTATTTCAATAAGTTTTTTGATAATTACTGAACTTTCGCAAGTAATTTAAAAGATTGATTTACAAGAAAAAAGCAACATATTAATTTGGTAAAGTCGCTGAAATTCAGTAACTTTGTGTGGCAAAACAAAACCCAAACAATATGTTGCGACACAAAGATACAATAATACTTTCAGAGATAAAAGACTTTTTTACTACAAGTGAAAAAGCAATAGAGACAATTTTAAGTTTCATGAGCTCTTTGACATTTTCGGACAAACAAGTTGGTTTTCCACAGGCAGTAAATTTGCGTTATAACAATTACAGCAAATTAGTTCTGCTTTTACTATTTCCGTTTTTTGAGATACAAGATGCTTCCCATTATTGTGAGTCGGCTCTTTTCAAGTATATCCGTTGTGGAAAAGATATATTTTATCGGTTTATAAACAATTCCATGATTGACTGGCGTAAATTTGCTTACAGCTTAAATATGCAGTTGATTCGTAAGGTTGAAACACAAAGCACCTCAGACACTGGGTCAGCACCACGTTGTATCATAGTGGATGATACTGACTTATCCAGAACAGGCAGACACTTTGAGCTAATCGGTAAAATCTATTCGCATGTAACACACAGTTCCAAATTAGGTTTTAAGGCACTTTTCATGGGTTATCATGATGGTAAAAGTTTCTTTTCTTTAGATTTCAGTTTTCACGGAGAAAAAGGAAACAATCAGAAAAAGCCTTATGGTTTAACACCAACTCAATCCAAAGAACGATTCAGCAAAAAACGTGATAAATCAAGTTCTGGCAAACAATGTGTAGAACAGTATTTTAGCACTAAAATTGAATCAACTATCAGTATGCTTCGATTAGCCATTTCAAAAGGAGTTCGTTTTGATTATCTGTTGGTCGACAGTTGGTTTACTTGCCATGAACTGGTCAAATTTATTGTAACACGTCGTATCGGCTGCCATTTTCTTGGAATGATAAAAATGGGGAAAACACGCTACAAAGTATTTGATAAAAATCTAACTGCCAAAGAAATAGTAGAACGCCTCAGACGAACCAAAAAGACAAAACGTTCAAAACTGTTAGGGTATTATTATGGGGAAATTATTGTCGATTTTAAAGGGATAGAAGTAAAACTCTTTTTTTGTAAAACCTCTAAAAAAGGCAGCTGGAACGCAATAATGACAACCAATACGGAACTTACTTTTGAACAAGCATATAAAATCTATTCGACCCGCTGGTCGATAGAAGTGTTTTTCAAGGAAAGCAAACAACATTTAGGTTTAGGTAAATGCCAATCACAAGATTTTGATGCGCAAATTGCAGCAACAACACTTTGTATGATTCAATATAATTTACTATCAATTGCAAAACGGTTTTCAGATTACGAAACACTTGGTGAACTGTTTCGTGCTACTCAAAAAGATTCCTTGCAACTCAGCATATCTGAAAAAATATGGATGATTATCATTGAAATAGTATCCCATTTGTCCGAAATTCTCAACTTAGACAGTGAAACGTTAATGGAAAATTTATTCTCTGAAAACGAACAACTTACAAAATACTTGAATTTCAAAGTCCTATCGCAGGCGGGCTAATATAGCTTGCGAAAGTTGAGTAAATAACTATGGAAACAACCAGACAACAAAAAATATCGAGGATGTTGCAGAAAGAATTGGGAGAAATCTTTTTGTTGTATGCCCGTCAGTTACACGGCACCTTGATTACCGTAACTACTGTTCGTGTAAGTCCCGATTTGGGAATAGCCCGCACGCATTTGAGCATTTTTCCAAGCGAAAAAGCTAAGGCGGTTTTAGAACAGGTAAATGCCGATACAAAATCAATCCGTTTCGATTTGGGCAAACGTGTTCGGCACCAATCACGCATTGTACCTGAACTTTTTTTTCATGTGGACGATTCGTTGGATTATTTGGAAAATATAGATAATTTATTGAAAAGCGATCCGCCATCGCCTTTAAAAGAGGGTGAAGTAATTGAATTGGATTAGCACTCTAATTTACGATGCCAAATCAAAACACATCAACACACAACAAATTTCGAGGACTATCTTTTTCGTTCAGGATAGCCCGACGCTATTTGTTTTCAAAAAAATCACACAATGCCATCAATATCATTTCCGGTATTTCGGCGGCAGGTGTGGCTATCGGAACGATGGCCTTAGTTTGCGTTTTGTCTGTGTTCAATGGTTTTGAAACGCTTATTTCGGATATGTTCTCGGCTTTCGATCCTGATTTGAAAATTACGTTGACACATGGCAAAACATTTGATGTTAATTCAAAGGAATTCAATGAATTACATAAAATGAAATCAGTTGCTTATTTCACCGAAGTGGTGGAAGAAAATGCTTTGTTACGCTTTAAAGACAAACAAATGCCGGCAACCATCAAAGGTGTCAGCAACGATTTTGAAAAAATGACGCGCATCGACAGCATCATGTACGACGGAAGATTTGTACTTTTTGACGGTGCTTTTCAACGGGCTGTTCCCGGAGTTGGTGTAGCGAGTATTCTCGGGCTTGGAGCGCATTTTATTGATCCGCTTTACATTTATGCACCAAAACGAACCTCGAAAATTAATTTGCTCCGACCCGAAAATAGCTTTAATCAGATCGGAACATTTGTCTCAGGAATCTTTTCAGTCAAGCAGTTGCAATACGACGATCATTATGTATTGGTTTCCATTGATTTAGCCCGTAATTTATTTGAATATGAAAAATCAACTGTGTCGGCTGTGGAATTGAAATTGGCAAAAGGTGTAAAGCAATCCGAAATTCAAAAGCAAATCCAAACTTTGCTTGGTGATCGTTTTCAAGTTAAGAACCGCTACGAACAGCAGGAAAGTTTCTTCAAAATCATGAAAATTGAGAAATGGATAACTTACCTGATTCTCTGTTTTATATTACTGATAGCCAGCTTTAATATTATTGGGTCGTTATCTATGTTGATTATTGATAAAAAAGCTGACATACAAACTTTAAGGAATTTGGGTGCTAACAATCAATTAATTAAGCGCATTTTTCTTTTTGAAGGTTGGATGATATCCGGTGTAGGAGCGTTGATTGGCATTTGTTTAGGAACATTACTTTGTCTGATGCAACAATATTTTGGGCTACTGAAACTTGGAACCGGTTATGTGGTTGATGCTTATCCTATAGTAACCAATACATTGGATATATTGCTTGTATTTATAACCGTTTTGTTTATGGGGTTTTTGGCAGCATATTATCCGGTACGTTATATTCGGATAAAAGAAAATTTGGTTGAATAAAATTATTGTTAATTGAATAGCTGTATAACATCACAACTTTATTTTCGTTATTAAAAAAATAAACTCAAAACAGATTTTTTTGCAATGAAAAATCATAATTTGTCGATAATATTACTTGCCGGATTGTTGGCTTCCTGTGTTGGAGTACAACCTAATCCTCCTTATGTTTACAATACAAATCCAACTTATAGCTGGGGTTATGCTGAGTTTTACGGCGCATATTATGCCGATTATGGCAATAATGACAATGTCATATCATTGTCTCTATTTTCTGATTCATTGAAAATCAATGATATAGGAAGTTTAGTTGGTATAGGTCAGTATTTGTTTCTGGAAGATGTTTTTATAGCTCCAACTGACACATTACTTCCGGATGGAACTTATACCATAAGCGATAGTGGGTTGCCATTTACGGTTTCTCCCGGAAAGAATGATACGGTTGATAATGAAGTGTATCCAATCGGAGCATTTATTTCTTATTATGAAGTAAATTCTGCCAGATCAACGCTCAAACTTATTACCGGCGGGACTCTTACCGCAATCAGATTTGGAAATACTTATAGCATTGCTTGTGATTTTAAAACGGATGATAAATTAGAATTAAAAGGCAATTTCTCTGCTAATTTACCTCACATCGATCAATCACTTGCCACTCCAAAATCTGCTGCAAGAAAAAGATTTGCCAATATTTTTCTGCCAAAAAATTTCGGAAATTAAAAAAATAACGTATCTTTGCAGCCGCTTTGAGCGAAAAGTTTCTTAAGATTCAAGAACCAAGAATCAAGATAAAAGACAAATAATTGCGAAAATAGCTCAGTTGGTAGAGCACGACCTTGCCAAGGTCGGGGTCGCGGGTTCGAGTCCCGTTTTTCGCTCAAGTACCTTGCCCGGATGGTGGAATGGTAGACACGAAGGACTTAAAATCCTTTGGCTTCACGGCTGTGCGGGTTCAAGTCCCGCTTCGGGTACTCTTTAAGTAGAGAAAACCCCTTATAATCAACAGATTGTAAGGGGTTTTTGATTTTCAAAGTGTACTAAAAGTGTACTTTGCATGGATCATATTTTTAAATTATCTCAATATTTAATAAAGTAAACCATAGAATTAAAAAGATTTCAATGGGTTACTTAATTATTATTTAGAAATTAACTTTAAATTCTACACGGCGATTCTGATGCCTGCCTTCATCTGTATTATTCTCAGCAATTGGTTGTGCTTTAACGCAATTCTTTTCTTATTAGAGTAGGACTTTCGCTTTGATTTTTGTAAAAAGTTTACTCAGAACATCAACTTTCAAAGGCATTTTCACAACAAAAACAATAAAAAACAAAAATAATGTACTGAAAATTTGGCTTATACCAACTTGTTTTTGTTATTTTGCACCCAATTTCATAAAACCTTTTACATTTATATTGTAAATCCTTTGATTTTAATTAATAAAAAAAGGTTGTTCTTAGTAAAACAAAAAGTAACATTCACTCAATTATTTTAAATTAATCTGTATGTCTAAAAATCTTGTCATAGTAGAGTCACCTGCCAAAGCTAAAACCATTGAAAAATTTCTTGGAAAAGATTATCAGGTCATGTCCAGTTTCGGGCACATTCGTGATTTAGCCGAAAAAGGAATTGGTATTGATTTCGAAAATAACTATCAACCGCAATACGTAGTTTCTGCTGACAAGAAGAAAACGGTGTCAGAGTTAAAAAAGGCAAGTAAAGATGCCGAAATTGTTTGGCTTGCTTCCGATGAAGACCGCGAAGGAGAAGCCATTGCCTGGCATTTGTACGAAGAGCTGAAACTAAAGAAAGATTCTACCCGTCGCATTGTTTTCCACGAAATTACGAAAGATGCCATACTTCATGCCATCGAAAATCCACGTGATATTGATATAAATTTGGTGGATGCACAACAAGCTCGTCGGGTGTTGGATCGTATTGTCGGGTTTGAATTATCACCTGTTCTGTGGCGTAAAGTTCGTCCATCCCTTTCAGCCGGTCGGGTTCAGTCGGTAGCTGTGCGTCTGATTGTGGACCGTGAACGAGAAATCAATCAATTTGTTCCTGAAGCATCCTATCGTGTCAACGCAGTATTCAGTTCTGTGGATGCAAATGGCAAAACCGTTGAACTGAAAGCTGAACTTCAACAGCGATTTGCTATCAAAGTAGAAGCGCTGGCATTCCTTGAAACATGCAAAAATGCGCAATTCAGCATTGACGATATAATTACCAAACCGGCTAAAAAATCTCCGGCTCCACCTTTTACCACTTCCACACTGCAACAGGAAGCTGCCCGTAAACTGGGCTTTTCGGTGGCACAAACCATGCAGGTGGCGCAAAGACTGTACGAAGCAGGGAAAATAACCTACATGCGTACCGACTCGGTAAATCTGTCCAATTTGGCTTTAGGTGCTTCCAAAGTGGAGATTATCAGCATGGCAGGTCAAAAATATGTGCATATTCGCAAGTTTAACAACAAAACTAAAGGTGCACAGGAAGCCCACGAGGCCATACGTCCGAGTTACATGAATACTCACACCGTGGAAGGTACTGTACAGGAAAAACGCTTGTACGAATTAATCTGGAAACGCACCATTGCTTCGCAAATGGCTGATGCCGAACTGGAAAAAACGTCTATTTATATCAATGTTTCAGGTAGTCAGCATCAGTTTGTGGCTTCGGGCGAAGTGATTGTTTTCGACGGTTTTCTGAAAGTTTATATGGAATCGACTGATGACGAAGTGGATTCAGAAAAAGAATCCTTATTACCGGCAATGAAAAACGGCGAAAAACTTTTGACAACAGAAATTGTGGCTCAGGAACGTTTCTCGCAAAAACCACCACGTTACGGTGAAGCCAGTCTGGTGCGCAAAATGGAAGAATTGGGGATTGGTCGTCCATCAACTTATGCACCAACCATTTCCACCATTCAAAACCGTTCGTATGTCGAAAAAGGTGATCGTCCGGCTGAGAAACGCGAATACAATATATTGAAACTGAAAGTAGGAAAAATTACCGATAAAATAAAAGAAGAAAATGTCGGTGCCGAGAAATCAAAACTGTTCCCGACCGATATTGGTACGGTGGTAAATGACTTTTTGACTGAATATTTTCCAACGATTTTAAATTATAATTTCACGGCTGATGTGGAAAAAGAATTCGATTCGATTGCAGATGGAAAAATAAAATGGACAAAATCGATCGATAAGTTCTACAAAAAATTCCATCCGATTGTAGAAGACACAATGAAAAACTCAGAACGTCAAGTTGGTGAGCGGATTCTTGGTATAGACCCAACCAGTGGTCGCCAACTTTCGGTTAAACTTGGTAAATACGGTCCGTTGGCTCAAATTGGTACTTCCGAAGAAGAAGAAAAACCCTTATTCGCGTCACTTCGGAAAGAACAATCTATCGAAAATATCACGTTGGAAGAAGCGTTGGATTTATTCAAATTACCTCGTCAGATTGGTGAATTCGAAGGGAAAGTGATGACGGTGGCTATTGGTCGTTTCGGTCCCTATATCCGCCACGATGTATCATTTTATTCGTTGCCAAAGACTGACGATCCGATGGAAGTAACAACTGAACGTGCTATAGAAATTATAGAAGAAAAGCGTGAAGTAGAAAAGAACAGAATTATCCAAACCTTAGGTGAAAATGCCGAAATTCAGGTGTTGAATGGTCGATTCGGACCTTATTTTACTTTCGAAAAAGTAAATTATAAAATATTTCCAAAAGGAACTGATCCAGCAATGCTTACGATCGAAAGATGTCAGGAATTGATGGCAGCTCAACCCGAAGCCGGCGCTAAAAAGAAAGCATTTGGAAGAAAAGCTGCGGTAGTTAAGCCGAAAGCCAAAGCAAAGAGTAAAAAATGATTGTTAATAAACAAGTTGCAATGAAAAACCTAATTTTATTTACAGCATTATTTGTGCTTAGCTTGCCGGTTAAGTCACAAACATCCTTTTCTCTGAACAAAGGAGAACCGGCGATTGTATATTCATTACCAAAAACAGAATTTTGTATTGAAATCGAAACTGAAAAAACAACTCAAAAACCGGGTGATTTTTATCGCTATTCCGAACGTTATTTAGCTACAAAGAAAGTAATTACAGAAGAAAAAACGAGTTTTCGACTGAAAAATATAAAAGTGAAAACACGTTCGTTGCCTGATCCTAACAGGACATATTCATATATCCCCGAAAAATCCATTCATACAACCCGTTTGTCGGTCAATTCACAGGGAATTTTATGTGGTGTAAATGTAATTTGTGAAACTGAAAAAGTTTCTGAAAAAACTGTTGGATTGACAACAATAGATGTTTCAAAAACCGATGCATTGCTCCCCCTTGGCGAAGAATATATGATGGCAGGCTCCGAAGCAAAATTAGCCGAAGGTGTGGCAAAACAAATTTACCGTATTCGCGAAAGCAGATTGAGTTTACTCACTGACGATGTTGAAAAAATGCCTGCCGATGGTGATTCTTTTAAATCTATGCTTGACGGTCAATACAAAATGGAACGCGAACTGACAGAACTTTTTTTAGGCAAAACAATAACCGAAACTCAAACCCAAAATATCGTTATTACTCCCACTTCAGCCATTAACGATCAGGTTTTGTTCCGTTTATCAGCATTCAAAGGAATTGTCGCTTCGGATGATTTAAGTGGTGTACCTTATTATATTAATATTGTACCGGCAATCATCCCTGTTTCTCATGCCGACTCGAAAGCTAAACACGAAGAACAGTCACTTTTCTACATTTTACCGGCTTCAACCCAGATTTCAATAAGTGATGGAATAAATACTTTATACAGTAATGAATTTTTTGTCTCTCAATTTGGAAAAACCGTTCCATTGCCCGAAAGTATATTTAAACAACCCAATCTTAAAGTAAGGATTGATCAACAAACCGGTCGATTGTTAAGTATTGAATAAACCGATAATTCAGAAAGAGAAAAAAAGAGGCTGCATCACTTTTTGATACAGCCTCTTTCATAAACTTTATCGAAAAAAGAAATCAAAATGGCAGATCATCTTCAACATGAGGAGGTGCTTGAATGGCATCTGCAGGTGGTGCAGCTACTGCACTAAGTGCATCGGTTGATTCGGGTTTCTTACCTAATAATTGAATTGTGTCTGCATAAATTTCCGTGGAGTACCGTTTGATTCCATCTTTTTCCCACGAACGGGTTTGAATTTTACCTTCAATGTAAAGTTGAGTTCCTTTTCTAACATATTTTTCGGTCATTTCTGCCAAACTTCTCCAAGCCACAATATTGTGCCATTCAGTACGTTCGGGAACTTGTACTCCATTTTGAGTTGTGTAAGCTCTATCAGTGGTTGCAAGTGAAAAATTTGCTACAGCCACATTCTTATCCAAATAACGAACTTCGGGATCTTTCCCTACATTTCCAACTAAAATAACTTTGTTTACAGACATAAATCTAAGATTTTAAAAGATTAATAAATAAGTTGTTAATTTGATGTAAAAATAATTATATTTTTTGAATATAAAACAATAATGGTCAAATATTTTTTAATTAATAAAAATATTGACCATTAAAATAATATGGTTAAATGTAAGATACTTAAAATAAACAACTTAGCTAAATGTTGATTTTACTTAAAGTAAAGAAGTATATTAAACTTCATAATCAACAGCGGCACGAGAAGTTCTGACTTTACCAATATAAGATGCAACACGCTTATGTTCACGATGATTCTGATAAATATCGAGTGTTTCAAAACTGTCGAATTCGGAATATAATGCAATGTCGTAATCTGTTTTGGGAGCATTCGGGCAGTTTATACCAACTTCAATATGAATTATTTCAGGAATTAGATTCTTAAGATTTTCTAATCCTAATTTAATTAATTCAGCATGTTCAGCTTTTGTTTTTCCTTCGGCATTCTCGGCTAAACTAAAAAAAACGAGATGTTTGAGCATATGAATAAGTTTGTTTAGAGGGTGGTTTTTATCTACAAATAACTTTGTAGCTTTTGTTATTTATTTTCATAAAATAAATTCCTGTTCGGGTTGGAATAAAGAAACGACCTTGCTTTAAGTCGCCGTCTAATAGTAATTGTCCGGTAAGTGCAAATAATTTTATTTTATTTGTGCCTTTGTTAATTGTGACATATATTCCTTCGGAAGTTGCATTAAAACTGACATTCTCATTTCCTAAAGCCGGAGTACTTATCCCGGAAGAAACATCATTATCTCCTTTCACCCAGCCATTCTGATTGCCTTCAATTTTTATTACAACATTTTGATTTGTATTATGTGAGTCTCCTTTTGAAGTGATTTGGGCGTTAAGACCTGCAACGGACACACACAATATTAAAAGTGTAAATATTCGTATCATTCGCCTGATTTTTAAAAGTTTCACACGTTTCATTTTGAATTAATTCTAAGTGGTCAAAGTTAGTGCATTTCTCTGAATTAATCTCCAAAATTTTAATAGTTATTCTTAAATTTACTTTGTTTTGCCTTTGTAAATTCCGTTTACCAACTTATCCTGATCAAGTCTCATTTCTCATTCGGTCGGGATAATCAACCGTGTAATGTAAACCACGACTTTCCTTTCGCATGAGTGCTTGTTTTATAATCAGATAGGCAATGCTGATAACGTTACGAAGTTCACAAATTTCTCTTGAAACAACTGACTTTTCAAACAAATGTTCTGTTTCTCGATAAAGAATCTCTAACCGATTCATAGCTCTGATCAAACGCAAATTGGAACGAACAATGCCCACATAGGTACTCATAATTTGCTCAACTTCACGGAAACTTTGTGTAATTAGTACCATTTCTTCGGGAAGTGAAGTGCCTTCGTCATTCCAATCGGGTATAAACTCATTAAATGTTAGAGAATCAATTATTTTAACAGCATCTTTCACTGCTGCATCGGCATAAACGATAGCTTCAATCAGTGAATTTGATGCTAATCGATTAGCACCGTGCAATCCTGTACACGAACATTCGCCGGCTGCATATAATCGATTAATGGAAGAACGTCCATTCAAATCCACTTTTATTCCGCCGCAAAGATAATGCTGAGTGGGTGAAACGGGAATATAATCTTTTGTAATATCAATCCCGTATTCGAGACATTTTTTATAAATATTGGGGAAATGTTTTTTGGTTTCTTTTGGATCTTCGTGTGTAACATCCAGATATACAAAACTATGACCGCGAATTTTCATTTCATTATCAATGGCACGTGCCACAATGTCGCGTGGAGCAAGTGAACCACGTTCATCGTATTTTTGCATGAATAGTTTTCCATCCTGAGTTCGCAAAACTGCTCCATAACCTCGAATCGCTTCTGATATTAAAAAAGTGGGTCTTTCACCGGGATGATACAGAGCTGTAGGGTGAAACTGTACGAATTCCATATCTTTAATTATTCCTCTGGCTCTGTGAACCATCGCAATTCCATCACCGGTGGCAATTTCGGGATTTGTAGTTGTTGAATAGACGCTGCCAATTCCACCGGTTGCAAGTAAGGTAACTTTAGATAGGAATGTGTGAATATTGTTCGTTTGTTGATTTAGCACATAAGCTCCGTAACATTCAATACCAGGAGTATGATGCGTTACAACTTCTCCAAAATGATGCTGAGTAAGAATTTCAATTGCAAAATAATGCTCATAAACTTCTATTTCGGGATGCGCTTTAACCTGACGAATCAAACTTTCCTGAATCTCGTAACCGGTATTGTCTTTATGATGTAAAATGCGGTGCTCAGAATGTCCGCCTTCGCGATGCAAATCGAATTTGCCTTCTTCATCCTTGTCGAAATCAACTCCCCAATTTAGTAATTCTTTTATCTGATTTGGAGCTTCGTAGATCACTTTTTCAACTGCAGCCAACTCACAATGTCCGTCACCAGAAATTAAGGTATCTTCGATATGTTTTTCGAAATTGTCCGGGTCATAAGTTACTGAAGCTATTCCACCCTGAGCAAAAGAGGTGTTTGATTCACTCAATGAAGTTTTGCAAAGCAATGCAACTTTACCATATTTAGCAGCTTTCAATGCAAAACTAATGCCCGCAATACCGCTTCCAATGACCAAAAAATCGAATTTACGTGTCATTTTATTTAGTTTAAAAAGTTACAGTATATATGTAAAACAAATACTGCTTTAATATGTTGAAAAAATTTGAGCAGTAGTTTTTAATTACTGCTCAACTCGTGAAAATCTATTATAATTTTTTAATGTAAACTCTTCTTCTCTTGTGGTTTACATGTTCAAAAGTTCCCCACTGTAAAGACATTTTAGTATTTGTTTCCAATTCCGGATTGGATTCTGCAAATTTGTAACCATTTTTGGCACTGTTAGGCATAATATCTGCAAACATAACTGAATTTACGCCCTTATTTTGATAATCAGGATGTACGGCCATAAGGTAAAGATCAATCACATCGTTTTTATTTAAAGCTCTGAGCATGTAGTACCACCCAAATGGGAATAAATTTCCTTTTGCTTTTTGCAGGGCTTTTGTAAAGCTGGGCATGGCAATACCAAGTGCAATCACATCGTCTTTTTGATCTACAACAATTGAAACTGTATCCAGTCGGAAAAAGCTGAAATATAATTTAATGTAAAAATCTATTTGGTTTTGATTTAATTTGGTAAATCCATATAAATCCTGATAGCACAAGTTAAGCAATTCAAAAATTTTTAAACCGTATTTATCAACAACTTGTTTTCTCTTTTTGAAATGTTTTGATGTTAAGTTGTATTTTTGTTTAACGATTTCAGCTATTCTGAAATACTTTTCAGGAAAAACTTCAGGGACCGTAATCAGGTATTCATTATAATCAACATCTTTTACAAATCCATATTGTTCGAAATGTTTTGGATAGTAGGGATAGTTGTAAATAGTTGCCAGTGTACCCAGTTTATCAAATCCTTCGATTAATGTGCCTTCATGGTCTAAATCGGTAAATCCCAGTGGTCCGTGAATAGCAGTCATACCTTTGTTATTTGCCCAAGCGGTGGCACTGTCAAACAAAGCTTTTGATATTTCCAAATCATCAATAAAATCAACCCACCCAAAACGTGCATTTTTCTGATTCCATTTTTCGTTTGCCACCGGATTAATGATAGCTGCAATACGTCCGACAATTTTATTGTCTTTATAAGCAATGAAATATGCCGTATCGCAGAAATCCAATGCCGGATTTTTACCTTTACTCAAATTAAGCAAATCGTCCATAAATAAAGGTGGCGCTGCAAATTTGCAATCTTTGTAAAGATTAATACCGAACCAGATAAACTTTTTTAAATCTTTCTTTGAACTTACTTCGCGGATTGATACTGACATGTTTCAGGGTATTAAATTTATATTCAAAAAATCGTGTAAAATAACGGAAAATAATCCCAACCGCCAACATTTTGTGAGGTTTTTTGTTTTTATAGAATCTATCTATTTGATTTTCAAACTAATTTATATGTTAATCATAGATTCACCTTCCAATTATTAAATCAATTATCGAATAATTATTCTTTCACGTTACCGGTTCTTTTAATTACACCCCAACTTACCAGCTCGCCTTTTAATGCTTTTATATATGCTTTAAATAACACAACGAACAAGATTTGACGGTAAATAAAACGTTGAACAAAAAGATACAATGCTTTTTTCAAATCAAACTTTTGATGATCGTAATGATATGCTAATGAAGAAATTATACAATCTACAAAGTAATAGAGTAAATAAAAGAATAAGTACTGATTAGCATCGTGAGTAAAGAGTCCTATGATAAACAGAATGTCTACCAACGGTGAAAACAAAGGAATTATAAAATTGAATATAAGTAAATTAGGTAGCGCAATCCAACCAATATTCGATTTTTTGAAACTAAATAATAAATCGCGATGTTTCCAGAAACTTTGCATCATTCCAAATGTCCAGCGCGAACGTTGCTTCATGAAATTATTAAGCGTTTCAGGTGCTTCTGTCAAAGCTAATGCGTCGTTGCAGGTGCGAATAACAAATCCGGCACGAAGCATTCGTAAGGTCAAATCGCAATCTTCGGCTAAAGTGTCTGTTGTAAACCCATTTATAGTTTCCATTGCCGATTTACGGAAAGCACCTATTGCACCGGGCACAACCAAAATTGCATTGACAGTATCATAAGCCCGACGATCGAAATTCTGACTTGTTGTATATTCAATAGATTGCCAATAAGTTAACATGTTAAGTTTGTTTCCAACCCGAACATTTCCGGCTACTGCTCCCACTTTTGAATCTGCAAAATAGGGTATCATTTTGTCGATTGCATCAGCCGGTAAAATAGTGTCTGCATCAATACAAACCAGTATCTCGCCTGTTGCCTGTTCAATACCAAAGTTTAAAGCTGAAGCTTTTCCTCCATTGGGTTTGGTTATTACCTTGACTCTGGCATTTTTCTTAAAGGCTCTATTTACGTTATCAAAAGTATTATCTTTAGAACCATCGTCCACAAAAATTATCTCTATATCAGGATAAGTGGATTTTAATAAATAATCCACAGTTCTGACGGCATTTACTTCTTCGTTAAAGGCAGGAACAATTATGCTCACTTTTGGTTGATAATCTGTGGATTTATTTTTCCGTTTCTTTTCTTTATAATGTTGCAGCATTGCCAAAATTCCAATTGCAAGTAACCGGATGATAATCAGCACAATGGCAACAATAAAGAACCCATCCAGAAAATGTTCCCAGATAAAAGTTATTGTAAAGAAAATCAAATCCAACGTGTCGGTAAATTTGAATTTGGATTGAACCCGAGGCATTACCTGATCACGTGTTTTGTCCATTAAGTCAGACACAGAAACAAATTGAAAGCCTTGTTTTCTGTAATAATCAATAATTTGAGGTAAAGCTTTAACCGTTTCAGTTCGGTCACCACCTGCATCATGCATTAAAATGATATTTCCATCGTTTCGGTGTTTAATGGCTCTTGCTATAATTGTATCGGCACTTACATCTTCTTCCCAGTCATTTGGATCAATATAAGCCGTCACACAAATAAATCCCTCATCGTTAGCAACAGCCAAAGATTTAATCTGAGAAAGATTTGTAGGCTCTGCATCAGTAATATAGGGTGGACGGAACAACAGAGTAGAATAATTTAAGATACTCTCCAACAAGAGTCGCGTTGACCGTAATTCTATTCGTTCACGATTGTCGGTAGTTACCTCCAGATTTGGGTGTGTAAATGTATGATTACCAATTTCATGACCTTCGAGGTATTCTCTTTTGATGAGTGGAATATTGTTTTGAATATTAGCACCTGTCACAAAGAAAGTTGCCGGAACTTTCTTTTCTTTAAGTATATCTAAAATTTTAGGTGTATAATCTTCGTTCGGGCCATCGTCGAAAGTAAGTGCTACATGCTTTGGATTACTTGCACCATAACGTTTCAACATATATGAGCTTGGTAAATCATCGTATTGTTCGCCCGTTATTAACTGGTCCAATTTATTGTAAGTGATTTTTACATGACCATTAACAGGCACATTTATCATTTCCAGAATTTCCCCTTTACCATCGTAACTTACAGCCGATATAGAATTAATGAATTCTAATTGTTTAAAGTTAAACGGAGATAATTTTAAGAAACTATCATCTAAATTTTGAGAATAAAAACGCCATATTCGATCATCTTCCGAGCCTAAGTACCACAAACATACACCCGCAGCATCATTATCCTGAGCGGTTCGAATAATGTTAAACGTTCCTGCTGCATCATTACAATGGGCTTCGTGTTCAGCATTATTATCATCATAATAATGTAAAGTTAAATCTGATTGACTGAAATTAAAATATACCGGTTCATTCAGTTCGTTGGCTGTGGAAATTAAACTCTGATAGGTAATTCTGGTACCCGGTTTCCCTTTTTCCCAATCAAAACCGTAGGATGCAACGCATAAAATAATTTTCTTTGATGAAACGTCTTTCATAGCTTCATCTATGGCAGTTTCCACAAAATTTAATGAAGAAATACTTCCCGGAGGATCATCGGGAGAATGTTCATTGTAAGCCATCAAAAAAATGAAATCGTAATATTGTGAAATATCTTTGTAGGTAACTCCTTCATCAGTAGGGTTTATATCAATGGTGGTAATATATCCTTCAGCATGCAGGGTTGTAGAAAGTTCTTTCGAAAACTGAAGTAAATAACGATGGGCTTCTTTCGGCAGATTTTCCAAGTCGATGTTAATGCCTTGAAGATCATTTTTATCCAGCAGATTTTTTATACGTGAAATTAATAATTTCCGTGCTTTTGGATTTTTAAGTAAAACGAGCGTGCTATCCCCATTCCAACGTTTGTTGAAAAAGTTACTTAACATCGGAACAACAGCAATTTTATGATTTTGAATAAAATCTAATGTTTCGTTTTCGATTCGGACATCTATATTCCCTTTTGAATCCTTTTGAAAAAACCATTCAGGTAAAATCATATTTAACTGATTGATGTTTCTATGCAACGAGATTTTGGAATTTGGATCCCAATTTACATAAAAGCCTGCTCTAACAGGTAAAAACTTATCTGCTTCGGGCGAAGATGAATGTTTAACATGTATTCTTTGTTTGAGTAATTTTTGGTGTTTCTTTCGATATCTTTCAAGATGCTTCGCAAAGGCTATTTGCTCTGAAGTTGGAACATAGGTCTTTGTTTTATCGGTATTCAAATCAGGCAGTCTTTTGGCATTATAAGTCAACACTTTTAGGTCGTACACCCGCTTATTAAGTAAAGATATACCAACTGAAGCAAGGATTACAATCAAAAAAACAACCAAAATACGTATAAACCAAATAAAACTTTTCCAACGGGTAGATGAATTAGTTTGAAAGATTTGCCTTTGCATAAGATTAAAATTATTTAATTTTCGATTCTACTGATGAACTAATTAACCAGTTACTTTAATTCAAGTAAAACAACGTTTTCAACATGATGAGTATGCGGGAACATATCAACCGGTTGAATTGCGGTGACTTTATAATTACTGTCGAGTAAATTCAAATCGCGTGCCTGAGTGGCAGGATTGCAACTGACGTACACAATTCGTTTTGGTTCAGCAAAAATAATAGCATTAATTACATCTTCATGCATTCCTGCACGTGGCGGATCAGTAATAATTACATCCGGTTTACCATGTTTTTCAATAAAGGCAGCGTTCAGAATATCTTTCATGTCACCTGAATAAAACAAAGTATTGTTAATATTGTTCAGTTTTGAGTTTACAAAAGCATCTTCAATGGCTTCGGGTACATATTCAATCCCAATCACCTGTCGCGCCTGATGCGCAATAAAGTTAGCAATTGTACCGGTACCGGTATAAAGGTCGTAAACTAATTCGTTGCCGGTAAGTTTGGCAAAGTTGCGAGTAACTTTGTACAATTCGTATGCTTGTTCGGAATTAGTTTGATAAAACGATTTTGGACCGATTTTGAACTTCAATCCTTCCATTTCTTCGTAAATACACTCGTTTCCTTTGAAAACAAGCACTTCCTGATCGGTAATAGTGTCGTTGGCTTTGGAATTGATAATATAAAGAAGCGAAGTGATTTGTGGAAATTTATAAGCAATATGTTGCAACAGTGCGTCTTGCGCTTTTTTGTCTTCGTGGAAAAACACCATAATCACCATCAATTCGCCGGTAGAACTGGTTCGAATCATCATGGTTCGCAGAAAACCTTCCTGATTACGTAAATCGAAGAAAGTAAGTCCTTTTTCAAGCGCATAGCGGCGAACTTCGTTACGGATTTCATTCGAATCTTCGGTTTGCAGCCAGCATTTATTAATATCGAGCACTTTATCGAATTGCCCGGGAATGTGAAACCCAACGGCATTCATCGTGTCGAAAACTTTTCCTTCGCCAATTTCTTCGTTGGTGCGCCAACGTTTGTTTGAAAAAGTGAATTCCAGTTTGTTGCGGTAAAATTCGGTACGTGCGGAACCTTTAATCGGAGATATATCCGGTAATTCTATTTTTCCGATACGTGTCAGGTTATCAACCACCTGTTTTTGCTTGTACCGTATTTGTTCGGAATAGAGGAGAATCTGCCACTTGCATCCCCCGCAAATGCCGAAGTGCTCGCAAACTGCTGTGCGCCGATTATCGGAATAGCAATGAAATTTGATGGCGCGTGCTTCCATAAAATGGCTTTTCTTGCGCGTAACCTGCAAATCAACCACATCGCCCGGTACCACAAAAGGAACAAACACCACCATATCATTTACTTTGGCAATGGCTTTTCCTTCGGCGGCAATATCAGTAATAATTACATTTGTGAGAATGGGAAGAGGTTTTTTAGTTTTGGCCATGCTTTGCAGTTATCAGTCAACAGTCCCGATAAATCGGGATGTCGTTAACTCCATTATCGGTTTATTTCGGAGTGCAAAAATACAACTTTTATTCTGATAAAACGGTATTTTGGGACGAGGCATTTTTAGGAAAGAACTTTTGTAAGAACTGAAAATACGAGGCAGATGCAGATCTGTTCTGGTTCAAAAAACAATTCTTAAAGCCACTCCGCCGGGGAAAGTATTCAGGAAATATTCCGGCTCAATTTTATTGGCAACCGAATTCATTCCACTTTGATATTTCCGGCAATAATTCTGATAATCTTTCATTGCCCGTGTAGGCTGAGTCCAGATTTGAGTTTCAGTAATAGCCGTGTTGAGAAGAAAACAACTTACTCCATCCCACACAGTTCGTTTATCAAAAGCAAGCCAGGTAATAAGGCCACTGCCCAGATTAACAGCTTCGTTCAGCGCATGAATCTGCCAACTACGACCGGCTTTTTCTTTTTTTGCAATGGTTTTAAATAATTCTTCAGCAACAATAAGCTTCTTAATTTGATCTTCTAAAGAGCTGTCGGGCATTTGCTTTAAACTTTCAAGATCACGACGACTTATACTTAACGGTGTGACAAGTTGTAATCCGGCTCCTAAAAGTGTTGTAATACCACCGAGAGCCATATCTTGTTTTGTCCGAATGTCATTGCTAATTAAAAATACAGTCCCCTGAGCAACAGTAGCAACACTGTAACCGGCTAACCATCCGTACCACCAGGCATTCACTCCCGGTTTGGACTGATTCAGTGCATTTTGAATGTATTGAATGCGCTCATTTACCAATGAATCCGGGGTTTCAGTCTGAGCATTCAGTTTAACTGAAAGAAAAAAAAGGAGAATAAAAATTGCAAGGGTAGATTTGAGCATATTTTTCTTTTTTGACTCCGGATTTATTAAAATTACGTGAGTTCGAAATAAAAATCATTGAGTTTTGTAGCTATATTGCTTAAAAATAAGGTAATAAGGTTTTAAAACTTCTTTTTTATTTTCTACTAAGGTTAATATTCAGAAAAAATAAGGTTAAAACCTTAGTAGTCCCTCAAGAGGCTGCAAAAAGCCCCAATAAAAGTAACTTTTTAAAATTCAGATATTGAGGTATTTATAATCAAGTTACATAAGAGAATGTTATAACACCACCAAACAAGACCTTATTTTATTCTTTAATTAATTGTTTTAGAATAGATCATGTATTTTCATATATCGAACTCACATTAAAATCGGTGAATACATTTCTTATTCCCCTTTAGGGGTTAGGGGCTTCATAAACGGCGATTCAATTAGCTGCGTAGACAATGCCAACACGAGAATGGCAAGGCCGATAAGAACAACCAGCGGTTTTGTCATCGAATGGGTGACAGGATCTTTAAAACTATCCATGGCGAAAATAAAGGCAATCCCTGAAATCTGTCCGGCAAGAATCAACAGCCCGTTCGAAGTGCCTTCGGAAGTTGGATACGTAATTTCTGCGCCATACTGGAATCCAATCGGTCCGGCACTTAACAAGAAGAATCCCAATATAATGCCCGAAGCCAGCAACATATTATAAGTGGTTGCAAACGTGACGCCCACCAGACCGATTATACAACCGAAAAGTGCAATGATGATAAAGAGTTTTCTTTTTCGAAGACGGTCGGAAAGCATGGGCATAATCAACGCACCTAAAATGCCACCCACAATCATCAATCCGCCACAGATTCCGGCTTGTTCGGCTGAAAAACCGCGTGGTCTGACAATGTCTTCAATCCAGGTAGTGACACAATTGAAAATCCCCAATCCCACAAAAAAGATAAGCAACAGCCAGTAAAAATTTTTGTTGCGCAATGTGTCGCGGAGACCGTCAAAAACCAGAGAACGTTCTTCCTGATCGGGATGACAAGGTGCCGACATGGGACGTTCGCGCGAAAATAAAATAAAAACTAATGCAGCGATGATGGAAATGACGCCGTAAATATAGAGCATTCCGTTAATTCCGTATATTTTGGTAAGATGAGGAGTCAGCAACATTCCGACTAACACGCCGATATACATGGCTAACGTTCCGAGTCCGGCTGCGGTGGCTCTTTCTTCGATGCGGAACCAGCGCGAAGCCAGTTTGGTGATGGCATTGAGCAGAAATGGCTGACCTACTGCAACGCCAATCTGAGCGATAAGCACCCACTCATAACTGGATACTATGCCGCGCATCATTCCGAAAACTCCGGTGAGAACCGCACCAATCCCGACTCCGATCTTAATACCATACGTGTCGATTACCCACGAGGCCGGTATGGAAACAATAATGAAAACGATCATGAAACACATCGAAAGAATGCCGATTTGTATATCCGATACACCGTAATAATGAACGGCATCGCTGGTGATGGGTGCGAATGTTATCCAAAGTAATTGGTTGACAATCACGATAAACATATACACACTAAGCATGATCCAACGATATTTGTACACTTTATAAACTGTTGCTTCCATGGATTGATTTTTAATTAATAATGTTGATTAAGGGAGCGCAATTTGTAGGAATTTTCATGAAAATTCGCAATTTGTGATTGGCAAAAATACGATATTTATTCAAATAAAAAAGAAAAACGCAAAAGCTGTGGGCAATTTGCGTTTTTGTGTAATTTAAGTTCCGGTACTTTATTGATTCGTTCAGGCAAAACCTTTTGTTTTATCAGAGAAACAATAAGAATCCGTTCAGGAAATAGAATAGTCCGACAACTCCGACACCCATCGCCAAATACCACAGGTATTTCCGCTTGATTAAAGCGCCAATTGATGCAAGCAGGATGGATATTTGCAGGAAAATAACTGCCATACCGAATGCTTGTGAATGTTTCTGTGCTTCGTCGCGGAGTGCTTCAAAATTCTTGGCATCGTTTTGAATATCAGCTTTTTCTTTTTCATACCGTTTTACTGATTGTTCATATTCGACAATTTTCTTCTGATAAGCTTCTAAAATTGTGGCATCCGTTTTTGGTATTCGTTTGGTATCCAGCTCAAGCACATCTTTCTGTGTTTCATAGATATACAATTTCAGACTTTTACTCTGAAAGTATGACCATTTGTTGGAGGCTTGTTCCTGACTTAACATGGATCGGGTTGAATATCCACCGCCTTTAAAGGTTGATAATGTTGCTGCCACTGCAAAAATAATGGTGGTTAAGGCTAAATAAGTAATAGGAATAATATAATGTACTATTTCTTTGGTACTTTGAAATAATATTCGTATATTTGTCTCAACATGAGATATATAATACTAAAAACAGAGGATATTGAGCTATTAGAATTGCTTGTCAA
>Ga0209538_1000180_pt1 | contig 38520 bp, 27 predicted proteins | sample BarGraNGADG00211_2_FD_184492 | JGI IMG/M metagenome (GOLD analysis project Ga0209538, IMG submission 184492) | Arctic peat soil microbial communities from Barrow, Alaska - Barrow Graham LP Ref core NGADG0004-211 (SPAdes) (version 2) | ecosystem: Environmental > Terrestrial > Soil > Wetlands >... | reverse complement strand
CACAAATTAAATAATCTATACAATCTTGCTCTGTCTTAAATAATTCTTCAAACTCTATCTGATTTATTGGATATTTCATCCAGTAAAGATAAGAAATATCTACGGGAGAAGATCAGATACCCCATTTAAATCTAAATACCCATCTACAGTTTCCATCAATAAATCACCCTCACTGAATAATGCAATTTTTCTTTGATCATGTTTTTTTACATAATCAACTCCAAAAACCCAAAGATTTTTTTCAATCCAATTTTGAAATATCTTTTCTGGTTGTCCAGCAGAGTATTTGATGAGTTCTGGAAAATTAGAAATATCATTAATAATACTACCATTAATTTCCAAATCTATTAGTTTTTCTAGATTAGATATTTCTTCTGACATTATTTTATGATGATATGCACCATGTAAATTTTCTATTTCTAGCTCATTCAAAGAAGACAGAAGCCCTTTTACTTTTTCACTTGATTCAAATTTTTCAAGCAATTTTAAAATTGTGTCTAAATCGCTTTCTTTTAATTGTTCAATGATTAGATTTATTTCATCAGTTGTTTCAATAAATTTACACGACTTTGGAACATCTTCTTTTATTATTGATATTGAATCTAAATGTTTATAAAGCGTTCTTAATTCCTTCAATCCTAATTTTTCGGTAAAAATAGGGGTTCCATGTAGGTTGATTGCATAAATATGAAAAGTCAGATTTTCATCTGCAATGTCATCTTTAATATTTGAGTAGTTTATAAATAGACTAAGACTCCCATTATTAAATAGTTCTTTATGATATGGTATGCTCATTACACTTTTTCAATTACGTCTTTATATCCTTCCCATTCTGGTTTATACTTTTCGTAAAAAGGTTCAAAATTGGGGAGATTACTCAACAACTTTAAATTACTTAAATCTTCAATATTGAACGTTCTAAAATCTGGAAAAGGTTTATCTTCTTTACTATCAGAAACACCTCCTGTTTGAACAATGTGAATTTTAGTACTTTGAATACCTACTTTAGACGTAAAAATAAAGACAGCATGAGGATTACCAATTCTTTCACCTGATGTTTTTTCAGGTTTATTATATTCAAATGAAATTTGATTGCGATTTCTTATCGCTTCGGTTAATTTTTCTAAGTTTGTCATTGCATAAGTTTTTATTGTTAAAGATAATTATTTTTATGAAGTTCATAATACTATTTTTCCACCCTCAAAATTACAAACTATATTTAACACCGCCAACACTGCATAGCGCAAGGTCTGAGCGAAGCTGGGACTTGTGCTGATAACCCGTACAGTTTGTAACTGTTTTATGTCATTGAAGTTATAAACTTCTTTTGTTTCCAGTCCAAGTCTCCGCTGCGTTCAGACCCGCGCCAGCGTGGGGAGTTAATAAATATAATTCGTTTATTTAAATCACTGCCACCTTTCCATTTTCAATTTTTATATAATTTCTTTTTACTGCTTCCTGAATACCTAAATACATCGAGGTTTCAACATTAGTACCAAATCTTGAAAAACCAAATATCTGTCCTGCCTGATGGGCTAGGTCATTGGTTGGTAAACTAATTTGTTCCTGCACAATTTGTCTGATTGCATTTGCAACTTCTTCAGCGGGAATATCAAGCGCATCTCTGTTAGAATTTATACGGTATATTACGAAATTATCACATTGTTCTTTGCTCAACCAAACAACACTATTATAATATGTTCTATAATAAGGAAGATCGCGAAGAATAATTTCTAAATACCAATCGAGCCTTTGCCCTAAACGGGAAATACCCCATGCATTTAATACCTTTTTGCATAACAGCGTTCTACTGATCGGAGCTTCAACATTGATAATCTCATCGATCTGAGAAATTATTTTGTTTTTATAAATTGAAAACATAAAATAATCGGGATGTAATCCGACTGGTTGTAATATTATTGCCTGATAAGGAACTGCTCTATTATTCTCAGTGGGCTTTATTTCGGGTTCAATTTCCGGTTTTTGTGCTACATTCTCGAGATTTGACAATAGATTATCAGAAAAATCTTTCTTATTGATCTGAACAGAAGTATCATCATTGGTTGTAAAACCATCCGTTTCAATTTTTTTTACTGTTTCAAGAATATTTTCAATAATTTCCTGTGGGTTTTCCCACCAATCCATTGTCCATACTTTGTAAATATTCCAATTTAATAATTTCAATATATTATTCTGTACAATCTCTCTGTCACGGGCGGTTTTTGTTTTTCTGTAATTATCACCGTCACAAAGAATCCCCAAAATATAATTGGATGATTTGGACTTATCAACAATTCCCAAATTTATCTTATAACCGGAACTACCGATATTTGTATGAACGGTATATCCATGTTTTCGGATCTCATTTGCTATAAGATTCTCAATAGACACATTTTTAATTATACTCGTTTGTTTATCTGTAATGATTCGTTCACCTTTTTCAGCATATTCGAGGAATCGTTTTAAACTTCCAACTCCAACAGAAGAAGTACGATTTAAATCAATCTGATCTGATCTGAGAGTTGAGAAAATTATCATTTCATAACGGGCTCTTGATACTGCAACATTTAGTCGCCTTTCTCCGCCAACTCTGTTCAACGGTCCAAAATTCATACTTATCCGTCCTTCAGAGTCTGGACCATAACCAATAGAAAACAAAATGATATCACGTTCATCACCCTGTACATTTTCAAGGTTCTTGATAAATAATGGTTCTTCCGATTCAAGTGCCAAACGTTCAATTTCCGGATTGAATATAAATAAATCAGATAGCAAGTCTTCTATAAGACTTTGCTGTACAATACTAAAGGTAACAACACCGATACTTTTCTTTCTCAAGTTTTCATCCTGTAATCGTCTGGCAATTTCATCTACCACAGCTTGTGCTTCTGATTTATTCTGACGTGACTTTCCTTTATCATAGAACCCGTTTATCTTAACAAATTTGACTTTGGATTCAATATTATCGGGAGAGGGGAAAGTAAGTAACTTATTATCATAATATTCCGAATTACTGAATGCAATTAGACTTTCGTGCCTGCTCCGGTAATGCCATAGTAAATACTTTGATGGCATTGATAATGCAAGACAATCATCAAGAATACTTTCCAAATCTTCCTGCTCTAAATTATCTTCGTCAACAGTATTTGCTAAAAAAAAGTTAGTTGGCGGCAACTGTTTCGGATCTCCAACCACAATCATGTTTTTACCTCTTGCAATTGCACCTATTGCCTCGTAAGTAGGCATTTGTGATGCTTCATCGAAGATAATCAAATCAAACTTATCAGCATTGGGGTCAATGTATTGAGCAACTGATATCGGACTCATCAACAGACAAGGACACATTCTGGATAATAGGGTGGGAATTGAATCAAAGATTTTCCGTACAGACATTCCTCTTCCATTATTTCGGATATTCTTCTGAAGTATTCCTACCTCCGAGTTTTGAGATGCTTCTTTAGTAAAATCAGGGATATTGGCTGCTAATTTTGCAAATAACTCTTTCTTTGTTATTTCTTCAAAATCAGAGCTTAGTTTTTTATATTTTTTGATTACATCGTCAAAGATTTTCCCATTAAACAACTCCAGGGCAGTTTCTTTAGATAATATAAAGTTAATACAACCATGACAAATACTCTTTTCAACAATATTTATTAACTTATCTATAGCTATATTTTTCGTCTTAAATTCAATGAAAATAAAGTCAAGTTGGTCATTTTCTAACTTTTTGAAAGCTTCCAACCACAAAAACCATTCTTTTAGTCGGTCTAAATTTGTTAACCAAAGAGTCAATTTTGCATTACATTCATCAGCCCACTTATCAGAAAGCTCATTGTACAATATTTCCTTACCAATTTCTAATGTTGATGCCAGTTTGCTTTCCATCAGCTGATAATCTTTTAACAAAGAAATGAATGTTTTTAATTCGCTTTTATGATGAATTCTGTATGAATTAATTCCTTCTGCAAACAGTTTAGCAAACGATTCTTTAAATTGAGATGCTGTGGCAATGTCCTTTGAGTATATAAGAATAAGTGAATTTATTTCTAAAATATCCTGAATAATAAGATCAATTGTTTCCCAAGTCTCATAATCCCTATTACCTGCGGTACCAAAAAGAACCGGAAGTTTTTCACTGTATTTATTGATATAATTTACTCTTCCCTGATACTCAATAATATCACTTAAAAGAACTGCAACATTTTCGCTTTTGACAGATTTGTTTAAGGAATATGGCTTTAGTTGTTTTTTAATTTTTACTTTGCCAAAAAACTTCGGTAATAACCACTTTAACTCATACTGTTTCCATTCAAGTAAAAGTTTATTTGCGTCAATACCGAGAATTTCATTCGAATATTCATTTGTAATACTTGCTTTTAACTGATTTCTCTCTTTGCCTTTCGTTGAAACAATTTTATATTCTTCTAAAGTGTCAACTATCGTGGGAAGTGTGAGTAATGCCGGTGTTAATTCCGGAATTGTAAGCAGTTTATCAAACAGTTGAGAAATGATTTTTAATTCAGAATTATTATAGTCTGGTCTATTCTTGTTTAAAAGGCTTGAAATTTCAGGATATGATTTTTTGATTTTACTTATTAAACCAATAGTTTCATTTATTTGATTTGAAATATCATCTTTTAAAATAGCAGAATACTTGCTTATTTTTATGCCTGTTAAGGGATGGCAGTACGGATGTCCGTAAGCGTTTGACAAGCTTATCAACTCTTCAATTGATTCTTTCCATGCCTGCAGTTTAATCTCCGTCAGATTTTCGAAAAGAACCTGAGGAATTTTAAACTCTGTTGTGGATTCTATTGACAGGTATCTGGTAATAGCATCATACAATGAGAATCCAAATAAATACTTCTTGTGCAGTGCTTCAATATAAATATTCAACTGAGCCCTTAATCCCAATAATCGGGTGGCTTCATCCTGAAAGTTTTGGGGAGAAATACTTTTTACAATTTCTGTCGTTTCTTTTAATTGCGACAATATTGTCGATTTCTTGGCTTTATTTGAATGTAGTTCCAGACAAAAAGGATTTAGTCCAATTGACGTTAAACGGTCTTGAACTACAGATAATGCAGCCATTTTTTCGGCGACAAATAAGACTCTTTTGCCTCGATACAAAGCATTTGCAATAATATTTGTAATGGTTTGTGATTTTCCAGTACCCGGAGGACCGTGTAATATAAATGTTTTATCATTGACTCCTTCGTATATAGCCTCTAACTGGGAAGAATCTGCATTTATTGGCAATACAATATCAGCAGCTGTCAAATTTCTATCCAAAACAGATGCATCAATCATACTTTGCTGAACATCCCATTCCAGTTTTCCGTTTATTAAACTTGAAACGATTTTATTTTTCTTTAGTATATGTGCATTATTATGAATATCATTCCACATGATAAATTTATTGAATGAGAAAATGCCCAAGACAGCTTGTTCCTCAACATCCCATTTTTTCTGGTCCATTATAGCTTTTCTGATAATAGTAAAAATGAGTTTTACATTAACGCCGCTTTCATCAACTGGCAAAGGGTCTAATCCAGAAATCGTAATTCCGAAGTTTTGCCTGAGCATTTCCAGTAAGGTAATGTTCAGCATTGTATCCTCTTCACGGGAACGTATTACATATCCTTTAGCAGCAGATTTCCGAATGATTTCGACAGGAAAAAGTAATATCGGGGCAAATCTTGGTCTTTCACTATTTGCAGTTTCATACCATTTCAGTAAACCCAGTGCCATATATAATGTATTTGCACCATTTTCTTCTAATGATTGACGGGATGCCCTGTATAAATGCAATAATGAATAACTTAATTCTGTATCATTCAAATACGATCTCAATCTTTTTTGTGATAATTCATATTTAATGAGTTCAACAATAGGATCAGTAAAATCTATTGACTGATACACACCAAAATCATTTATCGGGTTATTCCAGTCTGTTGGTTTTGCAGTTATCTGAAACTCATCGCCATTGGCCAGTGCATCTTCAAATTTATCAATGTCAGCCGAAATAAGCTGTAAAGTGCTTTTGGTTATACGTGTATTTAACAGGTTATTTCGCAAACTCAGATCTAATAGTTTTCGTTCCCAGAAAAGTTGCTTGGTTACCTGAATATTGTTATCAATACCAGTCAAATCATAAGGATTCACAGTTTCAGGATTGATAAAAGCTGTTTCGTGTTCACTATTTACAGCCTCTATAATCCAACCTTGTTCACTTAAAACACGTTGCGGCAGTGGTCTGATACCGGAATAACGGGAGCGTTTCACATCAAGAGCGAGCACAAAATTTTCGGAATCAATTATTTTACCATCCGCTGCCTTAACTGCCTGATCAAAATCAACATTATTTCCTGTATTCATGCAGGTTGTTTCAACCAATGTAATTTCATTTATGCCATCAGCTGTTCTTTTTTTAAGAAATGAGACGTCATCAATGATACTGTCAGGAAAAGTTTCTGGCGTTAACCATGCCCCTGCAAAAGCATGTCTATTGGTAATTACGATAAGTGGATGGATACCAATTGCCTCTAAACAGGAAGCATAAAGCAAAGCCATATCCAGACAGGTACCTAACTTATTGGTCAAAACCGCATCAACTAACCGGACTCTTTGTCCGTATATTTCATAACTGGCTGGTGTACTGCTATAGGTAATATTTAATTCTGATATTGAGCTGTATATTGCAGCCATTTGTTTTCTGACCCTATCTGGTTGTCGACTCTGGTATTCATCTAACGAAGGTTGTCCTGTCCATTGGAAAAGTATTGTTGATGCATGTTTAATTATCGGAACAATTAAAGAATGGTTTGGAGTAATAAACGATGATAACATTTCCGGTAGGACTTTTAGTCCGCCCCATTCATCAAATGCCAAAATATCAATCGGATATGTTTTCTGAAAAATAGAGATTTCATCTGTAAAAATCTCTAATATAAAATTTCCTACAATACGTTCTGTCAGCTGAGAGAAAAAAGAAGTATTGAGATTTAATTTAATCAGGTCAACTCTGACCAATTCATTGGCTGGCAATAATTCAATTAAATAGGATACTGGTGAAGCAAAATCTGGATCAAACTCAATATTAACACGAATATTTTTAAAATTGTCTTCCGCCTTGTTTTCGATAGTGAATAATCTAATCAAAGATGCCCTGTTTTGCTGCATTGCAAAATTAACTACCGGCAAATAAACAAACTCAACATTAATCAATTCGTTTTGCATTTTATGATTTTAAAAGATATAAAAAATTTACTTGTATTGCCGGGGTCATTCCTCAGTCTGGCGGAATTACTCTCTTTATTAAGTGAAAGAAGCTTCGAACTGTTGTTGGAATAAGTTATCTCCCCTCTTTTATTATAAGGAACCAAAAGTCACGTCCATAGGGAGTAATTTTAATCTGCCCTGAGTCTTGTGGTCTTTTAGCTCGACAACCGCTACGATTTGATTATTGATAATGATGGCGGCATCAGCACTTTTACTGTCAGTTTCGTTTTTCTTTTCCCTTGTAAGGTTGAAATTCGGTTGTGGTTGAGCGGTATAACCTAATATATCTACAAATAATGCCCGTATAAATTCGCCCTGATATTGCTCTTCAATTACTTCCAGTATATTCGCCTGAATAGCCGGATTGCCAAAATAAGCAAGATACTTATCATATATCGGGGTCAGGTTGGTTGTTATCCCTGCTAAAAACTGGCGTTCAACTTGTGTTTGAAATAAAGACATACTATCAAGGTTATATTAGATTACTTGGTTTTCAGCGCGTTGTTTTAAATACTGATAAACTGATTACTTTTATATTTTTTACAACAATTCTACAAAACTACTCAATATCTTTTAAATTTTACATATTTCCGTTAAACTATTTTTTCAATAATTTTATCGTACCCAACTAATTAGGCGGTAATGCCTTGTTAACCGTTCATTGTTAACTCTTAGCCGGCCAAAAGAATTTTTCCCGCTCCCGCACCTCTCACCGGAGTCGGATTCCCAAACGCATCCAGTGTACCAAATTCAAGGGCAATGGTCAGTATGAGCGTATCGTCGTCGGTAAAAATAGCGGACGGTTCATGGATATTCAGCAATAATTGTTGTTCGGGGATGGAAGCCTGCGTGGAATACCAGGGCGTTGATGTGGTTTTATAACCTAATCCGAGGGTAGAATGTACGGGTTCATAGCCTGTTTTCTGAGCGTTTAGTTGCAGGTCGGTGACTACACCCAGCGAAATGGAAATGCGGAACAAGGAGTAGTCCGGTTTAGCCGGGGTGCGACCATTGGGCAGATACAGCCCAAAACTACACGCAAAGGCTGGTATATCCACCGTGGCTTGTTGCGTTTCACGTTCTATGGAACTTTGCAAAGCTATCCTCAATAAGGTATCGAAACGGTTGTTATTATTGAAATTGAATCCGGTAAGCATAGCACGGAACCTTGATAAACGGATACTTCTTTCCCCCACAGGATTCTCCATATCGGCTTTCTGTATGTTTTTGGCTAAAGAACACAAAACAGACGAAAGATTAAAATCGGCCACATGCGTCAGGTCAAAGAATGTCAGCCGAATCTGTTTACTCATCTTGGAGCAGCCTCCAAATTCTTTGTTGTTTTTCCGTAAATTCTCAAACTCGGGATTTCGCTTTATTTTTTCCCTGGAAGCACCACCTTTGGTGCGTACAAATATCTGATCACTGCCCTTGCGGGTGTAAAATGAAAGATTTCCTATACTTCCGGTAATTTGGTCTAATTGTTTTACACGTGCCATGATTTATTAGTTTATAGTTTATAATAAGTAGTTTTTGAAGTTTGTAGTTTGAAAAGTTTGTTGTCTTTTGTCTTTTGTTTGACTCTCCCGCAAGCGGGATGTCCGCTTCGCTACCATTGACTCTATTGTGCTACAAAAGTATATATTTTGTATTTAATAAGCAAATATATTAGATATAATCCGCATTTATAAATGCATTTTATATCTGTTTTATATCCGAATTATATCCGAATTATATCTGTTTTATTTTATATTGATTTCACAGCTGATATCAAACAAGAATAATCAGTAGCTAAAGTTTACAAATAAAAAAATAATGGATAAATAGAATGAGTTTAAAATGTGTATAGAAGCATTTTTAGATGTGTGTGTATTATCCGAATGGTGTACATAAAATATAGTTGCAGTATGATTTATCAACTGAGATTTTTCTCTTGAACAGATCAACTGCTGATAACTGCTTTAGAGGTTGTCTGGAGTCAGACAATCCAATAAAATGGGGACTTCACTGAATAAGTGTAACTTCCTGTTTTCAATATTACATTTGACCCCTAAATAAGAAACATATCCTTCGATTATAGCATATTTTCAGTCCGGAATAATTGAGTTTTTCTTTATATCTTTGCATAATTTCCTTTATCTAAAAAATATATTATGAAGATCACCACATTCCGTCTTTGTTTTTTGTTGTCCTTGTTGCAACTCTCGCTGTCAGCTCAAACTGCTTATCCGTTTCAAAATACTGCTTTGTCAGATGATATGCGGATCAATAATCTTCTTTCGTTGATGACCATTGACGAAAAAGTAAATGCTTTGTCTACTAATCTGGGTGTTCCGCGTTTGGGAATTCGCAATACCGGTCATTCCGAAGGATTACACGGTATGGCACTCGGCGGACCCGGTAATTGGGGTGATTTTAGCAATAGAATAAATCCAAAAACTTATCCCACCACAACTTTTCCACAAGCTTATGGCTTGGGCGAAACCTGGGATACCGAACTTATTCAAAAGGTGGCCGACATTGAAGCCACAGAAGTTCGTTTTTATACGCAAAACCCCAATTTACAAAAAGGCGGTATGGTTATGCGCGCTCCCAATGCCGATTTGGCACGCGATCCACGCTGGGGACGTACCGAAGAAAGTTATGGTGAAGATGCTTTTCTCGGTTCACTACTTACCGTGGCTTTTGTCAAAGGATTACAGGGAAATAATCCAAAATATTGGAAATCGGCTTCGCTGATGAAACATTTTATGGCCAACAGTAACGAAGATGGGCGCGATTCTACTTCGTCCAACTTCGACGAAAGATTGTTCCGCGAATATTATTCTTTTCCTTTCTACAAAGGCATTACCGAAGGCGGTTCGCGGGCTTTTATGGCGTCATATAATGCCTGGAATGGTATTCCAATGACAATCAATCCTATTCTGAAAAATATCACCCGCGACGAATGGGGTAATAACGGTATCATCTGTACCGATGGCGGTGCGTTGAAATTGCTTTTCAATGCGCATAAAGCTTTTCCTACCTTAACCGAATGTGCAGTGGCAGTGGTAAAAGCTTCAGTAGGTCAATTTCTCGATACTTTCAAACCATCTATTTACGAAGCCTTACAAAAAGGTTTACTGACCGAAAAAGATATAGACGATGCCATTCGTGGAAACTTTTATGTGGCTTTACGACTCGGATTGTTGGATGCCGACCAATCGAAGGTCCCTTATGCAAACATTGGCGTGACCGATACAGTTTCACCCTGGATGAACCCCGAAACAAAAGTTTTTGTACGTGAAGTGACTGCTAAATCGGTGGTGTTGTTGAAGAATTCTTCTGATTTATTACCACTGAATAAAAAGAAAATTAAATCCATTGCTGTTATCGGTCCACGTGCCAATGAAGTTTTGCTCGACTGGTATAGTGGCACGCCACCTTATGCCGTTTCTATTTTACAAGGAATCAGAAATGCCGTTGGAAATAATGTTAAAGTGTTCTTTGAAGCATCAAACGGAATGGACAAAGCTACTATCGCTGCACGAAAAGCCGATGTGGCGATTGTTTGTGTGGGGAATCACCCTTACGGAACAGATGCGCGTTGGATGGTTTCGCCGGTACCAAGTGATGGTCGCGAAGCGGTTGACCGCAAAGCCATCACCCTGGAACAGGAAGATCTGGTAAAACTGGTAACACAAGCCAATCCGAATACGGTAATGGTTTTGGTCAGTAATTTTCCTTTTGCCATCAACTGGTCACAGGAGAATGTGCCTGCCATTTTGCATGTAACGAATAATAGTCAGGAATTAGGAAATGGTTTGGCTGATGTAATTTTCGGAAATGTGAATCCTGCCGGTAGAACAACTCAAACCTGGGTAAAAAGCATTACAGACTTGCCTCCGATGATGGATTATGATATTCGTCATGGTCGTACCTATCAATATTTCAAAGGTAAACCGTTATATCCTTTTGGATTTGGATTGAGTTATACTTCTTTTGCTTATTCCGAAATGAAAACATCTGCTGAGACTCTGAAAGATTCAGTCATTGTTTCGGTTAATGTGAAAAATACAGGCAAACGCGATGGCGATGAAGTGATTCAATTGTATGTCTCTTATCCCGACTCGAAAGTAGAACGCCCTATGAAACAACTGAAAGGCTTCAAACGTGTATTTATCCACGCAGGACAAACCAAAACAGTTGACATTACTTTGAAAGCAGAAGATTTGGCCTATTGGAATGTGGAAAAACATGCGTTTACGGTTGAAAAAGGAAAAGTAACGTTGATGATAGGCAGTTCTTCTTCCGATATTAAAAACACAAAAAATATAATTTTATAATCAAATAAAACCATGAAAAAACACTTAATTCCCGTATTGCTGTTATTCGCTTTCATAAGCTTACAACCGCTTTCGGCACAACAAAAACGACTCCTCGGCGATCCCGTAGATATGAGTCTTGATTTCAAAGATTTTCACAACACATTTTTCTTTGCCGATAAACTGGCATCGTTCGATCCTGCTACAGCAAAAGGAAAAATCTCATGGAAACGCAGTTCGTTGTATACCCGTCAGGCATTTGATGTGAACACCACTTTGCCGCAAGATTTGACTATGCTTGACTTTCCGGGCGCAGCTTACGAACAAAATCCCGAATTAAGTTTTACGGTTGATTTTATCTCTCCCAGAACGTTGCGTATCCGTATGCTGACGACCCCGGTTGAACCGAAACCTTTCGATTCGCCCATGTTGGTAAAAGAACCCGGTAAAGATAATTCGTGGAAATACGCAAAAACCAAATCAGGATACAGCTATACCAGCGCGTTTGGAAAACTGTTGATAGAAGAAAATCCTTTCCGTATCGTTTTGATGGATGCTAAAGGCAATCGCCTGACCGATACCTGGCGTTGGGCAGACAATGATTCCTCGCAGGTAAAAATTCTTCCTTTCAACTTTAAAAAAAAAGGCGTGGACAACAGCCGTGAAATTAATCCGGTATTTTCTTTGTCTCCAAATGAAAAGATTTTTGGTTGCGGTGAATCCTTTACCAAACTGGATAAACGCGGACAGAAAGTAAATCTCTTTGTTTCCGACCCGCAAGGTCCCGAAACGGATGCGATGTACAAACCCATTCCTTTCTTTATGAGTAGTCGTGGTTATGGCATGTTTATGCATACTTCTGCACCCGTTACCTGCGATTTTGGAAATACCTATGTCGGTGCCAGCAAACTTTTTATGGGTGACGAAGCCCTGGATTTATTTGTATTTATAGGTAACCCGAAAGATATCCTGAATGAATACACCGATATAACAGGCAAAGCATCCATGCCGCCGCTTTGGTCGTTCGGCACCTGGATGAGTCGCATTACCTATTTCGAACAAAAAGAAGGCTATGAAGTGGCTGCTAAATTGCGCGAAAATAAAATTCCTTCGGATGTCATTCACTTCGATACCGGTTGGTTCGAAACCGACTGGCAATGCGATTATAAATTCTCGCCTTCGCGTTTTTCCGATCCTCAAAAGATGATCAACGATTTACGTAAGGTTGGTTTCCATATATCCTTGTGGCAATTGACTTATTTCACACCAAAGAATAAATTCTTTCCCGAAATTATTGACAAAAACTTAAACATAAAAAACAGCAAAGGCGAAATGCCTTATGAAGATGCCGTGCTCGATTTTTCAAATCCAAACACCGTGAAATGGTATCAGGACAAATTAGCAGGATTGCTCAAAATGGGTGTTGGTGCTATCAAAGTTGACTTTGGTGAAGCAGCTCCATTAGAAGGAATTTATGCTTCCGGTCGTGGCGGTTGGTACGAACACAATTTGTATCCGTTGCGCTACAATAAAGCCGTGGCCGAAGTTACCAAAGCTGTCAATAACGAAAACATTATCTGGGCGCGCAGTGCGTGGGCCGGCAGTCAACGCTATCCTTTACATTGGGGTGGTGATGCTGCCAATAAAGACATAGCCATGGAATCGGAATTGCGTGGCGGTTTGTCATTCGGTTTGAGCGGATTCTCATTCTGGAGTCACGATATTGGTGGATTTGTGAAACCGTCGCCTGAAAATCTGTATCGTCGGTGGTTGCCTTTCGGTTTTCTGACATCACACAGCCGTGCACACGGAGCACCTCCCAAAGAACCCTGGTTGTACAACGAAAGTTTTGTGAAAGCATTCCGCGAGTCGGCAGAAATGAAATATAAACTGATGCCTTACGTTTACGCTCAGGCCAAGGAATGTACCGAAAAAGGATTGCCGATGGTGCGCGCCTTGTTTATCGAATTCCCAGAAGATCCGGGGGCATGGCTGGTGGATGATGCTTATCTGTTTGGTTCGGATATTTATGTGGCGCCGTTGATGGAAAATACCAAAGGTCGTCAGGTATATCTTCCGGGTGGAAAATGGATAGATTATCAAACAGGGAAAACTTACGACCGTGGCTGGAACAATATAGAGGCAGGAGAAATCCCTTGTATTATCCTCGTTCGCGATGGCGCTGTCATTCCTCACGCTAAGTTGGCACAATCCACGGATAAGATTGATTGGTCGACCATCGACTTAAAAGTTTATGGCCACCAGCCTTTTGCAAAAGGACTAATTTGCTTACCTTTGGACAATAAATTGGTGGAAGTACTACTTAGCAAAAAAGGGGAAAACTATCAGGTGGAAAAAGGCACACTGGCAGGAGTAAAATATCAACTAAAATAAAGACTTATTCGGAGTGCGACTTAAAGTCGCGCCCCGAATGGAGACATGTTGGCATCGGAAGCCCCGTATTTGCCAATGAATGTATCGTGGAAGCAAATGAATGCACCGCGAAGTTAAAAGTATGCACCGCATGAGCGATTTTCTATACCGAATTTGCCAATGTAAGTACCGCATGAGCAACTTCACATACCGCATTTGATAAATGCAGACAGGTAAACTTATTTTAATAGACATATTTTAGAATCAATATAATAACAAAAGAAATATCTGAAATGAAAAACGTATCTCTATTTATTATTCTTGGAAGCTTTTTTTTGAGCAGTGCTTTTGCACAAAATAATTCGAATGCTAAAGCTGATTTGTCTGAGCGAATCATCACAGCCGACTTCAATAAAGAAAAAGGCGACCTAAACACCATGTTTAAGGAATGTATTGGTGCCGGACGTGCCAACGAAGGGTTACGGGCCGATTGGCAACAACAACTGGCAGAGGTAAAGAAATCCTGCGATTTCAAGTATATCCGTATGCACGGATTGTTGAGCGACGACATGGCCGTTTACAAGGAAGACCAAAACGGAAATCCGGAATATAATTACCAATACATTGATGTTTTATACGATTACCTGTTGAGTATCGGGATAAAACCGTTTGTAGAATTAGGATTTATGCCCTCGGCATTGGCAAGTGGTCCGCAAACCATTTTTTGGTGGCGGGGAAACGTTACTCCTCCGAAAGATTATAATAAATGGGCTGACTTGATAAAGAATCTTACTGCTCACTTTTCAGAACGTTACGGTGCTGAAGAAGTGAAAACATGGTATTTCGAAGTCTGGAATGAACCGAATTTATCACCCGGCTTTTGGACGGGAACACAAGAAGAGTATTTCAAACTGTACAGATATTCGGCAAATGCTATTAAAAGCGTAAATAAAGATTTCTGTGTAGGTGGACCTGCAACTGCCGGAGCTGCCTGGGTGCCCGAAATGATAGCGTTTTGCAATGAAAACGCAGTTCCTCTCGATTTTATCAGTACCCATGCCTATGGTGTAGAGCAAGGTTTCCTTGATGAGTATGGCAATTCCGGTACTGTTCTCAGTAAAAATCCGATGGCAGTAAGTGGCGATGTTATCACCTCGCGCAAACAAATTGCCAACTCGGCAATGCCTAATCTGCAACTTCATTATACCGAGTGGAGCTCGTCGTACACACCTTCCGACCCTATTCACGACAGTTATCATGAAGCTGCTTATATTTTGAAAAAGATAAAACAAGTGGGTAATGCTGCCAACTCCATGTCGTATTGGGTATTCACCGATATCTTTGAAGAATCAGGACCACGGTTTACACCTTTTCACGGTGGCTTCGGTTTGCTAAATATGCAGGGAATCAATAAACCTGCTTTTTATTCTTATAAGTTTATGAATCAGTTAGGAAAAACTGAATTACAAAACGCCGATTCTTGTTCATGGGTATGTAAAGATACAAAAGGAAATATTCAGGTGCTACTTTGGGATTTCACCAATACATCTCCGAAAGATTCTATCAACAATCAGGCATATTACATTAAAGATTTACCTGCAAAATCAAAAGGTAAAATCCGTATCAACTTGTCCGATGTACCCAAAGGCAAGTATCAATTGGAAATTTACAAAGTCGGATATAAATCGAATGATGCTTACGCTACTTATCTGGCTATGGGACGCCCAAGTCAGTTGAACAAACAGCAAGTAGAACAAATAAAAAAACAAAATAACGGATCTCCGTTTTCAGTTGAAAAAATAAATGTCAATGGGAATAAAACAGTTGAAAAAGAGCTTGAAATAAGGGAGAATGATGTTTATTTATTGAAACTAATAAAACAATAATATTGATTTGTGTAGTCGATAGAAAAGATACAAAGATGACTAATTTCAAAACACTTTATCACTTCGAATCAGAAACGTTTTCACTCATTGAGATAAAACGGATACTGCCTAACGAAACAGACAAGTCGAAACTTTTCTTTTGGCTGCTGTTTGACAAGCTGGAAGCAAGGTTGAAAAAGCTTAATTTTGTGTCGATGCGTTCGGATGGAGATACTCAATTCCGGGTATTCGAAAATGAACAGTTATCTTTCGATGAACAAAAAGCCCTCTTGATTTTAAATAATGAAGAACAGCAATTGGACGTGTTGCCTTCGGATAGCGAATTGAATACTCAACTTCAACAAGCTGTTGACGTATTTTTGAAACGACTTTAAAAGAATAAAAACATTAGTATGTGGAAGTAAATAATTTCGGATAATTTTCTGCCCTCCACTCTGCAAAGTCCCTCTCCTTGGGAGAGGGATTTAGGGAGAGGTCGAAAATATAAATGCGACCTTATATCTTTTCTACTACTTATTCGGAAAACCAGATAAATTCTATTCAATGGAAAAAATAACTTTAACCGCCATTTGCTTCTTCCTGTTGCTGGGAAGCTATTTGCAAGCACAGTCTAATCAGGTTTTATGGTACAATCAACCTGCACAATACTTTGAAGAAAGTCTGGTGTTGGGAAACGGTAAAATGGGTGCATCTGTTTTCGGTGGTGTCGATTCCGATAAGATATTTCTGAATGATGCCACCTTGTGGTCCGGCGAACCGGTGGATGCCAATATGAATCCCGAAGCTTATAAGAATATCCCGGCTATCCGGGAAGCATTGAAAAATGAAGATTATAAGTTAGCGGATCAACTTAACCGGAAACTTCAGGGTAAGTTCTCTGAATCCTATGCACCGCTTGGAACTTTATTTCTGAACTTCAAAAATAACGGAACTCCCACGAAGTATTATCGTGAATTGAATATTGCCAATGCTGTTTCGCGGGTTGAATATGAAACAAACGGAGTGAAATTTACCCGTGAGTATTTTGTATCTTATCCCGATAAAGTGATGGTTATTAAACTCACCTGCAGCAAAAAAGGCGCTTTGAATTTTGATGTTAAGTTTGAAAGCTTGTTGAAACACAGGGTTTATGCAACTGATAAGACTTTAACTGCCAAAGGTTATGCTCCACTTCGTACAAGACCGAATTATCTGGGCGATGCTGCTGACGCTGTTGTATTTGATGAAAACAAAGGTACGCGTTTTTCGTCATTGGCAGAAATAAAAAGTGCCGACGGAACAGTAACGATTAATGATAGTAGTCTGGTGTTTAAAAATGGAACCGAAGCCGTTGTTTTTGTTTCGGTGGCGACCAGTTTCAACGGATTCGATAAAAATCCCGTCACCAATGGTTTGAACGATGGACAAATAGCCACCGGTCAATTGTACAAAGCATTTTCCAAACAATATCCGGTTTTGAAAAACGCACACTTGCTCGATTATCAAAAGTTTTTTAATCGTGTAAATCTGAATCTGGGAGCCACAACAGCGCCCAACCTGCCGACCGACGAACGTTTGAAACGCTATGCCGAAGGGAAAGAAGATAAAAATCTGGAAGTGCTTTATTTTCAATACGGACGATATTTATTGATCAGCAGTTCGCGTACCCCTGGTGTTCCTGCAAATCTGCAGGGAATATGGAATCCCTATATTCGTCCGCCATGGAGCAGTAATTATACCACCAATATCAACGCGGAAGAAAATTACTGGCTTGCCGAGAATACGAATCTTTCCGAAATGCATCTTCCTTTGCTGAGTTTTATCAAAAATCTATCCGTAACAGGAAAGGTTACAGCCAAAACATTTTATGGTGTGAACGGATGGGTGACCTGTCACAATTCCGATATCTGGGCCATGAGTAATCCTGTAGGCGATTTCGGTTCGGGTGATCCGGTCTGGGCAAACTGGAACATGGGTGGAGCTTGGTTAAGTACCCATTTGTGGGAACATTATCAGTTTACACAGGATAAGAATTTCTTAAAGAATGATGCCTATAATATTATGCGTGGTGCTGCACAGTTTTGCCTCGAATGGATGGTCGAAGACAAGGATGGCAAACTTATCACTTCACCGTCTACTTCGCCCGAAAATAAATATATCAATGCTGCAGGTTATCACGGTGCAACCTTTTATGGTGGAACAGCCGATCTGGCTATGATCCGTGCCTGTTTAACGCAAGCGGTTGAAGCGTCAAAAATTTTGAATGTAGATGAAGAATTTCGCATGAAACTCGAAAGTGCGTTAGACCGGTTATTACCTTACCGGATTGGTAAAAAAGGAAATCTGCAGGAATGGTATTACGATTGGGCTGATGTTGATCCGCAACACCGTCATCAGTCTCATCTTTTTGGATTATTTCCCGGAAATCAAATCACACCTGCTTCAACTCCCGAATTAGCCAATGCTTGTCGCAAAACTCTTGAGATTAAAGAAGACGAAACAACAGGTTGGTCGAAAGGATGGCGCATAAATCTCTGGGCCCGACTGGGAGATGGTAATCATGCCTATAAAATGTTCCGCGAATTGCTGAAATATGTGGATCCGGATGGTGTGAAAACGAGTTATAGCAGGGGAGGTGGTACTTATCCCAATCTGTTTGACGCTCATCCACCATTTCAGATTGATGGAAATTTTGGGGGCGCAGCTGCAGTAGCCGAAATGTTGGTACAAAGTCATACTGGAACTATCGAATTACTTCCTGCTTTACCCGATGACTGGAAATCGGGATATTTCGACGGATTAAAAGTACGTGGTGGTGCTGTTGTTTCGGCAGTTTGGGACTTAGGGGTTTTGAAAACATTTACAATAAAAGCAAATGTAAACAATCAATTTATTGTATTAATTCCTAAGACTTGGGACTCCAAAAAAATAGCAGAACTGAAATTAAAAACGATAGAAATTCGTGACAATAAACTTTATATTACTTTAAAAGCAAACCAAACAATTACTTTAAAACAATGAAAAAACTAAAAACAGCCTTGTTCTGCCTCATTGTAGGAACAGGACTTCAAGCCAGTGCGCAAACGATTAAACCTATTTATTTAGATAATACTAAGCCTATAGAAGAACGTGTTGGAAATGCATTGTCACTTATGACATTGGAAGAAAAAGTAGAGATGTGTTATGCACAATCTAAATTCAGTTCCAAAGGCGTTCCACGTCTGGGAATTCCCGAAGTATGGACTGACGATGGCCCTCATGGAGTACGCGAAGAAGTTTTCTGGAACGAATGGGGAGGTGCTCATTGGACGAATGATTCTTGTACCGCTTTCCCTGCATTGACATGTTTGGCGGCTACTTTTAATCCCGAGACAGCACATTTGTATGGTATATCTGTAGGTGAAGAAGCCCGTTACCGCAACAAAACTGTATTGTTGGGGCCCGGCGTGAACATTTACCGTACACCTTTGAATGGTCGTAACTTTGAATATATGGGTGAAGATCCTTATTTGAGTTCGCGTATCGTTATACCTTATATTCAGGGTGTGCAACAAAATGGAGTGGCTGCTTGTGTGAAACATTATGCGTTAAACAATCAGGAAGAATGGCGCGGACATATTAATGTAAACCTTAGTGATCGCGCTTTGCACGAAATTTATTTACCTGCTTTCAAAGCTGCGGTAGAAGAAGGAAAAGTATGGGCTATTATGGGTGCATATAATCAACTTCGCGGACAACATTGCTGTCACAACGATTTATTATTGAATAAAATTCTGAAAACCGACTGGAAGTTCGACGGTGTGGTTATCAGCGATTGGGGTGGAGTACATAACACCGACCAGGCAGTTAATAATGGTCTAGACCTTGAGATGGGAACTTATACCAATGGTTTGACAACAAATGGATCTTTGCCTTATTCTGAATATTATTTGGCTAATCCTTTTTTAAGAGGAATAAAATCTGGCAAATACAATGTAGAAATGCTTAACAACAAAGTAAGTCGTATTTTGCGCATGATTTTCCACACCACCATGAGTCCCAATCGCCCCTATGGTAAGTTTGTCAGTCCCGAACATTCGGATGCGGCACGTCGCATAGCTGAAGAAGGAATCGTGTTATTGAAAAATGACAACCGATTTTTTCCCATCTCGGCCGGTAAATACCAAAAGATTGCAGTTATCGGAGATAATTCTACACGTAGTCTGACTGTAGGTGGCGGTTCTTCGTCTTTAAAAGCTCAATACGAAGTTTCACCTTTAGCCGGATTGATTGCCAAATACGGTAAAGATCAAATTGTTTACAGTAAAGGTTATGCTTCAGGTCAAATGAAGTACGGACACGAAGAAACTTCGAAGCAAAATGCAGATTCTTTGATGAATGCAGCAGTTGAAACGGCTAAAAACGCTGATGTCGTATTGTTTTTTGGTGGATTAAATAAAAATCATTTTCAGGATAGTGAAGGTAGTGACCGTAAAACTTACAATTTGCCTTTTGGACAAGATAAACTGATAGAGGCTTTATTGAAAGTAAATAAAAACATAGCGGTAATTCTGGTTAGCGGTAATGCCGTAGCCATGCCATGGGTGAAAGATGTTCATGCCATTGTGCAAAGCTGGTATTTGGGTTCTGAAGCCGGAAATGCTATCGCCAATGTTCTTTCGGGAGCAGTGAATCCTTCAGGAAAATTGCCTTTCTCGTTTCCAAAGAAGTTGGAAGATAACGCAGCGCATTCATATGGTACTTTATCTTATCCGGGCGACAGCATCAATGAGTATTACAAAGAAGATATTCTGGTGGGTTACCGCTGGTTTGACACAAAAAAAATTGCTCCACAGTTTGCTTTTGGGTTTGGATTATCCTATACTACTTTCGAATATGGAAAGATTGTTACTGATAAAAAAACATACTCGATTGACGAAACTATCAAAGTATCTTTTACATTAAAAAATAGCGGAAAAGCAGATGGTGCAGAAGCAGTTCAAGTTTATGCTTCGCAATCAAAAGCGTCCGTAATGCGTCCGGCAAAGGAATTAAAAGCATTTAAAAAGGTTTATCTCAAAGCGGGTGAAGCACAAACCGTGGAACTGGAAGTGAAGGTAAAAGACCTGGCATTTTTCAACGAAAAAACTCACAGCTGGACGGTAGAACCGGGCGAATTTATCCTGTGTAATGCAGCTTCATCATCCGATGTGAAAAGCAGTGTAATTTTACAAGTTTATTGATAGTCGAGATTTGACAGGTAACAATAAGGACCGTTCTCGAAGAAAATTTGAGTGCGGTCTTTATTTCAATTATTGGATTTTTATTCATGTTACAGATAACGAGTTGTCTCCAAGTTGTGAATATAACTGATTGATAAAATAAAAAGTTCGATTCAGACTAACTACTTCAAGCAAAGAGTTTGCATGCAATTCAATGCATGGTTTTTGTTAAGAAATTTATGTTGTGGTGTAAGTTTATTCATTTTTTGGTACTATATTTGCCTTCTGTTTACAAGAAAATCAATAATACCACTCTAATATGAAGAAAAATATTTTGTTTCTCATTTTCATGGTTGCAATTTTAAGCACTTCATTATTTGCACAACAATCGTACATACCCATTGCCCAACGATGGGAAAAAGTAAATGAATTTGCTGCAAAACAATTGCCAGAATCCGCTCTGAAAGAGGTAGAAATTATTCTTTTACAGGCACAGAAGGAGAAAAATTCTGCCGAAATAATTAAAGCATTAGTGTGCAAAATGCGCTTCATGATGGAAAAAAATCCCGATGAAGCACCAGCATTAATCAAGGATTTTGAAGCTTTCACCGAAAAAAGTACCGATCCCGCTGAATGCGCTTTACTGCACTCAATGACCGCTGAATTGTATGCTCAATATTACAAGAAAGATCAATGGACAATAAATAACCGCTCCGAAGTGAAAGGCATTGTTCCTGAAGATATAAATGAATGGACAAAGAATATTTATTTCGATAAAATAACTAAACATTTGGCTGCTTCGCTCGAAAATCCTGCCGTATTGCAAAAAACGGATGCGTTGAAATTTGCAGTTTTGCTCTTAAAAGGAGATGACAGCCGGGAATTGCAACCGACGTTATTTGATTTTTTGGCGTATCGAAGGATTCAGTTATTGCAGCAAATAGATCAAACCACTTCAGTGAAAAATACACTGACCAATGTTGATTTATTTGATCTCTCTCAATTCTCAACTCTAAAACCGGATACTGTTTTTAAAAATTCCATCGAAAACCCGATTATCGAAACTTATCAGCAATTGATTACTTTCCGCTTGAAGGAGAAAGGCGTTTGGGCAATAATTTATGCCGATTTACATTATTTGAGGTACCTGAAACAACATACCGAACTGGAAAATACCGATTCCTTATATTTGTCGGCTTTAAACCGCCTGAAAAAACAATACAACGACAACGAGGCTGTTGTGGAAGTGATGGGCGAATTGGCAAATTATTATACGACAAATTCCACGAAAAACACGTCGTATAAAAAAATGGCTTATACTATTTGTACCGACGGAATCAATCGTTTTCCCGGCTACAACCGGATTGGACTATTAGAGAATATGTTGCAAAAAATCACTCAAAAGAGCATATCAATTAGCAATAACCAAGTTGTAAAACCGGAGTCGGATCTAAAAATTAATATAACTTCGGCAAATATTGATTCAGTGAAATTAAGCGTTTATAAGGTAAATGCCACTGCGGTGGATTATTATTCATTTAAACAAAGCAATCGAAGCAATAAAGCGGTTTATCCGGTTCGTACATTAATTGAAACCAGTAAGATTGAATTGAATAAAGATTCGGATTTTGAAAATTCAAAAACGGAATTGATCCTAAAAACGCTCGATTACGGGATTTATGAATTCAGTTTGGAAAAAACGGAAAAAAAAGAAGACCCGGAATGGGCGTTGGGACATTTTACAGTGACCGATTTGGGGTATATTACTCGTGCCAACAGGCCGGATGTGATGAACGTTTACGTGTTGGACAGAAATACCGGAAAGCCACAGCCCGAGGTGAATATAACAAAATATATCAGTAAATGGATATCGGGCAGTGGATATGAATTGCAAGACGCTTTGCTGAAAATGACTGATAATAAGGGTTTAGCTGAATTTTCAAACGAAAACAATTCCAACAATGTTTTTTTCTTTGAGAAAGGGAAAGATAAGTATTTTTCATCCGCTTCAAACACTTTCTATTATGAGCAAAATACTGTTGAAAATAAAGATGCAAAACTCACTTTGTTTACTGACCGATCGCTCTATCGTCCAGGTCAAACGGTTTATTTCAAGGGAATTGCGTATTATTCCAATGAAACCAAACAGGAAACTGCCGGTGCCGGAACCGGGTTTGAAGTGGCTTTACTTGATGCAAATGGACAACAGGTTTCAGTGAAAAAATTTAAAACCAATAAATTCGGTTCTTTTGCCGGAGAATTTGCGCTGCCCGAGAGCGGACTGAATGGACAGTTTTTACTGAAATCCGGTAATTATCGTCAATATTTTTGGGTGGAAGAGTATAAGCGCCCGACTTTTGAAGTGAAGATAGAAAAACCGAAAGCCGAAATCAGTTTTAATGAAAAAGTAACATTGACCGGAACTGTAAAAGGGTATGCCGGTTATACGATTGGCGATGCGACAATTAAATATAGGGTGGTTCGAAGGACACACCGGTATTGCTGGTGGTTCCGTGAGCCGGACAAACAAGTTGCAAATGGTACGATCACTTCCAACGCTAACGGAACTTTTGAAGTTTCATTTGTGCCGGTAAAGACAATCAATAATCAGAAAAATATTTACAACGATCAGTTTTATACTTATACCATTTATGCCGATGCAACTGATCCGAAAGGTGAAACCCAAAAAGGCGAACAAACAATTTCGGTGGGTGACAAATCTTTGTTTATTTTAACTGATTTAGCTCAAAAAGTTGATAAAAAACAATCGCAAAATGTTGAGATTAGGACAGAAACGTTGAATGGCGAAAAACTGAATTCTATCCTGAAATACAATCTGTATAAATTGAGTTCAACCGATATTTATGCTGAAAAGTTAGATAATCAGACAGTCATTCCGGAATCAGAGAAAGTATTGTCAGGCAATTTTGATACAAACGACAAGAAACTCAATCTGGAAGTGAGCAATTTGATTTCAGGACGGTATAAATTGGTGTTAACTACTCCCGATGCACATGGAAATGAGGTAAAATCTGAGAAAACGTTTGTGCTTTACAGTACTGACGATAAACGTCCACCGGTTAAAAGTTACGTGTGGTTATTGACTCCAAAAACAGATTGCGAAATTGGAGAAAAAGCCCAAATTCAGTTTGGTACTTCAACAAAAAATACGTTCGTTTTGTACGAAATTATACAGGGAAATACAGTGTTGGAAAGCCGCTGGATTTCTTTTTCCGATGAAATAAAGACTTTTGATATTCTGTTTAAAAAAAGTTATGAAGCAGGTATAACAGCAGTGTTCACTTTTATGAAGGATGAACAGTTATTTACCCGACAAATTCAGTTTATACACAAAACTCAGATAAAAAAATTAACCCCGACTCTGAGTGTTTTCAGAGATAAATTGCTTCCGGGTGAGAAGACCGAATGGTCTGTTTCAGTTCCGGAAAGTGCCGCCAATAAAAAACAAGCTGAATTAATGGTGGATATGTACGATGCTTCGCTGGAAAATTTGCGTCCGCATCGTTGGAATGATTTTTCTATTTACAAAGTAGCGATTAAATATTGTCCACAATGGTCGACAAACGATTTCAGAACCGGGTCGGACTATGTCCGGTTTGACTATTATCCTCCAAAAAGTATTAATCAGTTTAATTACGACAAACTGAATTGGTTTGGTTTAAATATTTCCAGAGGGAGTTCTATAAGGATAAGAGGCAGTTCACCGATGCTTTCGTTAAGTTCTAAAGTTTTTCAGGAAAATTCTGTTTTAGAAGAAGTAGTCGTTACAGGTTATGGAACTCAGAAAAGATCAGATTTGACAGGTGCAATTAGTATTTCGGATGTACATCAAGGTGAAAATGTAAATGAAAATAAAGAAATTCCACAGCCTCAAGTTCCCGTTCAAATCCGTACCAACTTTAATGAAACCGCATTTTTTTATCCGCAGTTACGAACCGATTCGGCAGGAAATGTGAAGTTTACGTTTACAGCCCCCGAAAGTCTGACGCGCTGGAATGTGAAAATGCTGGCTCATACTCAAGATTTATATTTAGGACAAGGCGAAGCTCAGGTTGTTACACAAAAGGATTTGATGGTGCAAATGAATTTGCCACGTTTCGTGCGCCGTTCGGATAAACTGGTGCTGAGTGCCAATGTGATGAACCTGACGGATAAAGCACAAACATCCACTGTTCAGTTTGAAATGATTGATCCGGCAACTGAAAAGTCGATTTTGTTGAAAGATGCTGCACCGAAAACCTTGTTGCTGGCTGCTAACGAAACGAAAGCGGTGGAGTGGGAGGTAACTGAATTTTCGCCTTACGAATTGGTCACTTGCAAAGTGGTGGCACGTGCCGGAAATTTCAGCGATGGGGAACAAAAATATCTGCCGGTACTGCCCGATAAAATATTGGTCACTGAAAGTCTGCCATTGACCATTCGTGGTAATCAAACCCGCACTTTCAATTTTGAAAATTTAGTGAAAAATGGTTCAAAAGTCGATACCAAGAATCTGTCGGTAGAATTTTCGTCGAATCCGGCGTGGTATGCGGTACAAGCTTTGCCAATCCTTTCGACACCCGAAAATGATAATGCATTGGATTATTTCACGGCTTATTATGCAAACAGTCTGGCTGCATTCATTGCCAATTCCAATCCGAAAATTGCAGCTACATTTGATCGTTGGAAAAAAGCGGGTGGTAGTCGTGAAGCGTTGTTGTCGAATTTGGAGAAAAACAAAGAACTGAAAAATATGTTGCTCGAAGAAACGCCTTGGGTAATGTCAGCCAAAGACGAAACGGAACAAAAACGGCAAATTGCGCTATTGTTTGACCTGAATATGCAGAAAAATCAAGCACAACAATATCTTGATAAATTGATTTCGTTGCAATTGCCTTCCGGCGGTTTCGCTTGGTTCAAAGGCATGACTGAAAGTCGTTACATCACGCAGGAAATTCTATTGAATCTGGGACGTTTAAATCGTATGACAGGAAAGTCGGCAGTTGGTAGTCAGCAGTCGGTAGTTCAATCGGCTCTTCATTATTTGGATTTGGAAATTGCGCGTGATTTCGAAAATTTGAAAAAGTACAACAAGAATTACGAGAAAGAAATGTCGATTGACAATATGCAATTGCTCTATTTGCATTTACGGTCGGAATATCCAAATATTCCAATTGATAAATCAGCACTCGAAGCGGTGAAATTTTATACTTCACAGTCAGAAAAATACTGGACGAACCTGACACTTTATGGAAAAGCCATGATGGCGGTTGTTGCAAATCGAAACGGCAAAACCCAGATTGCGAATGAAATTCTGAAATCATTGAAAGAAAATGCTCTGAAAACTGACGAGTTGGGTATGTATTGGGCAAAAAACACGCCCGGATATTTCTGGAATGAACGTCCGATTGCCGTTCAAGCTGCCATTATCGAAGCATTTGCCGAAATATCAAAAAATACTGCTGATGTTGATGAAATGAAAATATGGTTGCTCAAACAAAAACAAACACAACGCTGGGATTCGCCTATGGCAACGGTGAATGCCATTTATGCCTTACTAAATCAGGGCAGCGATTGGTTGGCAAATGATGGTTCGGTAAAAATCAAAATTGGAAATACAACTTTGCAACCGGCAAGTACAGAAGCGGGAACTGGTTATTTCAAAGAAACAATTCCTGTAGCTGATATTCGCCTGGAAATGGGCAAAATAACAGTGAGCAAATCGGATAAAAGTATTGGTTGGGGAGCGATGTATTGGCAATATTATCAGGACTTGGATAAAGTAACAGGACAAAGCGGATCGTTGAAAATTACCAAAAAACTTTTTGTGGAAAAAATGACTGCAACCGGAAAAACCTTGTTGCCCATCGAACAAACCAAATTGGCGAAAGGTGATAAAGTCATAACGCGATTAGTAATTACTACTGACCGCAATCTGGAATTTGTGGCATTGAAAGATTTACGGGCTTCGTGTTTCGAACCCGTGAATCAACTTTCGGGTTGTGAATGGAAAGAAGGCGTATGTTATTACCAAACCACCAAAGATGCTTCCACACAATTCTTTTTCAGTTATTTACCAAAAGGAACGTATGTGTTTGAATATGAAGTGTGGGCAAACAACAGCGGTGAGTTTACAAGTGGCATTGCTTCGTTACAATGCCAATATGCACCGGAGTTTGTGAGTCATACTGGAGGAGAAAGTATTGTAGTTTTGTAGTTAATCAACTTATTAAAAATCAATCAGTAATCAATGACAGAAATAGGTTATCTTCTTCTTGGCATAGCGGCAGGCATTTTATCCGGCTTATTCGGTATTGGTGGAGGAATTGTGATGGTTCCTTCTCTTATTGTTCTTTTCGGGATGGATATACTCGATGCGAATGCTACTTCGTTGGCTGCCATGCTGTTGCCAGTTGGAATTTTGGGCGTGATTGCCTATTACAAAGCCGGACTGATTAATATCAGGGAGTCTTTGTGGATTGCGTTGGGATTGTTCTTGGGTTCGTTCGTTGGCGGTGAATTTGCGGTGAATATCAGCGAAAACTTGTTGGCAAAGTTGTATGCCGCTATTCTGTTATACATCGCGGTAAGTTATTTCGATATTTTTTCTTATTTTCGTAATAAGAAAACCCCTGATCCCGTTCAGCAGCCAGTTATTCATAAAGCTTTTTGGACGTATATTCTAGTAGGAATTGGTGCCGGAATATTTGCGGGCTTGTTTGGAAAAGGAGGTGGAATAGTGATTGTACCTATTTTGATTGGTATTTTTCATTACGATGCCAAAGCTGCTGCGGCCACTTCGCTTGCTGCATTACAATTGCCTGTTGGTTTGCCGGGTGTAATTATTTATGCCAACGCCGGTCATCTCAATATTTTATATGCCGCTTTAATTGCTCTGGGAATTTTAGGGGGTGTTTTTTTTGGGTCGAAAATAGCCGTAAAATTGCCTTCGGCTATATTCAAAAAAGCGTATGCCGTATTTCTGTTGGTTGTAGCTGTATTTATGATTTACAAATACATTTAAATTCTCAAATTTCTTTCTCTAACGCTTGTACTACCAATCCCGCAATGGTCAATCCAAACATGGCAGGTATATACGAAGTAGTTCCGTTGATTCTGGCTTTTTTATCGGTCCAGTTATCAGCTTTCAATGTGAAGGTTCCATCATTTTCCTGTGGCTTGAAGATAATTTCTTTTCCTCTGTTTTCAAGTAATTCTTCGCTGTAAACACAAAAGAACTTTTTGCTTGTTCCACCGATTTTTTTTAGTCTGTTGCGCAAGGCAGCAGCCAACGGACAGCCATGAACTTTCCAGAATTCGGTTACTTTAATACGTGTTGGGTCCATTTTTAAAGCCGCTCCCATCGATGAAAAGAAAATAGCATTTGTTTTGGTTGCTTGCTGAATCAGATGCACTTTGTTGGCAAGGCTGTCAATTGCATCAATGATAAAATCATATGAATCAAGCTTAAATGATTCGGAAGTTTCCGGACTGTAAATTTTTTGAAGTGCCGTGATTTCTGCTTTCGGATTAATTTCGAGCAGGCGATCTTTCATAACTTCGGTTTTTATTTTTCCAACGGTTTTGGTAGTTGCCAATAGTTGTCGGTTGATATTGCTGGCACTGACACGGTCGGAATCGACTATGGTCAAATGACCAATACCTGAGCGGATTAAACTTTCTGCACACCAACTGCCAACCCCACCAATTCCAAAAATAATTACACGTTTTTCAGCCGCTTTTTCAATAAAACTTTTCCCCAAAAGCAGTTCGGTACGCTGGAAAATATCGTTTTCTATACCCATTTTTATTTCAAAATCTATTTTTCTTTATGCAAACTAACCTGTGTTGATAAACAAACAAAATTAACGCACAAAGATAGGACAAAAGTTTGTAAATGCAGATAGAGGGTAAAGGCTGAATTACATCGATAGAAAGCACTTAGTTCATCGGATGATCAATGGATGATAATGTAATTAATATTGAAGAAGTATAGAAGAAGTTAAGAGGGAATTTAAAAAGAAAAGAATGAGAAAAAAGTTAGTGTTTGGTTTGACTAAAATGCCTCTGATTTTATGACAATAAACGGACTCTAATTTGTATTTTGCAAGTTTAAATTATCTAACAATAATGAACATAAGTTCATTACTATTGTTATCTTTGCACTCTCAAATCTCATTAGACCAATATGCCACGACCAAAACAAGACCGTAAGATTTGCAATCCGCCACTCATGCAGGGTTTTAAGCCTTATGGCATTCCACGTCACATATCAAGCTCAATTTCACTGCAATACGATGAATATGAAACTATTCGTCTGCTCGATTATGAAGGAATGAATCAGGATCAGGCAGCGGAGCAAATGAATGTATCACGTCCTACCCTAACCCGTATCTATGAAAAAGCAAGGAAAACAATTGCCCAAGCTCTGGTGGAAGGAAAAATGATTGTCATTGAGGGTGGAAATGTGCAGTTTGAGAAACAATGGTTTCGCTGTAAACGCTGTTTTAAATTAGTTGGCGGATTGGAAAACCATGTGCGTTGCAAAGACTGTAAAACATTTTGTACTGATGAACTGACGCCTATAAATAAAGCATAACAAAAAATTAAAACGATAGAATATGAATGATAATTTTAAAGCTAAAGCAGCCCAATGGGATAGTCCCGATAAAATAGCTATGACCAAGAAATTTTTGAGTGAGATGCTGTTCAATGTCAATGCGCAATCGAGATGGAAAGCTCTGGAAATTGGTGCTGGAACCGGTTTAGTCGGTCTCAATGTTGAGCCGTTAGTTGCCAAAGTGGTTATGGTTGATACGTCTGAATCCATGTTGGAAGTATTAAAACAGAAATTGAATGAAGGCAGTAAAGTGGAAATATTGCACGGCGAAGTTTTTGATTACAAACAGCAGGATATTGATTTTGTATTCTCGGCCATGGCATTTCATCACCTCAATGATGTAGAAAAAACCTTAGAACATTTAGCTACCATTACAAAACCCGGTGCATGGGTTGTCGTGGGCGATTTGGTTACGGAAGATGGCTCGTTTCATCGTTTTGACCCGATACTATATTGTGGTTTTGATACTGCTGTTTTATCCAAACAATTCGTTAAGGCAGGCTTCGATGTGAAGTTGGTGAAAATATACAATATCATAACCCGAATTACTGACGAAAAAACAACTAATTACGAGCAATTTATGCTCATTGCTAAACGGTTGTAAAACAGCAATAAGAAAAATGAAAATAGTCGTTTTGTCGGATAACAGACAATTACAGGAATCACTTGAATTTGAACACGGATTATGCATTTACCTGGAAACAGAGAAGTACAAATGTTTGCTCGATACCGGTGCTTCCGACATGTTTATACACAATGCCGAACAAATGGTTATTGACTTGTTAGATGTTGATTATGTGTTTATTTCACATGGACATTCAGACCATATTGGTGGGTTAATGGCTTTCTTGGAAATAAACAGCAAGGCAAAAATAATACTCTCCAAAAATGCACTTTCACAGCGGTTCTTTTCCGCCAGGAAAGGATTGCGCGAGATAAGCAGCCAGATTGATCTAAGCAATTACCAGAATCGTTTTATATTTATAGATGAGGTTACAGAATTTGAAAATGAAATTTTTGCTTTCCCTTGTCAACAAGCAATTTATGCCTTTCCAAAAGCCAACCGCACTTTAATGTGTGAAGATGCAAATGGCCTGAAACCGGATAATTTTAATCATGAAATAGTTGTTTGTTTTGGTGTTGACGACTTATTGGTTTATACAGGTTGCGCACACCACGGAGTATTGAATATTCTAAATTCTGTTCAAACTGTTACCGGAAAGCAAATTTCAACCCTCATCGGTGGTTTTCATTTATTAGATGGATACCCTGATCAATATGAAACGGAAGAGGAAATAAATGAAATTGCAGAAAGTTTAGCCACAAATTACCCGAACACAATGATCTACACAGGGCATTGTACCGGAAATAATGTGTACACTCTATTAAAGAAAAAATTAGCAGATAACTTAAAGTTCTTTCATACAGGCTTTACATTTTTTATTCATAAATCATAATTTAAAAGTTATGGAACAGAATTCAATTGACAAATCAAAACTCAATTTAATCATTGATTTAATCATGCTTTTATTGATGATGCCTATTGCTGGCATTGGTTTTCTGATGAAATACGTGTTAGTCCCTGGATTTGAAAGAAATGTTCTCTATAGTAATAATGTAGACTTAGAATTTTGGGGTCAAACCCGCCATCAGTGGGGTTCAATACATCTGATACTAAGCATTACTTTTTTAGTTTTATTATTTTTGCATACTATTTTACACTGGAAGATGATTGTTTGCATTTTTCGGAAAATGATTCCCCGTAAAACTCTACGAATAGTATTAGTTGGTTTAATAACAGTCATGGGTTTATTGTTAATTTCCTTTCCGTTGTTTGTAAGACCCGAGATTGTAGAAAAAGAACCTTTGCACCGAAACAGGCACGATAATAATAATTTAGCTCCGGGCGTTTCTCTGAAAAATGAATCTCCAAGACAAAAAGATAGTATTTCGATTAATGGCAGCCCGAAAACGAATCAGGGAAATAAGAGACACCTTCATTCTTCAAAAGAAGAAATCGAAGTGTACGGCAGTCAAACGCTTCAATTTGTGGCAGACAAGTATAATGTTCCGGTCAGTATAATTGCAGCCGATTTGAAAATACCACAAACCTTATCTGAAGAAAAATTGGGTCGCTTAAAAAAGCAATATTTATTTACAATGGACGATGTAAGAGCCAGTATTGTGAATTATAAAAAAAGAGAGAAATAGCATTTAACGATAAAAAATTTAAGCATTATGCCAAAATTAAATGGAAGAGGACCTGAAAACAAAGGTTCAGGAACAGGTCGTAAATTAGGAAATTGCAGTACTCTGACAGATGAAGAGAAAATAAAAAAGCTTGGGGTTGGTATGGGGAAAAGTCGTAAAGCCGGAAATGTTAAAGGACAAGGAAAACGTTTACAAAGTGGAATAAAGTAGAATTATATTTTTAAAAACAAGGAGGTTATTATGTATGGATTAATCAAAAAGGTCCAATGGGACAAGGTCCCATGAGTGGCAGAAGAATGGGTAAGTGTACCAATTTTGGTGCAAATGTAAAACAAGAAACTTCAGTTGCTAATGCAACTTCGGCTGAAACTTTAACTGAGAGTAACGCAGGAAAAGGTTTTGGGACTGGAAAAAGTATGGGAATGGGACGACAACATCGTTTCAGAAATGGTCAATAACTAATTTTGGAGGGGTCAAATAATGCCCCTTCTTCTCTTAATATTAATTAAAAACAAAACAAATCAAATGAAAATTGCAGTACCAACAAAACAAAACAACCAGATTGACGACCATTTCGGTCATTGTGAGTTTTACACCATTTTTGTCATTTCGGATAACAACGAAATCATTGCGGAAACTATCCTTAAATCCCCACAAGGTTGCGGTTGTAAATCAAATATTGCTTACGATTTAGCCGAACTGGATGTAAAAATTATGCTTGCCGGAGGCATAGGAGATGGAGCAGTCAATAAATTAGCGTCACAAAATATTCAGGTTGTCCGTAACTGTAAAGGTGATGTACACCAATTGGTTGAAGATTATTTGGCTGGAAAAATTCAGGATGGTGGTTCAAATTGCGCTTCACACGGTCATGAAGAAGGTCACGTTTGTAGCCATAACTAAATAGTCTTGTTTATGATTGAACATGAATATAAGTTCCGGGTTACCTATCCCGATACAGATAAAATGGGGACAATGCATCATGCCAATTATGTAAAATGCTATGAAACAGCTCGTTGGGAGCTGTTTCATAGCATTGGTATTCCCTATAATTTAGTGGAAGAATTAGGCGTAATGTGTCCGGTGATTAGCATGAATTTCAAGTTTATTAAACCGACTTTTTACGATGAACAACTCACAGTAAAAACAAGACTGAAAGACATAAAGGGAGTACGTATCTGGTTTGAATATAGACTTTATAACGAACGAAATGAGTTAATCAATAAAGCCGAAACCGAACTGGCATTTGTAGGTGTAAACAATTGGAAACCTTGTCTGCCACCCGATTTTTTATTGACCGCCATAGAGGCAAATAAAAGAATAACTACGTAAACCTGATTCGTATGGCTTCACTTCCTTTTTCGTCAAAACAACTGAATGGAATTGTATATCTGATTCTTGCATTTCTGTGCTTAACTCCTTTTATAACAGCACCAATAGCCTTATTTTTGGGATTGGTTTTTGCATTGACGCTTGGTTCTCCTTTTCCGAGATTCAATAAAAAAGCCTCAAAATACTTACTGCAAATTTCAGTGGTTGGGTTGGGTTTTGGAATGAATTTACTTGACTCGGTGAAAGCAGGGCATGACGGAATGCTTTTTACGCTGTTTTCAGTTGTCAGCGTTATGTTTATTGGAATAATGGTGGGTAAATGGCTCAAAATTGGGAAAATCCCTTCCTATTTAATTGCTTCCGGAACTGCCATTTGTGGAGGAAGCGCCATTGCTGCTGTTGGTCCTATTGCCAAGGCTAACGAAAGTGAGATGTCAGTTTCACTGGCCACTATTTTTGTGTTAAACGCTGTAGCACTTTTTCTATTTCCGGTTTTAGGTCATTGGTTGAATCTCACTCAGCATCAATTCGGACTGTGGGCTGCCATTGCCATTCACGATACAAGTTCTGTTGTTGGAGCTGGAGCTACTTTTGGAGAAGAAGCCCTGAAAGTAGCTACCACCGTGAAACTCACCCGGGCTTTGTGGATTATTCCACTGTCTGTTTTCACTTCGTTTTATTTTAAGTCTAAAGGTGATAAAATTGTAATTCCATGGTTTATCCTGTTTTTTATTTTTGCTATGGTTGTAAATACATATTTGAATATCCCAACGTTAGTTACGCACGGAATTGTATCAGTTTCACGGCAAAGCCTAACCCTGACACTTTTCTTTATCGGTGCTGGACTATCGAGGTCAACCATTAAATCAGTTGGTATTAAGCCACTAGTTTTAGGTGTTACACTGTGGTTTTTCATAGCCATTATCAGTCTGGCATTTATCTATTTTTTGTATTGATTTATAAGAGCCAAGATAGTAGAACCAAGAATCAAGACTTAAAAAATCAATATTTGTAAGCCAAACAAACATAAAGCAATTTATGAACAACCAAGAATTAGAGAAAAGAACCAAACAAGCTTCTGCTTTTTTCGAACAAGGCTACAACTGCTCACAAGCCGTGTTTATGGCTTATTCCGATATTTATGGCATTGACAACGAAACAGCAGCCAAACTGGCTACTTCCTTTGGAGGTGGAATGGGACGGTTGCGCGAAGTGTGTGGTGCGGTAAGTGGAATGTTGTTAATTTTAGGACTACAATATCCATTTATTGACACGAAAGATAAAGCGGCTAAAAATACCAATTACAAAGCCGTTCAGCGAACAGCAAACGAATTCAAATCGGTTATGGGTTCGTATATATGTGCCGATTTGCTCAAAATAAAACACGAACCGCAAAACCCTGAATCGTCAGAACGAAATGAAGCTTATTATAAATCCCGACCTTGCACTCGATGTGTGGCATTAGCTGCGGAAATTATAGGAAAAGAAATTTTCAACTAAAAAATGAGCAGTCAGAATCATTTCCGACTGCTCGTTTTATTATATTGAATATTTTACAACTCCACCGGCACAACCAGCTTTATACTAATGTTTCTTCCCATATTATAAACTCCGGTTCTACCTGTCACATTATTTACCGCCGCATATTTTAGTCGGCTCAAATGGCTTTGGTAAGCTACGTCAGCCAAATTGCTTCCGCTGATATAAATTGAACAAATAGTCTTCTTTTTTAAAACAATATCACCCCCAATACTTGCATTAAACAATGTATAGGCAGGAGTTATTGTTTCTGTATTGAATGCTGAATAAATCTTGTCCTGCTTGAAGTAATACTCTAAACCAAACGACACAAAACCGTTTCTTAAATGCTGACCAACTTTGTCTATATTTGCTCTAATGTCCGATTTCCATTTTGCACCAGGAGTAAAAGGTAAATACTTGGTAGAATCCGGTTGGTTTATGAGTTGAGCGTTTACATACGAAAAACTGTTCTCAAAATGCAACCAATCCAATGGATGTGGATGAATGTCAATATAAGCTTCACCACCAATAAGCTGTGCATTACCTGAATCAAACTTGTAAGCAGGCACACCATCAGCAATAGAATCACCGCCAATTACATTGCTTAGTTTACGTGAGAAAATATAGTTGGAAATGCTATTGGCAAACAAATTGACTTTTGCACTCACATGTTCAGTATTATACCCCAATTCATAATCCAGTTGCGAACTACTTTCAGACTTCAAATTCGGGTCGCCAATTTCGTAACGGATGGTTCCTTCATGCACACCATTAGAACTTAACTCACTGATGTTTGGTGCACGAAATCCACGAGATAAATTCAGTTTAGTATTCCAGTTTTCGCTCAGTTGGTAAGTAGCTCCTAAACTTCCGCTTATACCGCCAAAATTACTTGAGAAACCTGCAAACCGTTGAGTTGAAGATGGGTCTGAAACCGTCGTTTTTTCTCCACCAGCATTTAAATACAATGCATCACCTGTTTCAAATCGTTTATCGTAACGCAATCCGCCACTTATATTCAATTTTCCCCACGTTTTTTTACCAATCACAAACAGCCCTGCATCAAACAGCAGATATTCAGGAACTAAAAACTCAATTCCTTTATTCAATGAGTTTTGATACATACCATTTGTTCCGAATGAAAATTCAAATCCGTTTCTTTCGGGCAAAAGATAATGGACATCGTAATTCACTGTGTGAAGTTGAAAATACAAACCGTAATTTTCGGGCGTAAGTACATCGGCAAATTCCTGACGGCGGTTCTGTTGATAACCAATAGTGGCTTTCAAACTACCTTCACCAATCAAAATATTATTATTCCACACCGCTTTGAAATGTTTTACTTGTTGATAAGACATCAAATGTTTGTACGACATAAAATCTGCATGAGTGGTAATGGCTTCGCCTTCCGTTCCATTTCCCAAATCTACAGGTTTGATAAATTGTCCGGTGGCACTGTCCCGGTCGCCTTCCACAATACCCGGTGTGAATTGATAAGTGCTCAAAGTGAGATGTGAATATCCCCACCAACTACTAATGCCAAACAATCCTGAAAGAGCATTTTCGCTAAACCCGGAGTTGTACACATAGCCATCTTGTTTGTTCTGATAAGCATGAGCTTGTTTGTTGCTGTAACGGACATCCCACACATAAGCATTTTTATGTCCGGCAAAGTTGAGCGAGTAAGCCATCAGTCCGTTGTTTGTTTGATAATTTGCCAACGCATTCAATTGCATTTTTCCTTGAGAAAGAATTGGGGCTAAAAAAAAATTGATAACACCTGCCATGGCATCAGAACCGTACATCAAACTGGCAGGGCCTTTCAGAATTTCAACCCGACTGACTTCATTTTCGTCAATTTCAATTCCATGCTCATCACCCCATTGCTGACCTTCCTGACGAACTCCATCGTTTACAACAACCACCCGATTATATCCCAATCCTCTAATCACAGGCTTTGAAATACCACTTCCGGTGGTTATTTGTGATATACCCGGTTGCGAACTGATGGCATCAATCAGATTGGTCGATGATTGTTGTTGTAACTCCTTTTGGGTAATGATGTTCATAGGAGTTGGCATTTTTATCATTTGTGTTGCCCCCGATTGCCCTGTGACCACCACTTCGTTTATTTCTACTACAGATTCTATCATTACAAAGTCTTTTTTGTTCGTAGTTTTCAAATCTATATTTTCAGCAATTAATTTGTACCCTACAGCAGTAATTTGAACCAGCATAGTCCGTTTTGGCAAATTGTCCAATGTATAATTTCCAACGGTATCTGTAACAGCTCCCGTTTTCAATTCGGGAAAATAAACGGTTACGCCAATTATGGGTTCTCCATGCTTATCGGTAATTTTTCCGTTCAGGTTTGTATGTGAATTTCCCGTATTATCCGCCCAACTGTTTGCAACGAACAACAATGAGAAAAGGATAGTTAGTATCTTTTTCATTTTAATATCTTCTTTAAATTAATTAATTGTCAATAGCTTATTGCTACTGACGATGGAAAGTTTGTACTCGAATTTTCTGAGTACAACCAAAAACACCAAGTAATATTTTACGTTGCGCTTTAGTTTTTTTGAAAAGAATAAGTGAGAACATTACAGTGCAGGAGGTGCACGTAGTTGAAAAAGATGTGTAGATTTATTGGCAAGACAAGCAACTGTATGAAGTGTTTGTTCTTTTCGAACAATCACGGTAGCTTGTGAGATGCTAATTTGTTTTTGCGAAATAAATGTACAAAATTCAAAGTCGCAAATCGGACAATCCTTATAATGGTCAGTCGTAACCGCTAGTCCGTGTTCAGTTGCACAAACTCCTTCCTGGAATTCGTGATGAACCAGCAAAATGTGAGCAGGTTGAATAATCAATGTACTGATAAACAACACTAGTAACAGCAGTACAAATCGGGATTGAGTTGTGTATTTGGCTATTTTGTTCATTGAAATATCTATGGTCTTTGGAATCCTTTTTACAGAATAGTTTATCCCCTTTTACTGATTTCATTCAATCCGGTATAACCTATCAAAACTATATCTTTTTCCGAAAGTTCGATTAATCCATCCTTTTCAAAACTTTTCAGCAATTTGACAGCACTTTCGGTGGAAACCCCGGCAAAGTTAGCAATATCTTTGCGCGAAAGGAGTTGAAATACATCTGAAAACTCAGTCTTTAAACTATCTATATACAACAACGTATCGGCCATCCGACCGTTCATTTGTTTATACAAAACAGTTCCCAAGGTTTCGAATAAGTTTGTATTTTGTTCGCAATAACGATTGATAATGCCAAGCCCAAATGCTCCATTTTGTTTTATTATTTGGGATATAGTATCTTTTTCTATCAAAAAAACCTGACAATCAGTTAACGCAATTGTTGAATAATTAAAGGTGTGTTTCGTAAATACAGAGGACAGTCCTATAAATTCACCGGATTTTATAATCCTTAAATTGAAACTCTTATTATCACCTTCTATATACTGTTTCACTAAACCCTTGAGAACGAAAAGTACATATGAGGCAAAAGCTCCTTGTTTAGTTAAATTATCACCTTTTCTAAAAAGTACCTGAGTTTTACTCGCTCTCACAAATTCAATTTCATCAATCGTAAGCGACTGAAAACAGGGTGACTGAATATCACAGATAAATTCGCTGTCTGTTTCTAAAATGGTTTTCATTTATATTCTAAATTCAATTAGTAAATGCAACTTTGATGGTCAGATAGTATAGTTATTTTTTCAGAGCAAGAGAGGAAAATTCCTCCCTTTGCCCCGATGGAGAAAAATGACTATTATTGTCTCCCGCCTAAAG
>Ga0209538_1000179_pt1 | contig 38521 bp, 46 predicted proteins | sample BarGraNGADG00211_2_FD_184492 | JGI IMG/M metagenome (GOLD analysis project Ga0209538, IMG submission 184492) | Arctic peat soil microbial communities from Barrow, Alaska - Barrow Graham LP Ref core NGADG0004-211 (SPAdes) (version 2) | ecosystem: Environmental > Terrestrial > Soil > Wetlands >... | reverse complement strand
AAGAGGCCGCGACCGCTGGCTCTGCCTGCGGAAGTCTGGATCAACAAGCCGGAACGAGAGTCGGAAAGCGAGGTGGTGCTACAGTAAACTCTTCAGGCAAGTGTCTCAAAATCGTTGACACGCTCCGGCAGTCCCAGAGGAACGAACGGCCCTCGACCTCGACCAGGACGGACAGCCCGTGCTCAGCTTTGAAAGCTGGGGGCCCGCCATGTTGTCGTTCAGGATGGCTACCCTTACCTCCATTCCCCGACCGCCTTTCTGATCAACCTCGCCACTGATCACTCGCGGTGACCGCACGTCCCTTGTTCGTGCCCGCCGCAGACCGTGTTACCACCGACGAGAGTTCCTGCGAGAAACCGCCCGAGGGCATCCTCCACCGTACCCTGTATGCCCGCGACTACCTTTACACCGGCTCTGTTGAGGTTCGCTATCGCTCCTCCGCCCAGTCCTCCGGCGATAACATACTCGACCTGCCGCTCAGCGAAGAGCCGGGGTAGCGCTCCGCAGTCGTGCTCGGGCGCGTCCAACACCTCGCGCGAGGTAACCTCTTCGTTCTCGATCGTCACTAGCATTACTTTCTCGCAATGCCCGAAGTGCGATGCCACATTGCTGTCTTCCATCACGATCGCGATTTTCACGTTTCCTCCATTCATCTTATTTTCCTTGCTCTTTTACGTCTTCAGTGCCTGAGGCCGCTGCCGTCACTTTTCCACTACCAGCACCCTCCGAAGCACAACAGCGCCCTGGCCCTTGCCTGCTCTTCATGCGAGATGATCTTCTGGCGCAAGCACGCCGCACAGTCATCTGGCCGCACTGCGGGCACACCGTCTCGCAGGCCCTCACGCCGCTGCCGAACGGCTCCTCCCAGCTGTGCTCACACGACAGGCATTCGAGAGTCTTGCCCTCCCCGGCCAGCACGTAATTACCCCCCTCAATGCCGAGCGCCTTACCCTCGACCAGGCACCTGGCAACTTTCCCTCGTGCGGACTTGAGAACCCTCTGGAAAGTCGGTCGCGAGACCTCCATCCTCACTGCGGCATCCTCCTGATACAGGCACTCGATGTCCGCAAGTTTGAGGGCTTCCAGCTCTTCAACTGAAAGACGCTCCTCTTCCAGCTCGCGAAGTGGAATGCCCCGGGGCTTGAAGAAATCGACGCAGGGCTCGCCTGTGACGAACCTCGGCTTTGAAGGCCTTGCCACGGCTACCTCCTATTGACAGTTTGCGGGCATATGACCATAATTAATATAGAGCATATGCTCTTTACTGTCAACTCTGAGCGCTATACTTGCGGAGGTGAGTTTCATGTGTGAATCCAACGTCTACATAAGGAATGAGGAAGACGAGAAGCTGATCATGGAGGACGTGGCCCAACTGAAGGACCACAACGGAAAGATCTGGATAGCAGACCTACTCGGGGAAGAGAAGGAAATCCAAGGCAAGATAGAAGAGATCTCGTTTCTCGATCACAAGGTGTTCATACGTCCAAAGAACTAGTAATGGAACCTCGAGGCCTCGGCCTCCTTCTTTCCAGCCACGATGTTTTCCGGCAAAGGAGTCAGAGATGAAAAACGCAGAAGAGTTCATGAAGAAATACCACGTGGCCGTGGCCAGGGCCAACATGAGCCAGCTCGACAAGATCAAACCGAAGATCGCCTCGGAGTGGATCAACGAATGGATGACCGAGGTCGGGGGCAGCATCACCGACGAGAACGAGTTCTCCTCGAAGTTCGAGGAGTTCCTGGCAGACGGCCTGGGCTTTGCCGACGAAAGCAAGGTCACGATCACGGGCGACGAACTTACCATCGACGTAGGTGGATGCATCATCTGCCCCGGTAACGACATCCTCAAGAAGGCCGGTGAGGAGGCCCTCTGCCCTATCACCCCGACGGGAATGATGGCGATTTCCAGGGTGCTGGGCAAGAAGGCCAATCTCGAAGGTGTCGACAAGGAGGGTAAGCCTGTCGGTTGGTGCCAGATAAAGTACAAGCTTGAGGAAAAAGCATCCTGATAAGACACAGGATAGCTGGTCAACATATTTCGCTGCTGCCAATCGAGAAGGAGAATCATGTTTTACGAGGAGAAGTGTGATCTCTGCGGCGACTGCCTGGTCCTTTGTCCCTATGTGGACTATGACCGCGATGAAGCGGTTGAGCAGTTCGGGCAACTGAAAGACGGCGGGACGCCGGAGATCGTCGGTGAGTGCGTCACCTGTGTTGCCTGCAACCAGTTCTGCGAGAAAGGGGCCAACCCCTTCGACCTGATCCTTGAACGACAGGAACAAACAGGGGTTCTGAACATCCCCGAGCAGAATACCCAATTGTTCCGCAACCTGCCGGACGCGCCGACCCAGGTCCTTCCCGGCGAGCCGGGCAGGCCAGCCCTCTCCCTTTGCAGCGTCGGGGATCTCGTGCCCGGCCTCTTCGAGGGGCCCCTCTTCGAGGGGATGACCCTGCTGAAAGGCGGCGATTTCTTCTGCGGCGTCGGGTGGGTACATCTGGGACAGGAAAGTCCAGTGCGAGAAAACGCGCCCAGAGTGATAGAGAAACTCGCCGCTACAGGCGCATCGGAGATAGTCTTCTACCACGATGACTGCTATGCGCTGGTTACTACGATCGCCAAGGAATACGGAGTCGATGTTCCTTTCCACCCAGTGCACATCATCAAGTACCTTCTTGACCAGGTGAAAGAACACGCTGATGAGGTCAAACCACTCGGCCTGCGTATCGCCTACCAGCAACCGTGCGCCTCGCGCTACACACCCTGGAAGGACGCGCAGCTGGACGAACTCTTCGAGTTGATCGGTGTTGAAAGAGTTGAACGGGAGTACGACCGCATGTCTGCGCTCTGCTGCGGTTCCCCCGTGATGCCACGCGACAGGGATAGAGCCGCGCAGATCAAGGAGCGCAACATCTCAGATGCAGTGGCTCACGGAGCCCAGGCCATTGCCTATCTCTGCCCGCTCTGTGTCCTGAACCTTCGTAAGGTCTCAGCCAGTGCCGGGCTAGAGAACCATCATCTGATAGAGCTGGTCAAGCAAGCCCTAAACCTGTGACTACTTGAGAGGAGATACGATGATTGAAGGGCTGAGTGATGCGCAGTTGGAAGCAATTCTTGATACATTGCCGATGAACTTCATCTTCGTGGACGACAACGAGCGACTCATCTACCGGAACAAGGCCGAGGCGCGTGGAGCGTCAGGTGCCCCGGACATCATGGGAAAAGACATCAGGGGTTGCCATAAGGAGTCTAGCCTACCCCGGCTGGAGCAGATGGTCTCGGATTTCAAGAGCGCAAAGGACGAGGACGAGTTCTGGATGATGGTACCGGAACGAAAGATCCTGAATCGCTTTCTCGCGGTGCGCGATAGGTCGGGCAAGTACCTTGGGATGGTCGAATACCTGCTGGACTTCACCGCCATGGAGGATCTGGCGGAAGCGAAGAAGGACTCGTACAAGCGCTGGCCGGATGAGCAAGCGGATTCCTGATAAACCGTGGGACCGCCAGCTATTGGTGACCGATGGGAAGATTCTCTTTCACTGTTTGTCATCTTCTCTTTGATCGACGCTCGATTCTTGCCCACTTTCCCGGGCACGGTCGCTGTTCCTCTGCTTTATACGCTCCATCAGCTGCTGTGCCTTATGCTTGGCCTCCCTCTGCTTCTCATCCTCGGGCTCCCAGTAAGGCTGTAGTATCTTCCAAGTGATAGTCCCGCTCATGGGCGGCTCGGGATAGGCACCCACGTCGTAGAGCTTGTACCCCATGAACTCTACTGGCTCCTCCTGGTAGCAAGACCACACGGCCCTGCGTACAAGGTCGGCGTCACCCTGAAACTGCAGGTCCACCAGGGTCAACTGGTCGCGGAACCTTTCTATCATCTCCCGTGAGATGTTGAACAGGAACGGGTGCGGGGACTCCGTTCCGATGATTCGCTGCTTTTCGTCCACTCCATTCGTGAAGAGCGCCCTGATGGCTTCTCCCGTAAGGTGCCCCTCCGACTCGGGGCCGCCCATAACCAGGTAGCGGATATTGGGGTTGGACACGATGTTGCATATCACTTTTTCGAGCCCGATGTTCTCGGTCTGCAGAGTCCCGGAAAGCGCGGCACCGCTTTCAGCCCCGACCCGGACCAGCCTTTCTATCTCGGGAGGTACCTTGTCCTGCTCCCAGCGCAAGATTATGAGGACCGCCACAGGCGAGCGATCGTTTCCTCGTATGTAGCACCCCTCTTCTGGCGGGTAGTCCGGATGCGTATCGACTTTGAGCACTGCTCGTCACCTCTCTATCTGCGGCCGCCGACCTGTCCGTCGGCGCCTCCGACATCAAAAGCCCTTTTCATTCCGCCGGGCCGCTCAGCTTCTTTGACCTTTGGTTCGAGGACTTTCCGTACGAACTCCATCGCCTCATCCTTGTCTTCATCTGTAATAATGCGTCGCAACCAGATAAGCATGTCCTCGTCGAGCGTAAGCACCAATTGTGGCATTCCAATAGTCCTTACATCAGCTCAAGAGCCCTTCTTGAAGTTGTCGGCCTGGCCGGGGTTGTACCCGGCGTCGTAGAACGGCACGCAGTGTGGAAGCTCGTTGGCCTTCACCTTTTCCTCAAGAACATCCCGAATGAACCGGAAGGCGTCCTCCCTGTCATCGTCCTCTACGATGCGCTCCAGCCTCGGCCTGATCCGAACTTGATAAGGACCGGCTTGCCTTCTGTCTTCGCCTGGGCCAGCGCAGCCTCGGACTTGCTCGTACCTGTCGAGGTTGAAGACCTCGTGCTCTGCGATTGTGGAGCGGTGCTCTGGGGGGCTGTGGTGGGACATGTTGTGCCAGTAGTTGTCGCAGCCGTTTTCTTCTGACTACTGCATCCACATATAGGAACCAGTACAGCGATAAGTCCTACCATCAAGGGTAATGCCGCTATTCTTGCCCATTTAACTATCATCTCTACTACTGTTCCTTTCCTCAATCCACGCCCGAACTTCGGCTCTTGATGGGACCTTGCCGCTGGAAACGACTTCGCCGTCGATGACCACTCCCGGCGTTGACATCACGTCGTATTCCGTTATCTTCATTAGGTCGGTCACCGGCTCTATTTCCACCTCGACTCCGAGTTCTTCGGCGACACCGGCAATGATCTTCTTGGTGTTCGAACACTTTGCGCAGCCTGGCCCGAGGACCTCGATCTTCACGGTGTCTCCTTTCTGTCCTCGACTGATACCTTCCGAAGTTCTGCCAGGAACCGCTCCGTTGTCGGCGCGTCCCCCAGGTACTCCAACTTGCCATCAACTGCGACCGATGGGGTCGCGTTGTTCACCGAGAAACCGAGGTTCTCCGCCAGCTCGTCTTCCCCCGCGCCCTCCAGGTATGTCCTGAGCGCCCGGATTCCTTCCTCATACTCTTCGTCCTCTCCAAGCCTCCAGGCACGCACGTCGAACCTGCCGTCTTTTTCCAGCGCATTCTTCAGCGCGAGAGCCCTTGTCAGCTTCTCCTGCCTGGCGGGGCTCGGACCGCCTGCGCAGGAGCATGCGATCGGGCCTATGAATATCTCGACGCGTCGCCTTGTATCTGTCACGGGCTACTCGGCCTCCTGAACCGGTTGCGGGACGATTGCTTCTTTCTTCCTTGGGAAGTACCTGCGGGTGCGCAGCCCGATCCGCACCAGTGCCAGCATGATAGGTACTTCGATAAGGGGACCGATGACAGTGGCCAGGGTCACCTTTGAGCTGATGCCGAAGACAGCGGCCGCGACCGCTATGGCCAGCTCGAAGTTATTGCTGGAGCCCGTCAAACCCACGACCACTGAGTTCTGGTAATTAATGTTGAACGCCCAGGAGGTTAAATATCCTCCCGCGAACATGGTGAAGAAGAAGATGGTGACGGGTATAGCCACCAGGACGACAACGATCGGCTCGTCGATGATCACCTTGCCCTTCAGAGTAAACATCACGATGAGCGTAAACAGCAGGCCCACGATCGCCATAACGCGCATCCACGGCGCGAGCTTGTGCTCGATCCACTCGTCGCCCCGTGTCTTTACAAGCCTGCGGCGCACGAAGAAGCCGATGATGAGTGGCGCGCCGAGGAATATGAGCACTGTGAGCAGGATATTCGGGATGTTGACCCTAGCGATGTTGAAGTCGATCTTCTTACCGCTGGTCGCTATCTCGTTGACATATCCCTTTGTCAGGAAGTAGGCGAAGAAGGAGAAGATAAACATCTGGACCACCGAGTTGATCGCCATCAACACCATGGCGAGAGCATTGTTCCCGTCGGCCAGGTATGACCACATAAGCACCATGGCGATACAGGGGGCTACACCCAGCAGCACTACGCCGATGGCGTACTCGGGATGGTTCCGGAGGAATATCCATGACAGCAGGTACATGTAAAAAGGTGACACAAACCAGCAGAAGAAGATAACAATACACAGCTCTTTCCAGGACTTTGCGGCCTTCACCGCCTCCTCCAGGCGGATCCGCAACATGATGGGAAACATCATCATGAACAGCCCGACCGCTATAGGGATAGAGACGAACCCGATCTTCACCTTGTCTAGCTGGGTGCCCAGGCCGGGAAAGAGCTTGCCCAGACCCAGTCCGATTCCCATGCAGACAAAAATCCAGATGAAGAGGTAGCGGTCAAAGAAGTCCAGGTGCTTGGGCTTGCCCGCCTCTTCGTCCACAGCCTTCTCGTGCTCGGCGCGCTCCTCGACATCGCCAGTGAGGATATCCCCTGCCCCAGCGCGCTTCTTCTCTCCTGGGACTTTCTCTTTAGTCATGTAGGTATTACTCCTTCTGGCAGACGGCTTCCTGGAGCCCGCAATCGACGTTCCTGTGGTCCAAATACTCGCCAAACACTTCGTTCACGCCTTTCAAGAACTCCCTGTCGATCGAGTAGTGGTACCTGGTGCCCTCTTTCCTTAGCTTCAGGAAACCGGCTTCCTTCAGAACGTTCACGTGATGAGAAGTAAGTTGCTGTGATATCCCCAGTTCCGACTCGACATCGCATACGCAGCGCTCACCCTTGGACAGAAAACACATGATGCGCAGCCTGTTGGGGTCTGCCAAAGTCTTGAGCGCATCAGCCAGCTCGACTATTCTCGGATCTTTCTTGCACTTCGGTTCATGTGCTGCCACTGAGGGTCACCTCCATTAAAAACCCTTGTTTTTACAAACAATCATTGGTATTATACCATCAGGAGGACGAAAAGCAAGTAGGGGTTGATGCCAATGGAAGAGACGGGACCGGTCTCGTACAGGGAGTTCATCGTCAGAGACAAGACCTTCCGGGTTCCTGCATCCGGATATTCCTTTAACAACACCGACTGCTGGGCGAGAATAAACGGAACCGTGGCAAAGGTGGGTATCTCCGACTTCATACGTCTTGACCCCAGGGAGATCGTATCTTTAAGGCCACCCGATGTCGGCCTAACAGTAGCCATCTTCGAAGGACTGTGCTCCTTTGCGACTGACCATGTCTCGCTGGATTTGAACTCACCGTAAGCGGAAGGGTGGTGTCCGTCAACCAGGAACTCATTGATAATCCCGGGCTCGTCAAGGATGACCCGTACGAGCGCGGCTGGGTGGTGGAAGTGGAACTCTCGGACATCGACGACGACATGGAGTTCCTGATGGACTGCGAAGAGTATTTCAGCAACGCTAAAGCAAGAGTCGAAAGCGGTCCGCGCCTGGGCTGCCCGTGCAGCCGAAGGGGTCGCGTAAATCGCTCTGGGAAGGCTCAAGACAAAGAATAGGCGCGAGGCATTTGACGAACAGGAGTTGAGGCAGATGAGCGAGGAGAAGGTCGAAGCTGGAAGTCAGGAGAAGCCCGCTCTCATCATGTGTGTATGCACGGGGAAATGCCCAGGGTTCTCCAAGATGGACATCTGGGACTTCATTAACCAGGCACGTGTTGAACTACCCGTTGAATACGGGTTCATCCACCCCCAGCTATGTGAGGAAGACGGGGACCGCTTCCTCGCGGATTACCTTAAGGGCAAACGAAAGGTCATCGTAGCAGGGTGTGCACCCAACATGCAGTACAAGATGTTCAGAGATGCCTTTGAGGCCGCCGGGATGGACGTAAAGAAGGATCTCGTCCCGCTGGATATTCGCGACATGACTACCGACGAGGCCATCGAGAAGGTACGCAGTGCTGTTGCGGAACTCGGGGTGAAAGAGGATGAGTGAAGATACGTTCATGGGAGTTCCCAGGGCCAAGATCCCCTGGTGCCCGACGATAGACTACGAGAAGTGCGATTACTGCATGGAATGCGACGAGTTCTGCCCCCATGGGGTATTCGAACGCCGGGATGACGAGGAAAAGAAGCTCGTCGTCGCCCATCCCGAGAACTGCGTGGTCTTTTGCAGGGCATGCGGGAAGACCTGTGGCCCTGACGCCCTCTCGTTCCCCGACAAGAAGGAGACCACCGACCTTATAAAACGTCTCCGCGAGGAGGGCAAAGATGGCGGATAACAGGACCGGTAAAGATCCAGTTGAGATCGTCGTCCTCCCCTGTAGCGGACTCGACAAGGAGGCCGGCAGCGCCTCGCGCGAGATCTCCCTGCTGCTCTCTGAGCGGGGAGTGCCCGTCGTTTGCCCGGTCCTATACCAGCGCTCCCCTAAAAAGTACGAAAAAGAGCTTGGCGCCGGGCGCCTGGTTGTCATAGACGGCTGCAAGACGGGCTGCGCTTCCAAGCTGGCAGCAGAGCGGGGCTTGAAGATCGCGAGAAAGCTTACGGTTACGGAGGCTGCCAAAGCCCTGGGGGTAAAAGCAGGCAAAGACCCTCACCTGACAGAGGCTCTCCGAGAAATGCTACCATCGCTGGCCGAAGAACTGCTTGCAAGCGAACCGACTGCCGCACCGACTGTGGACGGTGCCGAGACCGCTTTCAGCGGAGCCGTAGGCTACCGCGAGTTCAGCGTAGACAAGTTCCTCTTCCGGGTACCAGTTTCCGGCTTCTTCTTCAACGAGAACGACTGCTGGGCCCGAGTGGAGGGAGTTCGCGCGCGGGTTGGGGTCTCCGACTACGTCCAGCAGAGCGCCTCGGACATGATCTTCTTCGACCCACCGGCGATCGGTGCCGAGGTGAGCATCTTCGACGAGGTCGGCTCGCTTGAAACCACCAAGACGGCGCTGGACATCATATCCCCGGTGAGCGGAAAGGTCACTTCCGTCAACCAGCAGGTGGTCGAGGCGCCGGAGCTGATAAACGAGGATCCATACGAGCGTGGGTGGGCTGTCGAGCTGGAGCTGACTGACTTCGAGTCCGACAGGGAGCTTCTGATGGATTGCCCCGCCTACTTCGACTACTTGAAACAGAAGGCCGAACGGGAGCACGATGAACTATACGGCGGGTGAACATGGTGGAGCAAACGAACAGTAAGAAGGTATACGTAATCCCGTGCAGCGGGATCGGCAAACCGACAGCATCAGTGGGACGAGAGGCCGTCTATCGTGTGATCGAGGACAAGAGACCGGAATGCGCTGACACTATCTGCCTGGGGCTGCTCACTCTCGGGGATGAGGAGACAGCCGCCAAGGTTCGCAACTCCGATGTCATCACCATAGACGGCTGCGCAAAAGACTGCGCGAGTAAGAACGTGGAGGCATCGGGCAAACCCCCAATAATAAGCCACCGTGTACACGACTATCTCAAGGAACACCGCGACCTCAAGCCGGAGACGGTGCTCGACATCGGGGAGCCCGGCAAGAAGCTCGCTGAGGTCATCGCCGAGGATATCGCGGAAGAAATCGACCAACTGCAGGGTAAGGATACAGATTATAGGGAGGGTGAATAGCATGGAAATGGATGCACGCCCGACCAAGGTGGGAGTGCTCTCCTGCTCGGGAGAGTCTGAGGCCGAGGGCACCATCACCCGAAACGCGGTGCGCTTGGTGATGGAGAAGTACAAGCCCGGGCTTGTCGTATCCCTGTGTCTCCCCCTGTACCTTGCCGGCGACGGGGGCGAGCGGGACTTCGCCAAGAAGGTGCCGGTTATCACAGTGGACGGGTGCGAGAAGTCGTGCGCGCGCCTGGCTACCGAGAAGTACTCCGGCGAGGTGGAGTCGTACCTCGATGTACGCGACCTTCTCAAGCAGTGGGACGTGACCGACAAGCTCTCGCGTTCGCATCCGGGGAAGCTCGAAGAAGAACTCACGGAGAGGGTCGCCCAGCAGATAGTCAAGCTTGTTGACCACCTAATCGAGGAAGGCAAGGTCGATATTGGCGGAGAAGGTTAGCACATCGACACTATCAAGGATGCCTGGGCTGCTAATACCCGTGAGGGAGCAGCCGACTCACGACCCGGTGCTGAACCTGGAGAGAGAATCCTCTCTCATGACCACGGCAGAAGCCCCTTCGTTTCGGGTTTGGCGCAGCACGGATTCCGTTGTGCTGGGAAGGTTCCTTACACCAGAGGATGAGGTTCACCTTTCGCGGTCCGCAGATCTTAGGGTACCGGTTCTCAAAAGGCCCAGCGGCGGGGGGGCCGTCTTTCATGACCTCGGCAACGTGAACTACTCGATCTACCTTCCCCAAGGAAGCTTGCCTGGCTTGAGCATCAAGGAGAGTCTGCGGTTGCTGTCATTCCCTGTAACCGGACTTCTTGACACCCTCGGTATCGGTTGGTTATGGGAGCCGCCAAACAACATCTACGTGCGGGGCGCCAAGATATCCGGTTCAGCCCAGGCAAGGTCGAGAGGGCGGCTCCTCCACCACGGTACGCTGCTCGTCTGCACGAACCTGGACAGGATGCATAAGCTGTTAAGGCCTGGAGGCAGGAGCCGTATCGCTTCGGTGGTGAACCTAGTGGATGTTGTTCCAGGCATTACCACAGAAGAAGCTGAACGACTTATGTTCGAGATTCTAACCGGGAAGATGCCTCAATCCCAGTTTGACATAGCGTACGCTACATGACACCCGGTGTCGGAGGGGGGACATCAAACCGTCGCTTCACCCTGAGGCCACTGTCCATCGGCGCTGGTTTGCTGAACAGGGTTCCGCTCCCAAAGGGGGGACGCCGTCCCCCTATTGCGCTCGCCTGGGGCGTTCGAGTCCCCCCTCCGGTGTCGTGGTTCATTCATGCAAAATGGGGACAGGCACCTTTTTTGCATTTCAGAAGTATCCCTGTGTGAAGTCTGCCAATGCAAAAAGGTGCCTGTCCCCATTTTGCATTCATCTGGAGTGGTGTCGGAGGCCCGACACAACGAACCCCCCACAGGATTGAAGGGCGGATTCAGCTCTAAAAACGCCTCGGATATCGTCTTCACGGGAGTATAATAATTGCCACGGCGGCTTGAAATGGGAAATGTCAGTGAAAGCAACTGCATGATGCTTGTACGAACCGGATTGGAGCTGTTTCCATTGAAAGAGGGTGAGCGGCAGTGAGGGGCGGACGCTGGCTCGGCGGCGCGTCGGTCGCAACCCTATCCTTGCTGATTCTTCTCTCGGTCTTGCTGTCTGGGTGCGGGCAGTCAACGCAATACTCGGGTCCACCGCTGAAGATGCGCATCGGCTTCCAACCCGGAGCGAGGTCCACGCTCATATGGGTGGCGGACAAGGAGGGGTTGTTCAAAAAGCATGGCCTTGCGGTTACGCTGCGTAAGTACGATGTCGGCTTCAACGCCCTCAAAGGGCTCTGTGCCGGTGAGTCCGACGTGGCGACCGGCTCCGAGTTCGCCTTCATCACTAACGCCGTCTCGAACACGGATCTGCGAGCCATGGCCAGCATTGCCGAGGAAGACACTACGTCTATCGTGGCGCGACGTGACAGGGGAATTGCCTCACCCGCCGACCTAGTGGGAAAGCGCATGGCGGTGACTCCGGGCGTCATAAACCAGTTCTTTCTTGGGAAGTTCCTGACCCTCAACGGCATCAACCAGAATAGCGTCACGGTCGTTTACATGGACGAGGCGTCCGCAAGAAGAGCGGTTGAGGACGGAACAGTCGACGCTGCGGTGCTCTTCGAACCCGACGTCCAGGAAGCGAAAAAGGCCCTGGGCTCCAACGGCTACACCATCGACGTACAGTCCGGCCAGGATTACTTCTGGCTGCTAGTCTCCAGAACAAGCTACATCAACGCCAACAAAGAGGCGATCAGAAGGCTCCTGGCGACGATGGTCGACGCGGAGCACTTCACGGCGGCGCACCCAGCGGCAGCCAGGAAAGACATGCAAAGCGGGTCAGGGTTGAGCGCAGCTTTGACCGGCATCATCTGGCAGAAATATGTATTCGAAGTCACTCTGCCACAGTCCCTGATCCTCGCCATGGAAGACGAAGCCAGGTGGACGGTGGAGAACGGCCTGTTCGGGGCTAAGGCAGTGCCCGATTATCTCAGCTATGTCTATCCGGAGGGCCTGCGGCAACTGGATCCGCAGGCCGTGACCATCTACTGACGGGCCGGTGGCAACGATGTCTATCAGGACAAGGCTGATAATCGCGGTGGTGGTGGCCATCCTTCTCGCGGCCGGCGGGATCGCTGCGACGCTCGCGACACGGGCAGCTGTCACGCAGGCAAACAAGCGCAACAACCTCGTCCGCGAGATAGTCACGCAGTTGCTCGCTCTGAACATTCTTCGCGCCGATTACCAGCTCTACCGCAGCGACCGCGCACGCGTCCAATGGGAAAACGAGCAAAAAAGGCTGACGGCCCTGCTCGCTGAAGCGTCCACTCTTTTCCCGGGTAGCGACGCGACGATTAAACGCCTGCGGGACGATGGCGCGACACGCCGGAGGCTGTTCGAAGCCCTCGTGTCGGATTACCAGGCAGAGGCGACTGGAAAAGGGGACCCCAAGATGGGAGCCGAAATTGAGACCAGGTTGGTCGACTCGCTGCTGGTGCTTTCACAGTCGACGATCGATGCCGCGAACGCACTCGCGGCGCGAAGCCAGTCAGATCTCTCCGGCGCCCAGAACCTATCGACCGCCCTTGCCACCGTGTTCGTAGCGCTGCTCGGCCTCGTAGTCCTTGCGATGGCTCTACTGGTCAGCAGGACCGTGCTGTCATCGCTCGGCAAGTTGAAGGCGGGCGCCGATGCGGTCGCCGGGGGCGATCTCGGAACACGGATCGCCGTGAAAAGTGAAGACGAGATTGGAGCTGTGACCGATTCCTTTAACCACATGACCAGGGAACTACAGGCCCTTCGCAATAACCTGGAGGAGCAGGTGGACAGCCGGACCCTGGACCTGAAGAGAGCGAATGAAGAGCTTGACGCGTACGCCCAAGTCATCTCACACGACCTGAGGGGCCCTCTCTCCGCCGCACTGCTCTCCAACGCGTTGCTGAAGGACTCGGCGCAGGACGCGAACGATGAGGAGCTTCGCGGCGAAATGGTCGAGAACGCAGATATGGTAGTGCGCAACCTCGTGACCGCAGAAAACATGGTGACCGGCCTCCTGAAGGTGGCCGAGGCGGGACAGAAACCCCACAGCGTAACCGACGTGTCGATATCGGAGGTAGTTGGCGATCTGCTCCAAGAGCGCAAGGCTTCGATCGACGAGACCAGCACGCGATTGAACATCGACAAAGACCTCGGCACAATCAGAGCCGACCGCACGCAGATGTACCAGGTCTTTTCTAATCTCATCGGTAACTGCATCAGGTACAACGACAACCCCGAGCCAGTGATCGCGGTCAATTATCTCGGCATGGAGGAAGGCTCACACTTGTACAGGGTTTGCGACAACGGCTCGGGCTTCCCCGAAGACGACATAGACAAGATCTTCAGGCCGTTCTTCAAAGGCGCCGGGACTTTGGGTACTGGGATAGGGCTCTCGATAGTTGACAAGGTTATCCTCGCTTATGGCGGGTGGATTAAAGCATCCAATGAGGACGGCGCCTGCTTCAATTTCGCGATACCGGACTGGAAGTCTGGCTAGGCGACCGTCGAGGTCGCTTTTTCTGGTGTCCGGGCCGCCTTCCGGCGAGGCTGACGGCCACTTCGTAACCGGGGGATGTTCGACAAGAATCCTCCTGGTCCACGAACGCCCCACCGCTTCCATCCGAACCCCACGTCCATGCACATAAGATAGGATTCGCGGACTGTAAGGAGTATAGGGCTGTGGAAGGGATCGGGACACTGTGGATTTCCTCGGGATATTGTTCATAGCCCTTGTAGTTCCTGTTGCGAGCTTCGTGGGAACCGTCGCCGGATTCGGTGAGTCGACGTTGTTGATCCCACTGGTCTCGCTCGTCCTGCCTTTTCCCCAGACACTCCTCCTGGTCGGCATCCTCCACTGGTTCGGGGACGTGTGGCAACTGGCGTTATTCAGGAAAGGCATAGACTGGCGCCTGATAGCGCTCTTCGGCATCCCTGGGATCGCCTTTAGCTTCGCAGGCGCGAGCCTTACTTTCCAGGTGCCGCAAGCTGTGCTCCTGAGGATCCTCGGCGGGCTAATCATCGCGTATGTCCTGGTGCTCGCTGCAAAGCCCGACCTGAAGCTTCCTGCGACTAATAGCACGGCAGCAGCCGGCGGCGCGCTGTCCGGATTCACTTCCGGGTTGTTCGGAATAGGCGGACCAGTGAGAGGTGCATTCCTCCAGGCTTTCGGTCTGGATAAAGCGGTCTATCTAGCCACCCTTGGGGCGGTCGGTCTGGCCATCGACTCTATCCGCCTTCCAACCTATTTCGCGGGAGGGACTCGGCTCGGGATTGGCCTGGCCTGGTGGCTTTTCCTTTTCGTGCCACTTTCCCTTGCCGGGGCGGTGCTCGCACGACTCACCGTCGACAGGCTGCCCCGTGACAGGTTCAGGTTGGTTGTAGCAATCGCTCTTCTCGTCGTCGGCGTCAAGTTCCTGCTCTTTCCTGGCTGACACTGGACCTCGACTGAAGAATGTTGGGGTCAAACCAATTTGACTTTGCGTACTCCACATGGTGGTGTCGGAGGACCGACACAACGAACCCCCCATAGAATTGAAGGTGTAATCCAACTCGGTAAGAACAAGCGTTGTTAAATATGAAGCGAGAATAAACGTGTGTTAACACACAGTCGCATGAACAGATGGGAACACTGAAGGGGCCGTGGAAATAGCAGCTTCCTCATGGTGTCATTCACCCCTTCCATCTGTTCTGCCTGACACATGCACAACGGAGCCGCTCTCGTTGTGAGATGCGCCGTGCAGCTCCTACTGGTTATCTTGCGTGCAAGCGCCTGAGATCGCACCACCCACGGCTTCAGCTATCTGTGTTGAAACCTTCGACACGCAGGCACAGGCTCCGTTCTCTTTGGCCAATCGCGAAGTTTCCTCGAATTCTCCTTCGCAGACAACGACGACCTTCGGGGGTGATTCCCTGACTGTTATCTTTCGCAAGAGAGCCAGCCAGCCATCTTGCCCGAGCCCGGAACCCAGCACGACAACATCATAGTCCTGTATTGACAGCATCTCCTCCGCAGCCAACAGATCCTCCGCAGTCCCTATGGTCATGCTGATATGGTGTAGCTCGCGGTTGATGATCTCCTTGATGATAAGACCGACATCCGGGTCCTTCTCGATGACGAGTACCTTTGCCTTCTGCATCTCGGCCTCCTCGAAAAAGCGAATCCTGATATGATATATTTCAATATTTTAATTATTAGACTATAATACTATCATATGACCGCCAACAACAGACTTTCATTTGAAAGCACGGGGAGTGTTACGGGAACGAGCGAACGACCCGTACCCCACACAGGGAGGCTTAAAAATGACCGCTGAGGCCCTGCTTGAACTCGAAGACAAGATACTCTCCGCTTCCAAGATCATGGTGAACATCCTCGCCGAGTCGCTGATGCACGAGAATGTACATGGCCTTTCGGCACCACAGTTCCGCATCTTGGACATGGTATTTCACGGCGTGGACAAGCCAGCTGACGTTGCGAAGATGCTCGACGTATCCCCCCCCGCCCTGACCTGGATACTTGAAAAGCTGGAGAACATGGGTTTTCTCGAAAGAAGCCATTCTGATTCCGACCGGAGGCGTGTGGTTCTTGGACTCACCAGCATGGGGGAAGACGTCGTCCGCAGTGTCAATGCATACAGAAGGAGTCTGCTGGTCAAGGTACTTGGTGGCATGAAAGACAAGGAAGTCGCTCAGCTTGAGAGTGCCCTTGAGGCTTTCAGTGATAGCTACATGAAGCTGAAAGAAAAGCAGGCCACCAGAGCAGATGCTTAAAGACGTCATACCCAAAGATCCCAACTTTCTGGCAATGGCAATCGGCCTTGCTCTGCTTCTAGGCTGGGCCGCCGGTCTTCTGTGCAGAAAGATCAAAATCCCCATGGTCGTCGGCTACATCATCGTCGGAATCGTTCTCGGCCAGTCGTTGCTGGGAGTTTTCAACGCCAAGAACCTCACCGGCCTGTATTTCATAACCTACATCGGCCTCGCCTGCATCGGTTTCGACATCGGCGGCGAGCTTGCCTTACATAAGATGCGGAAGCTGGGCAAGTCTATCATCTGGATTTCCATCCTCGAAACCGTTGGAGCGAGCGTACTTGTGACAATCGCGGTATATCTCTATACCAGGAAACTGTACATCGCCTTGATCTTCGGCGCCCTGGCATCGGCGACGGCTCCTGCGGCTACTGTTGACGTTCTGCGGGAATACCAGGCTTCCGGCCCACTCACAACCACGACTTTCGCCGTAGTCGGTATTGACGACGCCTATGCGGTCATGATCTATGCTTTCGCAAGTTTTCTGGCCAAGGTGTTTATATCCAATAAACACGTCAACGTCGCCGAGGCCATCCTCAGGCCCATCGGGGAAATACTTGCCGCGCTCGGTATTGGGCTGGTGATCGGCCTCGTTTTCTTGTTCCTCATCCGAAACTACACTGCGACACGGGGCCTGCTGGTCTTGACCTGGGGCGTCATAATCGCGACCACCGGACTCGCGAACTGGCTACATCTCTCACTCATACTCGCCAACATGGCACTCGGCCTCACCGTTGTGAACCTGACCCGCTGGAAGCGTGAAGATGTTTTCGAGCTAATGCGTTCAACAACTCCGCCGCTTTTCGTCATCTTTTTTGTGCTGGTTGGTGCGCAACTGCAGGCCGGTAAGCTCGTAAGCCTGGGTGTGATCGGCCTCCTTTACATCGTTTTCAGGTCGGCTGGAAAGATATCTGGAGCATATCTTGGCGGAGTAATATCGGATGCCCCCAAAGGGGTCAAAAGGTACCTGGGTTTGTGCCTTTTCTCGCAAGCAGGAGTGGCAATAGGACTGTCAATCCAGACCATGATAACCTTCGGAGGTGGGCAGTACGGGCATGCGGGCGTGGAACTCGGGGTCATGGCGATCAGTATCATTGCAGCTACTTCGTTGTTCTTTCAGATTATCGGCCCGCCGAGTACCCGGTACGCGGTCATCAAGGCTGGGGAAGCGAACATCTAGGGAGAATTCATTATGGAGCAGGGATACAAGCAACCCTACCTGACCGGCAGGGTGGAGGATGTCATGACCCGTAGTCCTCTGACCATATCCGAGGACCAACCCATATCCGATCTCGTAGACCTGTTCCTGACCCATCATTATCACGGCGTACCCGTCGTAGACAAGAACGGCAAGCTGGTGGGCATAGTCAGAGATTCGGAGATACTCTCGATATTCGCCACCCGGGACCCGTTTGTCGGTGAGTACCGACTGGTCAGAGACATCATGCACGTGCCGCCCCTTACAATCGGCCCGTCGGAAACGATCCAGAGAGCGACCATGAAGATGTTCGTGGACGGCACCCGTTTCCTCGTGGTTGTTGCCGAACGTGGCTCCATCCTCGGTGTCGTAACGCGGATAGACCTGATAAAGGGAATCCGTTGGAGGGATGAAATATAGCAGCTGACAGTACCCGTAACTCGATATTCCCGGTGATAACACCATGGAGGATACTCAGCCGCAGTATAAAGATATCACTTCTGAAAAGGCTTTCGACCTGCTGGACGCGACGCCAGATGGACTCAGTGACGCCGAAGCTGCAGGTCGTATCGACAAATACGGCCCCAATGAAATAACGGAGAAGCGCGAGAGTCCCTTTGTCTCTTTCCTGAAACGCTTCATTCATCCGTTTGCCATAATGATCGAGTTCGCGATCATCGTCTCGGCACTCCTTCGGGATTGGCCCGACGTCATCCTTATTTCCTGCCTGCTGGCGCTAAACGTATCTGTCGATTTCATCCAGGAACGCAAATCTGAAGGCGTACTCGAAAGCCTGCGGAGCAAGATGGCACTGCGCGCTCGCGTGACGCGTTCGGGAGAGTGGAAGACCGTGGAATCGGCGGCCCTCGTTCCCGGGGATGTAGTCCTTCTGCGAGGCGGGGATATAGTCCCTGCCGACGCGAAGCTGTTCGATGGAAAGACGCTCGAACTGGACGAGTCCGTCCTTACCGGTGAAAGCCTCCCCGTGGAGAAGGGCATAGACGAACTCGTCTACTCCTCCTCCCTTGTTAGCCGCGGCGAGATGAAAGCCCTTGTCGTGCAGACCGGTGAAAAGACATTCTTTGGTCGAACGGCTTCGCTTGCCGAGGAGAAACCTGGGGTCAGCCACTTCGAGCGAGGCGTGAACAACATAGGCAAGTACATCGTGGCCCTGGCAATCGTCTGCATGGTTGCCATAATTGTGGTTTCATCCGCCGTGAGACACGAGGCTATTGGGCAGGTGCTGCTGCTGGCCTTGACTCTCGCGGTCGCCTCGATCCCTGCTGCACTCCCGGCAGTCTTGACGGTTGTCATGACGGTAGGAGCCTCCCACCTTGCCAACGACGGAGTACTCGTCAGGCGCCTTCCCGCAATCGAGGAACTCGCATCCGCCGACATCATATGTTCCGACAAGACCGGTACTCTTACCACGGGCAAGCTCCAGATGGGAGAACCTATACTGTACGGCTCTGTAACCCGTACAGAAGTGCTCCAGATGGCTGTGCTCTGCTCTAACTACCCAGCGGCTGAGGACCCTATCGATAAGGCGGTTGTGCTGGGGTCGCAGAGTCTCGGATTCGATCTAAAAGAGTTCGGGGAATGGAACAGGAGCGACTACACGCCAGCTGACTCGACCAGCAAGCGTGCTGCAGCCATCGTAGAAATGCAAGGCAAGGAGCGCCGCATCATCAAGGGAGCACCGCAGGTTGTTCTCGCTGCTTGTGACGTGAGCGCCGATGTTGCAGACAGATTCTTGAAAGATGTCGAAGATCTCGGCGGTCGTGGTTACCGCGCTCTCGGGATAGCCTGGAAGGACACTGCGCCGTATGACGGAGATGTCCAGATGACACTTGTTGCCGTGCTCCCATTGCGAGACCCGCCTCGCGAAGACACAAAGCAGACGGTTGATGCAGCTCGTGAACTCGGCATCACGGTGAAGATGATCACTGGTGACAACGCAGCGGCGGCCAAACAAATAGGGGAAGAGACGGGCATCGAGGGCGACCTGGTCACGGCGAGCCAGATCGCTGCCTGGAACGACGACGAGTTCGCTGCGAAGGCAGAGCATTACGGCATATTCTCCCAGGTAATGCCAGAGAGTAAGTATCGCATCGTCGACGCCTTACAGAGGGAAGGTCATATCGTCGGGATGACAGGTGACGGCGTCAACGATAGTCCCGCGCTGAAGAAGGCCGATGTCGGCATTGCGGTTGATGGAGCGACCGACGTGGCGCGTGCTGCTGGCGACGTCCTGCTGACCCTACCTGGACTGGGTGTCATCATCAAAGGAGTACGGGAAGGCAAGACCGTGTTCGCCCGGATGAAGAACTACGTCATCTACCGGATTTCTGAGACGCTACGACTCGTAGTTTTTATTACTCTCATAATCCTTATTTTCAATGTGAAACCGATAGGCCCTCACCAGATCATTCTTCTTGCGATCCTGAACGACATCCCCATACTCATGATCGCGGGCGACCGGGCGACTCCCGCTGTTGAACCCGACAGCTGGGGCATGCCTCGGCTGATCATGATAGGAACTGTGCTCGGCGCTGCAGGCGTTGTTACATCGTTCTTGATGTATTTCATCCTGCACCATTATGTGCTCGCCCATTCCATTACCCTTGGCCAGCTTCAGACGGCGATGTTCCTGAAGTTTGCCATCAGCGGCCACATGCTGTTCTTCGTCGCCAGGTCACGGGGTCACTGGTGGACGAAACCCTACCCCAGCCGGGGTCTCCTCGCAGGCATCCTTGGGACAATGGCATTGTCGACGACGATATCCACGGTGGGTCTCGGGAGTTTCTTGCCTGCGATCTCTTCCCTTCTGACGCTCGCAATCTGGGCCTGGTGTCTGGTTTGGATGCAGGTTGCGGATGGTGCGAAGCTCCTCACCTATAAAATCTTGGATCGGCACACCAGGACAAAAGACAAAGAATCATATTCTGATACTGGTCAGAATGAGAAGAAGGTTGCATAGAGTTATGTGTGCAGATTGTCCCAACGATTCGACTTTGACATTACGTACGCCGCGTGGTGGTGTCGGAGGGGGGACATCAAACCGTCGCTTCACCCTGAGGCCTGTGCACATCGGCGCCGGTTTGCTGGCCAGGGTTCCGCTCCCAAAGGGGGGACGCCGTCCCCCCTATTGCGCTCTCCCGCTTTGCGGTCGAGCTGTTACCCCCCATGGATGACTCGCGGGAAGATACTCTCCCCGCGAGCAGGAGACCGAGGCCTCTCTTGTTCGAGTCCCCCCTCCGGTAAAGTGGATCATTCATGCAAAATAGGGACAGGCACCATTTTGCATCTCGGGAGTCCACCTGTCTGAAGTCTGCAGATGCAAAATGGTGCCTGTCCCTATTTTGCATTCATATTGAGTGGTGTCGGAGGGGGGACTCGAACCCCCATGGGACTACGTCCCACAAGGCCCTCAACCTTGCGCGTCTACCAAATTCCGCCACTCCGACGAGTGTGGCAATAAACGAATGGCTCGAGGCGGGGCTGCCTCGCGAACTTCAAGCCGCGGTCTCGCTGCCGGAAGCCCGTGACTTGGACTCCCGCCCGCTCTTGGCCGGCTTGTCGTTCCTGTAGATATTGCGCCAAGGAGTGTACTCTCTCTCGCGCTTCTTGTCGATGATGCGGAGAGCGTAGAAGTTGCGGCGCCCCAGTACCCCGTGCAGGTAGCCCTGGCGGCCTACGATATCGATATGATCGCCGTCCTCCATCTTCGGCGGCATGCGGAATGACCTCTTGAACCAGACGTGGCGCGTCCCGCCTTCATCGTCGATCATGTCGAACGAGATGTCGAAGCTGAACACTGTCGAGTTGCCCGACTTGTGCCTGGCGAATGTCTGGAACGGGTTGGTGGAGATGTTCTGCACCACTCCCGTTATCCGCTCTTTCATGTCACCTGCCTTTTAAGGCCACCCACGTAGAATCTCGGCTTTTCCGCAGTTTATCTTGATTCTACGTCAATGTCCCACGCGAGTGGAACAATCACGACCCCGGACGGTAAGAAAACCTACTTGAACAACCCTGTTACGCGGTCGAGCAGCAAGTCGGCAAGCTCGATTTTTGACATCATCGTCAGTGTCGCATCGCTGTCCGCCTCAGAAATCACGGCTGCGAGGTCGGTCGACGAACCGAATCCAGAGCCCGGCTCCCCGACCTTGTTTGCCACGATGAGGTCGAGGTCCTTTCCCTTGAGTTTCTTTCGCGCGTTGTCCACAACGTCGTCCGTCTCCGCCGCGAATCCCACCACGATGCGCCCGTCCTTCCGGGGCGCCACCTCCTTGAGGATGTCGGCTGTGGCGGTGAACTTCAACTCCGGGACGCCTTCGCTCTTCTTCATCTTGGACGGAGCGACCTGAGCCGGCGTGTAATCGGCTACCGCGGCCGCCATCACCAGGACGTCGCTATCCGCCAGGTTCTCCAGGACAGCCTCTTTCATGTCAGCCGCTGAAACGACATTCACAAGCCGCACCCCGGGCGGGCAAGGCAGCTCGACCGGGCCCGAGATGAGGGTCACGTCGGCACCCCTGCGCGCGGCCCTGGCGGCTACGGTATAGCCCATCAAGCCGGTCGAAGGATTCGAGATGAACCTCACCGGGTCGATGTACTCGCGCGTGGGCCCCGCGGTCACGAGCACCCTCCTGCCCTCGAGGTCCGAGGTGACGGCCAGCTCGCTCGCGACTGCATCAAATATCTCGGACGGCTCCGCCATACGCCCCACGCCCTCGGTCCGGCACGCCAGGCCGCCCTCGCCGGGCGCCAAGACTACGACCCCCATCCGGCGCAGCTTCTCGAGGTTTGCCTGCGTGATCGGATTGAGGTACATGCGCGAGTTCATTGCGGGCGCTACCACCACCGTTCCCCGCGCCGCGAGCAGCGTCGTGGAAAGCAGGTCGTCGGCGATCCCACCCGCCATCTTGGCGATGATGTTCGCGGTGGCGGGCGCCACCACGATCAGGTCGGCCTCGTCGCTCAGTGATATGTGCGGGAACGGCGAGCCAGGGTCGGACCACATGGTCGTGGCAACGGGGTTGCCGGTGAGGGTCCGGAAAGTGAGGGGCGTCACGAACTGTTGCCCTGCCTCGGTCATCACAACCTTGACGTTCACGCCGGCTTTCACAAGCAAGCGCGCCAGCTCGGCCACTTTGTACGCGGATATTCCCCCAGTCACCCCGAGGAGCACGGTCTTGTCCGCCAGGTCCGGCATGCCTACTTTACCTCTATCTCGTCGTCCTCCAGCCCTTCCGGCCGGTCGTACTCGATCTTGCCGTCGGCAATCTCCTCGAGCGCGATGGTCAGCGGCTTCTTCGAGATGTCTTCGAGCTTCATCGGGGCGACCCCGCCCAAGCCCTCACCGAGCCGCTTCTGGAAATTAGTTATCTGCCTCGCCCGCTTCGCGGACTCGATCACCAGCGTGAACTTGTTCTCCGAATGATCGAGCAGCGTCTCGATCCGCGGGTTTACCATCGTCATCTTCTCTTCCATCTACGCTTTCTCTCCTCTCAAAACACTTACCAACTCTCCGACGGCCTCATCGAGGTCGTCATTCACGATCGTCTCGTCGAAGTCGCGCTCTCCGACCTCCAGCTCCCAGGGGGCGACGTCGAGCCTCTTGATGATCTCGGTCGCGTCGTCCGTCTCGCGCCCCTCGAGCCGACCCTTCAAGGCTTCCGGCGACGGAGGCATTATAAACACCAGGTGCGCGTCGGGGACTTTGCACTTGACTGCCAGCGCGCCTTTGACGTCTATCTCCAGCAGTACGTTCTCTCCCCGCGCGAGCGCCCCTTCCACCTGGCTCTTCAGCGTCCCGTACCGGTTGCCGTAGACCTCTTCCCATTCGAGGAAGGCGTCCGAGGCCACCAGCCTCTTGAACTCATCCTGCGGGATGAAACGGTAGTCGACCCCATCCGTCTCCCCCGGCCTCGGCTTTCGAGTGGTCGCCGACACCGACAGGTGCATGGGCACCGAGGCGAGGGCCCGCCTGATCACTGTGGTCTTGCCCGCGCCTGACGGCCCGGCCACCACGAACAGCCTCCCCCGCTCTGTCATGTCCCCGCACCTTCACCTGTTGAGCAAGCCAGAATCCTGGTATATCGAGAGGGAGAGCCAACACTTGTTCCGATGACCGAGATTATACGGAATATCGGGCCTCCGGTACAGTGATGCATCCGTTTCCCTTATCCTTTGTGTCTGCTGCCGGGGGCGTCAATTGGAACTTCACCTGCGCAGAGCGGGCAATCCCCGGGCTCGTAGGTGTCGGCGGTGACCCTCGCCAGCGAGATGACTTCTCTCCCACGCGGGTCGAGCTCGCCTCTCTGGACGATGCACGAGAGCGCCTCGACTGTCGCTCCCGACTCAACCACCAGTTCCGCAAGCTCGAGGATCGAGCCCCCGGTCGTGATGACGTCCTCCACCAGCAAGACGTTCGCGCCCGGCTGCAGGTCGAAGCCGCGCCTGAGCGCCATTGCCCCGTCAGCCCTCTCCGCGAATATCGACTCGCAGCCCAGCGCTGCGGCGGTGGCGAAACCGATGATGACCGCGCCGAGCGCCGGGCTCAGCACCACGTCCACCGGGCCCTTGACCCTGTCTGCTATCGCGCGCCCCGCGGCCATCGCCAGCGCGGGGTCTTTCAACAGGGTCGAGCACTGCACGTAGGTGTCGCTGTGGAGGCCGGACGAGAGCTTGAAATGCCCTCTCTTCAATGCGCCGCAGCCGTAGAGAGCCTCGAGCGCGTCGAAGTTGCTATCCATCGTCGGCCTCCGGGGCCGGCACCCTCACTCTGTTGGCATCCTTCAGCATCTCGGCGGCGATGCCCAGGGGGTCGGAAGCTCTGGTTAGCGGCCTGCCCACGACCAGGAAGTCTGCCCCCGCCTTCATGGCTTCTGAGGGCGTAGCAACGCGTTTCTGGTCGTCCAGGTCGGCGCCTGGGAGCCGTACCCCCGGCGTGATCAGCACCATCTCCGGGCCCACCTCGCGGCGCACCATGCGGGTCTCAAGTGGTGAGCTCACGAGGCCGTCCATGCCTGAGTCCCTCGCGAGCTTCGCCAGCCGCACCACCTCCCCTTCGATCGACTCCTGTACCCCGATCTTCGTAAGCGCCAGCCTGTCGATGCTCGTAAGGACGGTGACACCGATCAGCATCGGTTTCTTGATGCCGCCCCTGGTGCAGTGATTGCGGACCGCCTGTTCCGCCGCGCGCATCATCTCCTGGCCGCCCATGGTGTGCAGGGTTATCATCAGCGGCTCCAGCTCGCAGAGCGCGAGGCAGGCTGAGGCGACAGTGTTAGGTATGTCCATCATCTTGATGTCGAGGAAGACCTCGAAGCCGTCGCCCTTCAAGTCGTTCGCGGCCTTGGCGCCCGCTGTCGAGTACAACTGCAGTCCGATCTTCACCACATCCACGTATTCCCTGACGCGATCAGACAGGCGGCGGGCTTCATCTATGTCAGAGGTGTCGAGAGCCAGTATCAGCGGGCTCAGCGCCTCGAATCTTCCGGTATCCAATATTCCTCCTGATGTCTTTCTTGACGCCGGCACCTTGCCGGCCTTCGTCTTGTTGCGCCGGCGTCTCGCCGGCACATCTCCGTAACGCCGGCGTCTCGCCGGCACGAACCTTATGTGCGCAGCCCTCCCACGAGTTCTCTCGCCGATGCCGCCCCGGCGCGCCGGATAGCGTCCGGCAGCCCGTCCACCAGCTCGATGGCTCGCTGCGGCTCCTGGAATATCGCACTGCCGAGCGACACAGCGGCGGCCCCGGCCAGCAGGAACTCGACCGCGTCCTCCGAATCGTAAATGCCGCCACCTCCTATTATAGGCAGGCCTGTCGCGCGGTAGCAGTCCCAGACGGCCTTGAGCGCGATAGGCTTGATCGCAGGGCCTGAGAGCCCTCCTGTCACCGCGCCCAGGCGTGGCTTACGTTTCGCAGCATCGATTGCCAGGCCGGGAACAGTGTTGATGAGAGACAGCCCGAAAGCGCCGGCCTGCCCGGCGGCTTCCGCGATGCGCGCTATATCCGCGACCGCGGCCGACAGCTTGACGAACACCGGCAGGGAGCAGTTCTCCTTCACCGCCATCACCACGGCCTTCGTCGCGCCGGGATCGACCCCGAACTGGATGCCTCCCCGCTCGACGTTGGGACAGGAGACGTTGACCTCTATACCCGCGAGGCCGCCCGCGTTCTCGAGCTTCGCTCCGAGGCGCGCGAAAGCCCGGACAGTGTCACCGGCGATGCTGGCGAGGACCGGCAGGCCGATATCTTTCAGGGACGGCAGCACCTCATCGACCAGGGCGTCGATGCCCACGTTCTCGAGGCCGATCGAGTTCAGCATGCCGGAAGAGGTCTCCCAGATGCGCGGCTCGGGGTTTCCTCTGCGCGGCTCGGAAGTCACCGACTTCAGGATTATTCCACCCAGCCTCGGAAGGTCTATGATCGGCGCCAGCTCGTTGCCGTAACCGGCCGTTCCGGACGCCAGCAGGACCGGGTTCGCCAGCTCGATGCCGGCGAGATCGGTGGTGAGGTCGACGTCAGCCATCGCGCCCCTCCCCTTGCCGGCCCGCCTCAGCCCAGAGGACCTCGCGGGAGTCGAACACCGGCCCTTCAGTGCAGACGCAGAGGTTGTGCCCGCCGGCGCCGGCCTTCACGCAGCCGCGACACGCCCCGATGCCGCATGCCATCCGCGAATCGAGAGAGACCTCGCACGGGATGCCGCGCGCCTCCGAGGCATGCGCGACCACAGCCATCATCGGCTCCGGCCCACACGCGTACACCTTTGTGAAGCCGCCTTTGTCCAGCCAGAGACCGGCGGCATCGCATACCAAACCCCTGGTGCCCATGCTGCCGTCGTCGGAGTACACCTCTACCGGACCTCTCAGGGTCGAGAGCCCTGCAATGAACTTGTCCTTTGAGGCTATCCCCGCCAGGAGGTCATATTCCTTGGAGTTCTTGTCCATCTCCGTCGCCAGGAAATGCAGCGGCGCGAATCCGGCGCCACCCGCCACGACAAGGGCTCGGCCCTCCGGCAGCGCGCCGAATCCTCTTCCGAGCGGACCGAACACCCCGATCGACTCTCCCTGCTCTAGAGAGCACAGACGTGCCGTGCCCCAGCCGACGGACTCTACCAGGAACGCAAGAGTGAGGCCCGCGCTGTCCAGGTGGGCGTCGAGCGCGCCGATGGGCCTCGGCAACAGGTGCTCCCGGCCGCCGCCACAGTCCACCTGGTAGAACTGCCCGGGCAGTGGGGGCAGCACCTGCGACTCGATCTTAAGGGTCAGCACATGCATGTCGCGCGCAACTTCATCGCGGCGCCTCAGCACGGCCGTCGATGACACCGGTACGCGCGCCGCCTCATTCATCGCGCGCTTCCTCAAGGTCCCGCTCGATAGCCTCGTGATACTCCTGGAGGCTCTTGACCTTCATGCCGCTCTTCTTGAGCGCGTTGATCCCCATTATCACGATCGTCGCGAGCTCGATCGTTGTTATGCAGGGAATGCCGTTCATGGTGGCCTCTGTCCTGATGGCGTAGCCGCTCCCGCGGCTGCCCCGGCCTTCAGGGACGTTTATGACCAGGTCGATCTGGCCTTCCCTGATGAAGTCGACCACGTCCGGCTTTCCTTCCCCGACCTTTAACACCGTCTCGACCTCGATGCCATCCTCGCGGATCCGCGCGGCCGTGCCCTCGGTGGCGAGCAGCCTGAAGCCTTCCGCGGAGAGGCGCTTGGCGATGTAGGCGGCGTCACCCTTCTTCTTGTCGGGCACGCTGATGAACGCGGTCCCCGCAATCGGGAACGCGTTGTAACTTGCGATCTGCGATTTCACCATCGCCATCCCGATGCCTGTGTCGGACTGCGGCGAGTAGTCGTCGATGCCCATGACCTCGCCGGTCGATTTCATCTCGGGCCCGAGCACCGTGTCGACCCCGGGGAACCTCACGAACGGCAGCACGGCCTCTTTCACAGAAACGTGCTTGAGGCCCGAGTACTGTTCCTTGTGCAGCCCCAGGTCGTCGAGCGTCTCGCCGAGCGCGATGCGGGTAGCCATCTTGGCGAGCGGGATGCCGATCGTCTTGCTGACGAAGGGAACCGTCCGGCTCGCGCGCGGGTTCACCTCCAGGACGAAGACCTCCTCGTCCTTGACCGCGTACTGGATGTTGATCAGCCCCACGACCCCCAGCTCGAGGGCGAGCTGCTCGGTGTAGCGCGTGATGACCGCCTTGACGTGGTCCTTGAGGAAAGGCGGCGGGATGACGCAGGCGGAGTCGCCCGAGTGTATTCCCGCCTCCTCGACGTGTTCCATGATGGCGCCTACAAACACCCTCTTCCCGTCGCAGAGCGCGTCCACGTCGATCTCTTTGGCGTCCTCAAGGAACTTGTCGATGAGGACAGGGTGCTCGGGGGACGCCTTCACCGCCGACTTCATATAGTGCTTCATCGACTCGTCAGTGTAGACGATCTCCATCGCCCTGCCGCCCAGGACGTATGACGGCCGCACCAGCACCGGGTACTCGATGCGGTTCGCGATCGCGATCGCGCCCTCCACCGAGGTGGCGGTCCCGTCGAGCGGGTGCTGGATGCCGAGCTTCTTGAGCATGTTGCCGAACTGCTCGCGGTCCTCCGCGCGGTCGATCGCGGCAGGCGAGGTGCCGAGTATCCTGACCCCGGCTTTCTCCAGTGGGATGGCCAGCTTGAGCGGCGTCTGCCCCCCCAGTTGGATGATCGCGCCCATCGGCTTCTCGTGCTCGACGATGTTCATGACGTCCTCGAAGGTGAGCGGCTCGAAGAAGAGCCGGTCGCTCGTGTCGTAATCGGTCGAGACGGTCTCGGGGTTGCAGTTGACCATGATGGTCTCGTAGCCCATCTCGCGGCAGGCGAACGACGCGTGCACGCAGCAGTAGTCGAACTCGATGCCCTGGCCTATACGGTTGGGGCCGCTGCCGAGGATCATCACCTTCTGCTTGTCCGTGTCGCGCGTCTCGTCCTCGTCCTCATAGGTCGAGTAATAGTAAGGGGTGTACGCCTCGAACTCGGCGGCGCAGGTATCGACAGACTTGAACACGGCGTTGATGCCCCGCCGCTGTCGGCTGCCGCGCACCTCCAGCTCAGTCGCCCCAAACAGCCTTGCGAGCTCGACGTCCGAGAAGCCGTATCGCTTGGCCTCGCGCAGCAGCTCGTCCGTTATATCAGAGAGGTCGTGCCCGCTGAGCACGCTCTCCATCTCAGCGATCTGCGCCAGGTTGTCGAGGAACCACGGGTCGACCCCGGTCCGCTCGTATATCTCTTCGATGCTTATGCCCACCTGTAGCGCGTGGTAGATCTGGTACAGGCGGTCGTGGCTCGCGATCTCGAGCTCGCCCGGGAGCTCGTCGGCCGGAGTATCCTCCAGGTCCCTCAGGCTGTACCGGTCGATCTCGAGCGACCGCACCGCCTTCTGCATGGCTTCCTTGAAGGTGCGGCCGATGGACATCACTTCACCGACGGACTTCATCTTGGTGCCCAGCACGGGGTCGGCGCCCGGGAACTTCTCGAACGCCCAGCGGGGGACCTTGACCACGCAGTAGTCGATCGTCGGCTCGAAGCACGCCGGCGTCTTGCGGGTTATGTCGTTGGGGATCTCGTCGAGGGTGTACCCGACCGCAAGCTTGGCGGCGATCTTGGCGATTGGGAAGCCGGTGGCCTTGGACGCGAGCGCGCTCGACCTTGACACGCGCGGGTTCATCTCGATGACCACCACGTGCCCGGTGGTGGGTTCCACCGCGAACTGGATGTTGGAGCCCCCCGTCTCGACACCGATCTCTCTCATGATGTCGATGGACGCGTCCCTCAGCACCTGGTACTCGACGTCCGTGAGCGTCTGCGCGGGGGCCACAGTGATCGAGTCGCCGGTGTGGACGCCCATAGGGTCGAAGTTCTCGATGGGGCACACGATGACCACGTTGTCCTTCTTGTCGCGCATGACTTCGAGCTCGTACTCCTTCCAGCCCTTCACCGACTTCTCGATCAGGATCTCGGTGATGGGCGACAGGTCGAGGCCGTGTCGGGCCGTCACCAGTAACTCTTCCATGTTGTAGACGAGCCCGCCCCCGCCGCCACCGAGGGTGAACGACGGCCGGATCACGAGCGGGAAGCCGAGCTTGTTTGCGACGTCCCTGGCTTCCTGCAGCGAGTAGGCGAAGTCGCTCTCAGGGAGGTCAAGCCCTATGTTGCGCATGGCCTCCTTGAAAAGGTTGCGGTCCTCGGCCTTGCTGATAACCTCGTGGCGCGCGCCGATGAGCTCCACGCCGAACCGGTCCAGAACGCCGCTCTCGGCAAGCGCCACGGACACGTTCAGCCCGGTCTGCCCACCCAGGGTCGGCAGGAGCGCCTGCGGCCGCTCGCGCTCTATGATCTTGGCGACCCACTCGGGGGTTATCGGCTCGATGTAGGTGCGGTCGGCGAACTCGGGGTCGGTCATGATGGTGGCGGGATTGCTGTTGACGAGCACGACCTGGAAGCCGTCCTCCTTGAGCACCTTGCATGCCTGAGTCCCTGAGTAATCGAACTCACACGCCTGTCCGATGACGATAGGCCCGGAACCAATTATCAGTATCTTGTCTATATCAGTGCGGCGCGGCATCTATCGCCACTCTCCCATCAGCTTCAGGAACGAATCGAACAGGTATCGCGAGTCGTGAGGCCCGGGCGCGGCTTCGGGGTGGTACTGGACCGAGAACGCGCCCGCTTTTTCGCAGCGCATTCCCTCCGAGGTCATGTCGTTGAGGTTCCAGTGGGTCAGCTCCACCTCGCCGAACTCGCAGCCCGCCAGGCTCTCCGTGTCGACGGCGAACCCGTGGTTCTGCGCCGTGATCTCGACGCGCTCGGTAGCCTTGTGCATGACGGGCTGGTTCGCCCCGCGGTGCCCGAACTTCAGCTTGTAGGTCGTGCCGCCCAGGGCGAGCCCGAGCAGTTGGTGGCCGAGGCATATTCCGAATACCGGCGTCTTGCCCAGCAGGCCCCGGATGCTCTCGATAGCGTAGGTCACTGCCGCAGGGTCACCGGGCCCGTTTGAGAGGAACACCCCGTCCGGTTTGAGCGCGAGTATCTCTTCGGGGGTGGCGCGGGCCGGCACCACCGTGACGCGGCAGCCCCGGGAGGTGAGCAGCCTGAGGATGTTGCGCTTTATCCCGAAGTCGTAGGCGACCACCTCGAAATCGCAGTCACCCGCCGCTTTGTCCTCCCAGACGTACGGCTCGGTTATGGTCACTTCCTTGACCAGGTCCCGCCCGACGAGGCCCGGCGCCTTCTCCAGCTTGGCGAGCAGGCTCTCGCGGTCGAGGTCGACGCTGCTCAGCGCCGCCTCCATGGCACCCCGTGTCCGGATGTGCCTGGTGAGCGCCCGGGTGTCGATGCCCTCCAGGCCTACGATGCCGTTCTTCACCAGGAACGCGTCCAGGCCGCCGGAAGCTCGCCAGTTGGAGAGCATCCGCGCGGACTCCCGGACGATGAAGCCGCCCATGTATACGCGGGCCGACTCGAAGTCTTCGTCGTTAACGCCGTAGTTGCCGATGAGCGGGTAGGTCATGTTGACCATCTGGCCGGCGTAGGACGGGTCAGTCAGTATCTCCTGGTAACCAGCCATGCTGGTGTTGAAGCAGACCTCTCCGAAGAACTCACCGTCGGCTCCGAAGCCGACCCCCTGGTATGTCGTGCCGTCGGAAAGGACCAGCAGGGCAGGCTTCCTGCCCCTCATATCAAACACCATCAGGTTCTCATCCTCTTACTTTCGTGGCCGGGTCGGGCGCGGCGCCCCTGGACTTCTCCGCGTTCGCCTTGCCGGACTTCCCGGCCGGCGCCACCGCCGGTTCGGGGCCGGTCGCCAGGTTGCCGTCCCGCACAACCGTCTTCCCGCGGAACAGGTTGTGCATCACTTTGCCCTTCACCCGCCAGCCTGCATACGGGGTGTTGCTCGAGCGGGACTTGAAAGTCGTCGGATCGACAGTCCATTCGAGCTCCGGGTTGAAGACGACGATGTTCGCCGGCATGCCCTCCGCGACAACGGGGCTGTAACCCCAACGCTCCATGTCCATGATGCGCGCGGGGGCGACTGTGAGCCTGGATATGGCGTCCTCGATAGACACGACGCCCTCGTCCACCAGCCTCGTGATGACAAGCGCGAGGCATGTCTCGAGCCCGACGCAGCCGAACTCGGCCCTGTCGAACTCGGTCTCTTTTTCGTGCGGGGCGTGCGGCGCGTGGTCGGTCGCTATCACGTCGATGGTCCCGTCGGCGATCGCCTCCAGCACCGCGGCTACGTCCTCTTTCGACCGCAGGGGCGGGTTCATCTTCAGGTTGGTGTCGTATCCCATCAGGCTGGAGTCGTCCAGCGAGAAGTGGTGCGGCGCCGCCTCGCAGGTGACAGGAAGCCCGGCTTTCTTCGCCGTGCGGACCAGATCGACGGAGCCGGCCGTCGAGAGGTGCGCCAGGTGAAGGCGCGCCCCGGTCTTCTCCGCCAGGCAGATGTCCCTGAAGACCCCGATGCGCTCGGACTCGGGTGGAATGCCCCTGAGCCCGAGGAAAGTCGAGTAGTAGCCCTCGTTCATCTGTCCGTCGGCGGAGAGGCTCTTCTCCTCGCTGTGCGAGATGATCATCGCCCCCATGGTGCGGGCGTACTCCATGGCCCGGCGCATTATCTCGGAGTCGGTCACCGGGTTGCCGTCGTCGCTGAATCCTTTGACCCCGGCGCGGCACGTCCCCATCTCGCCCATCGGGGCGAGCGTCTTGCCCTCACGCCCCTGGGTGACCGCCCCGTGCGGGAGTATCATGCACAGCCCCTCGTCCTCGCCGCGGTCGAACACGTACTCGGCAACCGACGAGTTGTCTATCGATGGGTCGGTGTTGGGCATGCAGAAGACCGCCGTGTAGCCGCCGCACGCCGCGGCCCTGCTGCCGCTTCCTATGTCTTCCTTGTACTCCATTCCGGGCTCGCGCAGGTGGGCGTGCATCTCGATGAAGCCCGGCGCCACGATGCACCCGGAAGCGTCGACGACCTCGCAGCCGTCCCCGCGCAGGCCTCGCCCGATCTTGGCGACGGCCCCGTCTTTGACCTTGACGTCCGCTTCCCCGATGAACCCCTCCGGGAAGGTGAGGACCCTGCCGCCTTTGATCAGAATGCCATCAGCCACGGCTACCCCCCAGGACGTCGTAGAGGACAGCCATCCGCACCGCTACGCCTGCGGACACCTGCCCGGTTATCACCGACTCCACCTCGTCGGCCACCCCCGAGGCTATCTCCACTCCCCTGTTCATGGGGCCGGGGTGCATGACGAGGGGCTTTCGCTCGAGCCGCGACCAGCGGGTCTGGGTCAGCCCGTATTGAAGCGTGTACTCCCGGAGCGACGGAAACCGCGATTCGTTCACCCGCTCCATCTGGATGCGGAGCAGATACAGGACGTCGCACCAGGTGAGCGCCTCGTCGAGCGAGCCGGTCACGGTGACCCCCATCTGTTCTATCTTCTCCGGCAGGAGCGAGCGCGGGGCGACCAGCAAGACCTCGGCGCCCACCTTGTTGAGCGCGTGGATGTTGCTTCGCGCGACGCGCGAGTGGTCGATGTCGCCCACGATCGCCACCTTGAGCCCTTCGAGGCGCCCGAGGCGCTCGCGCATGGTGAACAGGTCGAGCAGCGCCTGGGTCGGGTGTTCGTGCATGCCGTCGCCGGCGTTGATGACCGAGCAATCGACCCATTCGGTCAGCATCTGGGGAGCGCCCGCGCTCGGGCAGCGGATCACGACCGCGTCCACCCCCATCGCGACAATGGTCTTTCCGGTGTCCTTCAGGCTCTCGCCCTTGGAGAGGCTGCTCGTGCTGGTGGAGAAGTTCATGACGTCGGCCGAGAGGCGCTTCGCGGCTAGCTCGAAGGACATCCTGGTGCGGGTGCTTGCCTCCAGGAACAGGTTCACGATGGTGCGCCCCCGCAGGGCGGGCACTTTCTTGACCGGCCTCGTCGAGACCTCTGCGAAAGAGCGGGCCGAGTCGAGGAGCCCGATGATGTCGGCCGCTTCCAGCTCCGCTATGGAGAGCAGGTGCTTGTGGCCGTCGGCTCTGCCCGGCATCATTCCTCCTCACCGATCTCGACGGCGTCCACTCCGTCCACTTCCGCGAGTGAGACCTTTACCTTCTCGTTGCCTGAGGTCGGGATGTTCTTGCCCACGTAATCGGCCCTGATGGGCAGCTCGCGGTGCCCCCGGTCGACCAGCACCGCGAGCTGGATGGCGCGCGGCCTGCCGAAGTCGACCAGGGCATCCATGGCGGCCCGGGTGGTGCGGCCCGTATAGAGTACGTCGTCCACGATGACGACCTGCTTGTCGTTCAAGTCGAAGTCCATGTGGGTGAGGCCTACGCTGGCGGCTCCTCCCCTGGTGGCTATGTCATCGCGGTAGAGCGACACATCGAGCTCTCCCACCGCGACCTGGCCGTCTTCAATCTCCTCGATGGTGCGAGCGATGCGCTGGGCGAAGAAGACCCCTCGCGTGCGGATGCCCACCAGGGCGATCCCACCTGCTCCCTTGTTCCGCTCCAGTATCTCGTGTGAGATGCGCTTGACTATCCTTGCGATGTCATCGGTATCCAGAACCCTCGCTCGCGCCTTAAACGCCATATTTCACTCCTGAACGCAACAAGGGGTCAGACCACTTGTTGCATTTTTCGGGATAGTCCGGCGTGGAAGTGTAAAGAAGGTGCCTGGCACCTTTTTTCCACTGATGCACATAGGCCCTGTCCCGCGGGCCGGCATAAAAAAACGCCTTCCCGCGAAGCGACAAGGTGTCTTTTCGAACTTCTATCTTCAAGTTCCTTCCTTGCTAGCCTCGCCGGACTAGATTAAAGGTCTCACAAACAATAGCACTCTTCTACTCGGTTGACAAGGACAACTCCCCCGCTTCCCGGTCGCGGTTCACCCGCCCCAGCAGGCCGTTCACAAACTTCCCTGAATCCTCGGTCGAGAAAGCTTTGGCCAGCTCGACGGCTTCATCGATGGTCACTCCCGGCGGGATATCGGTGAAGAAGATCTCGTAGAGCGCCATCCGGAGGATGTTGCGGTCCACGCGGGGCATCCGCTCGATGTCCCACCCCTCCGCGTACTCGCTGATCACGGCGTCGATATCCGACATGTGGCTGACCACGCCTTCAGCGAGCGAATAGGTGAACTCGCCGGGCGGGTCCTCCCCGACTTCCCGCTTGGCGTCGATCACCTCGCGCATGGTCGTCCGGTTGATGTCCATCTCGAAGAGGATCCGCAGCGCGTATCTCCGCTGGTGGCTCCGGCTGCTCTGTCCCCTCGTCATGGGCTAGACCCTCTCGATGTAGCGTCCCGAACGCGTGTCCACCTTGATCTTGTCGCCTTCGTTCACAAAAAGCGGGGCCTGGAGGACGAGCCCCGTCTCGAGCGTCACCGGCTTGGTGGCACCACTGGAGGTGTCTCCCTTGAGCCCCGGCTCGGCCTTCGCCACGGTCAGCATGACCGCCGCCGGAAGCTCCATGGTCACAGCCTTTCCTTTTCGGATGAATACGCTCAACTCCTGGTTCTCGACCAGGAAGTTCGCGTTCTCGCCCACAACCTCCGGCCCGATCGTGGTCTGCTCGTAGTTCTCGGTATCCATGAAGATGGAATTATCTCCGTCCTTGTACAGGAACTGCATCTTCCTGTGCTCGAGCACCGCCTCCTCCACCTTCTCGCCGGCGCGGAAAGTCTTGTCGACGACCTGCCCGGTCTCGACGTTCTTGAGCTTCGTGCGCACAAAAGCCGCGCCCTTGCCCGGCTTCACGTGCTGAAACTCCACTATACGCATCAACGACCCGTCGAGGTCGAGCACAAGCCCGTTGCGAAAGTCCGCGGTAGAAGCGATGGTAGTACCTCCTGTGCGATTGAACCCTGGCGGCGGCGCAGACGCGCGACGCCTACCCGGAGGGATTATAGCGCAGTTGCGCCGCCTCAGGGGCGCTCTCCGCCTTGCCAAAGCCAATGCTGTCGAGTATACAGGTCACAGGGCGGCGCGAACGGGCCGGCCGCCCGTGCACCCGAAAGGACGGCTGATGAAAGACCCCAGGCGGATGACGTTCGGCGCCTATGACACCGAAGGCTACGATCGTTACTACGAGCCGCAACTGGATTTCGCTCGCAACTCCATCACGGGCGCCGACCTGCTGAACGTGGGGAGCTGGACAGGCAACTTCGAATCGCTCGCGGTCGGCATCGCAAAGTCCGTCACTGGCCTCGACATCGAGCCGAAAGCGTTGGAGGTGGCCCGCCGGAACGTCCCGGGGGCGAGCTTCGTGGAGGGCTCGGTGTTCGAGCTGCCGTTCCCGGACGACAGCTTTGACGTCGTCACGCTCTTCGAAGTGGTGGAGCACCTGCCGACGGCGACCGAGCCTGAAGCCTTCGCGGAGATCGCCCGGGTCGTGAAGCCGGGCGGCAGGATCGTGCTGAGCACTCCCAGCTGGGCTCTCCGCTCCAGGCTGTTCGACCCCGCCTACCTGCTGACCGGTCATCGCCACTACCGGGCCGCCGGCATCATCGGCCTCTTGAGCGCGGCCGGCTTCACGACCGAGAGGTGCGAGACCAGGGGCGGCTGGGTCCACGTGGCGAGCTCCCTGACCATGTACTTCTACAAGCACGTCCTGCGCAAGCCGATGCCGCAGAGCGAGCGCCACATCCGTGCCTATCTTCGCGACACTGAGAGCCCGGGTTTCATGACCCAGTACGTGCAGGCGAAGCTCACCCGGAAAAAAGGCGCGGCCGGGGCGGGCAGCCCCGGCACCGGATCTATGGAGCAGGCATGACCGAGGCGCGGACGACAGGGCTGAGGGCAGCGATGGCGGGCATCGGCCTCGACGGGCTCGTAATCACAAAGCGCGAGAACATCCGCTACCTGTCGGGCTTCACGGGAAGCAGCGCCGTCGCCGTGGTTACGGGCGACCAGGGCACCCTCATCACTGATGGCCGCTACCGGGAGCAGGCTGCTCTCGAGGCTCAGTCCTGGGAAGTCGTCATCTACTCGAAGGACCTCATGGGGGCCGTCGCGGAGGCCCTCGGGGACGCCGCATCAGTGGGGCTCGAGGACTCTACGACGCTGGCCTTCCGGAAGAGGCTCGCCGGAGCGCTCGGAGACACCGGCCTCGAGACCACCGAAGGCCTTGTCGAGCGGCTGCGCACTATCAAAGAGCCCGGAGAGTTGGAGGCGATACGGGGCGCGGTCGCGTGCGCTCATCAGGCCTGGGAGACGCTGCTCCCCATGCTGCAGCCCGGCGTGAGCGAGCGGCAACTGGCTGCCGGCCTCGACTACCGGATGATGTCGGCCGGCGCCGAGAAACCGGCGTTCGACACGGTCGTCGCCTCGGGTCCCAACTCCTCCATGCCGCACGCAGGGATCACCGACCGGGTCCTCGTGGCCGGCGACCTGGTCGTAATAGACTTCGGGGCGCTGAAGGACGGCTACTGCTGCGACATCACACGGACCGTCTGTCTCGGTGAGCCCGACGACAGGTCCCGCGAGGTACTGGAGGCAGTGCTCCAGGCGTGGGACGCCGCATATGCGAAGCTTGAGGTGGGGGTGCCGGTCGCCGACGCCGATCGCGCCGCCCGCGAAAAGCTGGCCGAGCTCGGGCTCGCCGAGTACTTCGTCCACAGCCTCGGCCACGGGGTCGGCCTCGAGGTGCACGAGAAGCCGACGCTGTCGCAGCTCTCCCAGGAGACTCTCGAGCCGGGCATGGTATTTACCGTCGAGCCCGGCGTCTACATCGAAGGCTCGATGGGGGTGCGCCACGAGGAGACAGTGGCGCTCTTCGAGGCCGGCGCAGAGATCCTCTCGCGGGACATAACTTTCTAGATAAAAACGCACCACCGGGGTCAGGCACCGGTGGTGCATTTCTTTATCGATCGGCGCCGGCGGGAATGCGGCCCCGACCAAACCCAACCATATTTGCTGTTTACGGCGTGAAGCCTACGACGTCGTGACCGCCGGTCCACGCCCCGTTATAGCAGAAGTACATCGGCCGCTCGGCGATGATGAGCTGCCCGTTCGTACACTCCACCGTGGTGGAGACGTCGTGCGCGGAATCGTTGCCCTCGCCCAGCTTGTCCTTCATCTTCACCGTGGCACGCGAATTTGCCGCAACCGAAAGCGTCTGGCTGTCGGTGGTCCCGTCGCCCTTCATATAAGTGATGGTCACATCGGCCGCCGCGGAGCCGGGATTCTGTATGCAGATGTAGGGGTCGAAGCCGGGCCGCCCGGTGTTCTAAGCGAAGTAGAAAGTGGAGGCCAGGGAGGTCGCCCCTGCCACGTCGCGGCCCGGAGGAGAATTATTGCAGTCGCCTTGCGGGGCTCCGCCTTTGAAGCAAGCGTCTAAAACGGTCCGTGAGATGTTACAGTAACCCTGCCAGATACGACAGACGATGTGCTGGTTCACTACATCGCGGACACCTGCTCCCTATCCTTGCTTCCTTCACTCCACTTCGAAAGGAACTCGATGGGCGTGAGGTAGCCTAGGGACTGATGCGGCCTCACGTGATTGTACGTGTAGTTCCATTCATCCACCAGCTTGTTGAGATCGGCGGCCGTGTACGCTTCCTTGAATGCCCACAGCTCGTACTTGGTCGTCTGTATCTTGCGCTCCACGTGGGCGTTCTCCTTGGGGCAGTGGGGGTGCGAGAAGTAATGCGTTATGAGCTTCTCTTCTGTGGCACTGTCGAAGTGCTTCAGGAACTCTGAACCGTTGTCGGTCTGCAGCGCAACAAGGGGGAAGGGCATGTACTCGGAAAGCTCTTCCAGGAAAGCCTCGGCGCACCTGGAGCTCCCCGAGGAGAACACCCTGCAGAAGGCAACGCGGGAAAAGCAGTCGATGGCGGTGAACTGGTAGAACCTTATGCCGGCGAATCTCAGGTGCTTGGTGTCCACCTGGATCAGACACCCCGGGAAGGCGTTCTTCATCCACCATTCGGCCCGGAGCCTCTGCTGGCGCCTCTTGGCGGCCTTTGACCTCTTGCGGGACTTGCGCTTGTCGTAGAGCCCCTTGCGCTTCAGGATGCGCCCTACCGTAGAGGCCGACAGGGTGATGCCGTGGTCTCTTTGAAGGATGACCGCGATCTTGTGCTTGCTCCATG
>Ga0209538_1000177_pt1 | contig 38709 bp, 31 predicted proteins | sample BarGraNGADG00211_2_FD_184492 | JGI IMG/M metagenome (GOLD analysis project Ga0209538, IMG submission 184492) | Arctic peat soil microbial communities from Barrow, Alaska - Barrow Graham LP Ref core NGADG0004-211 (SPAdes) (version 2) | ecosystem: Environmental > Terrestrial > Soil > Wetlands >... | reverse complement strand
TAACGAAAAGTTAATAGCCACTTTATACACAGCTAGGGGTATTGTTGAGCTCTTTGATTTTGAGCACATAAGAGGCATTGGCAGTTTAAAACTAGCTATCCTTAGAGCTCAGCAAAAAATCAATCTGCTAGAGAAGTGCTTAGAACCTATCATCCTACCTTAGTTAACCTTGCTACGACTGCTGACTGCGATATCTGTGGTCGTCTAGAGCCCAAGGTTAACGAACTCTACAACCCCGTCACTCGTAGAAATTGCGCAGTTAGCAAACCGCAATTTCTCCGAGGACGGGCTTTTTTTTGGCTAATGCGCCAATACGTTTTGTTGCATCCAAACATACATAGCAATACCCGCCGCTACACCGACGTTGACTGAGCGAGTTGAACCAAATTGCTCGATCATGACGGTTTTATTGGCGATTTTTTGCATTTCATCGCTTAAACCTGGCCCCTCGCCACCAAATACCAGTACACACCTGGGTGGTAATTTAGTTTTAGATAACAGTTTCGCACCAGGAACAATATCAACCGCAATTATTTGACGTCTTTCAATTTTCATATATTCAGCAAAACCCACCACGGTCGAATGTTGCATAATATTCATATATCTATCAGTTACCATCGCTCCGCGACGATTCCAATGTCGTTTACCGATAATGTGAACGGTTTCGACATTAAAGGCATTGGCTGCCCTTACAATTGTGCCGATATTAAGATCGTGCTGCCAATTCTCGATGGCAACGTGAAGTGATATTCGCGATTTGTCTAAATCAGCTTTAATTGCCTCGACCGTCCAGTAACGATATTTATCCAGAACATTGCGTTTATCACCGTGTTCCAATAAATCAATATCATATCTGTCATCAGTCGGCCAAGGTTTCAGATGAGGTCCAACACCAATTAAAGACTCGCTCATGATTATTATTGTAACCCAACGATACCAAATCTAGTAATATCTATTATAGTATCATTAAAAAATGATGATTTTGCCACTTTAATGAGTTATATTAAATAAAAAAGCCCGACTTGCTTTTTAAGGCATATCGAGCTAAGTAAATGTCGAAAGGATCAAGAGATAATACTCCAGCCTCGTCTTTCAACAATAATAAACCTAACACTCTCTGAAACTGGGCGATGCCCAATAGATGTCATGGCAATCAGCATCGCGAATAATTAACTTTAGTTGCGTACTGTCATATCCTCTAACTGACCCTGGGACATAATACCAACCGCTGTTGTCGTAAAATCTGCATTGGTAACCAGGTAGGTTCACGTATGGAATTGTCATTCCGTCCATGCTCGGTCCCCATTCAGGAAAGAACATCATGGCAGACAAGACTTCTGATGATGCTAAACTGGCTGAATCGGGGGCTTTCCATAGATTAATAACTCTGTGGCTACCTTTGTTGTGCCACCAATTGGCAGCATAATCAAATACCACCCAACGAATTCCAGGACGACATTCAGCGCCGTTTATCAATCTGAGATATTTACGACCACTTTTTAGGACATCCCAACAGAGTAATTTACGACCGCTACGTTTCATCTGATTTTTGATGACAGCGATGTGCTCATAAAAGGTACGTTGAACAGCACCCTTATTACCTTTTTCGGGTAAGTAAATAGCAAGCAATAATACCTCGGTTGGAGTCCGTGGATTAAAAGTAGGAATCTGAGTCGGGAAATCCGATTCAGTAAAGCCCCACTTCCGATAAATATTCAATCGTTTTGCTCGCACAAGCTGAAGCTGGGGTAAAACATACCATCCGTTGGATTGATGGTCGGGGTTTGTTAGGCAGAGACGATCAATTATTGCCTGATTACCCATCAAAGCCTCTTCAATTGGCAAATTACCACTTTTAACTAGCTTAATCACTTCGTTTTGGATTGATAAAAGCAAAAGCCAATCAGTTATCTTTGGCACACAACCACTTCCTTTCTGCCTAATTTTACTGAGACATCTTGCATCAGTGATCTCAAATTTCATTGAGAACGGCGCGCCAGGTTGGAATACACCAACCTGATACGCCGTTCTCAAGAGAGTATTAAAATGTTAAGGTTCTAGTTATTACTTATACCATAAATTAGTATTTTGTAAAAGGCGTTTATTTCCAAAAAAAGACCGGCCTTTACGGTCGGTCATTTCATTGGTACGCGAGAAGCCAAATGTTTTGAACCTTTAACGGCTATAAGTGATTGGTTAATTAGTAACCCGAATACTGACTGGTTAAATACTAAAGTTGATACTTCAATGATAGGTTTTGTGGCTCAGTATCGACTGTAGTGATTAGTTAATTTGATACATAACTAGAAGGGGTTTGAACTTATAGCCTACTATTAGTATAATTAAAAAAATAATGTATGCGTAATACAGTAAAAACCTAAAAATAAACCCCCAAAATATATTATTTAGGGGGTTGTTATGTTGGTCACATTGTGCCAACTGGAGGTGGAGGACTATGGGCGTATAATATATTTGATGAAATCATCTATATTATTCGCCGACGAACTTTATGTCGACTCAACTTCCTCTGTGTCTTCTTTGACAGTTTCTTTCGACGATTCTTCTGTCACTGATTGTTCAGTCAAAATAGGCAGAACTTTTGGTAAAATGTCTAATAACCAATCAAATGCCTTACCCTTAGATATCCCAACTTCGTAGCCACGGATACTAAGTTTGACAACTCCCTCTATTGCAACTATTTCTTTCGCAAAAGCAGGGGGATTTTTCGTTGGGTCAATCAGAAAGACAGACTTATCGCCAAGTTCTATCCTTTTCTCACCTACAACCCTCTTTGACAGATGGATTGTAGCCATATCGGGATTCGGGTAATACTCGACTACATACTTCTTCACTAAAGACACGCTCCTTTTAAACGTACAATCTTACTCACACGGTATCCCCATTTGAGTAGGTTTTCATATTAGCATAAATTGAATAGAATGTCAATATATAATGCAATATTGTAAAGTAATTACAAACTAAAATAATTAAATAAGAGGCCAACTGACCTCTTATTTCATAATGCTTATGCTTGGTACGCGAGAGAGGACTTGGCGAAGCGCAGTGAAATGAAAAAGTGTTTACATTTTTTCATGAGCAAATGGAGGAGCGGAATCCCACAAAGCGGGATGGAGCGATACCTACACGCTCAGATTACTTTAGTAATCTGTAGGCCGTGGAGGTTCTAGCCCTATCACCGATCAAATAAAATAGAGGCCATTCATGGTCTCTATTTTATTTGGTACGCGAGAGAGGACTTGAACCTCCACGCCCGAAAGCACTAGCTCCTAAAGCTAGCGTGTCTACCATTCCACCACTCGCGCGAATTGTGAACTTTATTGGTAACTGGCTTATTATACCAAACATCGCTTACCAGATAAAGCACTCTTTGGTATATATCCATAATGTTGCTTGTGCTATCATAAATACAGTAATGACTGATGGGGACAAAAAGGTATGAATAAAATTGCACAATATTTGAACGAACATATTTTAGGTGAAGCCACTAGTGCCGATTCTACACGAAAACGGTTTTCTCGTGATGGCAGTATCCTAAGTATCACCCCGGAACTCGTCGTACACCCCAGAATAACCAATGATATCCGTAAAGTCGCCAGATTTACTTGGCAATTAGCCGAAAAAGGCCATATCCTACCCATCACAACGCGTGGCGGCGGATCCGATCAGACCGGAGCAGCAATCGGCAAAGGTATTATCGTCAATACACTCGCACATTTGAATAAAATTATTTATATCAATCCAAAAAACAACGACCAGTTTGTGCATTGCCAACCAGGTGTGAAATTTGGAACATTGAATGATGTTTTAAAATCACAAGGTATGATTATCCCTTCGTACCCATCTTCATCAACGTACAGCACTATCGGCGGAGCTATTGCCAATAACACAGGCGGAGCAATGTCCGGCTCTTGCGGTCCAATCGGTGACTGGGTGACTCGCCTAGAGATAGTTTTAGCGAATGGCGATTTAATTGAATCAAGCCGCATCAATCGTCACGAACTAAGTAAAAAGAGGGGGTTACAAACCTTTGAAGGCGAACTATACCGTAAAATTGACGGTATAATCGAAGATAACCAGCAATTAATCACCGACGAAATCGCCAAAGTCACACGCGACAACACCGGCTATCCTGGAATTGCCAAAGTTAAACGACGCGATGGCTCATTCGATTTAACTCCCCTTTTCGTTGGCAGCCAAGGGACATTGGGAATTATTTCAGAAATTGTGTTAAAAGCTGACTTTTATAACAGTGAGGAATCAGTAATCGTAGCATCATTTGATGAAGCCGAGATTGCCCGTGATGCCGCTGATTTACTCGCTTCATTACAACCAGCGTCGCTTGAAATAATAGATGGCGAATTGTTCGATGCAGCGAGCGCACACGGCAAAAGATACCCATTCTTTAGCACAGATTCAAGTAACGGTGTTGCTGCAGTTTTATTTGCTAGTTTTAATGACTTTAGCGACCATATCCGCCGCCGTAAGATGAAGCAAACTCTAAAAAAGTTATCCAAACTAAAAACAACGATTTTTACGAGTGAAAATTACTCAATCGATGAGTTGTACGCCATACGCGAAGTAAGTTCAGTAATATTGCAGCCAGAATCCAAAGAAGAGTCACTACCATCAATTATCGATGGCGCGTCAGTTCCGACCGATCGGCGAGAAGAATTTATTGTCGCGGTTGGTGAGTTGGCCAAAAAGCACCACATCACATTGCCGCTTCATATTCAATGGCTGGACGGTATAATATATGCAAGACCAATATTAAGCCTTCACAATATCAGCGATAAACAAAAAACGTTTAAATTAATCAATGACTATGTTGAACTAGTTGTTAAATTTGGCGGTTGTATATCGGCAGAATCCGGCGAAGGACGTTTGCGGGCAACTGCAGCCTATGCCAATATGGACAAGGGTGTATTAGATATCTACCAACAAATACGCGCAGCTTTCGACCCATTTGGCACACTTAACCCTGGCGTTAAACAAGAATCTGACCTGAAAACACTAATTTCACAACTAAATCCCGATTATAATCTGGCAGATTTCGCCGAATATTCACCGACGGATTAAGCCAAAGCATTGAAAAACAGCGCAAGTATCGCTATGCTAGTGTGGGTATAGTTCTATATGCGCGAGTGGCGGAATGGTAGACGCGCTAGCTTCAGGTGCTAGTGTCTGTAAAGATGTGGAGGTTCGAGTCCTCTCTCGCGTACCAAGCACAAGTGTTTATTATATGATCAAAGGTAATTATACATGTCACTTTCGATTTCTTATGTCTAAGTTGTTATAATATTAGGTGAATTATGTCAAAGCGAAACACATTTCAAAAACAAAGAATAGATAATATTATCTACCTTTTTCATCATATCCATCATAGATCAAACGATCACGAAGTACACCATTGTGGCGGAGAACATAACGGAGTTGATTATGAAATTAATCATTGCTCATGCGGATTACATCGAATCAACAAAGAAATAGCAACTGGCGACATAATTGATGATAAGTTGAACCAAGCAAAAATTACTATTAAATTTACTAACAAATGTCCTGAAGGCGGCTGGCATATCGAAAGTGGACAAACATTAAACGATAGGATAAGACATGGAAGATGAAAGGAAACTTGCAAACTTACTAGGATACGAAAGAAAATCCGGTATAACAGTTAATTACGACCAACTTTTTGAAAGAATAGTCAAAACCGATATTTTACCAAAAACTGAAACTGGATGGTCACTTGATGACCTAATGCAAACAATGAATCAAGTGTTTTCCGAATATGGTCAAGCGGCATTAGAAGCAAACGACGGAAAGATTTTTACAACTTTATCAGGTGGTTTAGACTCAACTCTTGCTCTAGCTTTTTTAAGAAGAAACTTTTCTGAATCGGAAATCGTCACCATTTCTATGGGTGGAACAAAAGACCATCCTGACATTCAACACGCAAGATTAGCAGCTGAAAGATTTTCTACAACTCATCACGAATTCATCCCTAATGCTGCTGAAATCGCTGAAGCAATTAGAGAATATGGAGAAAAATTTCCAGAAATCGATTTAAGAACAGCGGTGGAAGTTGGTAATACTGATGTTTACTTACTATACAAATATATTTCTAGACTTAACCCAGAGGTTATCTTAGCCCATGATGGAATAGATGAGCTGATGGGCGGTTATTGGGACCATCGGAAAGATAACCCTCCGGGCGAAAGAGCTGCAATATATAATGGTTTTTGGGATAAACTGATACCCGAGCACCTGTTGCCGTTAACTACGACAAGCAACGAATTTAATATTAGCTTATTATTCCCATATATAGATACACAAATAGTCAAAATTGCCTCGAATATACCCTTGAATGACAGAAGCACAATCACTGAAAGCAAAAAACCTCTCAGGGCGTTGGCTCAAGAACTTGGTGTCCCACAAAAGATTCTAATAAGACCTAAAAGAGGTCAAGTTGGAATGCTTGATCTAAATTAGGCTACAATCTTACTTATACTTTTTGGTAAGCCGTTTCGGTGATTGTTGTTCGTATCCCATGAATCGAGAATGTAGGCATACTCATAAGTAGCAAACAAAATAGCGGCTAAAAAGCCGCTATTTTTTGCGGTAGAATGTTAACGCCGCGGTTCCGTAACTACGATTGTCCACCACAACAACTCCATAAACGGTCGGCACTTCACCTCTACCTGGATATGATAGTACCATAAGCCCATTCGGTTTTAAAAGCCCGCCCAAACGTGAAACTGTGGATAACTGCAGGTTATTATAGGGTGGGTCGGCAAAGATTATATCATATAATTTGTCTTGATTTTTTTCGATCCATGTGCCAGCACCAATTTGAACAGATGTTGTTAAAGAGTCTACATTAAGCGCTTTAACGTTTTCGGCCAGAATTTTACTGGCTACTCGATCACGCTCAACAAATGTCACGTTTGCAGCGCCACGGCTTAATGCTTCTAACCCGAGCGACCCCGTACCAGCAAAAATATCTAACACCTCTGCGCTCTTGATTTCATCACCGATAATATTAAAAAGTGAGCCACGAACACGTTCGCCCATCGGATGTGTAATCTTGCCGTCAGGCGCTTGAATCGTTCGGCCACCAAATTTACCAGATATAATGCGCAGGTTCACGCTAGGAAGACTCCGTCGCTATAATTATGGCTTGATACCAAGCCAGGGCGACGACTTTGATGATCTCGGGGACAAGCACTTTTTTTGTTTTGGTCGCTAGACGCCTTGTCCAGCCATTTTTGCCAAACTCATCATACATTTTCATATCATAAATCTTGTGCACAGATTCCATAAATAGCGCTTCAAAGCCATCTTGACTTAGACGTTTGATGTCATTGTCGCTCGGACCGCTTATTTTGAACTTGTCAGTAGAAACAGCCGATGCTACACCCATTTCAAACAAAATATGTGCGGTAAAGACGCCCCCCGCACCCCAATATTCCCAATTTTTTAGCAATGTATCCCGTCGGTTAGCTCCGTGAATAATATTTTTTTCTTTGACAGTTGCACGCTCGTAGCGCGGTTTGCCCCATAGTTCCTCAATTTTATTATCCAAAGGATAATGATGCGCCGGAGTTAGACCGTCAACAACAGCGTGTGCCAACCAAGCAGCTTCAAACGAAGCCCGCACGTTGTTATTACTTTTTAATGCCTTTGCCAAATTAAATATATGATTATGAAATATCGCAAGAAGCTCATTGTTGGCCGGATTGGTTGGGTCAATAAAATACCACGGCTCATCTTGTGATGGCTTCATATGTTTGATCGCGTCGGGACCGTTTGCACCTTCAAAGTGTAATATATCCCTAATACCAGGGAAAATAACTGTTTTTGGAATATATTTATTCAAGTGACGGCGAGCAGCGCGATTAATTTTTTGATGAACGCCGACGATTCTTCCTGAATTTCGACTAAGAGTCGTTCCTGCATACATAATATAGTTGGCTTTTTGGATTTAATTTAATGTTGTTAGGCGCTGATAATATTGAACTTGCGCAGCTAATTGCTTATATTGTAGCAGATTGGCACCATTTGCAACGAATAATTTAGCCTGTTTTTGCGCCCTGGCAATTAATTTAGTGTCGGCCAATGTAGCAATCTGCAGATTAAGAGCACCGTGCTGAGCACGACCGTAAATTTCACCCGGACCGCGAAGTTTCAAATCTACCTCTGCCAGATGAAAACCATCGTTGCTCTTTTCGATTTCGCGCAGACGTTGCGACGGTTTAGCACTTGTACTATTAATTAAATAGCAATAACTTTGATGGATACTTCGTCCGACTCGACCACGTAACTGATGCAACTGAGATAATCCAAACCGGTCGGCATTCTCGATTACGATTACCGTCGCATTGGGCACGTCAACTCCAACCTCGACCACCGTCGTACTGACTAAAATATCTAGATTGCCGATACTAAACTCTCGCATAACAGCGTCTTTTTCGTCTGATTTCATCTTGCCGTGAAGTAACCCGATGCGACGATGCTTGAATATTGAATTTTGTAATTTTACATATTCTGCTCGCACACTTTTAATTTCGTTATCCGGGTTGTCTTCTATAAGACTACAGACAATATACGCCTGACGACCAGCGGCCAGTTCAATATCCACCTTTTCATATAGTTGCTGACGACTATTTGGCGACCAAATTTTGGTTATTATTGGTTTACGACCTACTGGAAGCTCGTTTAAAATGCTAATATCAAGCTCACCGTAGACAGTTAGCGCTAGGCTGCGTGGAATTGGCGTGGCGGTCATAGACAGCATATGCGGCATATGTTCGGACTTTTCAAGTAATAGCTGGCGTTGCTGAACGCCGAAACGATGCTGTTCATCAATCACGACAAACCCGAGTTTATGAAATTTCACTTTTTCCTGGATAAGCGCATGAGTGCCGATAATCATATCAACCGTTCCGGTTGCAATCTGCTCATATAGCGTTTTTCGCGCAATGCCTTTTACGCCGCCGGTAAGTAGCCCGACGCTTACGCCAAGCGGTTGTAGTAATTTACTAAGCGTTTCAGCGTGCTGACTAGCTAGGATTTCAGTCGGTGCCATAATTGCTGTCTGGAAGCCAGCGTGCGCCACCTGACAAGCTACCAGTCCGGCCACAACCGTTTTTCCTGACCCGACATCACCCTGTAATAAACGATTCATAGGTGTTTTTCGTTCTAAATCCTGAATAATCTCCCAGGCCGCCCGACGTTGTGCATCAGTCAAATCAAACGGTAATCGTTTGACGAAATTAGCTACGATAGGCTGCTCGAACGGAATCTGCCAACCGATTAATTTGGCATTTTCTTGGCGGTTCAACTGACTAGCAAGCAACAATTGGAATAGTTCCTCGAAAGCCAGTCGTTCACGGGCTTTTTCGATGTCGTCCATCGTTTCCGGAAAATGCATCGCTAAGATGGCTTGACTGCGCGAAAGTAATTTTTCATCGGCAACTATATTTTGCGGCAAAGTTTCGGGAAGCATAGTGATAAGCGGCCGCAATTCAGCTAATATTTTGCGCACCAGCGTTGTTTTTAGGCCTTTTATCGAGCGATAAACCGGCAGAATCCTATCGGTCTGTACCGGCATTTCACTAACACGCTCAGCGCTTGGATTGGTCAATTGATAGCGATTGTAGTTAAATTCAAACTCACCTGAAAAATAGAACTCTTCGCCCGATTTTAGTTGCGTTTCGCGGTACGGCTGATTAAACCAAACAGCCTGAATTTTGCCACTATCATCAAAAATCGTAGCCGTAGTAATCCGCAAACCCCTACGCACTGGACGAGTTTCTATCTTTTCGCAACGAGCTTTTATCGTAACTTTACCGGGTGCAATATTGGAAATTGTCGTAATATGCGAAAAGTCCTCGTGAGCACGAGGCAAAAACTCAATCAAATTGCCAACCGTATCAATACCGGCCAGCGCAAACTGTTCGTTGGTTTTAGCACCAACACCCTTGACTTTATCAAGCGTAGACACGAGGTTCATATATATAGTGTAGCAAAGACTATTCGGTAACGCCCAGAATTCCTTCAAGCACCAACGCCGTGTCCTCCCAGCGATTAACTTCAATCGTATCAATACCCATAGCTTTGACGGGGTAATCGTTGCCACCTTCCTGTAATTTGTCACCAATAAACAAAATGTCATCTTTGCTGATATTCATTTCCTCAGTAAGTTTCTGCATCCCATAGGCTTTATCGACACCGATCATAGTAACGTCGACAGATGTCGTGCCACCAACACGCACCTCAAGATCAGTCAACATAGGAGCCACGTAATCGCGTAGTTTTAATTTTTTCTCACCTGTTGGATCCCAAACATATTTTGCTTCAGCAGGAGCTTTTTGACCAAGTGCCGAGAATGTAATTTGTGAACCGCGGTCTTCGATAATATCACCGTATGGTTTTTCTTCCCATAATCCAAGTTTCTTGGCGCCATCTTCTAGCGCTTTAGTAACTCGCTTCTTTTGATCGTCGGTCAAATAATTCTCATATTGCAATTTCCAATCCTCGGACAATTCGTCATAACGGTAGTATTTCGTGCCGCAAGTTGGCATTAAATGTAGTCGTGCCAATGCACGTGGCGATGCTTCTAGGCGGTCAACAATTTGGATTCTAAACTGCTCAAACGAGCCACCCGAAATGACGCAAACGTCATATTTTTCGAGTAATTGCGCTAATAGTTCACCCATACGGTCAGATATAGGCGATTTTGTGATTGCTAATGTGTCATCTAGGTCAAATGCGATTACTTTTTTAGTCATAATAATATTATACACCGTCAAAACCATTCCCACACCTAACTCATCAGCACACTCTACGTGTGACTAAAGTCAGCACGTGGCGTTCGGCTGGCCTACCGGCCACAGTCTGATGAGGTTAGGCATGGGAATAGTTTTGAGGCTCGAATACTAGCGGACTAATACAAAACTATTTTTGCCCTTTTTGATTAGTGCAACTGAGTTTATAATTTGATCTTCACTAACTTTTTCTCCATTGATTGATACTGCACCGCTTGAAATTAACCGCCTAACCTCGCCATTGCTTAGTGCTAACCCAGACTTAACAAGTACTTCGATCAAAGACGAACTAAGTGCAACGGCTGGAATTTCACGAGCCAGTGCGTCGAGATCTGGACCTTGAAGAGTGTTAAAATCAGCGATGCCAAACAGGACGGCAGTCACTCGCTCGACGCTTTCGGTTCGTTCTTTGCCGTGAACTAATGTTGTTACTTCGCGAGCCAGAGTTTTTTGGGCGGCTCGGGCGCCCGGGTTTTCTTGAACCTGATGTGCAAGATCTTCAATTTCCTTGACACCAAGCAATGTGTAAATTTTAAGATAATCAATCACGCTAACATCATCAACATTAAGCCAAAATTGATAAAATTTATAAACGCTTGTTTTGTTGGCGTCGAGCCATATTGCGCCTTCCTCGGATTTACCAAACTTAACGCCCGTAGCTTTATTAATGATAAGTGGCGTGGAATAGACATGAGCTTCCTCGCTGTCAAGTCGACGAATCAAATCGACCCCAGTAATAGAATTCCCCCATTGATCGGCGCCGCATAACTGAAGTGTTACGCCATATTTGCGGAACAAATAGACGAAATCATAGCCCTGAATGAGTGCATAGCTGAACTCAGCATAACTGATACCAGAACCATCGGCACCCAAACGCGATTGCACGAAATCACGGCTAAGCATTTGACTAATCGGCACATACTTACCAACGTTTCTTAGAAAATCCAGATGGTTTATATCTTTAAACCAATCATAATTATCAACCAGTGTAAAATCCTTACCGGCAAATAATTGCTTGTACTGACTGGCAATCGCAGCCCTATTTTTAGCAATTTCATCAAGTGTTTTAAGATTGCGTTCATCCGATTTACCGTCGGGATCGCCGATCATACCCGTTGCGCCACCGACCAATAGATAGGCTTTATGCCCATAATCGATAAAATGTCGCACCATCATAGCTACGGCCAAATGACCGATTGTCATACTGTCGGCGCTTGGATCAACACCCAAATAAAACGAAATAGGCCCATTATCGAGTACCGTTATATCTTCGTATGTAGTTTGATTTGTAAAGCCACGCCACTTTAGTTCTTCAGAAAGCTTCATTTTATCCCCGTTAATCTTTTATCGATATTCATCTGGTAGTATAGCAAAGTTCGCCAGTCTATGCACATAATATATGTATGAAAATGCTTGGATATAGCCTAAACTTGGTGCTATAATGATATTCGTATTGCTTATGGGGAACATATTACGTGGGTAAAAAAACGTCAAAATCGCGCAAGCTCAGTGTGTATTCTAATCTATCGCATTCGCATAAGGCTAAAAAAGACGCCGAAGCCAGAAAATATGCTCAATATTTAGCGTCGCTTCCAAAAAACCCCGTTAAACGCCTACTTTATCGCTTACACCCAAAGCGCGTCTTTAAATATTGGTTCAGTAAACGCGGTGCGATTATGGCGCTCAAAATTACCGGCGTCACTATATTACTATTATGCTTACTTGTCGGCGGACTATTTGCTTACTTTCGTAAAGATATTGATTCCATCCGCCCGGGCGAGCTTTCTAAAAGTGTCCAGACTACTGTTACAACATATCTTGACCGTAATAGCAATGTGCTATGGGAAGATAAGGGTGATGGCGATTACAAACTCGTTGTTGACGATAGTGGACTTAGTAAAAATCTTAAACAAGCAACCGTCGCTATTGAAGACCGCAATTTTTACACAGAAGGCGGCGTTAGTCCATCTGGATTAATTCGAGCATTCTTCAATAATATCGGTGGCGGTAGTACTCAAGGTGGTTCAACCCTTACGCAACAGTTAGTTAAACAAGTATTTTTTTCCGATGAAGCTCAAAAACGAGGCCTGAGCGGTGTTCCGCGCAAGATTAAAGAAGTAATTTTAGCAATCGAAGTTGAGCGTATGTACAGTAAAAATCAGATTTTGGATCTGTATCTAAATGAGTCGCCATACGGTGGCCGACGTAACGGTGCCGAATCTGGCGCCCAAACTTATTTCGGCATAGCAGCCAAAGATTTGACACTTCCTGAAGCAGCATTACTTGCTGCCATCCCTCAAAACCCATCAGTCTATAACCCATATAACATTGCAGGGCGTACAGCCCTAATAGCGCGCCAGCACACCGTTTTAGACGATATGGCCGATCAAAATTATATAACCAAAGCCCAAGCAGCCGAAGCTAAAAAATACCCTATTCTTGACCACATAAACCCCGAGGCTGACCAATATACCAATATTAAAGCCCCCCATTTCGTACAAATGGTACGCTCTCAGCTCGAACAAGACTTGGGCAAGACAACTGTTGGTAAAGGTGGTCTAATCGTCAAAACTACTCTTGATTTACGCATTCAAACTAAATTAGAAGAAGCTATGAATGATATGTTTACCTCATATGTACCTGCCTATGCTGGATTTAGTAATGGCGCCGCTACGGTAGAGGACACAAAAACCGGTCAAATCGTAGCACTGGCGGGAAGTCGTGATTATAACTGGCCAGGATATGGTCAAGATAACGCCGCTGTCGCCTATCTTCAACCTGGTTCGGCTATCAAACCACTTGTATATTCTGAACTATTCCAAAAAAAGCCGGCCGGCCAAATAAATTATGGTAGTGGCAGTATTCTAAATGACACGAATATTGATTCAATTTACGGGGCTCAACTTTTTAATGCTGACCGCTCATTTAGAGGTCCAATAACTATAAGGACCGCCCTAGCTACATCACGTAATATCCCAGCCGTAGAAGCTATGTATATATCAGGTATTAAAACAACTCTTGATAATATCCACAGCCTGGGAGCAACCAGCTATTGCACGCAAGGTGATGAAGTCCAGGTTGGTCTGGCGGCCGCGATTGGTGGATGTGGTGTTAAACAGATTGATTTGGTAAATAGCTACGCTTCCCTTGCACGCGGTGGTGTCTACAAGCCACAATCAACCATCCTAGAAGTAAAGAATAACTCAGGCGAAGTCCTAAAGAAGTGGACCGACGTGGCCGGCACGCAGATTGTCGACCCACAATCAGCCTATATCGTCAGCGACATCTTGCACGATGACATAGCTAGGGCTCCACTGGATAACCGTCACGCATTAGGAATGGAAATTCCAGGCGTCAAGACCTCGACCAAGACTGGAACGTCCGACAAAGGCGGTAGTGCCAAAGATATCTGGATGATGAGTTATAGCCCCGCCTTGACAATGGGAGTATGGCTAGGAAACTCGGATGCAACCATCCTTAAAGTTGGTACTTCAAAAATTCCTGGACCGATAATCGCTAAAGTAATGGAGTATGCTCACAAAGAAGTGTATGCGCCCCAGGGACTATGGAAATCTGGTGACTGGTATACTCAACCGTCTGGTATTCAAGTCGTCAATAACGAATTGTACCCTTCATGGTGGAGCAAGACTCAAGGTCAAACTAATACGACGCTGCCATTTGACAAGGTGTCGAAAAAGAAAGCGACTGACCTTACGCCAGCCGGAGCTAGGATTGACCTACCAGTTACCAAGATGGTTGATCCAATTACTAAGAAAGATGTCTATACTGCGGTCGACACTTCATATGATGCCTCAAAAGACGATGACGCCCACAAAGCGACAGACGTAAACCCAGTTGTATCTGTAGCTTGGGCTGCAACCACAGACCCTAACGTTTACACTATTACTGCAACAGTTACTCCAGGCACATTCCCTGTTACTAATGTTCAAATAACTGGCTGCTCGGTCACTACAACTATAGTCACACCTGGGCCTTATACATGCAACTACACTATCCAAGACAAAGATACAGCAAAGACCGTCTCAACTTCGGCGACAGTAACAGATGATGGCTTCTATACTAACCCAGATCCAGGCACAGTCACAAAGTTATTACCAGCCTACACAGCTAAACCGTAATCTAACGTAACGTTGTGCTATTGCTTATTAAGCAAATCCATCAGGTTTTGTTCGTTTTGAGCTGATTTATTCTTATATTGTTTCTTGCGATTTGATTGACCGGCCGGACGCTGATCATTGCGATCGCTATGGAACGAGGCGGGTTGTTTATTGGCGACAGCTGGTCGTTTGTAGGCAGAAGCGGGCTTTTTATTATCAATAGGCTTGGTAGTTTTAGCAAACATCATCTTGCCAGCGGCTGTTTGCAAACTACGAATAAATTCAATCTCAACGGTTTTGCCAATCTGACCGCTGGCGTGTTCGACAACGACCATTGTTCCATCGGTCAAATGTCCAACTGCTTGATGAGCATCCTGACCTTTCCCGGTGAGTTCTAATAACATCTTTTCACCTGGCAAATACGCCATACGCAAACTCATCGCCAAATCGTTGACGTTAAGAACCGTAATTTTCTCAACCTGGGCAACCTTATTCAGATTGTAATCAATCGTACATATAGCTCCATGGTGTTTTTTGGCAAGCTTCAACAGTCGCTCGTCAACGCCCTCTTCGGCCCGACTGCCATCTTGAAATATCTCTACTTTAACGCCTGGCATATTTTGCAATTCAGCTACGACATCCAGCCCATGCCTTGCTCGACTACGCTTTTCGGCATCAGCATTATCAGCCAAAAATTGTAGTTCTCCAATCACGCTACGCGGAATACTAAGCATACCGCCGATGAATCCCGATTGGGCTACCGCAATAATGCGCCCGTCGATTAGCACCGATGTGTCAACAAAAATTGGCCTTACGGCTTTTTTGTGTGACAGCTTTTTTGTGTTAACTGCAACCAAATATGACACTTCCGCCATAACAATGATCAATAGTATAGTGATAATAATTTCCATAATAATTCCTTACTTTTGTAAATAGTCAATGAGTGCTGTGCGCAAATCACTAACCTCTTTAATGAATGAGTTCTTGACTGTACCGTTGGGGGCAATTGCCTTGGTAAATCCAAGTTTTTTAGCTTCTGCGACTCGCCGATCAGCCGAACGAACCGATCGAATCTCGCCGCCTAATCCCACTTCGCCAAACACGACAATTCCATCGTCAATTCGGCGTGCAGCCGCTGCACTAGCGATAGCCATACAGATTGCTAAATCCGCCGCTTGATCGTTTAGCTTCAATCCACCCACCACGTTAATATAAATGTCTTTGTCGGATAAGTTTAATTTTGTGCGACGCTCTAACACCGCAATCAAAAGATTCAACCTGTTTAAATCAAACCCACTGGCAGTACGCTTAGGATAACCGAAACTGGTGGGATTAACAAGCGCCTGAATTTCGACTAGTAGCGGACGCGTGCCTTCAAGCGTGGCTAGAACTACTGATCCGTCAGTATTTTGTCGTTCAGCCAGCAGTGCCGCCGAAGGATTCTCGACTAATTTCAAACCTTCTTCGTTCATCTCAAATATTGCAGCTTCGCTAGTTGATCCAAAACGATTTTTAACAGCCCGCACAATCTTAAAACCGCCATACCTATCACCTTCAAACTGCAAGACGACATCGACCAAATGCTCTAGGACTTTCGGACCGGCAATACTGCCTTCCTTGGTGACATGACCAACTAGTACAACGGCCGCACTAGATTGTTTGGCGGCGCGGATAATAACATTACTACTGTTTGTTATCTGGCTAACCGTTCCTGGAGCCGATGTAATCTCGTCTAATGCCAAAGTTTGGATAGAGTCAATAACTACTAATTTATAGCCACCAGATCGAATTGTGGCCGCAATATCATCGGCGCTGGTGCTAGAGGCAAAACTTAGTCGCTCGCTCTTTTCAGCACCTAATCGTTCCGCCCGCAACTTAACTTGACCTGCCGATTCCTCGCCGCTAACGTATAATACGGACTCGTAATGGGCAATTTGAGCTGATACCTGAAGCAATAGCGTACTTTTGCCGATACCAGGCTGTCCTGCCATCAAAACCACGCTACCTGGCAGAATGCCGCCACCAAGTACATCGTCAAGATCAGAAAAGCCAGTCGACAAGCGCTTGTTGCCCTCTTTGCTCGAAATCGAGCGCATCGTTTGAACGCTTAATATATTACCTGATGCACCACTTCTGGCAACAACTGATTTTCCAGCCGAAACAGGCGCTTGTTCTACCAGAGTATTCCACTCACCGCAGTTAATGCACTTGCCTGTCCATTTTGGATAACTAGTTCCACAATTTTGACAGATAAATTGAGTTTTTGACTTTACCATTATACTCAGTATACCTTATACCGATGGTGCCGGCGCAAGTGTGCTATCGATGCTGTTATCAAGCTTTTTTGACTGAGAGGCAATTGAATTATATTCAGCTAAAAGTGAACCATATTTTGTGATGTCATTATTTACACTCGTCCGCGCTGCATCTAACTCTGTAACACGATTTGACAATGCAGCCCGCTCATAATTAAACTGCGCCTGTGAAGAGAAATCTCCGCTGTCGGCTCGCTTGTCAAACGCTGCAATGTCAACGTTCAGCGCCTTGACGTCTGTATTATATTGAGTTGACTTAGCCGATATGCTCGATGAAAGTGCATTCATCTGCGTCACAAGTTCGTTCGCACGACTTGCCAGTTCCTGAAATACGCTACTGTACTTGACATAAAGTGTAACAACTTTTTGGCGATCAGAGAAATATTGGCTGTAATGAGCCTCCAGCGCCGGACTAATGTCAGCCACCTCGGTACCAATTATGGAATGGAGCTCGTTATTGCGCTGGCCCGGTTCGGTGCGAGAGTAAAACGCCATCAGATCCGCAAAATCTTTATTAGTTTCTAGCTTTTTGTATTCTACCTCAAGCAGTACATCGACTTTATTTTTCTCGTCATCGCTCATACGTCGATAAGCCGCGTGTAGTGTTTCGTGAGCAGCCGTAACCTCGCGCACGCCGTCCAGCTGCGTGTCAGTCACATCATATATATAAATCCGGTAATCGCTGTAACAACCTAAAATTGACGTGACATTTTCAATCCGATCACATTCCGTATTAAAATTTTGGGTGGCATCTAGTTTCGGTTGGCTTGCCAAATACAAAAATTTACCATAATTATCCATACCAGCTCGATCTGCTAGAGCACTAATTTCGCTAGTTGGATGATATTGCCAAACTGTTATCTGATCAATGACATATTGTTTGTTAGTAATAAGTAGCAACGATATGGCGATCAACACACAACAAATTAGGAACGTTAATGAAGCACTAGCTTTGCTATACTTCTGCTGTAACATCGACGCTGACCTCACCATTCCCGGCATTTACCGTCAAAACACTCCCCTTTTCGTAAACGCCCGACAGAATACCATCAGCGATACGATGTTCTAGTTCATCCTGAATCGTGCGGCGCAACGGTCGCGCACCAAACTTTTCGCTATAACCTTTTTTGATAATTAACCGTTTAGCAGAGGATTGAATAACCAAGTGGATGCCTTTCTGGATTAAACGTTGTTGTAGCTCTTCAATTAGATTATCAAAAATCTTACTAATTTGCATCCGTGTTAATGCACGGAATGTAATAATCCCATCAAATCGATTGATAAGTTCTGGCCGCATCATCGTGGCAAGTGCGGCTTCGGCCGCTTCGGCGTTTTCAGCATGTGCTTGATCAAGTTTTTTCTCGTCACTTTTTGACCTAATATGAAACCCAAGACTCGATTCTTTCATCATTTTATTAGCACCAAGGTTGCTGGTTAAAATAATGATTGCGTTGCTAAAATTAACCTTGCGCCCCTTTGCGTCAGTCAACGTACCATCTTCAAGAATCTGTAGCAACAGATGGAATACCTCGGGATGAGCTTTTTCAATCTCGTCAAATAAAACCACACTGTATGGTTGGTGGCGAATTTTGTCAGTCAATTGACCACCGTCGTCATAGCCGATATAGCCAGCTGGCGCGCCAAGCAAACGACTAGTATTATGTCGCTCGCCGAATTCACTCATATCAATTTTTATCAATGCATCTTCACTTCCAAACACTTCCCGCGCCAAAACTCTAGCAAGCTCGGTCTTGCCTACTCCAGTCGGACCCATAAATACGAACGAACCGATTGGACGATGGCTACTGGCAACACCACTACGACTACGCCTGATGGCACGCGATACCTTTTCGACAGCTTCTTTTTGACCAATAATATACTTACTTAGATGTTTTTCCAGATTACGAAGTAACTTTGCCTCCGACTTTTGAACACGTTGCACCGGAATGCCCGTCATTGACGAGATGGCATATGCAATATCGTCATCTGTTAGAATAATCGGTGTTTTATTCTCGGAATCTTCGCGAATTTCGTCAAGTTTTCCGGAAATTTGGCTAATGCGTGTTTTATACAAAGCAGCTCGTTCGTAATCTTCGGCCGCTACGGATTCTTCCATTTTTTCATTCAAGTTTTTAAGTTGTTTTGAATAATCACGAAGTTTACTTGGCTTTCGGCCTGAGCGAACACGAACAAGTGCGGCTGCTTCGTCAATAACATCAATTGCTTTATCCGGCATAAATCGTTCGCTAATGTAGCGGTCAGCCATATAGACCGCATCCTCGAGTACCTCATCACTCATACTGACGCCGTGATGCTTTTCATATCGTTCGCGCAAACCTTTTAGAATTGCCACCGAATCTTTTAGGCTCGGTTCAGGCACAATTATTGTCTGAAGACGACGTTCAAGCGCGCTGTCTTTTTCGATATGTTTACGATACTCTTCCGAAGTCGTAGCGCCAACCAGGCGAATTTCGCCGCGAGCAAGCGCCGGTTTCAACATATTGGCGGCGTCAATCGTTCCCTCGGCCGCGCCGGCACCTACTATTAAGTGTAGTTCGTCAATAAAAACAATAACATTCTTTTGCTGTTGCAACTCGCTCATAACCTTTTTAAAACGTTCCTCAAACTCGCCGCGGTACTTCGTCCCAGCAATCATACCAGCAATATCAAGTTGGATAACTCGTTTATCAAGCAATGAATCCGGCACGTCCTCGCGAGCAATTCGCTGGGCTAAACCTTCGACAATTGCCGTTTTGCCGACGCCCGGTTCACCGATTAAAACTGGATTGTTTTTAGTACGACGACTAAGAATTGTAACGACACGTTCTTCCTGCAAATCGCGACCAATAACTGGATCTAACTTTCCGGCTTTGGCCAGAGCAGTTAAATCAGTCCCAAATGTACCTAGCGCACCTTTTTGTTTCGTCTGCTTCTCGGTATGTGCTGGTATCGACGCATATTCGCCTTTTAAATCATCCTGTTGTCTATCAAGAAACTCTTCAAGTTCAGAAGTTAGTTCTGTCAAGTTAACACTCATATCGCGTAGAAGCACTGCTGCTCTGGCGTTTTTTTGACTCAATATACTGTAAAGAATATGTTCGGTGCCTAAAAAGTCTTGATGGAAATCTTGTGCAATATCCCAACTCATTTTAAGTGTTAATTTAGCGGTTTCACTAAGTGCTCTAGCCTCAGGGCTTACAACCACCGTTAATGGCGCCAAATTAAGTGCAACCTGAGCGCGATCAAGCGTCACGCCAACATCAGCTAGCAATTTAGCACCAACCGAAGAACTCTGAGCTAAAATACCCAGCAATAAATGCTCCGTACCGATATATGAACTCCCATACCCCTGTGCAATAATATTAGCGTGGTGTAGGCTGGTTCGTGCATTATCGGTCAAGTGCGAAATAAAATTTGCAAACTCATCGGCCATGCTACCATTATATCAAATTTGTGCTATTTTGTTGATTCTTCAACGGCGTCGAGCAGACTATCCTCTATGTTTTTACGACGGACTGGTGCAGCTGGTTTTGCGGCTGCAACTACTTGCTCGATATCAATCTCGTAACCAGTTAAACGGCTGGCTAGACGAACATTTTGACCGGCGCGGCCAATCGCAATCGATTGTTGGTCTTCGTTAACATAAACCGTGGCGCGCTTGGTTTTTTCATTAATTAAAACTTTTGAAACTTCAGCCGGACTAAGTGCATTTTTAATGAATTGTTCGTTATTTCCATCAAATGCAATAATGTCGACTTTTTCTTGATCGCCGATTTCATTCATAACAGCCTGAACACGCGTACCGTGACCACCAACAAATGTTCCGACCGGATCAACTCCTGGAACCGTACTAGCAACAGCTATTTTAGTGCGTCGACCAGCCTCGCGAGCAATAGCTTTAATCTCAACCGCGCCGGTTTCCATTTCGGGAACTTCTTGACGGAAAAGATATTCAACAAACTGCTCATTACCACGACTAAGGATTAACTGTGGTCCGCGATTATCGCGTTCAATATCTTTGATATAGACTTTAATACGGCTACCAACATTATAGAATTCGCCTTGGATTTGTTCGCTCTGCGGAATAATACCAGTTGCTTTGCCAAGATCCACCCTAATGACTCGCGGCTCGACGCGTTGGACAGTTCCATTCACGACTGTACCGATTTTGTCCTCATACTCACTAAGAACTACTTCGCGTTCAGCCTCGCGCAAACGCTGCAAGACAACCTGTTTGGCAGTTTGAGCAGCAACGCGACCAAAAGAAGTGACTTCGAATTTTTCTTCGATAGTGTCGCCAATTACGGCATCTTTTTTAATCTTTTTAGCATCAGCTAGACTTATTTCGACAGCCGGGGAGCCGACTTCTTCGACTACTTCACGTGCCACGAACACATTTGCTGTACCATCGTTGACATTTAGCTCGCTACGAACTTCTTGATCACGTTCGCCATTGTCACGACGCCAAGCAGCTGCAATTGCCTGTTCAATAACCGATAGAACTGTCTCTTCGGGCAGATTCTTTTCCTCGGCAATAGTATGTACGGCGAGTACTAGTTGTTTTACGTTGATTTCTTCCATAATTTTTCTCCTTTGCTATTAAAAAAGCCGACCTGCCGGCCGACGAAATGCAATGTACTATTAACATTATATCTAATATTTTAGTTATTAGCAATATAAATATATATAAAAATTAGCTTTATTGTTTACTGTAGGCCTGTATTAGACAGTCACAGGGACGTCCTGTGAACCATGGAAAAACCCAGGGACTGACATTTTTTAGATAAACACAATACGCCAAAATCATCATCACTTACAAAAACATCAATAAATACATCAACTATTAATTCAGTTATCCCTTTTCTAAGCATATAAGAATCAGATTGCTGCAAAATACCTAAATACGAATTAACCAATCGCCTAAATTTAATAAGAAGCTCATTAATATATTTAGAATCTGAAGATTGTAAATTCAAAGAACTCAAAATAAACAATTCATTGTATACATTGTTATAAAAATTTTTCTTGACTCTTTTGCCGGCTAAAATTCTATACGGCTTTATGAACACTCCTAAAAAATTAACCCCCTTGCTGATATGTTGCAAATATATTTTCTTAGGATGAAGTCTTAGGGATAAGTTAATCGCTAAGTATTCTTTTATTTTTTGAATAGACAATATCAATCGCTCTTTATCACTATCGACAAAAATCATATCGTCCACATAACGTCCATAGTATTTAAATTTTAGTTCTCTTTTTATGAATTGGTCAATTTCGTTCAGATAAATATTTGCGAAAAGCTGAGATGTCAAATTACCTATCGGTAGACCTTTATTTTTGCCAGAAAAGAACAGGCTTTTTGATTTTGGCAACCCCTCCCAGGCTTTTCGTTCACTTTTAATTATGCAATTTTTCGTTGGATCACAAAAAATAACCTTTTCAAGCAAAAATAATATTAAATCCAATTCGCAAGTTAATTTGTCCTGCCGACTAATAATCTGCGTTTTAATAATCTCAAAAAGTATTGTTTTATCAATCGACATAAAATAACCTTCTATATCCAGCTTCATTATATAGGCATCTTTTTTATAGTTCTGGCTACACGACTTTATAAAATAGTCAGCTCTTTTTATTCCATAAGAAGTCCCTTTATTTATGCGACAACTATAACTATCATTTATAAAAAGTGGGTCAAATATTGGATTTATGTAATTAAATATCAGATGATGAACTACTCGATCTCTAAACTCGCTTGCAAAAATCTCTCTTTTCACTGGTTTTTCGCTAATAAATGCCGAATAAGGCTTGGGCTTGTAGTTTCGTTCATTAATCTCATGATAGAGTTTTACTAAGTTTTTCTCATATTCAAGTTCAAACTCCAAAGCGCTATTAGAATTTCGTTTATTTTTACGGGCGTCATAATAAGCCTGAAAGATATCCTCAATCAGGCTATATTCATGAGTAATTTGTATATGTTTTTTCGTCATATAATTTTACCTGTTTAACCATCTTCCAGAGGATTATCCTCTGGAAGACCTTTTTAATCAATTTTCTAAGCATCGCACCGAAAAGCCGTTCGCCTTGTCGTTCGTGTTACGGTTGACAGTCGCGTTACCCGAGTTCAAGTTACGTTTCCAAGCACTAGTGCTCGACTCCGAACTCGACCACAAGTTAGCGTTCGACGCCAGATTGTTGAAGGACCCATCGGTGTTGCGGTTGCCGGCAAGCGGAGCAGTAATCATATACCTCTTTGCCAAAAGAAAAATGTCCCTTGGCAAATTATAGACCTCGTTCGCTACGCGAGGAGATTACTAAATTGATTGGGCACACCCATCATTACCGTAGCAACAAATGGTTCTGGCCCTCCCTCCTCGTATTATTTGTTTATTTTTGAATAATTGCCCCACCCCGTTAACTGTTTCGACAAATCCTCGATTGCTAAATTTAATTTAGCAATTCTAACAACCTGAATTTGCTTCAAATCTTTCAAAAGCCGGATCAAAAGCCGGATAACCTCAATATTTTCCCTGGCGTTAGTAATATATTCAATTTTATTGTTGCTGCTGTTAGCACGATAGATGTTAATAATCATTGCAGTAGTCTCTTTTTTTAGCTCTTCGCCAATCGTATATTTATATTCCCGATTAAACTCTTTTGTTAGCTTGAATATATCCAAGAGCAAATCGTAACTTTGTTTGTAAACCGGCAAATTGTAATATGTTACCATTACTGCCCACCTTATCTTGTTCAGCAACCACAATATCTAATCACAGTTGTTCTAACTTGATGCTTAATTTGTATTTTAGTGAAAATATCCAAAGGGTCAAAGGGTCAAAGAGTCAAAGCGGTCAAATCAATTTCCTAAGCATCGCACCGAAAAGCCGAGCGCCTTGTCGTGCGTGGGACGGGTGACAGTCGCGCGAGCCCGAGCCCAAGGTACGCCCCCAAGCACTAGTGCTCGACTCCGAACTCGACCACAAGTAAGCGTGCGACGCCAGACCGTAGAAGGACCCATCGGTGGTGCGGTTGCCGGCAAGCGGCATATTCAGACCTGATGAACCACCAGATTTGAGTTGAGTGCCTTGGTCAGTACCACGCCAAGCATTGGCTGTGTCGGCTTGGGCTTGAGTCATACCAAGTTGCATTTCTAGTATTTTCCAATCATTGTCAGTTGGGATATGTGAGCCAGCTGGACAGATGCCCTGTGCTCCTGGTGTTGTGACGTATTGCATAGCTTCATCCCATTGGTAAAGGCCGCCGCCGGTGTCGCAATTAGAGGCTGTATCACTGTAGCAGTATTTTTCTATGGTGGAATTGTTAGTTTGGGCAGTTACGCCTGTAACCATCGTACCAACGTTAAGGTTGGCTTTGGCCCAGGTTTGAGTGCCGATGGTTAGCCAATTGGTTGGATTTAGGGTGGCAAGTTTTGGAGCTATACTGTCTGTGACGGTATAGGCTGTATCGTTAGAATTAGTTTCGGTTAGACTAAAGATTGTGCCATTGGATGAATAATTACTGTAGGTATTGTTAGAACTGGATTTAAGACAATATCTAGTGTCAGGCGATGGAGCAGAACCTAGGGGGCAGTTGTTACCGTCAAGGCTAGTTGGATAAGCACCGTGGTCTACGTAGTATAGTTTTAGTTGTTGTGAGACGTTAGCTAGGTCTGATTGGAGGGAGGCTGTGGCGGCTTTGGTTTGAATGCCGGTGTAGGAGACTATGGTTATGGCGGCTAGGATGCCGATGACGACGATTACTACGAGGAGTTCGACTATGGTAAAGCCACGAGATGCGGTTGAAGGGGTAAAAGCGGAAAAAGCTTGTTGAGAATTAAGGTTAGAACAAGAACCAGAGCGGTGTTTTAACCTATTAGAGAGAGAGAGAGAGAGAGAGAGCATTGCCTTTTCCTAGTTTTATGTTTTTATTAATCATACTAGATACTATCTCCAAGATTATAGTTTAATTATATTAACTATTTTTGATTATAGCATGAGCGAGATTATATAATCAACAAATTACAACATTTAAATATACAGACAAACTTTATAATTTAGACTAAGCCGATGGTAATTGTTGCGAAGGACAGATATTTAAGATATTAGATATTGCATCATGTTCTGCCTGAGTGACCCAAAGACTATATTTTTGCTTGACAGCAATTTGCCTGGCAACATATTGGCATCGAAAAGATTTATTCGGTGGCAACCACGTAGCTGCATCACCGTCACTTTTCTGTAAATTAGTCGGTCCATCAACTGCTAATAATTCCAGCGGGTCGTTAGCTAGCGCAATACGTTTTTCTGACGTAAATTGCTGCGCGCCTTTTTGCCAAGCATCAGATAATGCCACCACGTGATCGATTTGAATCGCGCTGCTGGTATCACTACCTCTTGTAAATAATATAGTTTTACCAGAATAAGGATCATTTAATGTACCGCTTATTACTTCACACTTTTCGTCAACTACCGCATTAGTTAAATCACGATTCAATATAATATTACGTGTATCGCACCCGCCAGTCACCGTCCACTGTGCACCAAATTGTTCTCTGGAATAATTCGTCTTTGGCGCGCGTCCTTTGATAGCCAGTTTATTCAAAGCATCTATCGCTGGGCTAGATACGTTTTTGGTTGTTTCTGTTTTCGCTGGCGACGTCGGCTCAGGCTGATTTGGTGTATTTGTAACTATCACAAAAGCAAAGACGACAAATGACACCAGAAAAATAACCGCTCGCCTTTTTTGATATATATCAGCCATATAACTATTATGCATTACTTGCCGAGTGCTACAATGGATAGAATGTTCAAATCTACCTAATAATGTTGAGAAGGAAAGCTAATGACAACTTTTGATAAAACACTACGCCCACAAGATGATTATTTCGGCTACGTCAACAACACCTGGCTTAAAAATAACCCGATTCCGCCTAATGAAAGTGTTTGGGGAACATTCTATGTACTACGAGATAAATCTTCGAATGCAATCAGTGAGATTATCGACCAGTTATCGAACACACCAGATGATAATCTAGCGTACGATCAAAAGTTAGTCAAAACCTTTTTTTCAACCGCTATGTCATTTTTGGACTATAGAAATAATCATCTGAAGACTCTTGATATAGAACTACAAAAAATACGTGATATTAAAGATAAAAACCAACTTTCATATTATCTTGGACATATGCATCGATACAATTTTACATCATTTTGGTCAAATTATGTTTCCGTTGATGACAAGAATAGTCAGATTCAGGTACTGCGCGTCCATCAGGGTGGTCTATGCCTGCCCAACAGGGATTACTACATAGATAATACCGCTCGTATGAAAGACATCAGAAAAAAATATGAAACATATTTTCAGACTGTTCATAATCTGATACCAGAATATTCACCAAATATTTGGAATGGTATTTTTGATATAGAACTAAAACTTGCAAAGTCATCTTGGACAGACATTAAATTACGCGATGTTAATAAGAATTATACAAGATTAACAATCAAAGAATTACAGTCACGATTTCCCAGATTTAATTGGCTAGAATACTTTAAAGGTTTAGGTTGGAAAAAACCAAACAATAATATCGTGATTGATCAACCGTCATTTATTGACAATGTATTAGACATCTTAGACGAACACTCGCTGGACGAAATTAAAGAATACTTATCTTGGCATGTCGTCAATAGCTTGCTTGACTGGATAGACGAAGCTGCAGCAAAAATAAGCTTCGATTTTTACGGTAAAGTCATCAATGGCAAAATAGAAAACAATCCGCTTTGGAAACGCATTGTGCTACAAGCTGATGAACTAATCATAGGCGAAACATTAGGCCGGGAATACGCGACGCGCTATTTTCCAGAGTCATCTAAAAAAGCTGTGCTTGAAATAGTTGGGGATATCAGGTTTGCATACCACAAACGTATAGACAAAGTGGCTTGGATGAAAGAACCGACAAAAAAGCGAGCCCACCAAAAACTCGACAATATACGATTATTAATTGGCTACCCATCAACTTGGCGTAATCTAAATAAATTGAAATTTTGCAACAACAATCATTTAGCAAATATCCTATCCGCCCGTAGTTTTGAAACGGATATCGAGCTTGCGAAAATAGGTCAAAAACCACCACTTGAGGATTGGCAAATGAATACTCATACCGTCAACGCCTACCATGACCCGAATCAACTCGTTATATGCTTCCCTGCCGCTATATTACAACCACCTTTTTACAACCCAGATGCTAGCTATGCAACAAATCTTGGCGGTATCGGTGCGGTTATTGGCCACGAGTTTACTCACGGTTTTGATGACCAGGGCGCCGAATTTGACGAGCACGGTAATGCAGCAATGTGGCAAACGAAGGCTGAACAAAAAGCATTCAAAATGATAGCAAATAATATAGTCAAGCAAGCTGATGCTTATGAAGTTTTGCCTGGGATATTTTTAAAAGGCGAATTGATAATAGGCGAAGTAATTGCGGACATTGGCGGATTAGAGCTTGCAACCGAAGCACTGCGCGCAAAAACCGATATTAAGGATATAAACGAAGCCCTTCGCGAGCTGTTCGTAAGCTCCGCAACCGCTGAGCGCGGAACACAAAGAGAAGAGTACTTGGTACGTCAAGTCAAAACTGATCCTCACCCGCCCTCTCGTTTCCGTATAAATTGTGTCGTTCCGCATGTTGACGATTTTTACAAAGCCTACAATATTGCACCAAGCGATAAATTATACCTGCCCCCAGAAGAACGCGTTCATATTTGGTAACTTACCTTATACCTCGACAAATTCAACCAATTCCGGTGGTTGACCACTTAGAGCCATCACAGCTAAACGCAAATTTATGTCCGATATCTGATTGGATAATGCATAGAATTCGGCAGCAAATTTCATTTGGCGCAATTTTTTGGGAGTTATTGCCGACAAACCTCCGCCTTGGTCCGGTTTTTTGCGATATTTTACCTCTGTAAAATAAATCGTATCATTTTTCTGTGACACGATATCTATCTCACAATATTTTGTTTTCCAGTTACGATTCAGGATTTTATGCCCAGCACGAACTAAATATTCAGAAGCTACATTTTCGGCCGAATCGCCAATTTGTTTGCTAGTTAGTTTTATCGAGGCAGCCCGGACTCCCTTTTGCGTCAAAACATCTGCAACCCGAGTGCGATAAGGCGCCGGGGCCCTTATCGTGCCCGGCGTGAAGCCGTTTTGGCCAAAAGTGGAGTCGGACTGCCGATCGTAATTACGATATTTCACTAACGGCGCGAATGACAGGCGATGAAGCGGTGTGACACCTAATTTATCGATTGCCGCAATATGCGCTGCTGTGCCATATCCAACATGACGTTTAAAACCATAACCTGAATATACATCATCTTGCAAAATCATATAATTATCCCGTGCCACCTTGGCGACAATTGATGCAGCAGATACACTTGGCACCAGCAAATCAGCTTTTTTCATGGTCGTAACATACTGACCTTTATTGGTTTCTGATAAAAAATTCACCATCCCATCAATCACAATCTCGTGATAAGGAACTATGATTTGCTCGACAGCAAGTTTTGTTGCGAGTTTTAGCGCCGCAGAAAGCCCAATTTCATCAATCTCACTAGCACTAACCCAACCCAGACCAAAACCAGCAGCTTTTTCGCGAATCTCAATATCCAAAATTTCGCGTCGTTTTTTCGTCAGCTTTTTGCTATCCGTCAGCCCGTCAATAATCACGCCACCCAACACAACCGCACCAACTACCAACGGACCAGCCCAAGGTCCTCGCCCAACTTCATCAATACCAAGTATCATTCCACTATCATATATAAATACTCGACCGAAATCGAGTGCCAGTATAATATTCAGCGTTTAGTATTACAATTATTACACTTTATGCCCGACCGGACCGAAAATGTAATAATAACCCCCACTAAGTTAGTGGGGGTTATTATTAAGTATTTAGATTATTAACTTATTAAGCTTCGTTATGTCGGGCTTCGACTTCAGCTTGCAAGACTTCTAATTTGGATTCTTCGGCGGCTTTTTCTGCCTGTTTAGCCTCGGCTTCAGCTTTTGCTAATTCTTTTAGGCGAGCTTCTTCGGCTTCGGCGGCTTCGTCGTGAACGTCATTAACACCTTCGCGATCAAAGTTAACACTATGCAGACGAGCGCTTTTACCACTGCGGTCACGCAAGAAGCTAAGGTAATTGCGGCGAACTTTTGAACGGCGGACGATTTCAATCTTTTCAACCAATGGACTATGGATCAAGAAACTCTTTTCAACACCAACACCACTGGCAACTTTGCGAACCGTAATTCGTGAAGTATGGGAATCTCGACGATCGGTGCGTATAACAACACCTTCAAAAACCTGAATACGCTCTTTGGTGCCTTCTTTAATTTTTTGGTGGACACGAACAGTATCACCGCTACGGGCATCAACTACGTTCGTTTTTTTCTGGGCGTCATTAACCTTTTTGATTAGTTCAAAACTCATTTTCTACTCACTTTTAAATTTATAAATACAATCAACTATTGACTATACCACAGTGGTGGAAGTTTTAAAAGGGCCAAGCTGATTAAATTACTTGGTTGACTTCATTAAGCGTCGTTTCGCCACGAAGTGCGGCCAGGACTCCACTTTCTAGCAATGTCACCATACCGGATTCGCGAGCAGCGCGCTCGATTACTTCAGTGTGAATGTCTGCTACGTCGCCACGTAAAAACTTTTGGATATTATCATTTACAACCATCTGTTCCATAATTACAATTCGGCCTTTGAAGCCAAATGGCGAGTTATCGCTGACTACTGGACGCCACAATTTGAACGATTCAAGATCAGGTTTTTCGATATGGGTAGGCAAATCTTTTAATGCATTTTGAACCCACTTGCGTGTGGCTTCATCGGGCTCGTATTCTTCTTTAGAATCATCGTCCAGCCGTCGCACCAAACGCTGAGCAATTACCAAACGAATTGCCGAACTAAAGATGGGGTTCACGCCGATTAGATCAATCATACGACTGAACGCAGCCGATGTTGAGTTAGCGTGGAAGCTTGATAGAACCAAGTGGCCGGTAATTGACGCCTGAATGGCAGTTTTAGCCGTGTCGGCATCGCGAATCTCACCAATCATTACGACATCAGGGTCAAGACGCAAAACCGCACGCAGCCCCTCGGCAAAACTTTTACCGCCAGATGTATCAATTGGTATCTGTGATATTCCCGTAATTCCATATTCAATCGGATCCTCAAGCGTGATAATTTTACGTCTGGTGGTGTTAAGCGCGTTAATAATGCTGTATAGAGTTGTCGACTTACCGCTGCCAGTTGGGCCGACCATCAGAACCATTCCGCGTGGATGGCTTATAACTTCATCAATCTCGGCACGCTCTGTTTTGCCAATACCCAATAAATCCAGATTTAACATTGATTCATCAAAATTAAATAGTCGAAGCACAGCGTCTTGGCCATACATTGTCGGTATCGTTTCGATACGCAGATTTAACAAGTGTGTTTTGCCATCACGTGTGATTTCTTTTTGCATATGTCCTGATTGGGCGTCTTTTGAAGCTGTCGAAATATTAGCCCGCGAAGCTAATGCGCTTAAAATTACACGATATCGCTCGTTTTCTAAATCGGCCACTGGATGTAATACACCGTCAACGCGCATACGAATACGCATATGCGTTCGTTGGTTTTCGATATGTATATCACTTGCGCCTAAGCGGTCAGCTTGATCAATTAAGTAATCAAAGACTTCGTCGCTGCCAACAGAGTTAAGTGTTTTACTTACTTCGGAAATCGTATTGCTATCACCTTCACGCGCGATTTGAATGTCATCGTGCACAACCTTGACTGCCGGATCATAACGGTCCATAAGTTTTTTAAAACCGCTACCACTAATCAAGAAGAATTTAATGGTATTACCGACATCCGTGTATTGCTGAGTAAGTTCGCGAATAAATGATTGCGGCGTCTGAGTGGTGACACCAAACTGCCAAGTTCGCGCTTCGTCGCCGGCAATAAGCGGCACTATACGATTTTGGTGCATAACGGATATTTCAATAACATCGGTAGCAAGCGGAATCGTATCTTCAATCGAGCGCATATCCAAATATTGAATACCTAAAATAGCTGCGCGCTGTACGGTTGCCTGCTCATCCTGTTCGCGACGATTTTGCTGAATTTTATCTTCGTCCATTGCATACAACTATAACAAATTGCTTGTGGTTTTTATAGAGCAACCCGCATAATGCTACAATAGCAGCAATGCCTGAAATTATTGTTATAGCTCATAATATTCGCTCAACTTATAACATTGGGTCAATATTCCGCACGTGCGAAGGGTTTGGTGTGTCAAAAATCATTATTAGCGGGTATAGCCCATATCCAAAATTACCTAACGATACGCGTTTGCCGCATATCGAGTCCAAACTGACGGCACAAATTCATAAAACCGCCCTTGGCGCTGAAACCATAGTGCCGTTTGAGTACCAAGAAAAGCCAGAACTAAATTCACTAAAGGAACAAGGCTTTACTATTGTCGGTCTGGAACAAGATGAACGCAGTATTTCAATTAAAAAATATATAGTCCCAAGCAAAATCGCCCTTTTGTTGGGCGAAGAAGTTAAAGGCATCACCGATGATTTACGCGATCAATGCGATGATTTGATTGAGATTCCAATGGTCGGGCAAAAAGAATCGTTCAATGTCAGTGTCGCCACCGGCATCGCATTGTACGCGCTTACTATTTGAGTACGACGCTATCTTCGCCAAGGACTTTAACTAGCGCTCCGACAAGATTATCACTCGCCTCGACTTTAAATGGCAATTTGATGGCAGATTTCTTCTCGGCCCCCAGAACCAGAACTATGTCAGACATGCCAGGATAATCACTGCAAGTTTGCCTTAGCGACAAGAGCGTTTCTTGATCATCAGGATCCTTTATATGAACATATAATTTTTTAACACTATTCATTGCCCTAGGAACAATTGTGGTTTTGGTTGAAATAGTTTTCGGTTTTGCCGAAGCGGCCGCTGCAACACGCGTCGCTTTCACTTTCGTACTTATCTTGGGCTTGTCCATTTTATGACCGATAGATTCATATTCGCGAAGTTCTTGATCGGTTACAAACTGTATTTCATCGGCAATCATTTTAGCATCAGTCCCTAAATTTCCATCACGATCACGCGCGCTTATTTTGCCCGTGGCGCGAATTACCGCGTCTTGAACTAATTTTGCACCAATTTGTTCGAAAAGATTTGGGAAAACAATTATTTCGCCTTCTCCGGTTTTATCTTCCAGCCCAACAAATGCCATTTTTGAGCCATTTTTCGTAACGATAGTCCGAACTGTCGAAACCAAACCGCCAATTGTCGTCTTTTTGCCATCAACATCGGGCGTAACTTGCATCAGCGATACAGTCTGCTCTTCAAAATACATATCATAATTATCAAGTGGATGTGCACTAATATATAGCCCCATCAATTCCCTCTCCCAAGCCAATCTTTCCCTATCCGTATGTTTGACAGGCGAAGATTGCAAATTCACCGTAGGCTGGATATGCGCAATACCACCCAAGCCTCCAAATAGGTCCGTCTGGCCACTCAGTGCTTCTTTTTGCAGTTTACTTGCAAAAGCCTGAACAGTGTCCAGATTGAATAATAGATCCGAACGGTCACCCAAACTATCAAATCCGCCAGATTTAATTAGTGATTCCCAAGCTTTTTTATTGAAACGACTAGTCGCGACTCGTTTGGCAAAATCTTCGACACTCTTGAATTTACCATCCTCACGTGCCCGCAAAATCTCTTCGACGGCACCAACGCCGACACCTTTAACTGCAGCCATCCCGAATCTAATTTCTTTTTTACCTGGAACGACTGCGAATTCAACGAATCCTTCGTTGACATCTGGCGGTAAGACTTTAATACCCATGTGTTTACATTCGTTTATTTCAATAGCCAATCTATCAATATCATCTTGGTCACTAGTCATGAGAGCTGCCATAAATGCTTCGGGATAATGCGCCTTAAGATAGGCCGTCCAGTAAGCAATCAGCCCATAACAAGCAGCGTGCGATTTATTGAAACAGTAGTTAGCAAACTCTTCCAACTGCGCCCAGAATTTCTCGGCCAATTTAGGATCAGCCCCGCTGGTTTTGACAGCCCCTTCAATAAAGTCTGCTTTAACTTTGCGCATCAAATCAATTTTCTTTTTACCAACCGCTTTTCTCAAAGTATCGGCCTGACCACCAGTAAAACCGGCAAAATCTTTTGATATCTGCATAAACTGCTCTTGATACACCAAAATACCGTAAGTTTCCTTTAACGCATTTTCAAACTTTGGATGCAAGAAAGTTATCGCTTCCTTGCCATGTTTACGTTTAATAAAACTATTGATAAACTGCATTGGTCCGGGTCGATACAATGCAACCATAGCGATAATATCGTCAAATACAGATGGCTTTAATTCGCGTAAGTATCGTTTCATACCCGCCGATTCAAGCTGAAATACTCCAGTCGTATCACCGCGTTGCAAAAGTTCATACGTTGGACTATCATCAAGCGGTAATTCGTCCAGATTAATCTTGACTTTGTTAACCTTCTTAATTATGCGCAATGAATTATTGATCGTCGTCAGGTTAGAAAGGCCCAAGAAGTCCACCTTTAGCAACCCTAGCTCTTCAACTGGACCCATCGGATATTGAGTAGCAACCACACCTTTTTGCGCCATTTCAAGCGGCAGAAACTTTACAATGTCGTCTGGTGCAATCACAACCCCTGCAGCATGGACACCGTGAGAACGAATTGTCCCTTCCAACCGAAACGCGAAATCAAATACCATTTTGGCAGTCGGGTTAGTTTCATATTCGTGTTTCAAATCAGCATTATCTTGCACACTGGTTTTTAAGGCTATGTGGCGCCCTTGCGATGGTGGTGGAATCATTTTTGAAAGCCGATCAGCCTCGGCGTATGGGACCTGAAGCACTCGCGCAACATCCCGCACGGCAGCCCTGGCGGCCATTTTACCAAATGTCGCAATATTCGCTACGCGCCCCGCACCATATTTTTGAGAACAATAGGCAATCACTTCATCACGTCTAGTATCTTGGATATCAATATCAACATCAGGCATACTGATGCGATCCGGGTTCAAAAATCGCTCAAACAGTAGATCATATTGCAAGGGATCTAATTCGGTAATACGCAAGGAGTAAGCTATGATTGACCCAGCGGCACTTCCACGCCCCGGCCCAAAGATAATTCCCTGGTCTTTGCCCCAGTTAATAAAATCTTGAACAATCAAAAAATAGCCGTTAAAGCCCATGCCATCAACCACGCTAAGTTCATACACAGCACGTTGCATCACTTCATCAGGAATATGTGTTTTGGCATCTTCCACACTTAAATCGGTAGTTTGATTTCGATCAAGGTCACCATAACGCCAAGCAAGACCTCGATAAACTAATTTGTCTAATAATGACTTTTCAGTTTCGCCTTCTGCTGTTGAAAATGTCGGGATTAATATACCACCGAGTTCCAACTTGACATCACAACGATCGGCAATTCGTTTAGTGTTTCTAATGGCTTCGGGATGAGTTTTACCCCACCTAGCAATAATGTCGAGCGGGCTAGTCACATACAGGTCAAAATCCTTGAAACTCATTCTTTTTTCGTCACTTAAATATGCGCCCGTGCCAACACACAATAAAATTTCGTGTGCCTCCTGGTCACCAAGCGTTAAGTAATGACCGTCGTTGCTAATGACAAGGGGTATATCAAGCTCTTTAGATAATTTATCCAAGTATTTATTTACTTTTGTCTGCGTATCCCATCTTTTTGGGCTGTCCGGATGGCCGTGATCTTGCATTTCAAGATAATAACGGTCGCCAAAAATTGATTTATACCAATTGGCAATGTTTTTAGCTCCTTCATAATCATCACCTTGAAGACTTTCGCCCACTTCACTACCAGCACAACCTGATAAAATTATCAATCCCTCGTTAAATTTTTCAATCAATTCATGATCAATACGAGGTTTATAATACATACCCTCTAGATTAGCTATCGTGCTAAGCTGCATTAAATTCTGATAGCCCTTGTTATTCATAGCCAAGATTGTCAAATGATAACGAGCTTTATCTTTGGCTGGGTCACGATCGTGCCTAGAACGAGAAGCAACATAAGCCTCCATACCAATAATTGGCTTGATGCCGGATTCAGTTGCCGCTTTATAGAGTTCAATCGCACCGGACATGGTGCCGTGGTCAGTTATCGCCACTGCTTCCATACCTAACTCTTTTACTGCATTGATTAAATCGGGTATCTTTGTCAGACCATCAAGCAAACTATGATGTGTGTGATTATGCAAATGCACATAATCCGACGGTTTTAACTGAATGTCACCGCCAGTCGTTTTATTGACTTGAACCCCCATATGTACTTACTATTATACCTAATTTTAGGTCATCTTGTCTGTAGTAAAAACAACTTACTACTTGGCGTGCTGCATCGCGTTAATAATCTGATGGATATAATCACCAATAGGTGGAAACCAGCCGGCAAATTGACCCAAAATCCAAACAATAAACGCCACTACGACCGTGCCGCCAAGCACCGTGCCAAAACCAAAACATATACCACGAACAAAATTCACCTTATATACTTGATGACGGCTACGATTAAAGTCATAGAATAATTCTTCAATTAGTTGGTGGCGCGCACCAATCTCATTTTTGCCTTTGACAGTTTCTACAACTTTTTTACTAATTTTATTAATCATAAAATGCTCCTATATATAAAATAACACACTAAGCATAAGTAGTGTGTTATTTTAGTATAAGTAAAAAATATTTAGTTCTATTTATTACTAAAGAAACCTTTTTTGGCACCCTCAACTGCACGTTCAGTGCGATCTTTTAAATCACTCGCACTAGTTTTGGCGTCCTCAGCAAAATCCTGAGCCTTACTTTTAACATCTTCAGCAATTTCATTAGCTTCAGAAGCGGCAGATTCAACTTTCTTAGTTACATCAACTTTGACTTCTTTAGCTTTTGTCTTGATATCTTCGCGAGTTTCTTTGCCGCTTTTTGGTGCAGTCAAAATTCCAGTAACAAGCCCGGCGGCTGCTCCAAATAATGCTCCTAGTGCAAATTTACCTTTTGACATGGTTATTTCTCCTCTTTATCTTTCTTAAATTTTTTTATAAATTTTGTAATCATTCCGGCTACAATCAAAGGTGAAGTAAAGTTGGAAATTTTTTCTACAATCGATTCCATATTATCAACTGTGCGTCCAGCTGATTTAGTCACTTCACGAATCTGACGCGTCAAGTTAATTAAGTAAATCGTCAAAACAATTCCAAGTATTAAAAAGAAGGTTAAAAATATGGATAAAATAATAACGAGGATTTCAGCTGCTGGACTCATATGAACCTTTCGTCGGCAACCATACAATCGAGTTGCCTATGTTTATATAGTAACATCATCCAATCACCTTAACAACCAAGTTAGATAATTAATTAATATTTACACAAACGCTCTTTGAGGTATTCAGCAAAATCTTTCCCAAACTCTTCGCTCTCTAGTGCAACTTCTACGACCGTGCGCAAATATTTAATTGGGTCGCCAGAATCGCGATATACTCCATCAATCACCTGCCCAAAAACGTCTTTCGTTTGACAAAGTTCATTAATACTATCGACAAGTACCAATTCACCAGACGGATTAAGCTTTTCTTGATTTATAATCGGCAAAATATCTGGTGTCAGCAAATAACCCATAATTGAAGCATATTTGCTTGGCATCTTTTCTATGCCAGGTTTTTCAATAACACCCGAAAGCTTCAATAATCCACCACCCATATCCTCTTTGACTGAGACCACACCATATTTATCTGCATCTTGTGGCAAAATCTCAGTTAAACAAATAACTGGCTTGCCCCCGGTTTTGTTATATGCCTCGACCATCTGGACAGCTCTTGGAATCTTGCCCGTAAAGAAATCATCAGCAGCAAATACAAAGAAAGGTTCGTCATTAATTAAACTCTGCGCATTAATAACTGGCCTGGCATTTCCTTTTGGCGACCCTTTTTGGCGAACATAGACGAAATTCGCTAACTCAGCTATTTTCTTTATTTCTTCGGCTTTGTCTTCTTTTCCTTTTTCACGAAGTTTTTGTTCAAGTTCGTCGGATCGGTCAAAATGATCCTCAATCGATCGTTTCGTATAGTCAGTCACGATGATGATATCCGTCACGCCAGCTGACACTAGTTCCTCGACTACCAATTGAATAACTGGTTTATCAATAATTGGCAACATTTCTTTTGCAATAGATTTTGTTTGGGGTAAAAACCTCGTACCTAGCCCTGCGGCACAAATAATAGCTTTGGTTGGTTGTTTCATGATTATTTATTTAACCCTTTCTCTGATTATCTTCTGGACTAGCCCAGGATTAGCCTTGCCTTGTGATTTTCTCATAACTTGGCCGACCAAGAACCCGATAACCTTGTCGTTACCGTTTTTTAGATCTTCGACTGCTTTTGTCGAGGCCGAATCGCCAAGAACTTCATCAACAATCTCTACAATTATACTCTCGTCACTTTCCTGAATATAACCTTTTTCCACCGCATAATTCTCGACATCGGGCAATATATCTTCGTCGGCAAGTTCACGAAATAAAATTTTGGCATTTGTTGAGCTTAATTTATTTTGCTCAACTAGTTCATAGATTGTTGACTCTAGCGCAAAATAATCTATCTTGCTGGGCACAAAAAATTCCTCGCGAAGCAGCGGAATAAAAATATTAACGTTCCAATTGGCAATAAATTTTGCTTTTTTAGAATCATCAATTACAGAATCAATCAAATTAAGAATATCAATTTTACCGCGGTACTCATTTTGAGCATAAAGCAAAGTCTCTACCTGAGCATATTCTAGACCTAACTTTCCAAGTATTTTCCTCCACTCGCCTGGCAAACGAGGGACTTCTGCCTGAATTGCGGCAATTTCGTCGTCTGTCAACACGATTGGAGGAATGTCGGCATCTGGCATATATCTGTAATCTTGAGCATCTTCTTTGCTGCGCTGACTGGTAGTTTTTTGTTTGGCTTCATCCCAACCGCGAGTTTCCTGGACGACTTTTTCGCCGCGTTCTAGCAGTTCCACTTGACGACGAAATTCATAATCGGTAGCTCGCTCAACACTTCTAAAAGAGTTAAGATTTTTTACTTCGGCACGCAAACCAAGTTCAACCGAATCTTTTAGTGCAGCCGACACATTGACATCAAAGCGCATATTCCCGTGATACAGATCACCATTAGTAACACCGGCATATGTCATCAAGTGGTACAATTCTGTCGCAAATGCCTTGGCTTCAAGTGCTGAGTGAATATCAGGTTCGGACACAATCTCAATCAATGGCGTACCGGCACGATTT
>Ga0209538_1000175_pt1 | contig 39125 bp, 68 predicted proteins | sample BarGraNGADG00211_2_FD_184492 | JGI IMG/M metagenome (GOLD analysis project Ga0209538, IMG submission 184492) | Arctic peat soil microbial communities from Barrow, Alaska - Barrow Graham LP Ref core NGADG0004-211 (SPAdes) (version 2) | ecosystem: Environmental > Terrestrial > Soil > Wetlands >... | reverse complement strand
GAACATGTTGGGTCTATAGTTTGGAAGTTGAGTTAAGGAACAGAACAAACGTCCTTCGGGACAGAAACGGAATGAGGATCATGACAACGTACCGGAATCTATCAAACGGAAACTTTCGCGTCCTGTGCGATGGGCTGAACCAAGACGGCTACTCGGTGCAGGGCGTGCGATCCGGTTCAATCATCGTGGATCGGGACGTATTCCTTTCGCGCTGCCCGCGCGGTGTGATGATTCAGAATGGTGTCGAACTGGACGGGGAGACTGCCCCGACGAGCGGAGAGTTTATCGTCGGTTTTAGTGAACTGATCGGCCTGTTTTTGTCGAAGTGAACTCACCCCCGGCCGGGATAAACTCCGGCCGGTGGCTTTTAACGCCGAAAGGCAGAAATGGAACGAGACAATGAGAAACTTTGATATTCTCGCGACGTTTGAGTATTTGGTAAGACTCTCCCCCGACTGCCACCAGCTAATGAGCCGAGACGCAGTGGTGATCGCGGAGCAAATGGGATCGCGGGCGGACGTTCAAAAATTCGCGGAAACGTTGACGCCCCCGGCACCACTCGCAGGCGAGCATTTTGTTCGCTGGACTGCTCGCCGATCAAATCGGCCTGGCACCGCGACATTTGGAATGGCGTCGTTTGCCCACAAATAACCAACCCCCACGGCCCGGCCAGCCAAAACACGGCCAGAAAACCAAACGATCATGGAAACGACTGAAACAACTGAGCCAACTTGGGACGCTTGCTACAAGGCACTAGCGGCGATGGAAGCCGAGTTCTCAAAAGCGGCGAGAGCGGCGAGCACGCTTGAGGAAAAACTTGCATTGCAGAAGGCGGCGCGCATTACCGACGCATCTTTGAGCCAGCATCGCCTATTACGATTCGTCGCAGAGGATGCGGCGAGACTGGCGGCGACTGTAACGCATTGCGCGCGGTGCGGAGCCGAAGAAATCCCGATGTAATGTACGGCCCAGCCCGGCCAGAAACGGAATGATTATGGACCCCACGCAAAACGAACCAGACCGCGACCGCATGGCCCGATTGAATGCAGAAGCGGCCGACAAAAACTTCCACTACCAAAACCGCCTTGTTGCGGCAGTTATGGGCTGGGTGTCGCCCGACGAAATTCTAACCACGGAAGAGGAATCATGAAACACAAACCCCTAACAATCCCCGGCGTATCCCCCGCGATCATCGCGGCCGTTTTGTCCGCCCACACTCGCCGCGCCGGGCAGGTCAAATCAGCGGCGAAAACGGCGGCGGCGCGGCTGAATGCGAGCAGGCCCCGGCCGGGAGCGAGGGGGGAAACGCGACCCCGTAAAATTACTAAAGATTTATTGCATTCTACCGTTGACACGCAATAAACAAGCTGTAGGATACCGCCATGTCAAAGACAACGAAAAACGTCGTTCGGGCCAACATCCCGATTACATTCCAGTGCCCGCCCAAGCTTAAAACGCGATGCGAATCTGTCGCCGCGCAATACGACCTGAGTCTGTCCGCGTTTATTCGGTCGGCAATGAGGGATTTGATGGCCCGGATGGAGGTGAAATAATGAGCTATCCCCCCGGCGTCACCGACAACGATTTCGAGGACGGAACGGAGCACTGGCTCGCGTGGGATGAGTTCCTTGAAGAATACACCACCGAGGCCCATGACATCATTGTCGAATCGGCGGAGCAAGATATTGTCGAGATTGTAGAGGCTTTGGAGTCCGCGACTCAGGGAGACATTCAGCACGCGGTCGTGCTACTGAAGGGGATTCGCAAAAGCAACCTCGACAAACTCGCCGACTGGTGTGACCGGAATCAGGATAAATTGCAGGAACGTGCGCGACTTCGCGGCGAGTCAGAACGCGACAACGCGGATTAATATACCGGCCATTTGGCCAGAAACCGGAGAGGGACATGGCAACGGACACAGAACTCATGCGGATAGAACCTAAAACAGAGCTTACGCGAACAGAACGAGGCTGGGCGGGCCATTTTATCTGTGCCGCCGATTGCTTATTTCGCCGCAACACACTGGTCAGCGACGGCACTCGGCATATCGTCGTCTCCACGGTCGGGCAACTGATCGAAAGCAACCCGCGCAGCGTCAGAGAAATCGGCTATCGGCGATTTTACGAGACGATGGCATTTATCGGCCAACAGGAGGGCCCGTTTATTGACGCCGACGTGTTGTGCGATGTGACGGGCGCGTCCGGGATTGACCATTGGGCGGGAACGCCTGCCACGTCGAACGCCAGCGACCTGCCCGACAACGTTGACGCCATCGCCAACGATTCCCACGAGGAATCGGTTCGGCTGGTTATGTCGCGGTGGGAAGAAATTCACGCGGCGAGTGAGCGGATTGATTAACTTTTACCGGCCGATTGGCCAAGGAACGAAGATGAAACATGGAGAGATGGTAGAACGAAATGGGAAAGTGTACGAGTTTACCACATACGCAAGATGCGATAACTGCGCCGGTCTCGCAGGTGAGGCATGCGGGCTGCATCCTGTAGATTGCATCGGCGGCGTTTTTATTCTGCATGCCCCCACCCCCTGCCCGGCATGCGGCCAGCCGATTGTGACGCCGGAGCCGGTCGATACCGTTGCCGGGCCGACTGCGGACGCGATGGTGAAAGCCATCCGGGATCTGTGCGGGTCGGGGTGGCATAACCCTGGATGCGGATCTGATGCTCCGCAAGAGTCAACGTCTTGCGATTGCGGAATGGAGGAACGGTACGATGCTGCCGCCAAGGCCGCCGACGATTACGAAGCCGCTCACAAGCCGGCGGTCGACCCGGTTGGCAATGTCGCCGCGCCGATCAAGGATATTCTCACGGGGTTTGTCTGCGGGGCCGGGCGGGTTAACGCGGTTGCGGACGCGACGGAAGGGAGCGGCCATGAGTGAGACAACTACACCCCCGACCTGTCCCGGCCCCGGAATTTATCCCATGACAGAGCAGGTGTACCGCAAAATCCCCGCCATGAATTGCTCCATATTAGATTGGGGAAGTTCGGATATGTATCACTTAAAAGCCGCCATTGACGGCCGATTGCAGCGCAAAGACACCGATGCGCTCGAGTTTGGCCGGGCGTTCCATATTCGCGTGTTAGAGCCTGCCCTCTACGCAGACCGCGTGCGGATCATTGGACCGTGTGAATCTGTCTTGAAATCGGGGCCGCGCAAGGGCGATACCTGCGGAGCTTGCGGCAAGGGCATGGCAGACGGGCATTGGCTCTGCGGTACACACGCCGGCGATGCGGCAACGTTGGATGATGATCGGGAATATATCACGCCTGCCGATGCGGACAATATCGAGCGGGCGTGTGCCGCGATTGCCGGGCGGAAGGTGAACAATCAACGGAAAGCCCCCGGACAATTCGAGGTTGTTGTTATCGGCGACCTTCACGGCGTGCGATGCAAGGCCAAATTGGACAAGCTGATTAACTCGCCGTTTTCAATCGTTGACCTGAAAAAAGTCGCCGCGCCTACGTCGCCGCGCGAGGTCAAGATTGGGCTGGATAAATTCGAGTACAGCATCGACAAATACGGCTATGGAATGCGGGCGGCATTCTACTGCGATTTGGTGCAATCCGTCACAGGGACTATGCCCCGATGGTACTGGCTGGTAATAGAAGACTCCGAGCCGTTTTCGTCGGCATCCTACCGCGCGTCAGACGCTTGCTTGGCCGCCGGGCGCAACGAATACATGCGTATCTTGATGGATTACAAAGCGTGTCTCTTATCCGGCGACTGGTCCGGCGACAGCGACACGCAGGAAATTGATGGGCCGAGCCGATGGCTGACCCGGAATGGAGTGACGCAATGAGCAACGCAATCGTCAAACGAACGGCCGATATGATCCTGGCCGACAAAAAGGACCAGTTCCTTGCAGTCCTTCCGAAGAACGTAGACCGCGAGCGGTTCTATGCCGTGGCAATCGCTATCTGCAAGGACCGGGCGCTGGCGGAATGTACCGACAGCAGCAAATTAGATGCAGTCTATCGCATCGCCAAATTGGGGCTGGACCCCGACCCGGTTTTCGGTGAGGCATATGTACTTCCCCGAAGCGTGAACATTGGCAGCAAGGCCGCCCCAAAATGGGTCAAGGCGGCGCAGTTCCAGCCCGGTTATCGCGGGTTGACCAAGCTCGCCCGAAACAGCCGGGGCATCGCCGACATTCAGGCCGAAGTGGTCTACGAAGGGGAAGAGTTCTTTGTCAGGCTTGGCACCCATCGCGAGGTCCACCATGAGCCGTGGTACTCAACCGGATTGGCCGCGCCGACGAAAATCAAATGCGCGTATGTGACGTGGAGGGACATGACCAGCGGACAAACGCTATTCCACGTTGTATCGTCGGCCCGCATTGCCCGCGCCAAGGCCGCCAGCAAGTCCGGCAACGTCTGGGCAACGGACGAGGCCGCGATGACCCGTAAGACCGCAATCATTGACGCCAGCAAGACATGGCCACTGTCTGCGGAACTGGCCGAAGCAATCCGCGCCGATGAGTTGCAGGAAACCGATGAACCGCAACCGTTGTCAGTGCCGGCCGGAATGGTTGATGCTCCGGCCGATGGCCCTGCGAAATCCGAGTTGGACGATTTTGTGGACGCGGAGATCGCGCCGGACGGTGGCGGGGAAATGAGCGATGCGGAGAAAACCGCGATCCTGGAGCGGGAAGCGGCAGAAGCGAAAGGTGGTAAGTGATTATGGCATTTGAACAACGTGACGGGCAAGGTAGCTTGTTTAAGAACGACCGGAAGACCACTGACAAACAGCCAGATTATACCGGCAATATCATGGTTGAGGGGCACCTTTACAACCTGTCGGCGTGGATCAAGACCGGGAAAAGCGGCGTGAAGTTTATGTCGCTGGCAGTACGCGAGCCGCAACAGCGCGAGGGGAACCAGCCCTCCCCGGACTCGCATAAACCCCCTTTGGCGGGAATGCAGCGACCGGCCCCGGACCGCGACGATCAACCGCCGCTGAGCGAGCAGCCGGAGTTTACAGAGTCCGACATTCCATTTTAGCGCATCATTGCTTTAAGGCACGACCACCGCGCCCGGGCTAACGCTCGACGCGCGGCTTTAACCGGCCAATATGGCCAGACAGGCAGACAATGAAACCCAGCATAGATACCGAGATTGCAGACCAGGCCGAGGCGATCCGCAAACTTGAGGCCGACGTGAAAGATTCAACGGCAGACCTACGCCAGCAATTGAAGGATTATCGCAAGCAGTTGAATAAGTTGTTGGACGAAAAACAGTCCGGCCAATTGTCGCTTCCCGGCGTCGAAGCTTGACCATACTCTCCCCGGCCGTTTTATCGCGGCCGTGGGGATTTAAGATTTAGTCCCCCGACCGCTTGACAATCGGACCCGGCGCGGGATAATGGCGGGCGACCAAAACCGATGAAGTGTTTATTTTCCAACCTCGAATCCCTGCCACTGCGCATCAAAGCACGGCATCGGTTTGGTCACTCTTGCCCGCTCAGGCCAGTGACAGGGATTCGGGGCTGCAAGATCGAATCGAGAGCTAAATGACCTCGCCTGCATTTCAGTTTTACCCAGCCGACTTTCTGGCGGACGAAAACGTTGCCTTGATGAGCAACCGGGAGATCGGCTGCTATATCAAGCTGCTTTGCTATTGCTGGCGAGAAGGCTCTATCCCGTCTGACAACCAGAAGATCGCCCGCCTGTGTGGAGAGCCGGAAATAGAGATGGCTCAGCTATGGTCAGCCATCGGCCCATGCTTTAGCTCAGCCACCGACACCCCATCGAGGCTCATCAACAAAAGGCTCGCAATGGAGGTCGAAAAGCAACAGGCGTACCGAAAAGAGAGGTCCGAGAGCGGGAAAAAGGGGGCTAAAGCATTATGGGATAAGCAGTTAAAGCCTGATGGCTCAGCTATGGCTAAGCCTATGGCTAAGCCTATGGCTAACGATGGCTCTTCATCTTCGTCTTTGTCTTTACCTTCTCTTGATATGAGTACATATCCTTTACCCGAGGCGAGTACGCTTGCACGGAGTCGGTATTCCGGCTCGGTGCCGGCGGCCGCTGATTCTCATTCATGCCAAGACAACCCGCCCAAAAAGCCAGCCACCCCCAGCCAAACGAACGCTACGCCCCCTCTCGCCGTAAAACCGTGTTCCGAGTCAACCGACGTAATGGACGTGGCCCAGCGTTTGAGCCACGAGCGTTTAGACCGCCACCTCCCGCTTTTGACGTTTGATTGTCGGGACACGCCGCCGACGTGGGAATTGACGCAACCGCTGGTTGATATGTTTTCATTGGGGTTCCCCAACATCGACATTTTGTCGGAGTGTCGAAAGGCCCGCGTGTGGTGTGAATGCAACCCGGCGAAGATAAAAACAGCGAAAGGCATGAAGACGTTTTTGAATAGTTGGCTATCAAGAGCACAGAATAACCCCCGATCCAACCCGGCATCGCCAGTCAAGCCAGAGTTCCGCCGCATCGCCGATCACACAATAACGAGCCTAATATGAGCATTGACCCCACAGACTTTGAACGCCTCCCGCCCCACTCCATTGACGCGGAGATACAGGTCATCGGCTCGCTGCTGATCGCCGGCGACAAAATGCAAATCTCCGAAATCATCGCCGGACTGCCTGCGGAGTCATTTTTTCAGCGCGACCACGAATTGATGTACCGCTGCATCATTGACCTGTTCCACGCCGGGCGAGGGATCGATTCCATTGTTTTGTCCGATGAATTGAAGTCGCGGGGCGTTTTCGATGAAGTTGGCGGCAAGGAATACCTCCAAAAGATCCAAATGCTCACCAACGTTGAGGAAACCGGCGTAGAACACGCGCAGACGGTCCTGAGCAAGTGGAAGTTACGGGAAGCCATAATCACCTGCCGAGACGTTGTACGGCGTTGCTATGGCCCCCAGCATGGCGACCAGGCCTCTGAGATGCTTACCACGGCGAGCAACCGGCTACTATCAGCAGCGGCAACCGGGCGGGCGGATTCAATTGTCAGTATGCGACAGGCGGTTGAAGGACTGATAAAAACCCTTGACGGCGGGCAATCGCTTTTCCTGCCAACCGGACTGGCGTTGTTGGACGATGCGGTATTCGGCTTCCCTATCGGCGGCTACACCCTGATCGGTGCGGATTCGCGCACGGGCAAGTCGCTGGTGTCGCGCGATATTCTGATCCGCATGGCCAAACGCGGCTTTCCCGGCGGGATTATCGCGCTGGAGGAAACGCCGGGCAAAATCGCGAGCAATTCGCTGGCTCACGATTCAATGGTGGAATCGCGCCGGATTATGAGCGGGCGGATGACTGCGGATGAGCGGGAAGCGGTTCGGGAATGGACCCCGTCCGTTGCCGGGTTGCCGATCCAGATTGAAACCGTCGCCAGCACCATTGAGCAAATTGAGGGGGCAATTGCGATCCTGGCAGTAAAACACAAATGCCAGTGCATCGTCATTGACCACTTTCACCTGATTGACGTTGGCGACTCCCGAAATGAAACGTCGGCACAGTCCGGCATCAGTGGCCGACTCAAACGCGCCTTCCAGCGACACAACGTCGCCGGCGTGGTGCTGGACCAATTGAACAAATCGGGCGACCTGAGTGTGCGGCCCACTGAGCGCGACTTGCGGGGAACCAACCGCAAATTCAATGACGCGGACTTGGTGATTCTTTTGTATCGCGAGGATTTTTATCGGCAGCAGGAACACGCGCGGTTGAACAATGGAAATATGAGCACGTTTGTACCGTCGAATAAGATAGAGCTTATCATCGCGAAAAACAAGTCGGGGACGGGGGCGACGGTGCCGTACCTTGTTGACACAAGGTATCAGATTTTGAACCAGCAACAGGAAGAGGTGCCAACGTGGTGAAACGTGAAGACTGCGAGCGAACGATCTTACAGATCATCTATGCCGAGAACTCTACACCGGCGGCCGGAATCGCGATGGCGAAACAATGCGGAATCTGTGAACGATGGTTTTCAACCATTGACCGGCGGCTGGTGTGGGCGATTGCGGAAGTCGCCAAGAGCCGGGATTACGCTTTGAATATGCTGGAAATGGCAATTGGCAAGGGGGATATTGGAACGGCCGCATTGGGCTGGCCGGATGAGTGGTATTGGGATGTGTATATGCTGAGGCGAAAGGCTATCCAGCTTCGCAAATTCAGGATGCACGCGGGACTGCAAGACCAGTAATTGAACGGAAACTTTAACCCGATAGGAGATCGAAATGTGCAACGAAACAGAGTTTGAACAGTACAAGGAACTGGCCAAGAAGTCATTGGATCAGGCGGAAGTGATTGATGCCCAGGCCAAAGTAATCGACGCGCTGCTAAAGACGCTCGCCATACGGGAATCAGTCATAGCGGCGCAAGACGCGATTATTGCCAGCCTCACATTGGTGACGGCGTAACTCAACTACGAAAATTTAACCTGAGGAGACAATGATGAGCGAAGTATCTGATTTGAAGGAACGTTTTGCCGCCCTGGAGGCGACGTATGCGGCCGCGATGGCAGTGATCGAGACGCTACGGCAGAAGGCTGTCTATCAGGGCGAGGTTATTAAGGTGCATTCGAGAGAACTCGACGCGCGGGCAGAAACCATCATGGAGCGGGATACCACAATCAATCGCCAGGCCGACGCCGCAGCTCGCCACGGCCGGGTCAGGGAAGCCCTCGCCAACGTGCGCGTTTTCGCCGGAGAGATCGGAAACTCCGGTGAGATCGTGTTTTCGTGCAACGGCCGGTGCAAATGCCCGGTGACCATCGGCGAATCATTGGCCGCCATTTTGGACCGCGCGGAGAGGGGGGAAAGTGAAGCTCGCTGAGCCTAAAGAGGCAATGTACTTCTACCGGAGCAGGCCCCGCGCATGGTGGGTTAAATCTACTCGCGAGCAATATGAGACATTCCTCGCATGGATAGACGCGGCAGAGCGCCACGGCCTGGCCGCAATGAGTCAGCAAGAGGGTTGCGGCGTGCTAATGATCGAAGCCCCGACGAATTAACCAACGAACAGAAATAGGAGAATGCAATGAGCAATGTAATTAATCCAGCGAAACGGATTGAAATGATGGACGAAAACGGGGAAGTGATGCGGCAGTTCGCATGCGTTATTATCGCGGCGGATTGGATTGCCAGAGGGAATATGATGCTGGCAGTTAAATTGAGCGAGGCTGGGCATGACGACCGCGCCGTGATCGTATCTCCAGTCTCAGGGGAGAGCTTTGGCGGCTACCAGTTCCGCAACATCCCCGAGCCGCCCGCGATGATCCCGCTGGACGTAACCGACTGGTCGGGCTTCTGGTGGGTACGATGTTTGGACTGGACCAATGAACGCCGGGAGCTGGTGTCGCGTGTAGACGGAACCGGCGTCGAAACGGGTAGCCACCGGTTTGAATACCAAACACTGGCCGACAGTTGCCAGCGTTCCTGTGATGGCGAGGATTGGGAACCGTGCCAGAAGGTGCCAAAATGAGCAAGCCAAACACCGGATACACCCCGCGACAGCGGCAGAGAATCAGACAGACGTTGACGCGCACGCGGCATGAGCGGGCACAGTGGGTAGCAACGTTCATGGATTGGGACACGGGCGACATTGTTCGCTGCCCTGTAGATGCTGGCGAGGCATCGCTGGCAGTGTTTTGCGGATATGAGCGGCCGTCGTATGCGGAAATCTCACTGGAAGGACCTGGATTATGAGCAAGAGCAAAATCAAGTTGCGTGGCTTCGGTTCAATGGCCCCCAAACGGCATCGCGAGCTTGCACGCAAGGGTGGCCGGACTGCACACCTTCGCGGTACGGCCCATGAGTTTACGCCGGAGACGGCCGCACTCGCCGGGAAACGCGGGGGCGACGTGCTGGCTAAACGCGCGGGGTATATGGCACGGATCGGGCGCGCTGGAGGGCTGGCGTCTGCGGCGATTGGGCATGGGAAAGAGGTGTCGCGATGAGCGTAATTAAATCGGAATGGACCTCAGAAGACGGGCGGGTCAGGCTTTTGTGCGCGAATTGTCTGGATGTGTTGGGCGACATTGCCCCCGGCTCGATAGACTGCATCGCGACAGACCCGCCATATTCCGCCAGAACCCACGCCGGACATAATTCGGTAGTGGACGGCCAATCGGGAGAAGGAAGCGACGGAGCGGATCGAAAACAATTAGGTTATGCAGCGTGGAGCGAGGGAGCCGTTGCTGAGTTTGTCGCCGTAGCCGCGCGTGCTTGCTCAGGGTGGCTTGTTTGCATGACAGACTCCACGCTCGCGCCGGCGTGGAGGAACGAAATGGAACGCGCCGGGCGGTGTACGTTTGTGCCGCTCCCGTGGTACGTTCCCGGCCGCAGCGTCCGGCTTTCCGGCGATGGACCGTCGTCGTGGACTGATTGGATTGTTGTTAGCCGCACTGCAAAGCAACTTCGGTGGGGGACGCTTCCCGGCGGGTATACAGAACGCGGGAAGAAGTATCATATGGGCGGCAAGCCCGTGGAGCTGATGGCGGCGATTGTCAGAGACTATAGCCGCGCCGGACAATTGGTTTGCGATCCCTGCATGGGGTCGGCTTCCACGGGCGTAGCAGCAATAGCACTTGGCCGCCGTTTTCTGGGGATAGAACGAGACCCAGACTATTTTGAGCTTGCAAAACGGCGCATCCAGCGGACGCTTTGCGAATTTCCCGGATATCTAACATTCACATCGGAGGCGGCGAAGTTGTTTTAACGCACCGAAGGGAAGAATCATGCAATACACCACCGAACACGCCGCCCGCCTCGCCGCGTTGATCGAGCGGGAACAGGGAAACGCATCGCAACGGATTGCCGACGATGCGAAGGCCCTGCGAATCCGCAAGTTGCTTGCGCGGGCAACTCCGGCACAGAACGTAACCACGGGCGAACTGTACGGAACTCTGTCAGACGCCGCCGACTCAATTGGGATGGCGAGATCGTCATTCATGGTCTATTTTTACGCCAAAATTCCCGACCCGAAAACGCGAAGCCAATGGCGGCGCGTACCGAAGGCGGAATATGCGGCGATACTCAGACGCCAAAACACTTAACCGCCCCCGCGTGGGGCAGAGGATCGATTGATGCGAAGATTGTACCGATGGTTGTTTGCGAAGAAACAAAGCGACAGTGTGCACGCGGCGTATACAGAACTCCAAAGGATCGACAACCTAAAGCGTCGAGCGTACTACAACGACGAAACGAAGGCCGCGTTTTGTGTAATGTATAGGCTGGTGAAGGCTGCCGATGCTCGCGATGAAACGGACCGGCAGACCCAAGTTCGCGCGGCGGTCGTGGAACTGCGGAAAATTCGACGATAAAGGGACATGGCTATGGAAATTACATTTGAAGTTGCGGGCATTCCCCGACCAGGTGGATCGAAAAAGGGCTTTTACATCCCCGGCCGCAATGGCGCTCGCGGCCACGTGGCAATCACCGAAACGGGGGAATATACGGCAGAATGGCGGGAGGCAGTGGCGTTCTTTGGTTCGATGGCGATGCGGGAACAGGCCGGAAATGTGTTGTTGACCGGACCGTTGCAGGTAGTCGCGACGATGGTTATGCCGCGACCCAAATCGCACTACCGGAGCAACGGGCAACTAAAACCAAACGCGCCGAAGTACCATACCAGCAAACCGGACGCTACCAAATTGTGGCGGTCAACCGAAGATGCTTTGTCCGCAATCGTATGGTCAGATGATTCTGCCATCGCGTACCAGACCGTTATCAAACTTTATGCGAACCCCGGCGAAACGGTCGGCGCGTCGATAACGGTCTGGCAGATGGAAGCGTAAGGTCCGGAAATTTATTGGATTTACCCCTTGCGTGTATTGCCGTATGCGGTAATATGTGCAAATCAACCCCGGCAGCGGCCGGAAAGGAATTGCGATGGAAACGACGATAAAAGGCGTGGTGTATGAGTCATTTGAAAAACAGGGATGCATAGGATGCGCGGCACTCGATAATAGATCGCCCATATGTAGCTCGCTCTGGAGTGCGTCGGGCATAGGTTGCTCTGGCATTCAGTGGCGAATCAAACCGAAGGAGACTGCGATGAAGACTGAAAACGAAACAACGTTCAATGAGAAGCTGGCGGCGGTTGCGAAGTGGGCGAATCCGGGATATAGCCCCGAATGGTTTCTAGCAATCGGCCGCAAGTTGATGGAAACCAAGGTCGAATCGAGCAGGCTGGCGTATGAATGCCTTTACGTTCCTCGCGAAAGCCCCTGCCGTTATCTCGTGCGAATCGCCAAGGAATGCGGTCAGTATGGCGAAACATTCGCCGCCGCGTGGGTACTCGCGATCTACGCTCACATCGAAACCGAACGCCGCGCCGCCGTGGAAATCGAGAACGCCCGCGCGTTGGCGGCTGCGGCCGCGCTCGAGGCGACGCGGGTGGCGGATGAACGGGAGCGGAACATTGTGGCGATAATGGAGGCTATTGGTGCAAGATTCAACGACAAAGACCTTGCAGTAAAACTTTTGGACGGCCTTGTTCCCGGATTCACCTACACGCCCAGGGCGGTGCAACCATGAGCGGCGTATTCATTCCGCAACCCCTGCCCGACGGCTACACGCTGAAATCCACGGCCGGGCATCAACTACCGCATCGGCCGATTGTGCGGAAATCAGTACGGTCGAAATTAGCAACAAAACAGTGGTGCAACAAACCCAGAATAGGAGCGACGAATAATGACAGTCACAGACGACACGCCAGTAGGAACGAAAGTTCGGTGGTACGACCACACGTATACGATATTAACCAACGCATTTGTTGACCAGGAGCGAACCGCGCACGGGTCAATGCGATTGGTGCAAAACACCCGCAACCCCGCCGGGACGTTACTCATTGCGCAGAACGATTTAACTATTTACGAGAAGAAGGCGAAACATGCCAAACGATAATCCAAAAACTACAACAACCCGCTCCGGCCGAGCCGTCGAATTCGTAAAACACGCCGGCGGGTCTGAGGGCTGCCAGCGGTGTGCCCTGGTCCACTCCAACGACTGCTATCCCGCGTGCGGTTGTGACGACGGATACTGGCTGGCAGTGTCGCCTGTCGCCCCCGTCACTCAGCCCCCTTTACCGTTCCGTTTCCAAAATGGCCAGCGTTGCCAGTTCCAACGCGGCGACTACTGGCACGCCGGGCTGTTCATCGCATACGCGACGATTGACGGGCGGGAACAATGCATCGTGCGAACGGCGAGGGAGTTAGGCCGCCCCGGCCACCTGAGCTACACAGACCCGGTTTTCGTGCGGCGCATGCCGAAGGGGCCGAGCGGACAACCGATCTGCTTGACAGAACCGGCCGAAAACGCCGTAACACTTAACGCGCTAAGCCCTGTCACCCCCGCCGCCTGCTACATATCCGAAGCGGTATTTCGCGACAACGTGGCGAGGGATTTTGGGACGGTGGAAGGCGGTGCGAAATGTGGGTAACGAACAAAACTCCAATCGGCACAACAGTTGAATGGCACGGTCGAACGTACACGGTTCTGACTATGCCGCGCACCGACAAATACGGCGAGATTCTACGCGATGTACGTCGCGTATCGGACGGCGCAGTCTGGACTGGGGTTGCCCAGCGATACATGGCTATTGTCCCGAAGAAGAAAGGCGGCGCGAAGTGAGTACCACCAGCAATCGAATAGACAGCGTTCTTCTTTGCCGTCACTGCTCGCGATGGGTTGCCAGCGAGTGCCCGAAATTTACATGGGCAGGGCGATGCGGCATAACCCATAAATCAAAGTGCCCCGGCGACGTGTGTGACGTGCAGGAAATGTTTGACCGGCTTGGAATATGCCCAAATCAGGAAGGATGTGGAAAGTGACTACTACCAGCAATCGAACCGACCCTGTGATTCTCTGCCGCCGTTGCTCGCGATGGATACCGATTGCGACCAGCACGGCCACGCCGGACGGGCATTGCGAAATAACGTGGAAAGCAAAATACCCAAATGACGTTTGTGACTTAACGGCGGAACAGTGTCGGCCTGGCGTAGGCCCTAATCAGGAAGGAAGTGGAAAGTGATAACCAAAGCACGACTCAAAACGGCGGCGAAATTCTGCGGCATGGAAACGATAATGTGGGTCGCATCGGAAGGCGACCTGCGTGTTAACGGAGAATCCGTATGGCGGCCGTTTGCGTGGCTGAAATCGCCCGACGGAATTCACGCGATGACGCAAACGCTGCGGGCCAAGGATTACAGCATACAAATGACCATAGGCCGCGAGGTGCGCGTGAGTATCGTACTTCGGGCTGGTGGCGGTTTCAGGGCCGAGGGCGCGGGCGACAGCGTGGCCGAGGCGATGATCCTGGCGATATGCAAACTGGCGAAGGAGAAGAAATGAACCAAGCAGAACTCTGCAAAAAATGTAGGTATAAGCGAGCCTGTGTCAAGGACTACCCCGACGATCTCCGCTATTCAGGCTGCGGCGAGTACATAACGCACAGCCCATATGTTACCGACCATCCCTCCCTGCCGTGGCGTCTACTCCGCGCGGCGTTGCTACTGGCGGCTGTGGCACTGGCTATGGCGTGCATATGGATGGCTCCACTGCCGATGCTGCTGATTTACGCGTGCATTTTGACTGTGTGGATTTTTCTTTGAATTGGAGAGAGAAGATGAAAATGGAAATTGATTTACAGCGGTTCTGTCTGAGCGGCGACCAAGTGAGCCGCTACACCCTGAATAAGCCATTTGTGCGGGCCGGATACCGTTACGCGACCGATACGAGGTTATGCGTGCGGGTTCCGTCTCCTGGCGAGGAGGATACGCGAGGGATTTTCCCGGCGGCGGAAATTTTGGAATGTGGCTTCACGTCAAACTGCACCCACGAAATCAGCGAAGCAGTGCCGATGGCCGATATGGACGTGTGCCCGGAGTGCGCAACGGTCTGCGAAACGTGCGCGGACGAGGGCGAGGGGATGATTGGCGAGGACTGGGATTGCAGTCCCTGCATAGACTGCGTGGATGGGTTCCGTTACTCAGCGACCTGCGTGCTGTGCAACGGTTCCCATCGGATGCCGTACATGCTCTACGGCAAAACAATCATCGCGCCCAACAACCATCAGCGAATCTCCACGTTGCCCGGCGTGCGATGGTCGGAGGGGAAGCTTGGACTCCCCATGGTCGCGTTCACATTAGACGGCGGTGAGGGAGTCTGCATGGGCTGCCATAGTTCTAGACAACGAGTGGCGGGAGAGAAGCAATGAATTGGATACACCGGAGTAAACAACAATATGCGATTGGCCTGGCGATATCGCACTTGCAGGATAACCGCAAATGGCACTTGTCGGCGATGCTGATTTGGTGGGAGATATATTGGTACGGCGTGTACTCGCAGGACCTGCTTGCGTGGGCCGTTGGCGTTCGCAAATGTCGTGAGCAATGGCGATTATGCGTGCATTGTGGGAGGCGGTTTCGAACTTGGCCGCTAGGCCGGAAGCCTGCCAGCGTGCAGCACAACGGAATGCCGGAGGTGAAACCATGACTATCGACAAACTGAAGATCGCGGCGAAGTTCCTGGGGATAGGCAGCAAGAACGATGGATTTGTGATCATCGACGATTCGCATCATAGGCTTGAATGGCTCCTATCCCCCGACGGCCGCAACTCCATGGAACGCAGGTTGCGGGCGAAGAAATTGAATATATGGTCTATGCAAAAATCGTCTGGGCATAACACGGTCTGCCTGATTTGGCCAGAGACGGCCTATCTCGGTATATGCACGGTCCATCGCGGAATATGCGACGACACGCGTGCGCCCATGGCCGAGTGCATCATCGAAGCGATCTGCGACCTGGTAGCGAAGCTGGGGAGGGTGAAGCCATGACCCCCACCCCCTGCAAAATCTGCGGCAGCACCTACCTAGTTGCCCGCTCCAGCACGCGAGAGGGCGTCGGCTGGGTGACGTGCGACAAATGCGGCAACAACTCTACCAGCGTGCCGTTGGCGAGGGGCGGCGATGCGATTATCAAGCGATGGAATTTGGAGAATGCGAAGGACGCAACTATGAAAACAGAACTATTCGGAACCGTGGAGCCACTACAGGTCGTCATCCCCCGCCCGACATTTTACGCCTGTATTGCCCTATTTGACGGTAAATGGGCCTCGCCAGCGAGTATCAGAATGTCGAGTAACCGGGACGAGGTTGAAGAAAAAATCAAACGGCTTCCATCGGTTTGGAGCCGATCAATGCTTGTTGAGATTGCGGGGGATGCGCGATGATCAAACAAAAGCGAATCCGCGACGATTCTGGCGAGCGTAACGGATATTGGGATGGCGGGAAATTCTGGCCAGTTGTCCCAAGCGCGATTAAACGCCTTATTGTGGCCGAAATGGATCGGCAAGAAGTGACCCCGTATCGCCTGTATAAACGGTGTTCCGCGCTGGCACATTCACGCGGGGATGCGTTCGGACGGGCGACGATTTACGGATGGTTGCACGCCGGGCGGGATATTCGCGTGAGTAGCCTAGACCTGATATGCGAAGTGTTGAATTTGAAGCTGAGACGGTTTGTGCCTTGACTTACCCTAGCAGGATCGCGTCAATCCCCGCTGGCGTGCCAGTCTGATTCGATCCAGAATTCCCGCCGCAACTGCTGCATCCGCCACCGGCCGGGCGATTGTCTACGAACGCGGGAACGTCTGTGCCGGGCCGGGCGCGTGGATACGCCGGGTGGTCGGTGTCCACTGTAATCGTGTCGCCGTCACGGGCGATGATGCAGGCCATTGCGGCCGTGGGGTCGTAGTTGCGCTGGCGACAACGCTGAAGAAGATGATTGAGTTGGCAGGGGATTATCATGGGAGTGGGTTTCCGATGGAATACCCCCCGCCGTAATCGCCGTTCGGCGCGGCGCACGGGTTTGTATCTAGGTACATTGCATCGGGTCCAACACCAAAGGGGCCCGCGCGAACAGCTACATATAGCATCCACTGGCTGCCGGGACATTGAAACTCTATAGTTGCATCCAAAGGGGATGGATACCAATTGCCGTCACTTGCTCGAACCTCCCCCGTCCCAATGCCTTCGTAAAGACATGGCCGTTCTGGGAACATTGTATATCTTGTAATTGTCACAGATTGCGCAGGCCATCGTGATGGGTACGGCCAGTACGATAGCAAAGCCGTTCCAGCTGGAATTGTAACGACATACGATGTAGGAATCGTGTCGGCACAACAACCACAAACGGCGCCGCAACAATCGCAATCGCTCGCCCCGTCGCTCAGCAAAACGTTGCCGTCTTCGTCCAGCGTCATGCTGCCATCGTCCTGTAATATCGCTGTTCCTGCATCGCTTGGCATTTAACACGCTCGCTTTACGGTGCCCGGGCATTCATCGGTTTGATACAGAATCAGCGAGCCGTCGGCTTTGCGGCCCAGCGTGCCGAAAGCCGCGGCAGTGGTTTTGCCGATGGGGCGATTGTGGGCGGGAGAAATGCCGGTCAGTGCTGTGCCTGAGTTGTCTGTGATCGCGTTGCCGTCAAGGTCTGTCACCGTGTATGTGAAGCTGGCCGCCGTGGTGCCGTCGCCTGCGGTGCCGGTGCCATCGATGGTGAGGGCGACGGGGATTGTATCGGCGGGGAATGAGAATATCTTCTTGCGATCCGCGCCCTGCCCGCCGTCGGGAGTGCGCTCATACGCGCGTACCGCCGCCGCCGTCCGCTTCCACGCTGATTCCGATGGTATTACTCCGGCTGCCATTAAAGCCCCTCGAATAAATCAGAGAATGTAACCGGGTCTTTGATATCGAAATTGAGCGGCGAGGCCGTAGACGTATCGGTAAGCGGGTAGCCATTGCTGCCTAACAATGACGCCTCTACCCGATCATCATCTTTAGGTGCGGATGGGTTAATATCCTGATCCGATATTCGCTTGCCGTCAATATCGTAGAAGCCACTGTTTTCGATCTGGATATCGTGCCAGCCGTCCTGTCGCTCCGCCATTACTATCGAGACCTTGAAAGTCTCTTCTGTTGAGTCGCTCGCGTAGTTGTGGTCAAACCCCCACTGATAATCGACCAGCCGCAACGTCCCGGGGTCAAACGCCAACGCCGTGCCCTTGTAGGAGAATGATACCGTATCGCTGTTTACAAGCCCAACCTTGGCCCGCAATAGGTTGACCAGATCGCCGTAGTCGGTATTGAAGTTGACCGTTATCGCTGAATCGTGCGCGATGTACTGCGGTTGCTGCTGGAACGCATCGCCAGCGGAGTTGACGATGCACTTGCCCGCGCGGTCGGTATACGCCGGCCGCTGGTAGGGAATCGGCCGGACTTCAACGGCTACATTCCAACAGACGCCAGAACCGGGCGGACGCTGTTCGTTTAGATTCGCGCTTGCAAAATCAACCGTCACCTTCCATTGCGTCGGCGCGTCTGCGTTGCGGTCGGCCTTGAGCCGCGCCCGCCAGTTAGTACCAAACATTACAGAGCCTTCGATGATTCCGAAGGTTATGCCGACGGCGCTGCGTGCCTCGATAGACGTGGCGGCAGTCTCTGCAAACTCGACGAAATACTCGCTATGATCGCCCTGGGCATCGCCGGAATCACCGAACGTGTGATAACATTTAAGTAGCGTTGACATTAGACTACCCATCAATCTCGGCTACTACAAGCCGGTTCTTTTCAAGGGCTTTCGCCGTTCGCTCATTGGCCGCCGTCTGTTTTTTCTGCTCTTCAAGTTGCAACTTAGCCACGTTAATAACCGGGTCTTGCATAGTCCGATCCGCTTTGTAGGTAAACGCAAAACGCTGCTCAGTTGCGGCCGCCTTTTGCATTGGCTTGGATACCGCGCCTCTAAGATCGTCCTGCGCCTTGCCAGCGAGATTCAAATATTCCTCTTGTGAGAGAATATCCTCGTCGGCCATTTCGCCGATCTTCTTCAATTCTGCCTGATACTTTTGCAGTGGGGTCATGGCGGAATCTACCATCGCCTGCGCATCCGCACCCATTTTTTGCGTAGCTTCCTTGCTGCTCAACTGGTCAAGATACCCCTCGGCCTGGCCATACTGGTCCTGCATCGCGGAAAGATCGTCAACCTTTTTCTGCGCGTTGTCGATATTGCTCTGTTTACCGATGACCTTCTGTGCGGCCGCAAGTTCAGCCTTCGCCGCTTCCAGCGCGACCGGATCGAAACCCATAGCCTTAAGGTCAAACAGTTTCTTTTCTGACCCGCTCATCCCAAAGGTGTCGAGGTCGCGCTTGATAGCTTCGACCGCCTTCTCCATTTTGTCCTTAGCCTTGTCGATTTCCTCGATACCTGCGGCCAGTCCGCTAAACGCGGGCCTCGCATTGAGTGCCGCCTGTGCCGCCGATGCAGCACCATTTTTGATCGCATTAAATGCGGCAGTTGTCTTGGCGATATTTGTCCCGTTTGTAAATGCGTCATACGCCGCGCCGGCCTTATCGAAGTCCTGTACGCCAACGCCGGCTATTCTCTCGCCAGCCGCCTTGGTAGTTTGCGCCGATTGCGCAACTGCATCCCCCCAATGCTGGTTAGCGAACCCCAGCTTTTCTCCGAGCGTATCCAGCCCGATCATAACATCGCCGATTACCTCCAGTACCAATCCAAAGCCAACGATGATGCTGCCAACGGCAACATCCATAACGCCGCTGATAATGTAAAAGCCGGCCTGCAACAACGATACCGCATCTGCCGTCTTTGCAACCGCCTGCATCACCCATTCAAACGCCGCGACCACGCGCACGGACATGCCGCCGGCATCAGTTGCGAACGCGATTACCTGCTCAGATAGATAGGTAATAAATGGCGAGAGTTGAATAGCGGCAGTGCGCCAAACGCCGTCGAAGGCCGCGCCCATTTCTTTGATCGCGTCGTTGGCCGCCTTGACCTTGTTGCCGTCAATCGCGGAAAAGGACAGGCCGAGTTTCTTCGCTCGCTGTTCCATTTTGCGCATGCCGTCCGCGCCATCTAATAGCATGTTGACCATCGGCCCGCCGCCCTTGCCAAACAGCGCAATGGCAGCCTTCGCACGTTCTGCCGGACCGGGAAGATTCTTGAATCCCTCTGCAATCTGGCGGAAAGCTTCGTCGGGGTTCATGTTGCCGATATCAACAGCGGATAGGCCGAGCCGCTTGAACGCTTCGACCCCTTTTGCCCCGCCGGTAGCAGCATCGCCAAGATTTACGACCATCTTTTGGATAGCGACATTGAACGTCTCGGCGTCAATATCGGCAAGGTTCGCCGCGTGTTGCCAGCCGGTAAGTGCCTCAGTGGAAAATCCAAGGCGCTCCGACAGATTCGACGTGGCCTCTACCGCATCCATCTGGCCGCGAATGTAGCCTTCGATCGCGTGTACCGACAGACCTACGCCCAGCGCAGCAAACGCCCCCGTCAACAAGCCCTGCGTAGAGGTTGCAAACGAGCTTACATCTCGGCCGAATTTTTTCAGCGTAGACGTAGACCTGTTGATACCAGTTGTGAAGCTGGCGCTTTGCAGGCCCAGGTTGACGATAAGGTTTGCGATTGTGGCCATAGGTTACGCTTTCCTGCGAGCGCGGAATGCCGCCATCTTCGCGCGGACATGCTCCGCGTGTTGCTGTACCTCATCCTCCAAGTCCTGGAATGGTTCCCGGAACTTGAGAACGAAGTCGGACATTGTGCGCCGGTCGGGATTACCGAACGCAGTACCAGCGTGATAGGCTACCAGCGCGGCGCGTAGATCGTCCCGCGCCTCGCCGACAGGCTCATAGTACCGCTGGAACGCTATCAACTCAGCAAACTCTCTCGCGTCAAACGCTGCCTGCAGTTCCGAAATAGAACGGCCGGACCTCGCGGACATCCGAACCCATTCCATCCGCTCAGGCAGCGACGCTAGTTTTTTGCCAGTTCCTCGACATCTTTGGCGGTCATGCCGTTGATGCGGCTGGCTACCGTCGCCAGGCGATCCAAGATGTCGGCCGGCTGTTTGCCCAACTCATCGGCATCGGACGCGGTATAGAGCGGCGTAGCATCCGCGGCGCATAGTGTGCGGGTCAGGAGTCGGGCGCGGAAGTTCTGGCGGTTCAACTCAACGTTTTTACCGTTAAGCTTATACGTCTCCGCTTCAAACGAATCCCGCTCCGATCCCGACATGATCCGCACGTAAACAGTGCCGCCCCACTCCGGGACGTCAACCGCTTCAGGTGCCTTGCCCTTGTACGCAGCGATAGCCGCGCGTGTTACATCTGCCATTGTCTCTCCCTATGAAGGTGAATTGCCCGCCGCCTTACACGGTAGCGGTGGCGAAGGCGATAGCGCCGCTGACCGCCAGCGTCACTTCGTAAACCATTTCCTTTTCGAGCGGCGTCACTTTTCCGATTTCATAGATGAAACCCTGAAAAGTGTCGCTGCTAAAATCGGAATACTTGGTCTTGTAAGTCTGGTTGGTATTCAGCAGACTCTTGACCGTGGTATACCCAGCGGCGTCATAGACCAGCGTGACCTTGATATCGTCATCCTCAGTCAGCGGGCCGGGGATTTGAACAGCGCGATCGCCGGGCGCACCGTGGTACTTGACGGTGACTTTCGTACCCTTCTCTTTCGAGGGGGTCAAGTCCTGGACGCCGACAATCTCAGTTGTCGCGGTAGCCGACGTGGAGGTATCCGCGCTGCCGTAGAAAAACTTGATGCCGTAACCAACTTTGGGGGAAACGCTCATAATGAAACTCCTGCTAGATGCCTACTATTAGACCTTTGACCACACGGTAAAGGTCTGCTCTGCTGTCCATAGATCGCTCTGTGCTATGCGGTTGACATCCTCGCTGCCGGATTCGTAGAATGCCCGCAAAACGGTAACGCCGCCCCACGTTCCCGCCTGTACGTTGATCGCCGCGCGGATGCTGGCCGATATATCGCGAGCCTCGCCATAGGTTGCCGCGATAACGCAGACCTGCATTGACTCGCTTACTACACTCTCGCCGCCAAGCACGGGCTGCACGCCGCCGCCCATGTATACAGCAAGCGGATACGTCGGCGCGGAAGTCGGGGGGACTTCGTGAGGGTACACGCGCCCGCCCAAGGCGGTAACTTGATCAATGATTCGTGCGTAGAATGCTTTTGCGCTCATGCTGATACTGCCGTATTTGCGAGTTCTTTGAGGGTATCGGTTACAACAGCAACCGCCTCATTCATCTTGTTATGCGCGGCCTTCTCCATGAAGTGGAGCCCCGGTATCTGTTTGCGCTTATTGCCAAGCTTTCGGCTTCCATGTTTCCAGCCCATCTCGATAAACGCCGCATAGAACTGGTCGCCGGTAAACCACTTCTCGCCGATGGCCACCCTGATTGAGCGGAAGCCCTTTTTATTCTTCCCGGCGCGGACCTTGATAGCGTTGCGAAGTGCTCCCGATTTTACGGGGGCAAGGTTGACAGCTTCCGCCTGAATTACTTTTGCCCCTGCCCGTAGCGCCTTACTCGATAGTTTCCGAGCTACCTTGGCATCAAGGGAAAGCAGGATTCGCTCAAGTTCCTTCGCCCCAACAAGCTCAATTGATTCGCTCTGTGGCATAAATTAGAAGCTCCGTTCGCAGGCCGTCCGGATCGGCAATACCTTCAATGCGATAGGTATGCGTACGATCTACAATCTGGTCAGAGTTGAGAATATCGGTACGGAACCGCAGGCGGATTACAGCGGTAACGGTGTCGGAGAAGCTCTTACTCCGGTCTATCTGGCTGGCGGAAGGCGACTTGATTTCCGCCCACGGCGTGGCATAGGTCGCCCACGTCGGCGAAGTCGCCCCGTAGCCGTCCTTCGTTTCGGTTGCCCGCTGTAAATTCACCTTATGCGTAAGGATTCCGGCCTTCATGGTTACACCTCTCCAAGCGTGCATCGGAGCTTGACCGTTGACGTTTCCGCCTTCGCATAGACCGCCGTTGTCGCCAACCGCAAGGGGAACACTTCGCCGGACTTGAACGATTGGAACGGAACAAAAGTACCCGCGTTATCCACGCCGATTTGCACAGACACGCTGGTACTTGTCGAGGTGCTCATACTATGAAACACAGAGATTCCGGCCGTCGCGATTTCGGCGGGAATCACGATAAGCTCATGGGTCGCCGTGCCAATGTCCTGCACGAAATCAGAAACATGATCGCCCGCCCAATCCGCAGTGAATTGCTTTGATCGGCTATTGGAATACTCGCCTTTTGCCCAAGTGACTTTCGTGCTGACTGTGATTTCGACTGCCATAATTGTTCACTTCCATGCTTGAGGGGTCGGGCCATTCTTGCGCCAGTCGTTTGGCAACTGGTGGCACGGCCGCAGATTCTTGTTTGGCCAAAGGATCGTATATTCGCCGTGGCCAATTACTACCTGATTCGCGGAATAGACTGTATTTCCAGCCTCTTTCCACTTCCGCCAAAAGTAAATGTCATCGTCAACGCGGCCTTCGCCCCAGGTCCCGTCCGCGTTTGGCTCGCCCTTGAACCATGGGTGCGCCATCTTTAGGAGGGCCGATTTGCGGATCAACGTACACCCAAAATGCGAGGTATTGACTTGCATCAATGGCTTGCGGAAGTCATCGAAGCTCCCCGTCATCATCAGCGAGCCATCGGGGTTGAGCCGCGTCATAAGTGGGACGGTATCGGTCCCGCGCTTCATTTGGAGCGGCGCGATCGCATCGCATTCCGGGTGATTCGCGGCAATCAACAAAAGGTGCTTGATATTGTCGAGCGTAAAAAAGCTGTCGTAGTCAACGGCGAGCAACCAATCACACTCCGGCGCGGCCTGTTCCATGATCCGCTCAAGGCACTGCCCCCAATACGCGCCCTGGGCCATAATCGGCTTGATTCCAAGGGGGGCCAATGACTCAGCCCAACAGAAGAAATTGTCCATAAAACCCAGCCGGGGGACACTCATCACCGCCTGCACCCGGCCTTCAAACGCACGGGGCTTCATACCTTGCAGGTTGAGCGAGATTGGCAGCGAGGCACAATCTTCAACGTCGCTTATCCACACCTCAATATCAATAAGTCCCGCCGCATCCAGTGCGTTGTACAACGTGTCGCGGTCAAACAGGCAGCGATGAAAGTCATCGGCGTCTACCTGGCCGCCCATCGTATAGCCCTGCACCTGAATACCGCTTCCCTTGCAGTAGCCGTCTGCAATCTGGGCAAAGTCTGGTACGGCAATCTTCAATATCCCGCCCGGCTTCAATACTCTTGCCCATTCCGTCAACACGGCCATCGTCTGCCGGTGTCCGAAGTGTTCCAAAATGTGCGATGCCCGGACCTCGTCAACAGAATCATCCACGATGTTAGACAACGGGAAAGCTTCATTGCCGCTCTTGTGGTCGATATTCTGGTATCCCTCAAGCGGGATTGCGCCCGCTCCAATATTCAGCTTTAGCATCTGTACTCCTACGGGTTCCCACCCGCCTAAATCTTTACGCGCTCACACCATAACAGCGAGCCAACCGCCGACGCGATATCGTCGCTGGCCGATCCTTCCGGCTCTCGCTTCGCATACCACTGCCCAATCAGCAGGTGCATCGCCTGTGCCGTTGTTACGGGTATCTCTGCCGCCGTGGAGTATCCCGCAACGTAAGTAATTTGGACGGCCCCGATTTCCATCCGGTTGACGGGCCAGACCAGTCCAAACGCCGGGGCAATCCTACCCTCCTCTGCGCCGCCGGGTGCAACCTTATAGAGGCTCGCTGACATCGTTTGCGATACGCCCGCCGTGTCAATGTAAACGATGCTGGTAACGCTGATTAGTGGCGGATTGGGAATGCGAAGAACCTTAAATCCACACGGCATTACATCCATAGTCAACCGGAGCGTTGTCGCCGGGATAGTCATGCGGCCTTCACGTTCACAATACCTTCGCGCGGTAGAGATAAGCCGCTGAATAAGCGAGTCTTCATCAGTGCCGTCAACGCGCAGGTTAAGCTTCGCCTCTGACAGGCTGACAGGTTCAAACGTCGGCGGGGTTACGATGATAATTGGCATAGTTCTACCTAGCCTTGTTACGGAGATTCCCGACATAGGGCTTGGTTCGGATCGCGGCCGCATCAACGCACTTAGCCACGCCCCGCTTGATAAGTTGCTCCGCTACGCCCGCGCCGACGTTTGGCAGTATCTGCCCAACTGTCGCCATACCCCACGGTTTCAAGAGTTGAATTTTCATACTGTCACCTTTGAATCAAGGCCGGCCGCCTTGCGCCAGTCCCTTACGTAGACGTGCCTGGGCTGGAAGTCAGGGCCAAACTCCGCAACCATTTCTTCCATGTGCCCGATACTGCAATCAGGGGCAACATATATCGTGTTGCCGGCCAGCCTCCATTGATGCCAGAACCATATATCATCGTCGAGACGGTCATTGCCCCACTCGCCATCTTTGTCGGGCTGGCCAAAAAACCACGGCTTTTTGCACTTGCGAAGCGAGTCAACCCGCAACACAGTCAATCCAAAATGCGAGGTAGTCACTTTGATAGGCTGGCCGTCCAGTTCAATCGCCGTGTTGCCGCCCTGTGTCAACAACGGGAACGGCTGGCCGCGCCTGCATTGCAGGGCCGCTATCGCGTCGATATCCGGCCGGTCGCCAAGCCGCCAAAAGAGCGTGCTGATATTCTCGGCCGTAATCAGCGAGTCGTAATCGAGGGTCAGAATCCAGTCGATTCCTTGCTCACAGCATTCATTGAACGCCCGCTGCATACACTGTCCCCAAAACACGCCCTTAAACGAGCGAAGGGGAATACCGAACGGGCGCAACGCCGCAGTGGCGCTATCCCAGAAATCATTAAGGCCGAACCGGGGGCGGCTTAGAATCGCAGCAACTTTCATATCTTGCATTTTGTTGTAAGCCATCTGTCTCCTATAAGCCCGCGATCCCGCGCGGGTAAACAGCAGGCGACAACTTTCGCCATCGCCTGCCGGGGATTGAGAGACAGATGCATGCGCGATCCGTCTCTGCCCTATTCCGTTACCCAATCACGACAGCGCCGACGGCTACCATATCGGTCGTGCTGGCGGGTTCCTGTTCCCGCCGGCTCGCCGTGACAATGGCCGCACAGGTCACGTTGTCATTCGTGGTCGTGCCGGACGAAATGCTCAGCTTCATGTACCGCTTGGCCGTCTTGGTATCCAAGTGATAAACAACTTCCTTCGCCGCAACGATGCTTTCGGCCGTGCGCGTGGCAACCATCGTGACAAATGCGGTGCTGTTGCTGGTATCGGCGGCACTCACGGCGAGCGTAGGGCCGACGGCATTGGTGTTGATGGCCGAACTCAGGGGAATGCGAATCGTCGCATAGTCGGACCCGAGCAGGTCATACGTGGCGCTCGCGGTCTGACTGTTGGTCATAGCCACCGGCGCGATCACAAGGGTGTCCTTGTTTCGTTGTGCTTGAATCATGGGAATGCCTTTCGTTTGTTTAAGGGAAGCCAGCCCGGTCTATACAGAACCGGGCTGGCGTTACTCTCGAATAAAAGCCGCTTACGACGCGGCAGAAATCAGGCCGACAACCGGGCCGGCGACGGTGCTGGTGCCAACGTCGTGCACGTTGATGTCCGCACGCTCCGTGCCCTTGACCGCGATTTCGTCACGTTCAAAGGTGCTTTCGCCGCCAACATTGGCAGCATCAGAGAACTTGATCGAAGTGGATCGCCGATCGCCAAACGTCGCGGCAGCCTGGTGGTCGCCAAACGTACAGACGATCTGGCTGTTAACATCGGACGCGGGCATAACCGGGCTGATTTCGACGGGATAGCCGAGGAACAACGGGGTTCGATTGCCCTGCCGAATCTCGCTGGCGGTAACGCCGCCGGCCGCAAGCTCAAGTCGCTGCATCGTGCCATAGTAGAACGAACGATGGGCAACCCACGCGGTATTCGCGTTGTCCGCATATTGCGGGATGCGGGCCACGGTGCGGTTAAAGTCAGACAGGACCAATTCGGCAAAGGTGTTACCGCTGCCCAGGATCACGCCGCCGCCTTCGTCAACGCCGTTGATGTCGGTCAACTTCTGGCAGACGCCAACGATCCCGCCATAGGCCGCCGTGCCAGTTCCAACCAAACCGCAATTGTCCTCGAGGGTTGCGAACGCCAGAGCGATTTCGCCAACCAGGTCATCGGCGATGTTGATCACCGCGTCTTCGCCAAGCTCGGACGAAATGCGGGTCAGGACCATCAATTTCTTGGCGACAAGGGCCACGCGGTCCCAACCCTTGTTAGACTCAGTGCCGGCCGTGCCTTCGCCAACGAAGTACGCGGTCAATCCGCCAGTGCGGCGCGGGTCGCTGCGAGTGTCGCTCATCATCTGCCGGACCTTGAAGAGACGGCGGACGATGCCATACTTCTCCATCAGCGCGATCATATCGGTCCCGAACTCTTCAGGGACCAAATAACCGCCGGCGGTGTTCGTACCTTCGCTGTGGAGCTTGAGGCCCATGCCGTGGTCAGTACAGAATTGCTTGGCCTTCTCATTGCCACACGCGGCGAGAATCCACTGGCCGGAGTGATACGCACGTTCCATGGCGCCTTTGCCGTCAATCTCGCCAACAAACGCCTTGAGGTTGCCCTGCCGGCGCACGTTCTTGGGCATAACAAACGCGCCGGCATCGGGCTGGCCGATAACCGGGGCCTTGGTCCCGCCCTTCATCGCCTTGGCGACGATATCCTGCACCTGCTCGGCGGTCAGGCCGGGCTGGGCCAGGGCCTTCTGCCCGTCGCCGTCGATCAGATCCAATTCGATATGGACAGCGACTTCCTTGCCTTCCACCAGATCAAACACGTCGGCAGCCTTCAGGCTATCGACCATCGTCTTCTTTGCATCGCCGGTAAGCGACTTGGCCAACGCCAATTGAGCTTCAAACTCTTTTCGACTGAGCTTCATAATGTGACTCTTTTCTTGGGAACTTCTGCCCGTCGCTGGCTGGGAGTCGCTTACGCCTGCCTACGCTGCTGCCTATCGGCTCTGCCCGTGCGTAGACGCTGACTGTCTGGGCGAAACTGCCTGACGTGGTTTTGCGTCGGGAACATCCCGGCGCGGATTGATTGTTAGATTCGGTAGATGTTGCCGCGCGCCTTGGCCATCGCATCGGCGATCATGCCCGCATGGTCCGGCGCGTTCTGAACCGGGGCAGATTCGACAACGTAGAGGTACCGCTTGGGAACAATGACTTCGGCCGGATCGGGAACTGGATCAGAAACCGGGTCGGGGGCGGGCGTAGGCACGAACGATTTAGACACAGCAAGCGATACCGCTTCCTGATTCGCGCCCAAAGTGACGCATGAGTATTCGACCATCCCCCACTTCGAGATGACCCGCTTACAGTCGCCGCCATATGTCTCTAGGTCCTTCTTACTCGGCTGTCGTACTTCGGTTGGCTCAAGCCCGATGCTGAATGCATTCATTACGCGCTGTTGATACAGTGACAGCAGCGTGTCTGGCAACCACTCCAACCCCTCGGGGTGCGTAGCCGGCCGCGCTGCAAATACGGTTTTTGCCAGAAGCAACTCTCCTTCACGCTTCAGGCTGACACACTTCCCAACCGGGAGCATCTTGTAATCGTGCATGAAAAATACGGTTGGATTCTTCTCAAAGTCACTGGCATCGCATCCGGCCGGCAATACCACTTCGCCATCGCGGTCCAGAACCGCCGTGTTGATTTTCGCAACAACGGCACGCTCCCCTTCGTTGACGCCAAAGTCTGCCGCGAATCGTTTCGTGATAACCATAATTATTCTCCTGCGTTTTGCCCTACTGCCAGATTGCCAGCGATTGCGGCCGCGCCGCCCGTGCTGCCACTTGGCGGGTATACCGTGTCGCCATTGGGGAGCGGGTCATACCCGATCTCGGCACGGGCTTCGTTTGACGTGAGCACGCCGCCGGCAACGTAACCAACCAGCGCCTTCGCCTGCGCGTCTTTGTCTTCAAAGCTCACAAGGTCATAGGCGAGGAAATAATCCTCGCTGCCTTCAAACCGTGGTATCCACCGTTCGTTAAGCTTTTCCTCGTCCAACTTGCAATAGGGGCGGATCGTACTTCGATACCATCCAGTGCGGGCCGTGGCGCTGTTGGCGCGGTTCGGATCGTTGCTTAGTAGCATCGCCACAGGCACACCCGAGACGGCGCTGATTTCCTCGATTACGCGAGTGGCTGTGCCGACTTCGGGGATGTCCTGATTTAGCGGGGTGGCCGTAATCTTCGCCCCGACCGCCAGGAACTTTCCGCTATTTTTGACGCCCCGGATCGTCTTGTTGATCTTGTCTTCAAGCACGTCAATCGCCGTTTGATTTGTAACGCCCTCAACGCTTAGGATGTAATCCGGCCGGGCCATGTTATCGAATTTAGACAGGTCCATGATTCGCTTTGAGTCATGCAAGCCGATCGCCTGCCACGCCGCTTCAAACCAGCCCATTCCGTAGTACAGGTCAGACGGGTTCGGGCGCTTGAAGTGGTCAACCTCGTCGGGCGGGAAAGTCTTTTCCATCTCCGTACCCGCGCCGTAGGTGTACCCTTCGATAAAATTCACCTTGTCCGGGATGATCTTGACCCATTGCGGGGGCATACGCCATACCTCAGACGGAACGCCAGCAGGTCCATAGATTGGATAGAGGTAGCTGTTGCCCGTGATTTGCAGGTCAAACATGCGGAGTAGCGACAACTCATAGCCGTTCTGAAAGCCGTTGACCGTTTGCAGTACCTGCATGGCCGGGTGTATCTCAACTACCTCGCTGATATCGCCGCCAAACTCCACGGCCTTGCGATATGCGGAATTGCTCGGCAACTCATCGCCATGCCCATGCAATCGCCGAAGCACCGACTTCGATACAGGCCGCGTTCCGTAGAGTTTTTTTGTGGTAGACCTGTTGCGGACATAGAGCCTCAGTGGCACGTTCGCAACCGCCGTTGCATTCATCATCGCGGCCGCGTAGGCCCAATGTCGGAACTGCCGCAACGCCGATTCATAGTTAAACGGCCGAGACTTCGCCCCGTTGCCCATGCCGGGGACTTCGCGCACTGATGCCGCCATGTATCGGTCAGTAGAAAATGCTTGTTTGATTATGCTGTATAGGCTCATTTACATTGCCTTAAAATAGATACCCTGCCCACGGTCGGGATTCGGGTCAACAAGCATCCTCGCCAGCGCGTTTACCAGTGCGGCGGCCGGGTCAATCTTTTCTTCGCTCTTGCGTTTGCTCAGCATAATCGGCACTTTTTCGAGGTATTCGCTGATACTCCCACCCGCCGGTATCTTCCCGTCATAGTGAATCGCCGCGTTGCCAATCGCCCACCGCAATACTGGGTTCTTAAAGTGGATCACCTTGCCCTGATGCACGCGTCGGGAAAGTTCTTTGGTAGGGGCCGCAAGGTTGCCAAACGTCTGAGTAATCGGCGTCACGAATTTGTCGCCGTACTTCCGCATAAGGGTTTGCATGAAGTCGGCCGCGCCGTGAGGGTCATAGCCTATCTCGCGAATAGAGTAGAGCTTGTAGAGCTCATCAATCTTCGTTTGGATCGCTTCGTAATCTATCCAATCCCCAGACGTTCCTGTAAGCCAGCCCTGTTTAGACCACACGTCATAAGGGAATTTCTGGCGTGCGCGGTAGACGATCCGCTGTTCTGGACACCAGGACCACGAAAGCACGGCAAGATAGTCATCCTCAAGCGGGAATAACAGGTCAAATGATGACAGATCGCGCGTGCTGGATAGGTCTAAGCCACCGTAACAGACCTTCCCGGTAAGCGATGCAATGTCAAACTCTCGCCCCGATGCGTCCCACGTCGCCAAACTAATCAACCTAACGTCCTGTTTCGTTCGTTGGTTTAGGTGTAGCCGGCGAAACTCATTCTCAAAAGCCGGTTGCTCTTGCGCTTTCAAGCACGCTTCGCGCATCGACTCCAACGAAACGCTCACTCCCAAGTTCGGATTGGCCTTCGCCCAGACCTTCTCGTCCGTCCAGTCAGCGTCCTGCCCCGCTTCGTAAATCACCGGGAAGAAACTTGGATCGTAGCCGGGTTTCGCTTTGTCGCCGCCGTTGTCGCGCACCTGGCAGGCGTGGGCGTAGGTATCATTGCAGATTGAAGATCGTTCGTAATCCGCCGTGGTAATCATCACCAGCAATGGCTGACTGCGGACCTTTTTGCTCATCGCCGTTTCAAAAACATACACAAGGTCCGGCGATTCTTGAACGTGAAGCTCATCAACGATCGTGATATGCGGAATCCCGCCGTGCTGCCCGGCCGCATCGGCTGGAATTACCTTGAGAAACGATAGCAGATCGGCCTTTAATACCAGCGAGCGATGCTGATCGCCGCCGTAAATCGTCACCTGATCGAGTAAAAACGGCTCTTGCTCAACCATTCCCCTCGCGTTGCGGAACAGAAAACCGGCCTGTTCCCTCGCTCCGGCTGCTAGATAGCACTGCGCGCCCGGCTCGTTATCGTTGAACAAACCATAAAGCGCGAGGCCAGACGCGAGCGGGGTCTTTCCGTTGCCGCGCGGAACATACAAAAGCGACTTGCGATAGCGCCGGACCTCGCGCCCCTTTTCGTCGCGGCGCTTCCATCCGAATAGGTTCCCGACGATAGCCGCCTGCCAACGCCCTAAGATAAACGGTTCGCCCCTCGCATCGCCTTCAACGTGCTTCAGATAATCGGCGAACCAGTTGATTGCGCACAGGGCGGCGCTATGGTCAAGCCACGATTCACCCCGCTGATCCCATGGGTTATAGCCGGGAACCTCATGCAAAACCGCTTCAATAGCACCCTGCCACGCGGTCAGGCTATTTTTAACGTCGGGTAGAGGGCTGGTTTTTTCTTTTCTCCGCACGGTTTTACTGCCTCTGCATGGATTCGGGTCCGGCTTGAGGGCGTCAAACCGAACTCTTGCTCTTGTCTCAATAGTGACCGACCTAGATTTTCGTAGGTAATGACGTTTGGATGCCGCATGTGCCGCTCATTCCCGAACTGGTCAGTCACCGTGTAAACGTCTGGGTTCTTATCCAACCACGCGGCCAGCTTCCACCATCGGGCAATCTCATGACAGTAGCGGGTAAGGGCCTGGCCGTTGTCGCGAGAGATAACGCCGGGGGCAACCACGCAGGCAATCGATGCCCAGACCTCTGCGGCAGCCGATGACAGACGGGGAGGGCATGGGGGCATGCCTGTAACCGTAGATGGCTCACTCGGATTGATCTTGCCCCGCCAGCTTCCGCGCGCGTTTAGAACGGCTGTCGGTGCTGGTGCTGGTCCACGTCTACCCATTTTCGGCCTCAAGCCTCAAAACTCGTGAAAAAACGCGGGAAGCCTCGGCACGGTCTATAGCCAGCAATGAAACGTAACCAGACCTACCCAGCCATAGTGTCGTACTGCCATTTTGTCGGGGGGGGGCTTCGGTCGCCCCAAGTTTTTTTCGGTCAAATCCGCTACGCCATTTTGTCGTATGGCCTGTGACTCGCTCGCCTTCGCGTTCTATTGCCCCTTGTCCATGATCCTGTGCCTATCGCGTACATCGTGCCCCTACGTTCGTCCCACCGCGGTCTACCGCAGACTCCATCGTTGGAATCTCTGTAGGCATGTCTCCGCTGACTGTCGGCATCCATCCTTCAACAAGTGGGCGGCGCGTCGCCCACGCAACCCACGTCCAAGGCATGTACCATCGGCGTGTTAATCCTACATCCCTTGTGCTGTTTTTGAATTGTGATGCGTTGCACATAATGCCTGATGATTGCTTACCAACCAGAACAAACGATCATCGCCCCTATGCGGCTGTATGTGATCAACTACTGTGGCAACTACGATCCTGCCCTCGCCCTTGCACTGTACGCACAGGGGGTTGCGTTGCAGGAACGATAGTCGATACGTACGCCATCGCGCGTCATATCCGCGATCTGTTGCCGTTCCTCTATCCCTATCTGCCTGCCTATTCGCTGCCCGCCTGCCCTGTGCCTGATGCGTCTGTGGGGAGCACGGCATGATTAACCTAGCAATCCGGTTACATTGATATCCGTTGTCGCGCCCTGCTGATGCTTCCACTCGCCCGATTCGCGCTGTATCAAATACTCAAGGGCAGCGTTTGAATCGACGTTCCAGCAGAAGTACCCATCAGCGGCACTTGTAGCGAGCACGGTTGACTGACTCTCGCTATTTGCTCCGGTATTGTTGCTGCAACGCAGATAGTGTTTAACCCCGCTTGTAACAACGCCAAGAGTTTTCGCATATCCGTAAACGCGAATCATTCCTGCCGGCGCGGCAGCATGGGTAACAGCAGCCATCGCATAACCATGCGGTGTTGCCCCGGCCACTACCAGCGTTGTCGGCGTGAACTGATACCCCGGCATAGAGATAGCTACATTCCACGTTGCGGCATCGCACGAAAACGCGATTACCCCGCTCACGTTTGTCGTGCCGGTTAGGGCTGTTACTCCATAGATTAAGCGGACGGATGCACCCTGAAGCGGGTTTGTGCCGTCTGTGATGGTTAGGGTTACAGTATACGCCCCGACGCCCAGCGAACCGATTGCGGCGAGGATCGCGGTCTGTGCCGTCGCCGTGGCCATATCGCTGAGTGTTCCGCTAATGCTGGTCACGTTATAGCCAATATCGTTCGTACTGCTAGCGAGATTCGAGACTGATTCCAACACGCCGAAGTACGCCCCACCTGTCGGCATGAGCAGCATCGCGTCGGCCACTGCCTGCGGGGTGAGCGTGCTCCAGTTGCCAGACGCGGGAATCGCTCCAGCCGATACCTCGCCGCCGATGATCGAATACCCGGCCGTGGTGATGCCTAGCAGGCAATTGCCCACAGTGTCTACTTCCCCGGTAGTGGTGGTGTAGTCATAGAACCCGTTGGCGAGTTCATGTAGCGTGCCAGCGGCGTTGGCAATGGTGTTCGGGTTGCCGGGTTTCATCCATTGGATCGCGGCAGTGAGCGTCAACCCGGTGATTCCGGTCAGATCGCCATCCACTACGCGGATATTGAATTTGTACGCCGTGTTCTGTGTGGCTGGTGCTTTCATTCTTGGGCCTCCGATGCTGCAATGATCGCGGCGGCTGCTGAACCTGCGGTCACATCATCGAAATCGTCGCGGCGACGGAGTGGGGCGAGAGGATCGGCGGAGAGCAATAGCATGTTCGCATCGCCGATGTCAATGGAGTAGAGCAACAAGGCCGCTGTCGCGCTGCTGGAGTAACCGGCCTTCGTGACATTTGACCCTGTTGCACTTAATGCGCCGCCGCCATTACCTGTAACGCAGGCGGTTTGGCCCCCATCTATCATTAGAACCGATCTGCTGGGGGAAAATGCTCCAGCGACCGCATGGAACCCAGTGCGATCGAGCCATGGCGCAGTCAGCAATACCGCGGGGGCAGCAAATGCTACTGTCCCACTGCCGTTCCCGAGCGACCCGGCGGTGCCCCACGATGCTGACGAGGAAACCAAGAATAGCGATACACTGTAATTGATGGAGGAAACCGCATACGTAAACACCGTTCCCGCTGTCTGTCCATTCTTCCAGACGTTCCCCAGTGACAGATAGCGGTCGTTGTCGTTATTGATGACTGGGAGTCCGAATCGAATGCCGGCAATCTCGGGGGTGGGGATAGCAGCGTGTCGCCTGCATCCAGAGAGGTCGGGAATACTCAGTCCAGTGCGTCCCAGCATCGGATACCAAGCCCCAACGAGCCCCTTCCACAACGATGGGTATTTCGCCTGACTCGCGTTCCTCGCAATCGTGCCGTAGGTGAGCCCATGCAACATCATCCCACCGTCCGGTTATGCCCGACGAACCCGGCGTAGTGATTCCCGGCAGTCGTATCCAACGTGGTGCCGGTCGAGTTGACTACCAAAATACCCCACTTCGGGCCGGGTGACAGCACGGGGAATATGCCCGTTATCGTCTGTGCGGCCGTTGTCGCCCCGGTGGTCAACGTGCCAATAAGCTCCGCATTCAGTTGCGTTAGACCCGCGTCACTTGCTCCGGCGGCGTCTGTGCGCTTCGGGCTGGCGTTGCCATCGTCGCGGATCAGGTAGACGCTCACGACGCTGCTGGCCGCGGTGGTAGCCTGGGTCTTCACCTGCAGGATCACGTCCACCTGGGTGTACTTGGTTGCCGTGTTGTCGACGATGGTGCTCTGACGGCCGACGCCGGCCACGGAGGATGCCAGGCTGGCCAGCGTGATCGTCAGGTCGGCACGGGCGGCGGCAAGGTCAAGGATGTTTTTTGATGCCATTATTCACCCCTCGCTGCTGCAATGTCGCCTTCTTGGTAGGCTGGCAATCCGGCGGCTTGCAGCGGGGATACCATCCGCACGCCCAGAGCTAGAACCGCATCGCACTCCAATTGTGTCAGTACGCCCGGAACCATGGCCCGCAATGTCTGACGCGTTATCTCCATACTCACATCAATGCCACCCGCGTCGGGTATCGCCATAATTTCGTCAGTGGTCGGTGACATTGCCGCGATTATGATCCGCATCGCTTCAACGCGGGGGATCGGGAACATTCCCAAGAGCGTGCGATAGCTGACATAGAACGGTTGCGGCACTTCAATTGTGGGCGAATTCAAAGCCGTCGCGATTTCCGCGTCTGTCCCGGTCATTCCCGCGATGATTGTTTTGAGGTCCATTATCACCAGCCCGCCTTCTGCTTAATCCACCCCCACAACGGAGCACTCGCCAGCGATCCCGCGCCCGCGACGATCCCCCAGCCTAACATAGCCCGGCCTTGCTGTCCCTCTAATTTCGCGACACGCGGTTCGATACTCGCAATAGCCAAATTCGCGGCAGCGGTTGCGGCCTGTTCGATAAACGGCCTCAGCGCGTCACGGGCTTCATTTAATTCGTGGACCTGCATCATTTAGCCCCTGTGGCTGGAGCCTTGTAGCCAAACAACTGCCCGATAGCGCGAATACCGCCGACAACGGCGAGCCAGAATCCATCCCATATCCAAATCGCGGGTTTTGCGGCGTAGACAAGCACGTCAGTTTTCGCGTTTAGAATCAGGCCGGCAATAACCAGAATCGCGCCGATGCCGGTGATCCATCGCAACGTGCTCCAGAATTTCCCGCCGAACCAACTAGACTCCCACCCAACGATTTCTTTCCGCTGGCTGACAATTTTCGCGTCACGATCAGCAATCGTCTCGGTCAGTTTTCGCGTCTGTGCAACCTGTTCCGCCGTCAACCTGTCAACCATCGCGGAAAACTCAGCACTTGATGCAACCGCGCGATCTGCCAGGGTCACGGTCTGTTTAGCACTCGCCACGGCCGACGCCAGCGGCACAGAGCCAGCCGGCTGGACAAATGGGGTCAATTGCTCAACCCGCGTCACGGTCGTTTCTGCGCTCGCGGCAACGGCGGTTGCGGGGGCGGTAATCTGTTGCGTGGTCGGCGCCGGGGTGATTGAACGGCAACCCGTCACCAGAAATATCGCGGCCAGGATCATCGCCGTCGCGAGCGTCCATGCCAGCAGGCCAGCGATTGCAACGCGTGTTGATCGGCCGAATACGTGGCCGCGCGGGGGGCGATGCTGTTTGTAGGTCTGTGGTTCGTAGATGGTCTGAATCATTTTCGCCCTTCTTGTCGCTGTAGTTCGTTGCGGAGACGGTGAATCGACCGCATACACAGGTCACGCTCCGCTGTAACTGCGGCGAGTTGACTGAGTGTCGCGGTTAATTGCAGTTGCAAGTCGCGCCCGGCCGCGAGCCTGTATTGGCTCACCAACGCAATCTCGCAATTGACGCATTTATCGGGCATGGTTGTATAAAAACCCGGCGGCACAATTGCCGCCGGGCGAACGGGGAGGAGGAGATAGAATCAGGCGAGCGGAATGTCCGATAAAACAGGCATCGCGCTACGATTTCCGGTCAGGTTGTATTTTGGGAGTTCAATGCCGTGCGAGCGGTAGGCTATCCGAATTGCATAAAGCTCCCGCTCGATTTTCTGGCGGGACGTGCGGAGCCACGCGGCTATCTGGGCGATTGAATGACGATCGCACCAATACCATGCCGCAATTTGTGTGTGGTTGCCGGCGAGTTGGATAGATGGAATGGTCATGCTCCCTATAGATATGGTTGAGGGTACTTAAGTACCTGCCCACAAACGGCACTTTTCCAGTCGTAACTTCTTAGGCTATAGCAACTTGCAAGAGTAGCAATTTCCCGATTCCCATGCGTTCAATCTGTTCCGTTATCTTGCGCAGTCTGTTTTAGGCAATTGCACATTCACCTTCCATCAAAACGCAAGAAACTGGCGGACGGCGGCAATGATCGCAAAAACCATTCACTCTGCGCGTGTAACCAGCACTCGTAACCAACTTCAGTCCCATCGCGCACGTGCAATTCTTCGGCCGTCTCTTGCCGTGCCTCGCGGGAATATCCAACAGGCCAGCCATGATGCCCTATTTCGCGGCAATTCCTGCAACTGCATTGCATTGACCCCATCGGAATGCACCCAGGGTCAAGCGCCGCCTCCATTCGCGGTTCCCCTGCGTACCTTTGCCGTTCCCGGATCTTCGCTTGCCGCAGGATCGCATCGGCATGACGTTCCAGATACCGGCCGCGTTTATCCGGGTCTGTGGTCAACGCCAGCGACATCCTCGCCAGTGCCCGCCGTGCCCGTTTCCCCCGCATTTCCGATAAATCATCCGATTGCGGTTGCGGACTCGCCTCACCACGCCGGATCATCGCCATTTGTCCCATAGCAAGATTCTCCTATAGCCTACGGGTAGTATACATCGCGGTGGCGAATACTACTAATGGTTGTTTATTTGGCGGCGGGATGATTTTTGGGGAAGGGGGTTGACATGCCGGGCAAGGGGCGATAATGTACGGGTTCAACAAGCAGGCCGCAACGGCCGATCAACGCGAAACGTCTACGCGATGAAATCCAGAGAAATCTGGATTTTGTCGTTTTTGGGCTTGACAACCGTTTGGAGCAAGCGCAAGATTGCCCCCGTAGAAATTTTGCGTTGGTGAACGCACTCAAACCCACCCGCCGAGACGAATCAGGGCAGGCGATAAATAAGCCCTGACTGGCTGACACCCCAAGCGTAGACGCGAGGTATCAGTAGCCCACCCATGATCAACGGGTCTTCTGGTGGCAGGTCCGGCGAATGAGACAAGCTGCAAAATAGGACTCACCATCCACCGCAGCGAATACCCCGCCGGGCCGTCAAGTGTGATTTTGCTCTATTTGGGGGATCGTGGGGGTCTTCAATGCATGACTCTGGCTACTGTTTCCCCAGCATATCCGCGTTAATTAGTTGAAGAGGTTCAAGTCTTAAAGGGAGCGCGCAATGGGAGTTCAAAGGGAAGTCTGGACCGCATACATCAATTCGGCCGCATGGAAAGAAAAACGCCGCCAAGTCCTGAGCCGCGACAAGAAAAAATGCGTCAAGTGCGGTTCGCATCGATTCCTCAACGTTCACCATCTTTCATATCTGCATCTTGGGAATGAACCGCTTGAAGACCTGCAAACCCTCTGTAATGCGTGCCACCGGTCAACCCACGGTCTAAAGCCGATCGGGGTTATGCGAAAGCGACCCAAACGGCAACGGCTGCCTAAAAGAGAACGATACGCCAAGCTCTTTATGCCATGGGTCAAGGCCGACCGTGAACGCGCCGCTAAGCTGGGTATTCGCATGACCAGGGAGAGATGAGCGATCCCTTGCGCGCGCCCGCAAACCGATCATTTTGTTGGCGTCAACAATATGATGCCCTTCCCCAAAAACACCACAGGCGGCCTTTAGACATTGGGGCCGCCTGCGGTGTTGGCGATCATGGATGAACCCATGGCCAAGAGCGTGGATGGGACTCGAACCCACTGGGCCGGCCGACCCCGCGTCCAATTACGCTCCACGCATATCCTGCATCGCGGCCGCTGGACTGAGCGACCTGAGGCCGATTGAAACCGACCACGATGCAGGTGCAGGCTATTTTACCGACTCCCCGCCGGGCGTCAACCATATTCGTGACGCCAGGAAAATGGTCTCCACGTCGCCCGATTATTCGATGAAAGTGGCGGATAATCAACGATTTCGAGAATTCTTGTATTTATCACTTGACTAGCGAACATGTTGGGTCTATAGTTTGGAAGTTGAGTTAAGGAACAGAACAAACGTCCTTCGGGACAGAAACGGAATGAGGATCATGACAACGTACCGGAATCTATCAAACGGAAACTTTCGCGTCCTGTG
>Ga0209538_1000171_pt1 | contig 39571 bp, 36 predicted proteins | sample BarGraNGADG00211_2_FD_184492 | JGI IMG/M metagenome (GOLD analysis project Ga0209538, IMG submission 184492) | Arctic peat soil microbial communities from Barrow, Alaska - Barrow Graham LP Ref core NGADG0004-211 (SPAdes) (version 2) | ecosystem: Environmental > Terrestrial > Soil > Wetlands >... | reverse complement strand
ATACAAGGCAGGCCTCTTCCCGACCATCGACAGGAGGCTCACCCCGGAAGAGCGGTCGAAAGCGCTGGCAATGGCTTCCGAGTACGGCCTGGCTTAACTTCCCGGGGTCAGGTCCTTTTTCTTAAGTATCTGGACCCTCCTGCGATCTGAGCCAAACGTCGAGTAAAAAATATCGGTGAAAAAGTGCCTGACCCCTCTTTTTCACTTTTCAGGCTCGATCACTACCGTGGCCGACTTCGCCCCCATGCTTTTCAGCAGGGCGGCGGCTTTGTCCCGCTGCTCCATGGCAAAGGGGTTGTCCTTTCGCTTCACCGTCTCGGTCATCGGGATGTCCACCGTCATCTGGACGTCGGAGTTCTTGATGACCTGCTTCAGGCGGTAGCCGTTGCGGTACCCGGGCAGATACTGGACCAGCATCACGATGAAGACGAGGAGGGCCACGACGATCAGGCTTATCACGTAGACGCCGAAGCTCACCCGCAGGGGCGGCCTCTTGTCATAGGGGCCCGCGTGCTGAGGCGCCCCCTGCGCCGGCGTGTCTCCAATCGGGTCTTTCATCTTCCTGCTCATGACAACCCCCTGTGCTGCTGATTACCGCTGATTCATCGGCTCAAACGGCATGGATATCGCGAACTTTCGCGTCGAGGTGGTGTGCTAGAATCTAACGGCGCGGCCATAATGGATTCGAGTATATGAGAATGAACCTGGCCGCACAAGAAGGGGGTCAGACATGAACGGGACTGGGGGTACCGAGCCTCCGGGAGGGGGAGGGGTCCCGCCGGAGCAACCGCAGTCGAGGCAGGGCGATTACAGCGCGCCCGGGCTCGGAGCGCCCACTCCTCCGGTGCCGCCCGCGGGTCCGCCGCAGGACAGTCCCCCGGCGGAGACCGGAGGCGGACAGCCGCCATACCAGCCGCCGCCCGTTCCTCCTCAGCCTGTTCCTGGAGCCGTGGTGGAGCTGACGGGCCCGGTTGCGGGACCAGGCGCGGGGATGCCTCCGGCTGCTGCCGTGCCACCCGTGGCTCCTGTAGTCGTCGCCCAGCCGAAGCGAAGGCGAGGCGGGGCGATATTCACGGCAATCGTTGCGGGCTTGATCGGCGCGCTCATCGTCCTGCTGGTCATGCCGGCGATCTTCGGCGTCAATCCGTACGACCTCGTCCGCGGGAAGATACGGAAAGCGGTATCCAACCCCCAGAACAACGTGTCCAGGCAGAGCACCAACGTAGTGAGCCCGACGCAGGGCGCCACCGACGTCACCGCGATCGCGAAGAAGGTCACACCTTCGGTGGTCAACATCAACGTCACGACCGCCCCGCAGACGACCAACCCGTTCACCCTCACCACGCCCCAGGAAGGCACCGGTTCGGGGGTGATCTACACGTCCGACGGGTACATCATCACCAACAACCACGTCGTGAGCGACGCCCAGGACATCACGGTGACGCTGGCCAGCGGCGAGGAGCTCAAGGGCAAGAAGGTGGGGGCCGACCCCGACAACGACATCGCGGTGGTGAAGATCGACAAGACCAGCCTTCCGCCCATCGAGATCGGGAATTCCGACAACCTGGTGGTAGGCCAACTGGTGGTGGCGGTGGGGAGTCCTCTCGGGTTCGAGCAGACCGTGACCGCCGGGATCATCAGCGCCCTGCACCGCGCCCTGGGCGCGACCTCGTCGAACGGCCAGACGACCAACATCCTGACTGACCTCATCCAGACCGACGCCCCTATCAACCCGGGCAACTCAGGCGGGGCGCTCTGCGACGGCAACGCGAGGCTGATCGGCATCAACACGCTCATCGCCAGCCAGTCCGGCGGCTCGGTCGGCATCGGCTTTGCCATACCCATCAACACCGCAAAGCAGGTGGCGGACGACCTGATCGCCGGGCGGCCCGTCTCGCATCCTTACATCGGAGTCCTGGGCCAGACCGTGAGCCAGAGCATCGCGCAGCGGTACAACCTGCCGGTCAGCCAGGGGGCCTACGTGACGCGCGTCGTCCCCGGGAGCCCGGCTGACAAAGCAGGCATCAAGGCAGGCGACATAATCGTCGGGATCGACGGCAAACCGGTGAAGTCCATGGACGACGTCATCGCGCGGGTTCGCACCCACGGCGTCGGCGACAAGGTAAGCGTCACCTACTACTCCGGTGGGTCGAAGAAGACGACGCAACTGACTCTGGCGGAGAAGCCGACCACACTACCTCAGCAGTAAGACCGGGCAGGCCCGGTCGCAGGCACGACATGTCCAAAGAACAGATCACAGCACTCATACAGCAAGCCCTCGACCAGGCGGTCGCGCAGCGACTGCTGCCCGAGGTCGACGCCGGCCACATAGAGCTCGACCGCCCGAACCGCAAGGAGCACGGCGATTGGGCCACTAACGTGGCGCTCGCACTGTCGGGTAAAGTGGGGAAGAACCCCCGGGAAGTCGCAAGGATAATCTCCGAGGCTCTGCCGGAAGCGCCGGACATCATCGAGAGCGTCGAGGTCGCCGGCCCGGGCTTCATCAACTTCCACCTGACACCCCATTTCGTCCGGAGCGTCCTCATCGAGATAGTGGAGAAGGGGCCCGGCTTCGGGATGTCTGACGTGGGCGGCGGCAGGAAGGTCCAGGTGGAGTTCGTCAGCGCCAACCCTGTGGGGCCGCTGCACGTGGGGCACGGCAGGTGGGCCGCGCTCGGCGATGCGCTCGCGAGCGTGATGTCCCACGCGGGTTATGACATCGAGCGCGAGTACTACATCAACGACTACGGGACGCAACTCCTGAACTTCGGCCGCTCTATCTCCGCGCGTTACCTGCAGGAGCTCGGGATCGAGGCGGAGCTGCCCGAGGGCGGCTATGCCGGGCAGTACATAATCGACATAGCCAGACGCATCGTCACCGAGCGCTCTGACGAATACGTGAGCATGGCCGAAGAGGAGCGCGCCTCGGTCTTCACCGAGATGGAGTACCCGAAGATGGTCGACGCCATCCGCGAGGTCCTCGAGCGCATGGGGGTGAACTTCGACGTCTGGTTCAGCGAGCGCGACCTGTACCGCAAGGGCGAGGTCGAGGAGGCGATCGCGGAGCTCGAGCGCAAGGGCCAGGCCTACAGGGAGGAAGGGGCTCTCTGGCTCCGCACCACAGAGTTCGGCGACGTGAAAGACCGCGTACTCGTCCGCTCCAACGGCGAGCCGACCTACTTCGCGTCGGACATCGCCTACCACCGCGACAAGATGATGCGGGGTTTCGACCTCGTGATCGACATCTGGGGCGCGGACCACCACGGTTACGTACCGCGCATGAAAGCCTCGATGGACGCTATGGGATATGGAGCCGGCCACCTGGAGGTCATCCTGGGCCAGCTGGTCAAGCTGTTCCGAGCCGGCGAGCCGGTCACGATGTCCAAGCGCACGGGCGATATCGTCACGCTGGACGAGCTGCTGGACGAGGTCGGGGCGGATGCCGCCCGATACTTCTTCCTGCAGCGCTCCTCGGACTCGCCCCTCGAGTTCGACATCGAGCTCGCCAAGAGGGAGTCACCCGAGAACCCCGTCTACTACGTGCAGTACGCGCACGCCCGCATCTGCAGCATCCTCAAGTACGCGCAGGAGTCGGGGGCCGATATGTCCGACCCCTCGCCGGAGGACCTCGATACCCTGGTGACCGAATCCGAGATGGACCTTCTGCGCAAGCTGGCTGAGCTCGAGGAGATGGTCGAGTTCTGCGCCGAGCGCCGTGCCCCGCACCGGCTGACCGGTTATGCGGAGGAGATCGCCTCGGCATTCCACGCGTTCTACCGCGATTGCCGGGTGGTGACCGAGGACGAGTGCCTGACGCGGGCGAGGATATTCGCGGTGCGCGCCGTGCGCCAGGTCCTCGAGATCGTCCTGGGGTTGCTCGGCGTCTCTGCGCCCGAGAAGATGTGAGGAAGCGGCCTCACGGCGTCGAATGTGCACTCATGCAGGAGGACGAGGAGGCGGCGGATTGCGCTTTGGTTACCACGTAGGTGTGAGCGGCCCTCCCGTGTCGGCGATCGTGAACGGCATGGACGCGGGGTGCGAGACCATCCAGATGTTCCCGGGAAGCCCTCAGCAGTGGGGCACCACGCCGGTGTCGGCCGAGGACGCTGAGGAGTTCAGGGCGGCGCGGAAGACCGCCGGCATCGACCCGGTGGTGCTCCATTCGATCTACCTCATTAACATGGCCGCGCCGTCCGAGCCGATCTGGAAGCGGTCCATCGCCTCACTGGCGAGCTCCCTCGAAAAGGCGGACCGCCTGGATGCGATGGCGGTGATCTCCCACATCGGCAACCACAAGGGTGAGGGGGAAGAGTTCGGCCTCCGGAGGATCGCCGAAGCCGTGAGGAGGTGCTTCGACCGCCAGGACGGCCGCGCCATGCTGCTGCTCGAGACCACCGCGGGCGCCGGCACCTCGATAGGCAACACGTTCGAGCAGTTCGGGATGGTGTTCGACCAGGCCGGGCGCCCCGAGAGGCTCGGCTTCTGCCTTGACACCTGCCACGTCTTCGCCGCGGGATACGACATACGTACCGCCGCCGGGATCGACGGGATGCTCGAGGAGATGGACAGGTTCATCGGCCTCGACCGCCTGCGCGCATTACACCTGAACGACACCGCCGGTGCGCTGGGCTCGCACCTCGACAGGCACACGCACATCGGCGAGGGAGAGATCGGGCTTGAAGCGTTCCGCTACATGGTGAACCACGAAGCGCTGCGGCACCTGCCTGCCATCATCGAGTTGCCCCACGAGGAGGAGGGGACACCGGACGACCTGGGGTTGCTGCGCTCCCTCGTCAACTGACGCAAAAACGCAAAAAAGTGGCTCGACCCCTTTTTTGCGTTCAGTCCTGGACGTGGGCTTCAGCGGTCGCCTGCTCCTGGGCTTCGAACAGCAGGTCGGGAATGGCTTTGGCGTTTACCAGCGCTTCCTCGAGCGAGGCAACGATGTTCTCCAGCCGCACCGATACCTCGGAGACACCCCGGTTCTTCGCAAGAGACGCCCACTGCGAAGTCGCATGGGCTTCGAGCTCCAGCCTTGACGCGAGCTGCCTTGCGGCCGCCTTGATCGCCACCAGATCCGGGTTCGTTTCGTGCATCGAGGGTACCCCCGTTCCTTGCTCTCACTTGCTTCGCTTGCCCCGCTGGCGGCAGCGGAAGCGCCGCGGTGCCGCCGGCCACACCCATGAACAGCCACCTTCGGTTGTGTTATTCTATTTACCCTGATTCATTCCTTCGGGGAGAGGCATTTGAACGATTTCATGTATAAGAATGGCGTGCTCTTCTGCGAGGACCTGCGCGTCTCGGATATCGCCGCGAAGGTCGGCACCCCGTTCTACCTGTACAGCAAGAACACTTTTACTTCGCATTACCGTGCCATCGACCAGGCATTCGGCCAGTTGCCCCATATGATCTGTTACTCGGTGAAGGCCAACAGCAACGTCGCCATCCTGAAGATGCTCTCGGGCGAAGGAGCCGGCGCCGACGTCGTCTCGGGGGGTGAGCTGTACCGGGCGCTCAAGGGAGGCATCGAAGGAAGCAAGGTCGTCTTCGCGGGAGTAGGCAAGACAGCGGACGAGATCGAGTATGCCCTCAAGGAGGGCGTGCTCATGTTCAACGTCGAGTCGAGCCAGGAGCTCATGCTCATCAACGATATAGCGCAGAAGATGGGGACCAGGGCCCCGGTCGCGCTCCGCGTAAACCCGGACGTAGACCCGCGGACGCACGCGTACATCGCCACCGGGCTGAAGCAGAGCAAGTTCGGCATACCTCGGAAGGAGGCCATGGCGGAGTACGAGGTCGCGGCGAAGTTGCCGGGCCTTGAGCCGGTCGGCATCCACCAGCACATCGGCTCCCAGATCCTCGAGGCCGGCCCGTTCGAGACCAGCCTCCAGAAAGTGGCCAACCTCGCCAAGAGCCTGAAGGTCCTCGGCATGGACATCCGCTACATCAACATCGGCGGCGGTTTCGGCATCCAGTACACGGACGAGCAGCCCCAGGCGCCTGACCAGTTCGCGGCGGCCATCGTCCCGCTGCTCGCCCCGTCGGGTTGCACCGTGATACTGGAAGTCGGTCGAATGATCGCAGGTAACGCCGGCATCCTTGTGACCAAGGTCCTCTATAACAAGCAGAGCGAAGAGAAGAAGTTCGTGGTCGTCGACGCCGCGATGAACGACCTCATCCGCCCAGCGCTCTACCAGGCCGAGCACCACATCGGGCCCGTCGCCTACCGCGACGGCGCTCCCGAGGAGAAGGTCGACGTGGTCGGGCCAGTGTGCGAGTCCGGCGACTTCCTCGCCCAGGACCGCTCGATCCCTGAGGTCCAGCCCGGCGACCTGCTCGCCGTGTTCACCGCGGGCGCGTACGGCTTCACGATGTCCTCGAACTACAACTCGCGCAAGCGCGTCCCGGAGATCATGGTCTCCGGTAAGAAGGCTTACGTCATCAGGCGCCGGGAGACCAACGAGGACCTGGTCCGGGGCGAAGCCATTCCACAGGACCTGTAGGCGCGCGGCGTCGCGCCGGCGCCCGGCGGGCTCACTGCCCGGAAGAGGACTAACATGTCACAGAAACAACTGGTCTCAGTCATCGATGCCAAGCGCGACCTGCCCGGCACGGTCGCCGGCATCCTCGACAGGCACGGCGTCGATGAAGTCATCGCGGAGAAGCCCGACGCTTGCTACATCAAGGTCAACGCGGTTGATTTCAAGCCCCATGTCTTCACCAGCCTGGCGGTGACGGGCGAGGTCATCGACTACTGCAAGCGCGCGGGCGCCCGGCGCGTGTTCCTGATGGAGAACTCCACCCAGGGCAACGTCACTCGCCTGGTGTTCGAGGTCGCCGGCTTCACCCGGCTGTGCGAGGAGAAGGGCATCGAGCCGCTCTTCCTGGACGAGGGACGAGAGGCGAAGGTGCATCTGCCGCACATGGACTACGACGTCCATATGTCCAGGCACGTCAAGCGGATCATCGACGACCGGGACAAGGTCACCTACATCAACGTCCCGAAGCTCAAGACCCACTCCATGAGCGTCATGACCGTCGGCATCAAGAACCAGTACGGACTGGTCGCCCATCGCGACCGCTCCATCGACCACAACTTCAGGCTGCACAAGAAGCTCGCCGACGTGTACAGCGTCATCCAGCCGGACTTCACGCTGGTGGACGGAACTGTCGTCACCATCTACGGGCATTACCCGCCCGTGGCCCTCCACAAGATGTCGCTGGTGCCCCTTAACATCATCGTGGGCGGGCGCGACACGGTCGCCGTCGACACGGTCTGCGCGCGCATCCTCGGTTACAAGGTCGCCGAGGTAAAGCACCTCGCGGAGGCCCGTGACATGGGGCTGGGATGCGCCGACATGAGAAGCATTGAGGTCGAAGGCGAGTCCCTGGACAGGTTCACGGAGAAGTACCCTTACGAGCTGTACGACGCCTTCCCCCACGACGTCGAGGTCATCCGGGGCGCCGAACGCAACTGCCTCGAGGGCTGCGACGCCAACACCCTCGCGCTGCTCCAGGTGCTCTACCTCGATTTCGAAGGCAAGGGCGGCTTTACTATCATGATGGGGAAGGGGTTCGACCGGAAGAGGATCGACCGCATCAAAGGACGCGTGCTGGTCGCGGGGCCATGCGCGTACGACGAGGTCGGCGAGCGGCTCATCGGGAGGCTCGGGCGCAAGAACGTCCTGTTCACGCGTGAGTGCAACGACCTGGCGTCGACCACCGGCGCGCTCACGAAACTCATGAAGGTGAGCCCACTGAAGATGGTGCCGATCAACCCGCTGAAATCGCTGAAGCTGCTCGCGGAGGCGAAGCTCAGAGGGTCGAAGGCGCGGATACCGTCCCTCATCCCGTAAAGTAGCGCCGGTGAACGGGAGCGTAGCGCCGGCGTCCCGGGCGGCATTGGTGCGCAGTACCGTAGCGCCGGCGTCCCGCCGGCAGGAGGCGGTATGGATCGCGAAGAAAAAGCTCTCGAGGTGGAGCGCCGGCTGGCGAAGGCTTTCGCCCAGAAGCTCCCACCGGCGTCCGAGCGCCGCGACGTAGTGCACGAGCTCGTCCACGCCGTCCTCTCGCAGAACACCTCGCGCCGCAACTACAATCTCGCCTACGCGCGACTGATCGAGGCGTTCCCTTCCATGGAGGAGCTCGGGGCCGCGCGCGTTACCGCTATCGAGCGCGCGATCAGGCCGGGCGGACTGTCGAAGCAGAAATCGAGCTCCATCAAGGCGATACTCCATACCATCCATGAGGAGCGCGGGGACTACTCGCTCGAGTTCGTCCGAGGCATGACCGTGCCGAAAGCACGTGAGTACCTGACCTCGCTTCCCGGCGTGGGGCCCAAGACCGCATCGGTCGTCCTTATGTTCGCCGACGGCCGGCGAGTCCTCCCCGTCGACACTCATGTACTCCGCACCTCAAAGCGCATCGGGCTCATAGACGAGAAGACCACCGCCGAACAGGCGCAGCAGCAGCTCGAGGGACTGATACCTCCTGCAAAGCGTCCGGGTATGCACCTCGACCTGGTCCACCTCGGACGCGAGATCTGCCATGCGCGTGGGCCGCGCCACGAGGTGTGCCCGGTCAACATGCTTTGCGACTTCTATCAGAAGGGTCGTTCGGGCTGAACGCCTCGGACCTCCGCGGCCGGGCCAGTGCCCGCGTTTCCTCAATGTTGTAAGTGCTAGAATGTGGATAGAATTACCTGGTAGGCCGTTCACACCGCGCGAGGATCAGATGACTTGGATTGCCGACACCATATCTACACGCCGCGTCCCCATCCTGGACGTTCTTTCCGACCTGCTCCCGGGCGCGACCGAGATCCCGCCGTTCACCGAGGCCGAGCTCTACCAGCAGGCTGTCTTCACCCTTGACCTCCTGGTTGACGCGCTCGGATCCGGCAACATCAGCCCGCTGTTCAACAAGTGGGTCGCCATCGGTAAGGCGTGCGCGGAGCGTGAGCTGTCACTCGAGGAGATACCGAACGTACCGGACTTCCTGAAGCGCGCGATCTGGCACGAGTTGCAGCGGTGCGTTGACAGCGGAGAGGTGCGGTTCGCCGACCTCATCGAGGCGATGATGGGAGTCGAGACCATCCTCGCGGACTCATGGTTCGCCCTCATGCGGAGCTTCACCGAGTCAGAGGACGTCGCCACCATGACGCGCAACGAGCGCATGGAGGCGCTCTACAGCCTCACCGAGGTTCTCGCCTCTACTGGAAATGGGGACGAGATATACCAGAACATCGTCGAGAAGGTCGCCGCCATCACGGGCCTGCCGAGGTGCTCGCTCCTGCTCCTTCGCGACGGCAAGCTCGAGGCGCTCGCCTCCAGCTTCGACAAAGACCGCGAGAGGCTGCTGGCCGCCGGCGCCGAGTCGCTCGACGAACTGGCGGCGATGGCTTCTGGCAGCGGTCCCGCTGTGCTGGACAAGGACGATAAGCTGCAGCCGGCGCTGCAGGCGCTTCTGACCGAGTACCAGACACCCGTGATGCTGGTCGTGCCGATGCGGAGCGGCGACAAGGCTATCGGCCTGCTCCTGCTGGACGCCGGCCACGAAGGCGAGTTCACCCGAGAGCAGATCGACCTGTCGGTGATGAGCGCGAGCCAGGCCGCGATCGCCATCGAGAAGAGCGGGCTGCTCACCGAGATGGAGAGCAGGCTGAAGCACATGGCCGCGATCGGGATCGTGGCGCGCACCCTCACTTCCCACCTCGACCCGAAAGAGCAACTCGAGAGCCTGCTGCAGATGGCAACGGCGTTGATCCGCGCGGACAGCGGCGTGTTCATGCTGATCGAGGAGATGTTCGACGAGCTCAAGGAAGAGGCCTCATCGGGCCGCGCCGCGCTCGCAAAAGACGAAGCGTTCGTCACGATGGCCCAGTGGGCATACGCCAACGAGAAGATCGTGCCCTGGCGAAGGGGCGAAGCCGACGACCGTTTCGGCGAGCTCGCGGAGCCCGTGGAGGCGTGCCTGGTCGCTCCCCTGATGGTCTGGGACAAGCCCATCGGCGTCCTGGGCGTGTCCTCCTCCAGGCCCGGAGAGCAGTACATCAAAGACGATATCGAACTTTTCGGGAACTTCGCCGCGCAGGCGGCCGTTTCCCTCGAGAACACGCGGCTCTACGAGCGCCTGCAGGACACCTACCTGGGCGCCATCGGCTCTCTCGCCGCGGCCATCGAGGCCAGGGACCCGTACACGGTGGGTCACTCGGCCAGGGTCACCCAGTACGCGGTCGCCATAGCCGAATCCATGGGGCTGTCGAGCGAGGAGGTTGAAGAGCTGCGCCTCGCCGGCCTGCTGCACGACCTGGGGAAGATAGGAGTCCCGGACAGCATCCTGAACAAGGCAGGGCGCCTGAGTGAGGAGGAGTACTCGGCCATCAAGATGCACCCGGCGCTCAGCATGCGCATCATCGAGCCGCTCCCTCACCTCGGCAACATCATCCCCATCATCTACCACCACCACGAGCGTTACGACGGCAACGGCTACATGGACGGCAAGGCAGGCGACAAGATACCGCTAGGCGCCCGCATCATCGCCGTGGAAGACTCCTTCGAGGCGATGACCTCCGACAGGCCGTACAGGAAAGCGTTGTCCCGCGAGGAGGCGATAGCCGAACTCTCGCGCAACGCCGGCTCGCAGTTCGACCCGGAGGTCGTGCACCACTTCCTCGCCCTCCTGGAAGAGACCGCACCCGCCTGAAATGACGTCGGTCATTTTCCACTTTTCTTTACACTTTTTATCGACGTGTTAGAACGCCACTGGGGAAAGACCGATTGGCGCAGGCCTTCGAAGTGTAAAGAAAAGTGGAAAATGACCGACGTGGTTTGGAGGAACGGTATAATTCAAGGGTCCGACCCGTGAATCTTGAATCTAAAGCATGTCAAGCTGACTCTACTTCAGACAGAGGTGATTCGATTGAAGCTCGCAATCAGTGGCAAGGGTGGAGTGGGAAAGAGCACGCTTGCGGGAGGGCTCGCGCGAAGCTTCGCGGACGAGGGCAGGAAAGTGCTGGCGATCGACGCCGACCCGGACGCGAACCTCGCTGTCTCGATCGGGATATCGGCTGAGACGGCTCTCAACATAGTCCCGCTGTCCGAGATGAAAGACATAGTCGAGGAGAGGACCGGGGCGAAGCTCGGGACCTTCGGGCAGATCTTCAAGATGAACCCCAAGGTCGATGACCTTCCAGACCAGATCTGCCTGACCCACAAGGGGGTCAAGCTCCTGGCCATGGGCACGGTCAAAGAGGGCGGCGGCGGGTGCGTGTGTCCCGAGTCGGTGCTGCTGAAGGCGCTCATGCGGCACATCCTTCTCGATCGCGACGACGTCGTGATAATGGACATGGAGGCCGGCATCGAGCACCTGGGGCGCGGCACATCGGAGAGCGTAGACGCCATCGTCATAGTGGCCGAGCCGGGGCTGCGCAGCGTGCAGACCGCCGCGACCACGGCGAGGCTCGCGAAGCAGATCGGCATCCAGCGGTTGTTCGTGGTGTTCAACAAGGTGGTGGACGATGCTGAGGTCGAGATGCTCAAGGACGGGCTGGGAGACATCGCGACGATAGGCATCATCCACTTCAGCGACAAGGTGCGTAAAGCGGACCTGGAGGGCCAATCCGCGTACGACGTGGCCCCCGAGTTCGTCGAGGAGATAAACATAATCAAGGCGAGGCTGGAGAAGGAGCTGGAAGGAGAACGGGTTGGCTGACGGGAGCTTTGCGATAACAGAGAAGGAACAGTACGCGCACGACGTCTACCGCATGCGGGTGCGTGCCCCACTGATACCACCGGCGGCGAAGGCCGGGCAGTTCGTGATCATCAGGACGGACGACCACGGCGAGCGAATACCCCTCACGCTCATGGACCACTCCGGGGACGAAGGGACCATCGAGCTGGTATTCCAGGTCGTCGGCACCACGACCGACAAGCTGGCGCTGCTCGAGGTCGGTGATTGCCTCCAGGACGTGGTCGGGCCGCTCGGCAGGCCGACCGAGGTCGAAGGGCTGGGCCGCGTCGCCTGCGTGGGCGGGGGAGTCGGCATCGCGGCGCTGTATCCGATAGCGAGGGCGTGCGCGCAGGCGGGCAACGACGTGAAGGTGCTCCTCGGCTCGCGTGACCGCGACCACCTCATCCTGTACGACCGGATGCAGGCGCTGGACGCACAGGTGGAGGTCGCGACTGATGACGGTTCGGTAGGCATCCGAGGCTTCGTGACCGAGCTGGTGTTGAAGGCTATAAAGGAATGGCAACCGGACAAGGTCATCGCCGTCGGTCCCGTCCCCATGATGCGCGCGGTCTCGCTGCTCACGAAAGAGCACGGGGTCCCCACCGTGGTGAGCCTGAACGCCATCATGCTCGACGGCACGGGGATGTGCGGGACGTGCCGCTGCGAAGTCGCCGGCGAGACGAAGTTTTCATGCGTGGACGGCCCGGAGTTCGACGGCCACCTGGTCGACTTCGAGATGCTCACGAGCAGGCTGTCGGCCTACAAGGACGAGGAGCGCGAGTCGCGCGAGTCGTTCAAGCGGGTCGCCTCGGAGTACATGCACGCGTGCCGGGAGGAAGCATGAGCCTCAAAGACGAGGAGCTCAACGGGGCCAGGGTGCGGTTCGCGCCGAGTCCGACCGGCAGGTTGCACCTGGGCTCAGCGCGCACGGCGCTGTTCAACTGGCTCGTGGCGCGCGGTTCAGGCGGGGCCTTCGTGCTTCGACTTGAGGACACAGACAGCGAGCGCTCTTCCGCCGAGTTCGAGCAGGACATCACAGGCTCGATGCGCTGGATGGGGCTCGACTGGGACGAGGGCCCTGACGTGGGCGGGCCGCACGGGCCGTACCGGCAGAGCGAGCGGATGGGCCTCTACCGTGAGTACGGCGAGAGCCTCCTGGCCGAGGGCAAAGCCTACAAGTGCTGGTGCACCGCCTCCGAGCTCGAAGAGCGGAAGAAGGCGGTCATCCAGGGCGGCAAGGCCTGGCGGTACGACCGGAGATGCGCGGCGCTGCCCGACGAGGAGCGCTCGAGGCTCGAGGCCGAGGGCGTCCCCTACGCGGTGAGGTTCCGGGTCCGCGAAGGGGAGGTGGCCGTCGATGACATGCTCCGGGGGAGCGTGACCGTCGACGCCTCCGAGATAGACGACTTCATCATCATGCGGTCCGACGGCACGGCCGGCTTTCACCTGGCGGTGGTGGTGGACGACATCACCATGGAGATATCTCACGTCATCAGGGGCGACGACCACCTGACCAACGCGGTCAGGCACGTCCTGCTCTTCGAGGCGTTCGGCGCGAAGCCGCCCAGGTTCCTGCACCACTCATTGCTCTTCGGGCCCGATGGCACCAAGCTCTCCAAGCGCCACGGCGCCACGTCGGTCGCGGACTACCGCGAGCTGGGCTACCTGCCGGAGGCGCTGGTAAACTACCTCGCGCTGCTCTCGTGGTCGCCCGGCGCCGGCGATGAGCGTGAGATATTCACCATGGAGCAACTGGTCGAGGAGTTCAGCATCAAGGGAGTCTCGGCCAGCAAGGCGATATTCGACTTCGACAAGCTCAACTGGATAGACCGCCAGCACATCAAGACGCGGAGCGACGCGGAGCTCACGGACCTGGTGATGCCTTTCCTGGAGGAGACGGGGCGCAACGAGCTCCTGGCGCTGCCGAAGCCCAGGCTCGAGATCGCGGTCGGCGCCGTCCGGAACGCGATGGAGAAGCTTACCGACGCCCTCGAGCCGATGGATATCTTCGTGAGGCCGGCGGGGCTGATCGACGACAAGGCTGTCAAAGAGCTCGCAAAGTCGACGGAGCTGGATGAAGCTGTCCAGCTTTGCGTGGACACTCTCACTCGCGAGTCCTCGGGCGACCGTGACGCGGCCGAGAGGATCGTCGAGAACCTCAGGATGGAGGCCAAGGAGCGCGACTGGGGAGCGAAGAAAGTCCTCTGGCCCCTCCGGCTTGCGGTGACGGGCCTCACAGTCGGCCCCGACCTCGTGTACCTTATAATGTTCTGGGGGCCTCACGGTTGCGCTGACCGGATAGAGGCCAACATGCGGGCCTTCGAGCAAGGCTAAATGCACAACCGGGGTCAGAGTGAAAAGAAAGTGCCTGGCACCGGTTTTACACCAGGAGGCAGATTGACCTTCGGCCAGTTCGCGACAAAAGCATACGAGCAGCTCCGGCTGGACGTCCAGGCCGTGAAGGACCGCGACCCCGCGGCCACCAGCACGCTCGAGATCATCACGACCTACCCGGGGCTCCATGCCATCTGGGCCCATCGGGTCGCCCACTGCCTGCACCTGCGACACGTTCCCGGCCTCCCGCGCGCGGTATCGATGCTCGCCAGAATGATAACCGGCATCGAGATACACCAGGGCGCGACCATCGGTCAGGGGTTCTTCATCGACCATGGCATGGGCGTCGTGATCGGCGAGACGACCGAGATCGGAGACAACGTCACTCTGTTCCAGGGCGTAACGCTGGGAGGCACAGGAAAACAGAAAGGCAAGCGGCACCCGACCATCGAGGACGGGGTCGTCATCGCCGTGGGAGCCAGTGTCCTCGGGGCCATCACCGTCGGCGAGAACTCCAAGGTCGGGGCGGGGGCCGTGGTCATCGCGGACGTGCCGCCGAACTGCACCGTGGTGGGGGTGCCCGGAAGGGTTACCGTCTGCGAGGGGGAGAGGATAAGCCCGATCGACCTGCACCACGAGCAGTTGCCGGACCCGGTCCTGGACATGTTCACCATGTTGGAGCGCAGGCTCGACCGACTCGAGCAGGCGATAAAGAAGCAGGAAGAATCGTAGCGCCGCCGTCCCGCCGGCAACGAGCAAGGAACGTAGCGCCGGCGTCCCGCCGGCAACGAGGAACGAAATGACCATAAGCATCTACAACACCATGAGCCGCAGAAAAGAAGAGCTCGTTCAGCGCGAGGACGGGAAGATCACCATGTACGTCTGCGGCCCCACGGTCTACAACTACATACACATCGGGAATGCCCGCACGTTCCTCAACTTCGACCTGATCAGGCGCTATCTCGAGTTCCGCGGCTTCGACGTCACGTTCGTGCAGAACATCACCGACGTCGACGACAAGATAATCAACAAGGCGAACGAGGAGGGCGTCGAGCCCGATGCGCTGGCGACCGATTACCGCCTCGCTTTTGAGAAGGACATGGCGGCGCTCGGTGTCAAACCGCCCGACATAGCACCCCGCGCGACGGACCACATCGGCGAGATGCTCGATGTCATCAAGTGCCTGGTGGACAAGGGCTTCGCCTACGAATCCGAGGGCGACGTCTACTTCGAGGTCGACCGGTTCGAGGGCTACGGCAAGCTCTCGGGTCGCACCCTCGACGAGCAGCAGCACACTCCGGGGCTCGGCGCGGAAGCCGAACGCAAGCGCGGGCCCTGGGACTTCGCGCTCTGGAAGGCCGCCAAACCGGGCGAACCGTCCTGGGAGAGCCCGTGGGGCCCTGGCAGGCCGGGCTGGCACATCGAGTGTTCGACAATGTCCATGAAGTATCTGGGCGAAGGCTTCGACATCCACGGCGGAGGCCTCGACCTGGTCTTCCCGCACCACGAGAACGAGATCGCGCAGGCGGAGGCGTGCTCGGGCAAGCAGTTCGTCCGGTACTGGATGCACAGCGGCATGCTCAACATCGACCTGGAGAAGATGTCCAAGTCGCTCGGGAACATCAAGACGCTCCGCGAAGTGCTCGAGGAGCACGACGCGCAGACCATCAGGATGCTCATGCTGGGCACGCATTACCGCAGCCCGCTCAACTTCTCTGATGAGAGCCTGAACGACGCGCGCGCATCGCTGGAGCGGATCAAGAACTGCAGGTTCAACGTCGAGGACACCGTGCGAAGGACCGCGAGCTGGCAGGGGGGCATGATCCGGACCGAGGCGGAGACGATGCTCGTGCATTTCCTGAACGACGCGGAAGCGGAGTTCCGCGGGCACATGGACGACGACTTCAACTCCGCCGCGGCCCTCGGCGTGCTGTTCGAGGCTGTGCGCGAGGTCAATACATACTTGAGCGTCTTCGGTCAGATGAAGACTCCGTGCGTCAAGCTCGTGGTGCTGGAATGCCAGCGCGTCCTGGATGACATGTGCGAGGGGCTTGGCCTCTTCCAGCCGATGCCGGCGGTCGAGGCGCCAGGAGAGGCGGCTCACATGGAAGGGAGTGGCACCGCGGGAGGGAGCCCGACGCGCGAGGAGCTCATCGACCTGCTGCTGGAGGTGCGCCAGGCCGCCCGCGAGATGAAGAGCTTCCAGCTTTCGGACAGGATACGAGACAGGCTGGGCGAGCTCGGGGTGCGTGTCGAGGACGTCCGCGACGGACACCGCTGGCGCTTCGATCGCTGAGCCGAATTTGGCGCAGCGGCGTTGCATTTCTTCGAAACGCACCACCGCTGTGAGATATGAGGTGCTAACGCACCGTGCGGTCAGGATAAATCCTGCCCCCTGTGAAGAGGGCTGGGGTGAGGGGTTCACTATCTCCAGTCACAAAGCATCGCCACATGATACCGACCAGGTAGAGGGCCGCAACCCTGTCCTGGAGGTCCTGCGCGGCCCGCGTGAGGTCTACGAGATCTACCTTGCCAAGGTCGCTGAGCGGACCCCCGAGATCGAGGAGATCGTCAGCCTCGCGCGCGCAGAGGGCGTGCCGGTCAAGGACGCCTCCCGGGACCGCATTGACGGGATGTCACGGACCAGCGCTCCCCAGGGGATCATCGCGAAAGTCGAGACTTACACGTTCCTGGACCTCGCCGAGCTGCTGGACCTGGTCTCTTCGGCGCCACTTCCGCTCGTCGTCGTACTCGACAGGATAGAAGACCCACAGAACCTGGGCGCGCTGCTCCGCGTCGCGGAGACCGCCGGCGTGGACGCGGTGGTGGTCCCGGGGAAGAGGGCAGCGGGCATAACGCCGGCGGTCGCGAAGGCTTCCGCCGGGGCGGTGGAACACATCAAGGTTGCACGGGTCTCGAGCTTGCCGGCCGCGATCGAGCGGCTGAAGACAGCCGGCCTGTGGGTGGCCGGCGCGGAAGCCGGCGAGGGATCGCCGTACTTCGAGCTGGACATGACCGTCCCTCTCGCAATCGTGCTCGGCAGCGAAGGTCAGGGCCTGAGCAGGTTGGTGAAAGAGAAATGCGACTCGCTGGTAAGTCTCCCGGTCAAAGGACGGGTTGGTTCGTTGAATGTCTCCACGGCCGGAGCGGTCCTGATATACGAAGCAGTTCGTCAGAGAGCGTCCCACCGAACAGAAACGTAGCGCCGGCGTCCCGCCGGCAAACAGCATCGGAGAAAAACAGTTGTCCACCAGCAATGAACCGGAAACCTGCTATATCATCGACGGCTACAACGTCATGCACGCCGACGAAGCTCTCACCTCCCTGATGGAGCAAGACCTCGAGGCCGCGCGCGATTCTCTTGTCCGTGCGCTTTCTGATTTCTCCGCCAGTGAGGGAGTGAGGACCGAACTGGTCTTCGATGCCGGCGGAAGACAGGGCGGCATTGCCAGAAAGCAGACCGGCAAGTGGCTGACCGTGACCTACACGGCGCAGGGGCAGTCCGCCGACGACTACATCGAGAAGCTGGTATACACAGGGAAGCAAGCTCGAGGCTCCACGCGCATAGTCGTGACCGGCGATTACGCCCAGCAACGCATCGTACAAGGGGCCGGACTGCTCAGGATGTCGCCCCGGGAATTCCTCTCAAAGATTACGGAATCGAAGGAAGACCTGTCACTCCAGATCGCGCCTGAGGGTCCCCGGCGGCGCAAGGTCCGGCTCGCCGACACGCTTTCCGATGAAAAAAAAGCGGCTCTTGAACGCCTGAAGAAGCAACAGAAGTAAACAGGCTCCACATCCTTAACAAACCCGGGAATTTTCTGTAAAACCTCCTTGACAACCCTGCCGTCCAATAATATAGTTTGGCACGAAAAGCCGATAAACGGTCAAAAACTAGGGTCTAAAGGTACAATTACCCAACTGAACGGAGGACTCAAAAGTGGAACTCTGGGCACAGACAACGGACCGGACCGGGTCTGGGTACACGGAGAAGTCGGACATCGATCTCGTCCGGCAGGCGCAGGAAGAAGACACCAAAGCGCTCGTCACTATGCTGGAGAGGTACACCGAGTTCGTGCGGCTGAAGGGGCGCTCCTACTTCCTGGTCGGGGCCGACCGCGAGGACATCATCCAGGAAGGGATGATCGGCCTTTATAAAGCGATCCGGGACTACCGTGCGGATCGCGAGACGTCCTTCAAGGCCTTCGCCGAGATCTGCATCACCCGGCAGATCATCACCGCGATCAAGACGGCGACCCGCCAGAAGCACACTCCGCTCAACTCTTATGTCTCGCTCAACAACCCGATCAGCGAGGCCGACGACCCGGACAGGCTCTACATGGACTTCCTCGCGTCCGACAAGGCGTTCGACCCCGCTGAGGTCGTCATCAGCGCCGAGGAAGCAGAGAGCATCAAGACAAATTTCCGGGAGATGCTCTCCGGCCTGGAGACCCAGGTGCTCTTGCTCTACATAGAGGGGCGTTCCTACCAGGAGATCGCCGACGACCTTGACCGGCATGTGAAATCGATTGATAATGCGCTGCAGAGAATCAAGCGCAAGGTCGAGCAGCACCTCCAGTATCGCGAGAACCTCGCCAGGGGAATCGCGCCAAAGGGGCACGGCCGCGCTCGTTCGCACGCCAGCTAAGCCGGCGTAGCTCAGTTGGTAGAGCAGCGCACTTGTAATGCGCAGGTCGTAGGTTCGAATCCTATCGCCGGCTCCACTGTTAATGCGGTTTTAGGCAATGCAAGTGATATTGCTTGACCTGCTTTATCTACCTATTCTCTACCGGGTCAATCCTGAGAGGCTGTTTTCACCGCCGGAAAAGTCACCACATTCGAGTCGAAAATGAGAGCGTCTAGACGTTCGGCCGAACCTTCACTGGCTTGCGGAAGTAGATGGCCGTAGCGGTCCAGCGTTGTCGTGATACTAGCATGCCCTAATTGTGCCTGGATGCTCTTCATATTTTCGCCAACTGCTATCCTGAGGGCTACGTTTGTGTGCCTCAAGTCGTGAAAGCGGATTCGCCGGAGTCCGGCCCGGGCTAGGGTCGGGTGAAACCTCTGCCTGAGCAGATTCGTTCCGTCAATAGGGTTACCAGCACCGTTCGCGAATATTAGGTCGTCTACCTCACCGCAGGTCCGTACACGGTGATCTTCCAGAATTGCTGCAAGTTCCGGCGAGACATTAATAGCCCTGCGGCCCGCGGCGCTCTTAGGCTCAGTGAAACCGTAGACTGGATGGAAGGCGCGACGTATGAACAGCACTCGGCGAACCGGGTCGTAATCGGACCATTTGAGGGCGAGAATCTCCCCCTGACGGGCCCCAGTCAAAATGGCTGTTGCGAACAGCGGTCGGTACTCATCATCGCTTGCCTCAAGCAGTCGGCGGATCTCATCGGGTGTGAGGTAGTCCATCTCAGGGCGTACCTGTTTAACCCTCTCGACGTACTGGACCGGGTTTTCTCGGACATACCGCCATACAACTGCACGCTTAAGGATCGAGCCAAGAATCGTCAGCAACTTATTGATTGTCGCTGGCGGTTTGCCCTCACGAAGTTTCTGGGCTTTGAATGCATCGATGCGTTCGGGGGACAGGTCCCTAAGTGTTAGTTTGCCGAAGAAGGGTGAGAGATGGAATGAGACGGCCAGCTTATAATCATCCAGGGTCCTTGGTTTAACATGAGCGGCCGCATATTCCGTCAACCATCTCTCAGCGAACTCGGAAAAAGTGACACTCTCGGACTTGACCCCGGCTATAGATTCCGACTCCCTCTGTGCGAGCAACGCGTCAGCGTCCCTCTTGTATCGTCCCGCCGCCTTCCACCTGCGCCGCCCTGTGCGGTCGGTATAAACCGCTGATAAGCAGCAATAGACAGGACTGTATCTATTTCACCCTGCCTGGTAGATAGAAGCCCTGGCTCCGCACAGGTAAGCTGTGGGGGGGTTTCGCGCTCCAGAATCGCCGAGTAGGCCTGTACCCATACCACGGGTATGCCCCAGCCCGTTCCGGACGATTCTAGCGGCTCCGAGGCCCCCTGGGGATGGGGTTTTGGACATCCTGGTGCTGCCCCCTTGGTGCCGCTTCCGGCTTTCACCTGTCCTCGGGGGACCGATAGCTTGAGCCGCTGTACGGAGCCTCTCGTTCTGGTCGGCACGCGGTAGGGAGCATGCGCCATGTTCCTCCCGACCGAGACCTCAGCTAGTCGCTCACGCCGCCGATAGTATCCGTCCCCGCACCCTTGTTGTTCCAGTACATGGCGCGCTCGACCATGATCTTCTTGCCTGCACTCTTTGAGGTGACCACGATGGAGGCCCTGCCTGATGGGATCTTGTCTGCCATGTTGAAGGTCATCCGGGAGTTGGCGGGGATGCTCTTGGTTAGGCTCACCGCTCCCCCACCCGCCTTCAGGTAGGAGACCTCTACTGTCACAGCACTTGAATTCGGGTTCTGTACCAGGGTCCAGGTCTCGTAACCCCCTGAGGACTGGCCGTCCGGGCAGTAGAACGTGGGGGGGGCGAGGGCCTATTGAGTCGTGGCAGGCCTCACCGAGTGAGGTGCCCGCGCCCCAGTACATGGCACGCCGCGAACGCCGCGTCCCCCTGACAGAATCCTCCGCCAAGTGTATGGCGAGATGAATGCCGGCGGCGCGAGAGGGGGTGACGCCTGCCCGGACAACGTCGACGGTCATGCTTCCAGCGCTTCGCCCTACGGACTCCGCTTGAGGAAGCATGACAGACTTCATCACACGGTGTAGTCTTGGGGTGATCTTTTTCACGATATCGTAACGAGGGGGTAAAGACATGGCTTTTGGAAACATGGGCAAAGTGCTTGAGGTCGACTTTTCTTCGGGGAAAACGGCGGAGTTCGAGCCGGACGAGGCGATCTACCGCGACTTTATCGGGGGCGCGGGGCTGGCGGCCAAGCTCCTTTTCGACAGGGGAAACCTACAGGCGGAGCCGCTGGACCCCGACAACCTTCTCATCTTCGCGGCCGGCCCGCTCACCGGCATAGGCTTCTCCGGCTCCAGCCGCCTCTCGGTGGGAGCCCGCTCCCCCCTCACCGGCATATGGGGGCAGGCCTCCTGTGGCGGGAACTTCGGCCCCGAGCTGAAGCGCTGTGGCTATGACGCCGTTATCTTCAAGGGGAAGGCCGACGAGCCCGTCTACCTCCTGCTGGGGGACAACTCAGCGGAGGTACTCCCCGCCTCCGACCTCTGGGGCAAGGACACCTATGCGACCACCGACGTTCTCAAGGAGAAGTACGGCAAGCGGTGCAAGGTACTGGCGATCGGGCCCGCCTCGGAGAACCTTGTACCCTACGGGAGCATCGTCAACGACTACGGCCACATATTCGGGCGCGCCGGCATGGGTACGGTGATGGGCTCCAAGAACCTCAAGGCCATCGCGGCACAGGGTTCCAAGAGAGTTACCACAAAGGACCCCGAAAAAGTCAAGGAGCTGTCTGAGATATACGGCACCGGTGTGGAAAAGGGCGGCATGGCCAGGTCGCTCAGGTCCTTCGGCACAGCGGGCAACATGGAATCCAAGATGATCGAGGGTGACGTCCCCACCCGCAACTGGGGGCAAGGCTGCTGGGAGGAGGGCGGGGAGAAGCTCTCAGGTATCGCCCTGGACGAGACCATCCTAACCGGGCACGGGTCCTGCCAGGGCTGCGGTGTCAGGTGCAAGCCGGTGGTGGAGGTGCCGGAGGGTCCCTATCAGATGGCCGAGGGCCCCGGGCCGGAGTATGAGACCCTGGCCGCCTTCGGCACCATGCTCATGAACTCCAGCATCGAATCCGTGGCCAAGATCAACGAGTTCTGCAACCGCGAGGGGTTGGACACAATCACCTGCGGGGCTACCTTCGCCTGGGCCATGGATTGCTACGAGGCGGGCATCCTGAAGCCGGAGGACTACGACGGCATCAAGCTGGAATGGGGCGACATCGACACGGTGATCGAGCTCCTGCCCAAAATCGTGGCCAAGGAGGGCAAACTGGCTCAACTGCTTGCAAAAGGCTCACGGGCCGCCTCGGAGGAGATAGGGGGCGGGAGCGATAGATACCTCACCGACAGTAAGGGGCTGGAGGCCCCCATGCACGACCCCCGCCTCTATTGGGGTGACGGGCTCGCTTACGCCATATCCGTCCGGGGCGCCTGCCATGTCTCCAACTTGACCTACCTCCTGGAGTGGGGGGCCATCCGGTACCCCGAGATCGGGCTGGACGAACACTACAAGGAAATGTCCGCCGAGCACAGGGCGGAGGCGGTGGCCAAGACCACCGACCTGGGGTGCATCATGAATTCAGCCTGCTGGTGCGTATTCCCCGGCACTATATTCACTATCACCGAATTGAAGGACCTCTTCAACGCGGTGGCCGGATACGATTGGGATATCCAAGACCTGATGGACGCCGGGTCAAGGGTTTGGTTCATCCAGCGCTGCTTGGGCCACATATGGGGCGCCACCGGAGCGGACGACCGCATCGGCCAGAGGATCATGACCGCTGTAGAGGACGGAGGCATCGCCGGCGTGGTGCCCGATATGGAGACTATGGTCAGGGAATTCTACGAGTACCGCGGGCTGGGCGCCGACGGCATGCCCACTCCCGAGACGCTGGAAGCCCTCGGACTAGGATACCTGGCGGACAAGATCCAGCCCTAGGGACGGAACTTCACTTCGTCCACCGGGGCTGAAGCCCCGGCTCAGGAACGCTAGTCGTCGAGGCTCACCAATTCGTACTTCTTGCTGCCCAGGCCCATCTTCTCGGCGTAATCGATCTGATTCTGGCAGTCTACCACCGGGTAGATCTCGTGGAAGACGTCTTTGCCGGCTGTCTGGTTCAAGAGATCGATGCTTGCCTGCTCTATGGCAACGATATCCCTGCTGGCCAGGATGCCGATGTCTTCTACGACATGCGCGTCATTGTAGTTCCAGCAGTCGCAATCCGGGGTTATGTTCATCAGGAAGTTGAAGAAGACGCACTTGTCCTCTTTGCCCTTAAACACACCCATCACGTATTCGACGCATTTCCGCTGGGCGTTCTCCAGCACGCCGGACAACCGGGCCTGTATGGCCCCCTCAAAACACATAATCGTACATTCACCGCAGCCTATGCACTTGCTGCGATCTATCCTGGCTACCCTTTCTTTTCCCTTTCCGACCATGGTTATGGCCTCGGCGGGGCACCAATCCAGGCATTTCGCATCGCCTTTGCATCTTTCCTTGTTCACCACCGGTTTTATGTCCGAGTGCATCTGCTGCTTTCCGCCCCGGCTGCTCAATCCCATGGACGCGTTCTTGATGGCGCCTCCAAAGCCCATGAACTCGTGCCCGGTGAGATGGGAGATGAGAACTATGGCATCAGCCTGATAAGCGGCGGAGGCGATCTTCACCGACTTCAGGAGCTCTCCTTCGATCTCTATTTCCTGGTAGTCGTGTCCCTTGAGGCCGTCGGCGATAATAATCGGCGCTCCGACCGTCTCCATTGTGAAACCGTTGCCGGCGGCGGTGCGCAGGTGATTGATGGCGGTCGCCCGGCCGCCCACGTAGAGGGTGTTGGAATCGGTCACGAAAGGCCTACCGCCTGCCTTCTTTATCTCTTCGACCAGGGTGCGGACGTACATGACAGGCACGAACGCGGTGCTGCCAGCCTCACCCATGTGGGTTTTGACCGCTACCATGTTACTGCGCTCGATCATCTCCTCCAGTTTTACCTTTTTGCAGAGCTCCGACAGCTTTTTCAGCATCCCGCGATTGGGCCTACAGCTCATGTTAACCATGAATACCTCGGACAAAATGATGCCTCCTTCCTTATATGCAAGATCCGTTTCTACAGGGATGTATTTGTGTAAAGCGAGTGGCTACACGAATACAACGACCACCATAGACAATAATGCCGCCCGAGACAATAGAGACTTCTCTACCTTTGCTCAGTATTGATACCCCAAATTCTCAAGGGCTTTAAGCATAATCAAACATTTCCCGGACCCACCTGCCGATGTTCGATTTTACCATATTGCAAGCCGCTCATCTATGCGCTGACGAAGCTGGTCTCACCGGGAAAAACATGCCAAGGTCGCGGTTCTCCGCTAAGCCGGAAAGGTTCTGATAATGGTATACTGCCGGTGTTGTCAGTGTTCTGGCAGAGGTATCTGGAGGTCATTGGTCAGTGAAGGTCACGGTCCGCTTCTTCGGGTTGTTTAAACGCTATATAGGCGAAGGCGAGCGGGTCTTCGACCTCCCGGAAGGGTCGAGCGCGGGCGACCTGCTCAGGCTCATCGGAGAGGAGTACGGGCAGCGCCTGCCCGCAGACCTTTGGGACACCGATCCCGGCCGCTTCTACCGTACCGTCCGGGTCTCGAGGAAAGGAGGCCCGTTTCTCGACGAAACTGAACCGCTTAACGACGGCAATGAGTTGCTGCTGCTCTTCACTATGGCCGGAGGCTGACCCCTCCTTGCGGTTGACCGCTGGGAACTTATCAATCTAGTCCACCCACTCTATGTCACGTCGGTACGGCGGCGAGGGAACGGATACGCTCCAGCAGCGCAGCGAACAGGGCTTCAGAAACCGCCACCTCGGCGCATTGGAAGGTGGTCCTCCTGGAGTGACTCACCACCTTCGCCCCGATCTTTATGAGTTTCAGCTGGACGCTTCGGAGCGACCAGTGCGACACCTTGCTCGGCAGGATACACGGGCAGTACGACACCGCTTACCGGGACGAGCTCATCGAGCGCTTCCAGTTCGACCCGAGCAAGAAGATCAGGACGTATTCCAGCGGCAACAGACAGAAAGTATCCATCATCGCCGCACTGATGACGCGCGCCGACCTGCTGGTGCTGGACGAGCCCACCGCCGGCCTGGACCCGTTGATGGAGCAGGAGTTCCGGCGCCACGTGCTGGAAGCAAGGGACCGCGGTCAGACGGTCTTCCTCTCTTCGCACATCCTGGCGGAGGTCGAGGCGCTGTGCGACCCGCCTGGCGATACTGCGCAAGGGCATCCTGGTTGAGCTCGGCACCCTTACCGAGATGCGCCATCTCTCCGCCGTGACGGTTGAGGCGACCTTCGAGGGCGACCCGCCCGACGTCTCGCGGTTGGAAGGTGTGAGCCAGGTACACGTCACGGGCCATCAGTTGACCTGCCAGGTCAGGGGCGACATCGCGCCTCTGCTCGCGGTGCTCTCGGCCGCGGGCCCGAGGACCCTGCTCAGCCGCGAGCCCTCCCTGGAGGAGCTGTTCCTGTCGCTGTACGGCAAGGAAGAGGGCGGGGATGGGGAGGAGGACGGCAACGATGGCAGTTGACGCGGTCGCCGCCCGGTCGAACCCGCGATCAAGGAGTTTCGCCGGCCCGGCAACGTCCTGGCCGGGTTCGTGGGGCGTGGGATATCGAAGTCAGCGGTGGTCGTGGCATACGCATTCGCGGCTTATACGGCGGCCTCCATCCTGGGAGACACGCGGACCTACACGACGGCAGCCGCACGCGCGGCCCTCGCGGCGTCGTTCGGGAGCAACCCGGGGCTCAATGCGCTGATCGGTATGGCGCGCCAGATTGAGACCGCCCGCGGGTTCACCGCATGGCGCACGCTGGGAGTACTGACGATCGTCGGCGCGATCTGGGCGCTGCTCGCCGCGACCAAGCGGTTCCGCGGCGAGGAGGAGGGCGGCCGGCTGGAGATCTTTCTCTCGGGCCAGACCACTTCCGGTGGAGCGGCGGCCAACATCCTCGCGGGGCTCGGGGTCGGCCTCCTGATAATCTACGTCATGACATTCCTCGCCGCCCTGGTGGCGGGCAACTTCTACAAGCTCCACTTCGGTGCGAGCGAGTCACTGTTCTTCTCCCTGGCCCTTGTCGCCAGCGTGGCGGAGTTCTTCGCGGTCGGCGCGCTGGCGAGCCAGATCGCGGCCACGCGACGCCGTGCAGCCGGGATCGCAGCCGCGGTGTTCGGGGCGTTCTTCCTGCTGCGCGCGATCGGCGACGCCGCACCAAGCGTGCACTGGCTGACCTACTTGAGCCCGCTCGGCTGGAACGAGAACCTGCACGCATTGACGGGCAGCAGCCCCATATGGTTGCTGCCGATAACAGGGTTCGTGGTACTGCTCTGCGCTCTGGCGATATACCTCGCCGAAAGGCGCGACCTGGGGGCGAGCATCCTGCCGGACAGTGACACCGCGAAGGCCCGGGTGCGCTTCCTCAACAACCCGTTCGATCTCGGAGTCCGCGAGACGAGGGGATCGCTCGCCGGCCGGCTCGCTGCCATCGCCGCACTCAGCATGTCGACAGGAGCCATCGCCAAGACGGCCGGACAGGCGCTGCGCGAGTCGACCGGAGCCCTGAAGTTCTTCAGCACGCTTTCACAGAGCCAGCGGGCCGCTTTCGGGACCAACACGTACCTCGGGGTCGTTTTCCTGATGGTGATGACCGTCATCATGGGTCTCGCCGCGTCTTCTGTGGGCGCCATGAGAGAAGACGAGGCGGAAGGTTACCTGGACCACCTGCTCGTGCGACCTGTCTCCCGAATGAGGTGGCTGGTCGGCCGCCTGGTGATCGTCGTGATCTCAGTGATTCTCGCGGGGTTGGTGGCCGGCATCTTCACCTGGCTCGGGGCGGCCATCCAACACTCGGGCGTAAGCTTCAGCAAGATGTGCGAGGCGGGAATAAACTCGACGCTGCCCGCCGCGGTCATCATCGGCCTCGGCATCCTGACGTTCGGCATCAAGCCCCGTTGGACCTCCGCGGTCATGTACGCCGTCATCGGCTGGTCGTTCCTGATGGAGCTCATCGGCCCCGCGATAAACCTGAACCACTGGGTGCTGGACACTTCTCTGTTCCACCACGTCGCCCTGGTTCCGGCAACCGCCACCAGGTGGTCCACCGCCTGGATATACGGGGCGATCGGGCTCGTGGCCGCCGCCATCGGCGCGGCCGTCTTCAATCGCAGGGATCTGGCCGGGAAGTGACGAAGTAGCAGGCCGGTGTCCACGGCGGACCGGAATGCCGCCGCAGCCCTGCGCGGTCATGCCTTGATTGTTGCACAATTGCCACGGAGAATTGACACGTTAGTCGGCATTATTTATCATACTACAGAGTATTTGATAGTATGATTATCAAGGGGAATTGCGATGTCACGAACGACCGTTTTCATCAAAGACGAGCTGCTCGAAGAGGCAAAGAAGATCACCGGAGAGTCAAAGACGAGCAGGGTGCTCAACGTCGCCCTGGAGGCGCTCGTCAAGCGGGCGCGACTGAACAGCCTCCTCGCGAAGCGGGGCTCCGGGCTCATCGAGCTCAGCAATGAAGAGATCGAGGAACTGGGCCGCAATGAGTGAGCTCACGCTCGTTGACACGTCGGCGTGGACGAGATTCTTCAGGAAGAAGCCGGACAGCCCGGCGACCGCGGACGAGGTCGAGCGCCTGCTGGTCGAGAACTCGGCTTGCTACACGCAACCAGTATTTCTTGAACTGGTAGTCGGTACCGGGGGGAGCCAGGGCGTCAAAGAACTCGAAAGCGATTTCTCAGCACTGCAGTTGCTGAAAGCGGGGGAGAGTGAGTGGCAACGGGCCCTTCAGATCGCTGCGGCGTTGAGACGCAAAGGCCTCCGGGTCGACATCGTGGACCTCGTGGTCGCCGCGACCGCAACCATCAACAAGGTGCGGTTGTTGCACCATGACAAGCACTTCAGGCAGATCGCGTCCGTCTCCGATCTGCGCGAATACAGTTACCTGTCCGGGAAATGAGCTTCGCTATCTCAGTCGTTATTCCAGTCCGGGATGGCAAACTCGAAGCAGACTCCGTTGTCGTTGTAGACCTTTATCCATCCACCGTAGGCGCGGACGATCTTGTCCACGATGGAGAGGCCGATGCCGGTGTCCGACGTCCTTGAACCCCTGAAGAACGGCCTGAAGAGCTTCCCCAGGTCTTCATCGGGGATGCCCGAGCCGTTGTCGCACACCTTGTAGCGGTGAAAGCCTCCCTCCTCGCCGAGGTAGCTCACCAGGGTGACCGGCTCCGGGCTGTCGTTATGCCTTATAGAGTTGTTGATGAGGTTCGCGAAGACCTGGTAGATCTGGGTGCGGTCCGCGAGTATCGTCCCGAGGTCGTCGTCTATCTCCAGAGTGACGCCGGCTGCCGCGGTAGACGCCTTCCGTTCTTCAAGCAGTTCGCTGACCAATCCCGAGATCTGCACGGCTGTGACTTTGACGGGTTTCTGTCCCGCCTCCGCTACCTTGAGCAGGCCGGTGACGAATTCGTGTGCCCTTGCCAGGTTGCGTTCGATGCTCGCCGCGTTCTCAGTGACTTCCTGCCGTAGCGCGTCAACGTCACCTTCCTGCGCGACATCCTTGAGCATCGCGTTGGCCAGGGTTGCGGCAGCGAGGGGAGTCTTCAAGTCGTGTGACACTGCATGGGCGTAGGCGTCCAGTTCGTCATTGGCGCGCTGGAGTTCTTCCGTGCGATTCTCCACGAGTTCCTCCAGGCTGTCGCGGTGGCGCTCCAGCTCCTCTGTCGAAACCGCGAGCGAAGCGGTCATGTCATCGAAGGCATCCGCGGCTCTGCCCATCTCGTCATCTCGCTCGATATCGATGCGATAGTCGAGGTCGCCGCCCGCAACGGCGTCGGCTCCCTGCTCGAGCTCCCGCAAGGGGTAAAGCACTGTTCTCGACACCAGTAACGTCATCAACAGGACGACCAGTCCCAGGAGTGCGATGAACACAATGGTCAGGATCGCCGAGAGGTTCTGAGCATTGGTCAGTTCCGCCTGGCTCTGTGCGGCGAGTGCATCCGATTCGTCCTTGGTACTCTGTGCGAGAACCAGCAGTTTCCCCACTATCGTCGTCTCGGCATCCGACCCGCCAGTGGGGCTCACGGCCCCGGCCGACATCGCGTGGAAGTTCGCAACAAGTTCCTCGAAGAGGTTCAAACGCTGGGCGTTAGCCGCCCACAGCCGGGCCACAACCTGGTCGTTCTTCGGGTACAGGGTCCTGACCCGATCGAGGAGAGCAGAAAGCCCGTTCTGTTGCTTCTCCCACTGGACGCGGGTCTGCTCGCTCCTGTTCAACTGGTAGTCGGCGCGCAGGATGTTCAGTGCGAGAAGGTCAGATACTACGTGCCGGGCCAAGCTGTTCCGCAGGCTCGACCTGCTGACATTCCCGCGGGTGACAAGCGCCGAGGTGATCCCACCCACCGCGAGCAGAAGGGCCAATACCACCGCGATTATCAGCCTGGTCCTGATCGTCATATCGAGTCACCAATCAGTGATCGTCATTGCCTTGGGAGCAGCTTGTTGAAGCCCCGAAGGACGCGGGTTGAACTTCTCATCGCGGTGATACTCGTCGCTTTCGCTGGAAGTGCCAGCTTCTTGGAGTCGTTTCCGTTGCGACCCATTCTAACTCGGGGGACAAGAAGGATTCCAGCAGTCGGTTCGCTTGCCGGGAAGAAGTCGCGCGGGGTCAGTGGAATATGTCGTGCCAGAGCGCTCTGCCCCACGAGTACAGGTGGGTGCAAACCAGCTGCACGTAGAGGAACGCCACCTTCGGCGACCGGCCCGGCTCTTTCTCATAGTGCCCGCCGATGTAGGAGACCTCGGCCGACCTCTCTATCTCCCACGGGTAAACGCCCAGCCTGTCGGGCGTGTGCTCGAGGTTTATCTTCCCGCCGCTCGCGTGAAGGTAGGCGGCCCAGACGAGCTCGCTGCAGTACCAGCTGCCGCCGTTCGCCTGCTTGGAGTAGAACCTGATGTCGTACGGGCAGCCGCGGTCCACCTGTCTCTGAGCGAACGCGACCGCCCTGCGGCGGGTGGCGGCGTCGGCGTTGACCACACGCATATAGGTCACCCAGGTCTTGCCCGGGTACTGCCAGTCTGCCTCGGTGCCGACCCCGACGTTCTCGTTCTCGCTCGCCGCCTCAATGACGCGGCCGTCACCGGCGTAGATCCCCACGTGGCTCCAGGCGCCGGGGACCAGGCTGTCAGGTATCCTGCCGAGCAGGATGTCTCCCGGGATGAGGCAGGTGCGGAGAGTCCTGCCGACTTGCCCGCCTTCGATCTCTGAGGACATGCTGTTGATCGCGGTCAAGTCATCGCCGTACAGCGCGAAGACCGTCCAGGTGTTGCCGGCCTGGCCGGAAGGAACAGCGTAGGTGCGCTCGAGGGTGTCCCCGTAATACACCTCGACCCTGGCGCCCGATCGCGAGAGAGAGTCGTCCCACGACTCCTCGCGCGTGGTGAAGTCGTGCACGTAGAACTGGTAGATGCCTTCGCTCTGCCTGAGGATGGCCGCCGTCTCAGTGCCTGCGCCCGGCCCGCGAGAGGTGTCCAGCTCGGCCTGGCCTGATATTCGCCTGTTGGCGGCGTCGAGCTTGAAGCCTTTATGCCCCGCGGCCGAACCGGTGACTTGAAGATCGAGGTCCGACGAATCGTCCCATCGGAGCACCACTCTCTTGCTCGCCGTATTCCCGCCGTTCGCGTTCGAGCATGGTGAAGCACCGAGAGCCAGTGACGCCGCGCAAGTGGCGGCGATGATAGTGACGATGAGAAGCCGGCGCATAACATCCCCCAGAAACAACCGCGCACTACGCCTTTCCTATTTCCCGGTGGCGTGAGATTTCCTGCCGGGGGAGCCGGATGTCAAAGGCCGGCGCGTGGCCGGCCTTTATCGAGATATGCGGACGGATCCGCAAGCGACGATCTATGTTTCGTTTACTCCGGGTGTGTCAGTGCCTGTAACGGCGAGCCTGCTGAACAGCTTGAGGCTCCACAACTGCCACGCGAGGGTCTCGCGCGAGGGCCGGTCCTGGGAGACTTCGCCGGTGAGGCTGTTGCGGTGGAAGTTGACCGGGTTCTGTTTCAACCATCTCTGGCTGCGGCGATGGGCAGCCAGCCAGCCCGTACTCTCGAGCAGCGGCCTCGGCGAATCATGTTCCATTCCCAAGATACCCACCTCCTCCTGTCTTCCAGCAAACCGAGCGTCACAATTGGTTTCGGTAGAGCCTTCTCTTTACCCTTCTCCGAGAGGGAGGAGTTGGCGCGACGCCTTCACGAGTACGGCTTATAGTTCAGTGCGTAAGCGCGCACTCCTGCTATACTTTCTCTGTGGCAGAAAGGCCTGATGCGTCGCCTGAACGCAGGTTGAACGCACACCGTCAAAGGTTTGCGCCTGTTTTTTCGAGCGCACGGAGGAGCCGCCTGTCGGAAGGGAGAGAGATGAAGCGAAAAGTGACAGTTGCACTGGTCCTTGTACTGGTGCTTACAGTGCTGGCAATAGTGATCGGGGGTTGTGGGGTGTCTGAGCAAAAAGGAAACGAATCCAAATCTACCGAGCCCGCCACGTCGCCGGCGTCGAGCCCGCAGTCGACGAGCCCGCAGGTCGGGCCTGATGGCAATCCCATCAAGACCCTCGCTGACTTTCCCGACGGGCAGGACGGCGCCAAGGTCGAGGCTGTTATAAAGACCGACAAAGGGGACATCGTGCTGCGGTTCTTCCCCGACAGCGCGCCTGTGACCGTGGCGAGCTTCCTGCACCTGGCGAGGACCGGCTTTTTCAACGGAACGACCTTCCACCGCGTCGTGCCCGGGTTCGTCATCCAGGGGGGAGACCCGAAGAGCAAGGACCCCAAGGCGACGGATGTCGGCACGGGGGGCCCGGGGTACAACCTGCCCGCTGAATTCAACAACCGTCCGCACGTGACCGGCACCCTCTCCATGGCCCGCGGCGGCGACCCCAACTCAGGCGGGAGCCAGTTCTTCATATGCCTCGCGGACCAGCCGAGCCTCAACGGCCAGTACACCGTTTTTGGTCAGGTAGTGAGCGGGATGGACGTGGTCAACCAGGTGACGCAGGGGACCGTGATGCAAGAGGTGACCATCAGGCCGATCAGCGGCTGAGCGGGAGGGCGAGGGCGCGTGTTCTCGAACCGGGCTGTACACCGAAAGGCTTGGCTGGCTTTCACGCTCCCCGTGTTCGTCATCACCGCGCTGGCAGCCGGTGGCTGTGCCACCAGCACTCCGTCGGGGCGCATGAAAGTCTCCGCGACCATCGAGCCGCTCGCTGATTTCTGTAGGAACGTGGGCGGTGACCTCGTCGAGGTCGAGACCCTGATACCTCCGGGCGCGAGCTCGCACGTCTTCGAGCCGACCGCCAGCCAGTTCGTCTTCGTGAGCCAGTCCAGAGTCTTCGTGATGGTGGGGCTCCAGCTGGAGACGTGGGCTTCAGGAGTCATCCAGAAGGTCGGAGGCCGCGGGATGGTTATAGTGGTCACGTCCGACGCGGTGCCCGGAGACCAGTTGATAAAGGCGGGAGCGTTCAACGGTGAACCCGGCTCGCCCGGCGCGCCGTACGACCCGCACGTCTGGCTGGACCCGACGATAGCCATGTACCAGGTACAGGCGATCGCGGACGGTTTCATAAAGGCGGACCCGGCCCACGCTGCGGCATACCGCAAGAATGCGGCGGCGTACAATGCGAAGCTCGCGGTGCTCGACAGGGAGATTGCGGCGAGGGTTGCCACGTTCACCCACAGAGATTTTGTCGCCCTCCACCCGGGCTGGACCTATTTTTCCCGCAGGTACGGCATCAACCAGGCCGGCGCCGTGCAGGAGTTCCCGGAGCAGGAGCCCAGCGGCAAGCAGATCGCCGACATAGTGAAGACCATCAAGGCGAAGCACATCAAGGTCATCTTCGCCGAACCGCAGATCAGCCCCAAGGCGGCCCAGGTGATTGCCTCGGAGATCCCCGGCATGCGCGTCCTCTACCTGGACCCGCTGGGGGACCCGGCCAAGCCTGACGTCAGCACTTATATTAAGATGATGCAGCACAACGTCAACGTGATGTCGGAGGCCCTCCAGTGAGCAACAGGCCGTCAAAGATGCATTCGTGCAAAGTCGGTGAGTACTTCGACGCGACGTCCGGCGGGCCGCGGACCCTCATCGACCTCGAGCACGTGTTCGTGGAGCTGGACGGCCACCCCGTCCTGCAGGACATCAGCTTCACGCTCAACGACCACATGTTCCTCGGCGTCATCGGCCCCAACGGCGCGGGAAAGACGACGCTCCTGCGCGTGATACTGGGCCTCGTCAAGCCCGCGAGCGGCACCGTCTGCGTCATGGGAATGCAGCCGGCCGAGCTGAAGAGCGAGCTGCACCACATCGGGTATGTGCCCCAGAGCGTCTTCTTCGACCCCATCTTCCCCGTCAACGTCTACGACGTCGTGATGATGGGCCGGATATGCTGCATCGGGCGCTTTCGTTTCGCGAAGAAAGCTGACAAGCAGAGGGTCATGGACAGCATCAGGATGGTCGGGCTCCAGGGTCTGGAGAAGAGGCTTATCGGCGAGCTGTCCGGCGGCCAGCAGAAGCGGGTGTTTCTGGCGCGGGCTCTGTGCCGCGAGACCCGGATACTGCTGCTGGACGAGCCGACCTCGGGGCTCGACATGCCTGCCCAACGCCAGTTCATGGAGCTGCTCACCGACCTCAAGGAGAGGCTCGGCCTTTCCATCGTCTTCGTCTCACACGACGTGAACGTGCTCGCCCAGCACGCGGACGAGATGGTGTGCATCAACCGCTCCATGCACCTGCATGGCAAGCCCGGAGAGGTCGTCGGATCCGACCGGCTGCAGGAAGCCTACCGGTGCGAGTTCGATTTCCTGGTCGGCGCGGGGGACCATCACACGACGGAGGGGGGTGGCTGATGCTCTCGTTCGGGTTCGGCCAGACAGCCCTGGTGGGTGGCCTGCTCATAGCGATCACCTGCTCGCTGATGTCCTTCTTCATCATTGTCAGGAGGCTGGCGTTCGCCGGCATGGGGATATCGCACGCCGCGTTCGGAGGCGTGTCGATCGGGATCGCGGCCGGGGTCAACCCGATAGTGACCGCCGGGGCGTTCTGTGTCCTGGTCGCGGGGGGGATCGGATGGTTCTCCCGCAAGGGCAAGCTTCACGAGGACACCATCATCGGCATCCTCTTCTCCGCGTCGATGGCGATGGGCGTGGTGCTGCTCGCGGTCGCGAAGGCGTACAACCAGGACTTGCTCAGCTACCTGTTCGGGAGCATCCTGGCGGTGTCGTGGACGGACGTGGTCATCCTCGCGGTGATGGCCATACTGGCCATCGGGTTCATGGTGCTCTTCTTCAAGGAGCTGCTGTTCTTCTCGTTCGACGAAGAGACCGCCATGGCGAGCGGCGTACCGGTGAAGTTCGTCTACTACGGGCTGCTGGTGACTATCGCCCTCACCATAGTGGTGTCGATCAAGCTCGTCGGCATCATCCTGGTGTCCGCGCTGATCGTGATTCCGGGGGCAACGGGGCTGCAGCTCTCGAGGAACTACCGCAGCGTTCTGGTGTATTCGATGGCAACCGGCATCCTCTCGGTGTTGATCGGGTTGCAGCTCTCTTTCAGCTTCAACGTCGCCTCAGGGGCGACCGTAGTCCTCGTGATGTTCGCGCTGTTCGTGATCGCGGTGGCGGTCTCACCCAGGCGGAGTTACATGCAGCGGGTCTTCCGCGGGAAGGCTGCGGCCGAGCCCGCCCCGCAGGAGGGCCTGCCACCGGCGCCGGGCTCCGCGGAGATCCCCGCCGGTGACTGAGATGCCCATCGACGTCCCGGACTACCTCCGCGGCAACATCATCGACATGCACGCGCACTTCTTTCCCGACAAGCTGTTCGCTTCGATCTGGGAATGGTTTGATGCACGCGGTTGGGGAATCGCATACCGCGAGTCAACGTCCGGGCTGGCCCGCACCCTGCGTGAAGAGGGCGTCCGCAGGTTCGTGACCTACAACTACGCACACAAGGCGGGCGTCGCCCCGGGCCTGAACGAGTGGACCGCACAGTTCGCCCGTCGCGAGCCGGCGGCGCTGCCTTTCGCGACCGTGTTCCCCTCCGACGACGGGAATATCGAGATGCTGGAGCGCCTGTTCGACCATGACGGTTTCTTCGGGATCAAGCTCCAGCCGCTGGTGAGCGATTTCTACCTGTGCGACGAGCGGATGATGGATGTTTACGCGCTGCTGCTCGAGCGCGGCAAGGTCCTGGCCGCGCACGCGGGCACCGCCCCGGTCGCGAACAAGTACGTGGGTGCCGACCACTTCGAGCCGGTGATGCAGACCTTTCCCGAGTTAAAGGTCGTGGTGGCGCACATGGGGGCCTACGAGTTCGACCGGTTCTTCGACATGGCGGGGCGATACCCGAACCTCTACCTCGACACCTCGGTGAACTTCATCGATCCAGCCCTGGTAAAAGATCTGGTCGCAAAAGGCCAGTTCCCGCCGCTTGAGATCCCGCATGAGTTCGACCCGGATATGCTGCTCGAGCTCTCCGACCGCCTCCTGTTCGGGAGCGACTTCCCCAACATCCCTTACGACTACGAGGACTGCATCCGGAGCATCATCGAGGTGGGACTCTCCGAAGAGTTCAACCGAAAGGTGTTCTTCGAGAACGCGGCGCGCCTGCTCCAATTGCCTGACGACAATATATAATCGCCAGCATGGAGAAGAGCATGCGCATCCTGATCTGCCACGGCTACCTGTTGAGGGGCACCGGCAGCAACACGTACGTCCAATCGCTGGCTCGCGCCCTCTGCAGGCAAGGCTACCGCGTCCTCATCATGTGCCAGGAGAGCGACCCCCGGCTCGATTTCGTCTCGAGCTTCATCCGCGAGAACTCCACCGGGAGCGGCCCGCAGGTCGTCTGGGAGCGCGAGACAGGTTACCCGGGCCCGTGCATGGTCTACAAGCCGGACATCGGGGGCCTGCTGCCCGTCTATGTGACGGACAGCTACCCGGGCTTCCGCGTCAAGGAGTTCACGCAGCTCGACGACGTCGAGCTCGAGTGGTACATAGACCGAAACGAGCGCGCCCTGGGCCGGCTGGTCGAGCAGTTCGTCCCCGACGCGATACACGCGAACCATGCGGTGATGCTGCCCTACATCGTGAGGCCCGTCGCGGAGAAAGCCGGGGTGCCTTACTTCGTGAGCATCCACGGCTCGGCGATCGAGTTCACGGTGAAGAAGGACCCGCGATACCTTCCCCTGGGAGCGGCGGGCCTCGAAGGCGCCACGCGGATAATCGTGCCGAGCGAGCACACCGCGCGGCAGGTCGAGGAGGTCTTCGGCGACTCGGTGGAGGGCCTGTCCGGCAAGATCGTGTTCATCCCGCCCGGGGTGGACACCGAGATGTTCGCGCTCGCCGAACGCGACCTGGCATCCTCGGTCGAGCTGCTGTGCGAGGCCGTCGAGAAGAGGACCGAAGGCGTGACCGTGGGGGACTTCCGCGGCCGCGGGAACGACGAGCCCGGCAGGCTCAGCGATGGATTCGACATCGAAGAAGAGATTGCGGGTATCAACGCCCTGCACCCGGACTGGCTGCCGGAGGCGGACCTTGGGCACCGTCTGCGCGAGCTCGCCGCCGGAGACGGGCGCTTCGTCATGTTCCTGGGGAAACTGCTCGAGACCAAGGGCGTCCAGTGCACACTGCCCGCTGTTCCCCTGTTGCTGCGCGACCACCCCGACGTGCGATTGGTGATCGTCGGCTTCGGTGAGCTGAGGGGCATCCTGGAGCTGATGCTTGACGCGATCGACAGCGGCGATATGGGAAGGCTCCGCAAGTTATGCGAGTACGGCAACCAGAAGTACACACTGGCGGACGACGCCTTCGGCCCGGTGCTCGCGTTCCTGAACGACCTGGAGGCCTCCGGCGAGATCGATGAGTACGCGCGGTTATGCGGCGGCTTCGACGTCAGGGATGCGGTGGTGTTCACGGGCTACCTGACGCCCGAGGAGCACCGCCACCTCCTGCCGCATGCGAAGGCGGTGCTGGTGCCGTCGCTTGCGCAGGAAGCTTTCGGCCTCGTCGCGACCGAGGCCATGGCCGCGGGGGTAGTGCCTGTAGCGTCGCGGCACTCGGGCCTGGAGACGGCGCTCGAGCCCGTGCGTGAGATATGGGGGCAGGAAGCGGACACCCTGCTGCTCGGAACGCGCGAGCGGCTCGTCAAGCGGATCGCCGAGGCGTGCAGCCTCGTGCTCGACATGCCGGACGCGGCGCTTCTGAGCAAGGGCGCCCAGATGCGCGGCGTGGTGAAGACGCGATTCTCGTGGGACGCGGTGTCGCAACGCATGGTGGAGATCTTCGAGAAAGCGTGACAATGCACCAGTGGGGTCAGGCACCGATGGTGCATTTCTCTTGTGGAGTCCGGGTTCCCGGATGAAAACGCACCACCGGTGCCTGACCCCAGTGGTGCGTTAGAATGTCCGAGCGTGCGTATGACAGCAGGAGGTGGCGATGTTTGGTGATTTCGACGACGTCGTCCGGCGCAAGATAGAGATCTCCGAATCGGGGCTCGCGGCCGACAAGGTGATGCCTCTTGGCGAAGCGATAGATAAGTTCGTCCAGCCCGGGATGAGCATCCACCTGGGGCACAGCTATGCGCGGCCGTGTGCAGCGTACCAGGAGCTCGCCCGCAAGTTCTGGGGCAAGGACCCCGGCTTCACCATCAGCACGCTGGGTTTTACGGGCGACATGAACTCCGTGTTCTGCGCGGGGCTGGTGAAGAAAGCGATCGCCACGTTCTTCGGCGACTCGTATCCCATGCCGGGACCGAACCCGGTGTACCAGGCCGCGTACCGCGAAGGCACCGTGGAGCTCGAACACTGGACCATCCTGAGCTTCTCGCTCCGCCTGCTCGCCGGGGCGCTCGGCTTTGAGTGGATACCCGCCAACTCACTGATCGGGACGACCATCGCCGAGGAAAACACGGACGACTTCTGTGTCACCACGATGCCCGACGGACAGGAGATGGGTTTTGTGAGGGCGCTGCGCCCGGACATCACCTTCCTCCACGGCTGGGCCGCGGACCCGGCAGGGAACCTGGTGTGCGCGCCCCCCTATGCGGAGACGGCGAGCTCCGCGCGCGCCGCTAAGCAGGGAACCATAGTCACCGTCGAGAAGATCGTCGACCACGACTTTATCAAGAGATACAGCCACTTCGTAAAAGTCCCGTCCTACCTGGTCAAGGCGGTGTGCCTGACCCCGTTCGGCTCTCATCCCGCGGGCATGTCGAACTACGGCCTCGAGCGGGAGGTCACCGGCTACGAGGTGGACCGTGAGTTCATCATCGACCTTCGTTCCAAGGCGAGGGACCCTGAAAAGTTGCAGGCCTGGATGGACGAATGGATCCTGGGGTGCGCGGACCACGAGGAGTACCTGGCGAAGCTCGGCCACGAGCACATCTGGCACCTCAGGGGCAAGTCGGCCCTCAACTCCTGGGAGGACGAGTTGACGGACGCCCTGCCCGAGATGAACGCGGGCCCTGACTACAACCCTATCGAGATGATGATAAGTGTCGGCGCGCGCGTCATCGCGAAGAAAGCGCTCGAGAGCGGCTATCGAACCATCCTCGCGGGGGTCGGAGCGTCCAACCTCGCCGCCTGGCTCGCCTATTACAGCCTGCGGGAGCAGGACCACGACGCGGACCTCATCGCCGAGATCGGGTTCTACGGGTACAGCCCTCAGCCGGCCGACCCGTTCATCTTCAATCTCCGCAACGTGCCCCACTGCCGGATGCTGAGCGACGTCAACGACGTGCTCGGGTCCATCGTGGGGGCACAGAGCAACCTCTGCATCGGCGCGCTCGGGGCGGGACAGGTGGACCGGCTCGGCAACGTCAACTCGACCTGCATTCCCGACATGAAGCTGCTGCTCGTCGGCTCGGGCGGCGCGGCCGACGTGGCGGCGGGTGCGCGAGAGATCGTTATCGTCATCGACCACCTGCCGTTCAGGCTGGTCGAGCAGGTGCCGTACGTGACCTGCCCGGGCGACAAGATCACCGCCGTGGTGACGACCAGGGGCGTGCTCGAGAAACGAGACGGGGAGCTGGTCCTTACCGGTTATTACCCCGCCGACGGCGGCCGCGAGGCGGCGCTCGCGGCAATCAGGGAGAACTGCAACTGGGACCTGAAGGTCGCCGACGATGTCGTCGAGATTGAGCGGCCCACTCTGGAGGAGCTCAAGAGCGCCCGCATGTTCGATCCCCACTCGTTCTTCCTCGGGAAAGGGGATTGACAGGGATTAGCCTGCTTTGCTAAAATGAATTTTGCTTGGTCCGCTTGAGGCGGTCAGGCAATAAAAACGGGAGAGGGCGTCGCGCCAGGGCCTCAGGCCAGGGCGCGGCGTTTAATTTTTGGACACTTCATCGATATCTTCTCCCTCTCCCCGTGGGGGAACGTCGAGGTGGTCTCCCTCTCCACTTGGGGGAGAGGGTTGGGGTGAGGGGTACTGATGCCAGACCCGAGAGAGCTTAGAAAGAACATGACCGACGCGGAAAGGGTGCTGTGGTTTCGTCTCAGGTCCCGCCAGGTGGAGGGCCGCAAATTCAGGCGCCAGCATCCCATCGGACGTTACGTGGTCGATTTCGTGTGTCTGGAGCGGAGATTGATCGTCGAGGTAGATGGAAGCCAGCACATGGACAATCCCAATGATGAAATACGTACACGGTGGCTTGAAAGGGAAGGATACAAGGTCTTGC
>Ga0209538_1000168_pt1 | contig 39681 bp, 41 predicted proteins | sample BarGraNGADG00211_2_FD_184492 | JGI IMG/M metagenome (GOLD analysis project Ga0209538, IMG submission 184492) | Arctic peat soil microbial communities from Barrow, Alaska - Barrow Graham LP Ref core NGADG0004-211 (SPAdes) (version 2) | ecosystem: Environmental > Terrestrial > Soil > Wetlands >... | reverse complement strand
GGGCTTCTTCCTCATCTCCGGGTATGCCGCTGTGCAAGGGACACATCTGGAGTTCAGCTGCTCCCTGCCTGTGGGGCGTCGGCTCGTCGAACGCTCGCTGACTTCTCTCCGTATGACGCATGGCTCACAGATCCGCCGCGCCTCTGAGATCACCTATCTCAAATCGCGCCAGGACATTATGTCGCTCCTCGCAGCCTGGGGAGCATCAAACTCGCTGGTGTCCCTGGAAGAGCTGCAACTGGAGAGGGACATGGACAATCAGGTCAACCGGTCGGTCAATGCGGAACTAGGCAATCTGCAGCGCGAGACGAGGGCTGTCGACGAATTGCGGGCGGCCTTCGATCGGACTGACCGCACCTGTCTCTCACCCCGCACGATGGAGGTCGTGCAGGCTCGACTGAGGTACCCCGACCTCCCGCTGTCAAAGCTCGCCAACAAGATCCCCGGGTGTGTCTCCAAGAGCACTATCCACTACCACATTGCCAAGGTTCTTCGAAATGCGCAGTAGCCAGAAACAGCGACAGCAATTGAGCCTTCGCCAGAAGTCCTATCTGGCCACGCGTGGTCTGGTCCTCGAGCAGCCCCTGAGCGATTTCGGAACTCTCATGGATCGGTTCGCTGCCAGCAGCATCGTTGCCGAGAAGCATGCCCGGGCCAATACGTCCGGTGACACATGGAATGGCGACCTCGACAGCTTTGCAGATCTCGCAGAATCCACTCCTGCAGAGTTGATAGTCGACGAGCTCCTGGACAGGGATCTCATTGACGATTCTCAGGTCGAGTGCGCACGATTTGTCGCCTCGGATCTGGACGAACGCGGCTTCTTCACGAAGCAGATTTCGCGTTATGCCTCCTCGATCAATGTTGCCATTGCGGAGGTTCGACGGGTCTTGGCCGCCATTCGCACCCTGGAGCCGGCTGGACTCGGTGCCACAGATGTCGCCCATGCCTTTGCCTTGCAGATGTCGCGTGTGCTCCCCGATCTTCCGGTGGCTGCCTGTACGCAGTTCCTGCGCACGCGTCAGCGCTCCGTGTCTCCAGGCGTTATTCGCGCATGCCTCAGTAAACTTGGGGTCAAGTGTGATCCGGCCACGTTGCAGCGCATCCTCACCGTACTGGACTCTGAACCCGCCAAACGCATGACATCTGGACAAACACGCATCATTGCGCCCGATATCATCATCGAGCAGGATTCGCTGACTGGAGCCCTCGTGTGCTCAGTACCCGGGCCTGCCTGGAGCCTCGCAATGGACCCCATGGTGGTGTCATCGGCCCGCAAGGACCCTGAAGCGAGAAAGCAGGTCCTCACGGAGGTTACCAGGGTCCGGTGGATCGACGATGCCATCGCGGAACGCACGGCGATACTTGCGAAACTGGGCGACGCTCTCATCGCTTTGCTTGCTCCGTACCTCGCTAACCAGTCGGACCACCCATCGCGTGTCCCGGTGGAAAGCCTGATGCAGGCAACCGGAATGTCGAGAACGGTTATGGTCCGCGCACTTCGTCGCAAGTATGTCAAGACCCCACGTGGCACCCTCAGACTCCGTTCGATGGTGATGGACCGGTGGCAGACTGCGGCGGCCCCGGCCAAGGAGGCGGTGGCACTGCTGCTGCAATCCGGCAGGGACTCGAAAGCGATGAGTGACCGGGAGATAGCGCAGCTCCTTGCGAACCAGAGCATCTACATCAGTCGACGAACAGTTGCCAAGTATCGCCTCTCACTTGGAATCCCGGCTCGATACTTCAGGTCCAATTAATAACCTTCTGTTTTCTTTTGCCAGCATTTGCGTATCATGTCTATACGTTGCCGTTCCGGCCCAGCCGGTGCGGCCCATTTCTCGCGGAGGTAGACCATGGCAAAGATTGCAATCAACGGGCTTGGCAGAGTCGGTCGCCAGGTATTGAAGCATCTCATCACGCGTTATCCAGAACTCGAGATCGTTGCCGCCAATGACATCACGGACGAGAAGACGCTGGCACACCTTCTGAAGTATGACTCGAACTACGGTACCTGGAACATCGACATCGAGGGCAAGGAAGGCGCAATCGTCATCGGCGACCGCGAAGTCAAGATCTTCCGCGAGAAAGATCCTGCCGCTCTGCCGTGGGGCAAATTGGGTATCGATATCGTCATCGAATCGACCGGAGTCTTCACAGACGCCGATAAAGCTCGCGGGCACATAACCGCTGGCGCCAAGAAAGTCCTGATCACCGCTCCTGCAAAGGGCGAGGACATTACGATCGTTCTGGGTGTCAACGAGGACCTTCTGGATGTATCCAAGCACAGCATCATCTCCAATGCCTCTTGCACGACGAACTCACTGGCTCCTGTGGTCAAAGTACTCAATGACAACTGGGGCGTCGAGAAGGGCTACATGACCACCGTCCACAGCTATACGCTGGATCAGCGCATTCTCGATGCTCCGCACAAGGACCTGCGCCGAGCCCGCAATGCTGCCACCAATATTATCCCCACAACGACAGGCGCAAGCAAGGCCGTCGCGCTGGTCATTCCAGAGATGAAGGGCAAGCTGGATGGTATCTCGCTGCGCGTCCCTACCCCAACCGTTTCCATCACTGTGTTCGATGCTGTTCTCAGCAGGCCGGCCACCAGGGAGGAAATCAACGTGGCACTCAAAGAGGCTTCCGAGACCAGGATGAAGGGTTTCCTCGGGTACAATGAACTGCCTCTTGTTTCCTCCGACTACCGTGGCACGATCTACTCGGGCATTGTCGATGGCCTTTCCACGAAGTCGAGCGGAACGCTCGTACAGGTTCTGAGCTGGTACGATAATGAGTGGGGTTATAGCGCAAGGGTCGCTGACCTCACGAAGCTCATCGTCACGAAAGCATCCTACTAGGAGGTATCGTTATGCCGAAACGGAATATTAAGGATCTCGACGTTCAGAACAAGAGAGTACTTCTGAGAGTCGACTACAACGTCCCTATGTCGAAGGACGGGGCGATTACCGATGACAAGCGCATTCTCGAGACACTGCCGACCATTCGGTATCTGCTCGACAAGAACGCCATCATCATTCTTGTGACACATATGGGTCGTCCCGATGGAAAAATCGTGGAATCGCTGCGGCTGGACAAGATAGCACAGAGGCTATCGGCTCTGCTGGGCAAGCCAGTCAACAAACTCAATTCTGTTGTCGGTCCCGACGTCACGGAAGCCGTTGCAAACGCCAAGCCAGGCGACATCATCATGCTCGAAAACGTGCGGTTCCTCAAAGGGGAGAAGAACGGCTCCGAAGAACTCGCAAAGAAACTTGCGGCCCTTGCAGACGTTTATGTGGACGATGCGTTTGCCACTGCTCATCGGCCCGATACCTCTGTTGCCGGCGTACCACAGTTCCTTCCATCAGCAGCCGGCTTCCTGCTCCAGAAGGAGATCGATGTTCTTGAGACCGTCACAACATCTGCCAAGAAACCGTTCATTGCCATCCTGGGCGGCGCCAAGGTCTCCGACAAAATCGGCCTCATCAAAAATCTGCTCATCAAGACCGACGCCATTCTCATTGGTGGCGGCATGGCGTTCACCTTCCTGAAGGCTATGGGATACGGTGTCGGGTTCTCCCTTGTGGAGGAAGATTACCTCAAGGTCGCCGACGAGATTATCGAGGCAGCCAAGACAAGGGGCACCCACCTACTCCTCCCGGTGGACGTCATTGTCACGAATGAGATCAAGACCGGAAGCTCGCACCGCATAGTAGATATCGAAGAGATTCCCGCGGATCAGATTGGCGTGGACATCGGTCCAAAGACTATTGAGACATTCGAAGCAGAGATCGCGAAGGCCAATACCATCATCTGGAACGGGCCGATGGGGGTCATCGAGATTGCCGAGTTCGCGGAAGGCACCAAGTCTCTCGCACGGCTCATTGCGGCCAGGTCAGGAGCGCTGACCGTCGCAGGCGGAGGTGAGACAGCCTCAGTCATTGACGCATTGAACCTCCAGAATGACTTCAAACACGTGTCCACCGGTGGCGGCGCGTTCCTGGAATACCTTGAAGGGAAGCAGCTTCCCGGCATCGAAGCTATCGACTCAGTGGACTAGTACGCTTTAGCACTTGAAATCGAGGCGGCTTTCCGTATAATAGCTCTTGTTACCGGAGGTTCACGTTGCCAATAAAAACCGTTTTGGAAATAGTCATGGCTTTCGTTGCAGTTGGCGATATCCTTGCGATCCTGTTCATGGAACCCAAGGGTAGCGGACTGGGCGCGATTTCAGGCAGCGCAACCGTGTTCCACTCACGCAAGCCCAAGGATGCTGTCCTTGACCGGCTTGCAGTTGTTCTATCCATTGCATTTGTGGTATTGTCCCTGGTACTGGTAGTCATCAAGTTCTAGGGGGCACCAAGCCTTGTGCCGGGGTGGCGGAATTGGCAGACGCGTGCGTTTAAGGGGCGCATGGAGCAATCCGTGTGGGTTCAATTCCCACCCTCGGCACCATTAATATGAATACCACAATCCAAGGGCGGATAGTTCAGCGGTAGAACGCTTGCCTTACAAGCAAGAAGTCGCAGGTTCGAATCCTGTTTCGCCCACCAGCAATGCGATATAGTTGCTTGATGGTGGGACCGCTCATCGGGCGAATCGCGCGGTGAGCGGTTTCTTTGAAAAAGAGTGCCGAGATAGCTCAGTTGGTAGAGCAGGGGACTGAAAATCCCCGTGTCGACGGTTCAATTCCGCCTCTCGGCACCATTTTTATGTCCGGGGTCGATCGTCTCGATCCATGAAGCCATCATGTCTCATGCCAGGAACTGGACTCTTCGTGCGAGACAGTGAGCTCCATTTCCCCAGTATTCTACGCTCAGAAATGCCATCGCCGCCACAATGCTAAGCGCATCGGACGGCAAGGGATCTTCCCCAAAGTTGTCAACTCACGTACTGGTCATGGTTCGTTCTCTGGAGACTCCGCCGCTTTCACTGCCAGTGCAGCCTCGATCCGCTCCTTCTGGACAGCGCATCCGAGCACATACGGTTTCAGGGGGGTGCCAGTGGTCGCGTAGTTGTTGGCAAGACACCCGCCGCTGCAGTAGAAACGCGCCCAGCAGCTGCCACACTCCTCTTTGGCAAACAGAAAGTTGGCGTGAGCAAATTCCTCCACCAGTTCAGGGCGATCCAGGGCCGGGCTCGTGAGGACATTGCCCATCCTGTACTCCTGAACGCCGTCAAACTGATGGCAGGGGAATACGTCCCCATTCGGAGCGACAGCCATGTATTCGACACCAGCCCCACATCCATAGATGCGCTTGCTGAGACATGGCCCTGCTTCGAGATCCAGCTTGAAGTGAAAGAAGTCAAACCCCGCACCTGAGCCCAGTTCACTCAGGAAGTACGCGATGAGTTCCTCATACTGGGCACGAATTGCCGGCAGGTCACTTGTCTGAAGGGCAAGAGCCGAGTCTGCGGAAAGCACGACAGGCTCCATCGAGATGTACTTGAACCCGAGGCTATGGAGTTCTCGAACGCTCTCGGCAAATGCCAAGGTGTTGCGTGCATACGTTCCCCGCACAAAGTAGCCACCTTCATCGCGCGTCCGCGTGAAATGCCGTATCCGTTCAATGATGGTATCGAACGTGCCATGCCCGTCCTTGAAGACACGGTTGGCGTCGTTAGCCCTCCGGCCGCCATCCAGGCTGAGGACAACAGACACATCATTCGCCTCAAGCACGGGGAACATGTCGTCCCGAAGCAATGAGCCGTTGGTCGTCAGTGTGAACCGCCATTTCTTCAGGGGATATGTTGACCGCGCGTATGCCATTGTGTCAACGACAACGTTCCAATTCATGAACGGCTCACCACCGAAGAAGTCGACCTCGACGTTGTGGTGAACACCGCTCTCACGCACGAGGAAATCGATTCCTGCACGGGCGACTTCCCGTGTCATCAACGTTGTATCGCCATGGTAGTCGCCCCCATGGGCGAAACAATACGCGCATGAAAAGTTGCACTCATGCGCGACGTTGAGGCACAGCGACTTCAGTGTCAACACCGATCCTTCCTCTGTGGGCTGTGTTGCCTGCGTGAACAGACTCCCTGCAGCGACAAGCTGCTCGAGTTCACCTTCGATTTCGGTGATTGTCTGCGCGTCCAGACCTGTCAGCCGTTGGACCGACTCGCCTTCCGTCGAAGGGTCCGCGAGAACCACCTCAAGATAATCGTACACTCGCTCGTCAAGCGAGAAGATCGACCCTGAGGGAACGTCCAGGAGCACAAAAAAACCGCCTCTCTCGAAGAGATGGGTCGAGGCGGGTAGAATACGTGAGAGCGCCACAAGCTACCAGATGAACCGCTCGGGCTTCTTCCTGGTTTCGCAGACCTGATTACCTACGGTCGAGGACGTCTTGCAAGCGGACTTGCAGGGAGTCTGGCACTCACGACAGGCCTTCGCAAGCTTGTCGTCGACGTCAATGGTCTTTGTTGCTACCACCTTGATGAACTTCACACTGTTGCTCCCTTCTCAAACCAGGATTTTGTCCACATAATATCCACGATAAGCAGCGATAAGTCAAGAGGTTCAGCATGAAAACCATCTATCTCGTACGTCACGGCGAAACAACCTGGAATCTGGAAGGCAAAGTGCAGGGCAGCCGCGATACGCCATTGTCCATCGATGGCCTCGCCCAGACAGGGAAAACTGTGACATTTCTCTCGGCTCTTCGATTCGATACGATCTTCACGAGTCCACTAACTCGGGCCCGTGCCATCGCGGAACCTGTGGGTATCAACCTGGGCATCTCACCCATCGTCATGCCCGAACTGCGGGAGATCGAGTTCGGAGGCTGGGAAGGACATACGTGGAACGAAATAGTGGTCATGTACCCGGCAACTCTGGCTGCCTGGGAACTCAAGTCGCTGGAAGCCCGGCCAGATGGAGGCGAGTCTCTGTCTGATGTGCGTCGCCGCGCCGAAAAGGTGCGTACCATGGTCGAATCCAGTTCCGGGGACCTGGTGCTCGTCGTCGCCCACGGAGGGCTCAACCGTGTCCTCATGTCCGTTCTGCTGGACCTTCCCCCCAGCAGCTATAGCAGCTTCACCCAACCAAACGCTTGCATTTCGATCTTCGAGGCCAAGACCAGCAAGTGGCAGGCCAGACTCATTGATTCAACCTGCCACCTCGCCTAGCTCGATTCCCTCGCAGTTGTTCTAAGCCTTCCGGGTCAACTCGAATCCACCCTGCAGTGCTCGGAAGTTAGCCTCCAAGGCTTTTGCCGGCACAGTATGAGATAGCGTGTCACGGATTGTGCCAAGCTCCAGGAGAATCAGACCAGTCGGCTTCCAGAGCACCACGGACAGCAGCTTCCTTGCCAAGAATCAGCTGATGATTCCCTGCCTTACCGTCAACTAACGCTTGATACTTCATGTCACCTCCTGACCTCTTTCAGACGCTGTTTTCATAGCAAACCGCGCCCTCCTTTGGCTGTCAAAGGTCCGCCACAGGGTGTATGGCTTATTGACTTGCAGGAAAGGGTCTTTCACCATACACTGAGCACACAGAAGAGTTCTTCTCTTCCCAACCGCTCGGCACAAGGAGGAACTGTCATGGAGAAGTGGATTTGCACTGTGTGTGGATACGTGTACGACCCTGCTATCGGTGACAGCACGCAGGAAATCAACCCCGGCGTCAAGTTTGAAGATCTCCCAGCGAGCTGGGTCTGCCCAGACTGCGGAGCCGCCAAGGACCTTTTTGAGAAAGCCTGACGGCCAACCGTCACAATGAAGTACCTCATTGCCGGAGGCTGGGCTGCCGGTACAGCCGCGGCACAGCACCTGCGAAAGCTTGATCCTTCGTCGGAGATCACCGTCGTCGACGCTGAGTCCGTTGCCTATTATCCTCGCCCTGACTTGATGGAGTACCTGGCTGGTCGCAAGTCCAAAGACCAGCTTATTGTGCACGCGGCGAGCTGGTATGGCGAGAACAGGATAACTCTCATCGGTGGACGCCGCATCATGCACGTGGACGCCATAGAGCACGAAGCAACGCTCGACGATGGGACTGTGCTCGCCTATGACAAGCTGCTGCTGGCAAACGGAGCGTCGCCCTTTGTGCCGCCTCTGCCCGGCACCGACCAGGCCGGTGTCTTCACCCTCAGGACACTTGATGATGCAGATGCCTTGCTGGCTCGCACCATCCCGGGTGCCACAGCAGTCATCGTGGGCGGAGGCCTGCTAGGACTGGAAGCGGCGAGGGCTTTGGCAGAGCGAGGTACGAGAGTCACCGTCATCGAGTTCGCCGGTCGGCTGTTGCCCAATCAGCTCGACGAACGCTCGGCGGAAATGCTTGTGGAACACCTGCGAAGCTTAGGCGTCACAGCTCTGCTCAGTGGCGAGTCTCAGCAGATCGTCTCTGGAGAACACGGTGCTGCAGGCGTCCTCCTCAAGGACGGCCGACTCACACAAGGCGACTTCGTCCTGTTCTCAACGGGAGTTCGCCCCAACGTCACTGTCGCCAGGGAAGCAGGTATCGCCACAGGGCGAGGCGTTCAGGTGGATGATTCCATGCAGACATCTGTACCAGACGTCTATGCCGCGGGGGACGTCGTCGAACACCGCGGCCGTGTCTATGGCATCGTCCCGCCCTGTCTGGAACAAGCCAGGGTTGCGGCTCAGAACATGGTCTCACCCGGCTCAGCCGCGTACGAGGGAAGTATCATGTCGAGTTCGCTCAAGACCTGCGGGGTCGACGTTCTAAGCATGGGCAACGTCAATCCGACTCAGGAGCAGCACGTTCACGTGATCCAGGCACAAGGTCAACAGGCCTATCGCAAGGTCGTCCTCGAGAATGGCATCGTCGTCGGCGTTATCCTCTACGGGACAACGAACGGGGCACGACAGCTACAGCAGGCGATGAGGTCACACGCAGATATTGCGGCATTCGAGGACCGACTGGCCGACATCGACTGGGACTTTGCCGGCATGTAGCATTGGCCCGCGACCGAGCAACCGATGACCTCACGCGGCCCCCGTGTCACTGCAGGGCGCTTCTCTATCTCCCTGAGTCCCAGTCGCCCGAGAAGGTCGCCTCGAGAGTCGAGACAACCACACTGTCGTCCGTCACGACTCCAACTTCACGGTTCTCATCGAGTGAGCCGGCGCTGAGATTGTGCGACCCGACATACGCCAGGTGTGTGTCCACCACGATGTACTTCGCGTGAAGATAGGGAGTCTCAAGGTACCGGACGGTAACACCTGTCCCCTCCAGCTCCGATCTCGTCACAGCATTGACGGCAATTCTCTCCGGTGCTGCAACCAGAACACGCACTATGACACCCCGCCTTGCGAGATCCTGCAAGAGCTTACACGTCTCCTCGTCATCGAATACCTCGCTCGCGATCTCCACGCTGCGGCACGACCCTCTCAGCATACCAAGAAGACGTTCCCGGGCATTCACTGGACTGACGACAAGCGACCCGGCAGCACAGGGATTTCGCCGTCGATCTGCCCAGAAAATGCGCACAAGGTCTACCACCACGCTCTGGCTGCAAGTCCTGACGAGGATTTCGCGGTTCTTGTCGAAGGCGCTCTTACTGAGATTAGCCGTCATGATCCAGGCAACGCTATTGTCAATAACCACATACTTGGCGTGAGTAAACGAGTAGACCCTGTTGCCCCAGTTGGCATCGATGCCGGTGCTTCTCAGTTCGTTGCGAACTGTCTGGTTCATGGAAAACCCCCCGAACGGCGCCTCCTCCATGAGGACTCGCACATCGCATCCGTGCAGCCTGGCAGACTGCAACGCCTGGACAATCACAGGGTCGGAGATCAGATAACACTCCACCAGAACCGACTTCTGCGCGTTCAGGATGTCATCCACGACAAGACTCCGCGCCTGTTCACTAGGTGTCACGATACAAAGGGCCTGAGCGCCCAGGGGTACGACCGGAATAGCGGAAGCAGGTGCAGCACCTCGCAAGCCCATCCAGCCGAGCCCCAATGCGGCCACCAGCAGCGCTGCGATAAGTACAGTAAACCACTGAATCCTTTTTCCTGGCATCCTTAGATGATATCAGGTCGACAACGCCTGGCAAGTGGGGCGTTTGGCTACCATGCCAGAAAAACGTTGCGCAGCAACGAGAAATGGCTACAATTGGAAGGGAAGCGAAGCAATTCTACCCTCAATCGTGCACGAATAGCTCTTCCTGGAGGCAACCGAAGTGACTAGTGAGCGAACGCTCCTGATGGTGAAACCGGACGGTGTACGCCGCAGTCTCGTCGGTCTGATCATAACACGCATCGAGCAGAAGGGCCTTGTGATCTCCAACATGCGGATGTTTCGCATGGACGATGCATTCGCGCGGACCTTCTATGCTGAACACGATGGCCGTGACTTCTTTCCCGCGCTGCTTTCCTTCATGACATCAGGGCCCGTCGTTGCCCTTCAAATCGAGTCGCCCAACGCAATAGCGCTTGTTCGAACAACGATCGGGGCAACCCGACCCGAAGACCGACTGCCCGGGACGATTCGAGCAGACTTCTCCGCTCAACTGACCGAGAATGTAGTTCATGCGTCCGCATCCTCAAGCGAAGCAGAACGAGAGTTGGCGCTTGTCTTTGGGGGCTCTCATGCGACTCTCGACACTGAACACGAATAAATGCCTGGAATCAAGAATCAACCGGAGAGGGGTGCGGAAACCATGAGGAAGACGGCTACTGAACTAGAATCCCTGCTACGCGACATCTCATACTGGATCAAGAAGAAGGGGCGCGATGCACTGTCGAGCGTGAAAATCACGCTGCCCCAGTTTCAGGTGCTCCAGCTTGTCTACTTTGGTGAGGCCATCAACGTTAAAGACCTCACACACCTTACGGGGCTCGCTGCATCCACGGTCTCAGAGATGGTCGATCGCCTCGTCGAACTCGCCTATGTCACCAAGACACAGAACGTACTGGATAAGAGGCAGGTCGTCCTAAAGTGCACGAAGCAGGGAGCGTCGATCATTCGGAAAGTCATCCGGCAGCGTATCCGGGGCGTGAAGGAGGTCACGAAGAACATGAAGTCCGGGTCGGCCGACTGCCTTGTGGCCATGCTCACCGAGTTCGTAGAGTTGTGCAAGTAATACTGCGTCCACCATCCCCCGGATCCGGCTGAACCTAGTCCACAGTCGGCTGAATCAAGGCAGCAAGCCTTCGCAGGTCACTCTGGATTACCTGCACATATTGAGGATTCCGTAGGGCCGCGGCCGGGTGATATGTTGGCATGAAACGTTGTTCATCCTTGACCAGAATCGTGCCACGCACTTGCCCGATGGAGTATTGCTCTCCAAAGAAGAAGCGCAGTGCCGTATTGCCAAGGAGACAGATGATCTCCGGCTCCACAACGGCCAACTCCGCATACAGGTAGAGCGAGCAGGCAGACACCTCAGAAGGCTCCGGCACTCGGTTGTTCGGGGGCCTGCATTTCACGATATTGCATATGTAGCAGTCTCTGCGACTCAGTCCCTCGGCTATCAGCATCCTGTCCAGCAAACGTCCCGCCTGACCGACGAATGGGACCCCCGACAAGTCCTCCTCACGCCCCGGACCTTCGCCCACAAAACAGATGTGGGCATGGGCTGATCCGACGCCCGGGACAGCCTTCGTCCGGGTGGCCCCTAGCTTGCACTTCTGACAGGAGACGACCTCTTGGGTAATGGACGCCAGGAGCATCTCTTTCATTTCAGACCTCCCGAGCCCAAGGATGTTTTTGTATCCAAGGATGTTTTTGTATCCAAGGATGTTTTTGTATCCAAGGATGTTTTTGTATCCGAGGGTGTTCTGCATGTTTTCTCAATGCCTCCGAGGATGTTCTCGCAATACGAGGGGTACTCCTGGGGAGTGCTCTCGAGGGGCGTATTTCCGGTGGACCCAAAGCCACCGACCCCTCTCTCGGTCGGCGCCATTTCGTCAACGGCTACGAGGCAAACACTCGGAACCTCCATGAACACTAACTGTGCGATGCGATCTCCCGGGAACACCGAAAAGGGGGCGTCGCCAAAGTTCGCCAACACAACCTTCACTTCGCCACGGTAGTCGCTGTCGATGGTACCTGGCGAATTGAGGACAAACACGCCGCTTCTGGCTGCCAGGCCGGAACGACTGCGAACCTGTCCTTCGAGGCCAGGAGGCAACTCAAGTACCAACCCCGTCCGCACGAGTGCGACGGCGCCAGGAAGGATGGTCAGCTCCCCGTCTTCTGCACTTGCAAGGTCATAGCCTGACGACCCTGACGTTGCGCGTGTCAGCTGTCCTGCGCCTGAAACCAGCCTGCGAACGCCTACACGCAACTCAGCGCTTTTCGGGTCCATGAACAATCGACACTGCCAGCTGGGAAGTGTCAAAGACGTCATCGATAACGCCCAATGCTTCGCCGAGCGTGATCGAGTTAACCTGTTCGGTGACGTCCGCAACCGTCCGTATCCGGTCTCTCATGTAGAGTTCGGAAGCGTTTCGATGCATGCGACGGAAGAAGGATTCCAGCGAAAGCAGAAATCCGCCGAGAACGGTCTCCTTGGCATGCTGAAGCTCAGTCATGCTGATCTTGTCCTGCCGCATGTTCTCGATCTCCTCGCGGATGACCTGCTGGACACGCAAAGCGTTCTCGGGGGAGCTTTCGGCCGAAACGCCCAGCAATCCAGTATTGCTGAAACTCACGGGAAAGGAACCAATGCTGTAGACAAGAGCCTCCTTCTCGCGGGCCCTCTGGAACAAGCGACTCGACATGTTGCCCCCGAAGATACTGGAAACGAGATTCAGAATAGACCCCTGTTTTGAATACTGAGCGAAGCCGGGGAGCGCCATCGCCATATATACCTGTTCCGTGGGGCGCTCTGTCTCTCTGCAGACAGCAGCCCGGACGGGGATTTTCCACTCAGCCCTGCCTGGTCCCTTCGCAAGCCGTCCAAAGGAATCCTCGAGAAAACGTGCCGATGCGTCGATATCGATGTCTCCCGCCAGCGAAAGAACGATGTCGGGGGCAACAAAATGCCTATGGAAATAGTCGACAAAGTCGCTCCGCCTGAACGAACGCACTGACTCTACTGTTCCCAGCGGATTCGACGCAACGGGGTCGCTTCCGTAGACCCCCTTAAGAAGTTCATCCGTGACGACGTCGTCGGGACTGTCCTCAAATGAGTAGATCTCCTGTTCGATGACTCTGCGCTCAAGCTCGATGGCAGCAGGGTCGAACAAAGGATGCAGGAGGATGTCGGATAGCACATCGAGAGCGAGAGACGTGTGGATTGCCGGGACACGCATATAGAACATCGTGTACTGGGTATCGGTGAATGCATTCAGCTCACCACCGACATTCTCGATGGCTGACGAAATCTCGAGTGAGCTTCGATGCTCGGTGCCTTTGAACAGGATGTGCTCCATGAAGTGACTCAACCCACGCGTATGTTCATCCTCAAACCGGGAGCCACTAGCAATAAGGGCCCCGACCGCAGCGGTCGGGTGCCCTTTGTCAACGTCGAAAACAACGCGAATGCCGTTGCCGAGTGTTATGACTTCCGGTCTGCGCTCTCCGCTATTGATCACCATGGTGGTGGTCATCGTCAGACTCATGGGAAGCCTTGTCGGCATTCCCGGCAGGCAGGCCCTTACGGGTCAGAGAAATCTTGCCATCGTCCTTGAGGGGCAGGGTCTTTACGAGAATCTGTTCGCCGACCTTCAGCACGGAATGAATGTCCTTGACATATGAGTCCGATATCTGTGAGACGTGCAGCAGGCCAGACTTGCCGGGTGCTATTTCGACGAAAGCGCCAAAGTCACGCAACTCGGTAACCTTGCCCATGTAGACCTTGCCCACAACGATATCCTCGGTAATCGCGCTGATCGTATCCATGGCAATCTGACCCTTGGCTCCGTCTGGTGCAGTCACAAACACTGAACCATCATCCTCGATGTCGATGTCACACCCGGTGTCGGCAATGATCTTCTTGATGACCTTGCCACCGGGGCCGATGAGAGCGCCGATCTTGTCTCCGGGAATATGCATCGTGAAGATGCGCGGAGCCAGCGGATTGACTTCGCCACGAGGCGCAGGAAGAACCGACAGCATCTTGTCCAGAATGAAGAGACGCGCAGTGCGGGCATGATCCAGGGCCGCGGACAGCAGGTCGCTGTCGACGCTGTGAATCTTGATGTCCATCTGCAATGCCGTGATGCCCTTCGCAGTGCCCGCGACCTTGAAGTCCATGTCGCCATTGGCGTCCTCGGCTCCCTGGATATCGGTCAGGATGACACTCTTGTCGCCCTCTTTCATCAGACCCATCGCGATGCCGGCAACCGGCGCCGTGATCGGCACTCCAGCATCCATAAGGGCCAATGTACTGCCACAAATGGACGCCTGTGACGTTGAACCGTTGGATTCGAGCACCTCAGAGACAACGCGAATCGAGTACGGGAACTCGCTCTCATCCGGAATAACGGGGAGCAGGGCCCTCTCTCCCAGAGCGCCATGGCCAATCTCACGACGTCCAGGTCCACGCATGGGACGGGTCTCGCCCACCGAGAAAGGAGGAAAATTGTAGTAATGCATGTAATGCTTGGTAACCTCTTCGTCCAGGCTTTCGACCAACTGACCCTCTTTCTTTCCTCCGAGGGTGACAATCGAAAGGACCTGCGTCTGACCTCGGGAAAACAACCCCGAGCCATGACTCATTGGAAGAACACCAACGTCGACCCCGATCGGCCGAATCTCTTCAGGAGCACGACCATCGATACGTACGCCTTCAGTCACGACACGATGCCGGATGAAATGCTTGATCTCCGCGTCAAGAACCTCGCCGATGGCCAGCCCACTTTCGGGGTACTTCGCCAGCAGTTCAGTGGCGAGTTCGCCCTTGAACTCATCGAGGATCTTCTCCTTCTTCAGCTTCTCCTTGTCCTTGAGCACCAGAGGAAGACGCTCTTCGACCATGGAACGAGCTTCGCTCTGGATAGCTGCATCGAACTTCAGCTCGGGGACGACGATCTTCTCCTTGCCAGCCTGGACGCGAAGTTCTTCCTCCATGCGGCACGTCTCTTTGATCGGTTCCTGTGCCAGCACCAAGGCCTCGACCATCTCTGCTTCACTGATCTCACGAGCCCCGGACTCGACCATGAGAATGCCATTGGCCGTACCAGACACGACAAGATCGAGCACACTCTCGTCGATCGCAGAAGAGGAGGGGTTGAAAACAAGTTCGCCATTGATTTTGCCGACCCTCACTGCGGCGACTGCATCAACGAACGGGGCATTGCTGATAAGAAGCGCTGCCGATACCGCGTTGATGGCCAACACGTCAGGTGAATTCTCTCCATCGGCAGACAGCACGTAGACGATGACCTGCACTTCCCGACGGAAGTGCTTGGGAAACAGAGGGCGGATCGACCGGTCGATGAGCCGCGAACGAAGAATCTCACGTTCGCTGGGACGCCCTTCTCTCTTGTAGAATCCACCCGGGATCTTCCCGGCTGCATACATTTTCTCAAAATAGTCGACAGTCAGGGGGAAGAAATCGAGTCCTTCCTTCGCGCTGTTGCTGACAGTAACTGCAGCCAGTACAACGGTGCCACCCATGGTCGCCAGAACAGCTCCGCCAGCCTGCTTGGCCAGCCGTCCAGTCTCATACGTTACAGGCTTGCCTGCAATACTACCGCGAACGGTCTTTATCTCATCATTCTGCAACATTGGCTCCTACTTGCGGATTCCCAGCCGCTTGATCAATGAAACGTAACGGTCCTCGTCGACGCGCCTCAGACTGCTGAGGAGTCTCCGGCGCTCTCCGACCAGCTTGTAGAGCCCTCGCTTGGAACTGAAATCCTTCCGATGGCTCTGGAGATGCTCTGTAAGCGCAAGAATGCGCTTTGAGAGCATTGCAACCTGAACTTCGAACGAGCCGGTATCGTCTTCACTGAGCTTAAACTCACCGATAATCTTCGACTTCTCTTCGGCTGTAAGCATGTTGTACCTCCAAGGTGTCCCATGACCCAGTCTCACGTCCAGCCGGAACGAGGGACCGAGTGCGGGAGAAATGTACTAGAATTGTACCAGAAACACAGGACAAGTAAAGGAAAATCGCTCAGCACAGGGCTTCACTATGTCATTCCCTGTCAGTCGCCGACCGGCTCAAGGATGACACGCGCTCTGAGCACGTCACGTGAAATCTGTTTCACCAGCGCGGCCGGCGAGGCGAAATGCACCTCCTCGCGAAGACGAGCCACAAATTGCACAGACACCTGATGGCCATATACTTGCCGGTCGAAGTCAAGCAGATGTACTTCGACGGTTCGCTTCGATGCGGCAACGATCGTCGGACGGACGCCAATGTTGCACACCCCATTCACGATCGCCCCATCCACCACAACTCGCACCGCATACACACCATTGCCGGGGAGCAATTTCACGGGATCGGAAATCTCGACATTTGCTGTTGGGAAACCAAGGAGTCCTCCCACATGGTTTCCGGTGACGATGACTCCCTCAATAGAGTAGGAACGCCCGAGGAGCCTTGCTGCGCGTTCGACGTCACCCTCCACGATGGTCGTGCGGATAATGGAACTGGAGCACGGTTCCCCGTCGACCATCACAGGGGCGACGATGATGAGTCTGCGCCCCGAGTTGTCGAGGATTCGGGACATCATCTCCGCATCACCGGCATGGCCCTTGCCGAAATGAAAGTCCCGGCCTACGACGACGACCCATGCATTCAGGCGGCCAATAAGGATCTCACTTACGAAGGCCTCAGCAGACAGTCCCTGGAAACGAGCCGAGAAATCCTCGAGGACGATGGAGTCGACCCCGGTCTTCTCAGAAAATTCAACACGCTCACTGTTTGTCGTCAGGAGACCCTGGATACCCCGAGTCGTTAGTTTCGGGTTCCGTCGGAAGGTATAGATAACAGTAGCAAGAGATGCCTTGTGACCACAATCGATAAGTTCCCGGACAATCCGCTGGTGACCGACATGGAACCCGTCGAAGGCCCCTACGGCAACAGTGGAGGCAATCCCAGGAAATTCCGAAGACGAAAGGTAAACGCTGCTCACTCACTGAACACTTTCAGCGGCCATGCCTTCCCCGCTCTGATCACCGCCATACCGCCCAGTTGATGATCGGGACGCTTCACCACGGCAGTCGTTCCTTCCCCCTTGTCACAGTCCACGGCGAGCCCATGCCCAAATGCGCTCCACTGCACATCGTCAAGAGAAATCTGTGGCAATGTCGCCAGAAGACCCACGTCTGTCTCTCCCCACGTGAGAAACGACAGGTCACCCGCCTGCACCCTGCGTCGCAGCGTTGCCAGTGACAGTGTGTCACTGACGCCAAACCCGTGAGCTCCCGTACGCAGGAGTCGCCCCATACATCCACCGCATCCCAGGACAGCTCCCACATCCCGGCAGAACCCACGCACATAGAAGCCCGGGGTCACCGTCACGCGAAACACAATACGGCGAAGGTCAGCGTCCTCCCGCTCCTGAAGCACACTCAACCGCTGCACTACTACCGGAGCCGGAGCAAAATCGATGAGGCGGCCCTGGCCTCGCATTGCCTTGTATCCTCGTACGCCATCCTGCTGCTTGGCTGAAACGTGCGGGGGAACCTGCTCCGTCTGTGCTGTCACACTTTCGATAGCTTTCTTCACGACAGCATCCTCGAGACCCGTGGCACCCCTGCGCTCGATGACTTCCCCCTCCATGTCGTCGGTGATTGTGGTGATCCCCAAAACGAGCTCGCCGACATACTCCTTTTCGCTCGGCGGAAGAAAGGAGATGAGCTTCGTTGCAGAACCAACAGCAATAGGAAGCACTCCCATTGCGGGCACATCCAGCGTTCCCAGAAAGCCGGCCTTGTCCGCGCTCAGAATCCCCTTGACAACGCGCAAAGCGCCAGCACTGCTCAAGCCGCTGGGTTTGAACAGTGCAAAGAAACCTTCGGGATGTAATGTACTCACCGGCCGGATACCAAGTCGCGAGCGTAGATGCCCGTTGTGCTCCGGGTTGCACTCACCGCAGCAGCCATGCGTCCGCTACGGTCCCTTCTGCACAACAGCATCAACCGAAGACGGCGTCACCATAGCAGAAACAACTCCCTGTGTCAGCCCGTCCACTGAGACTGCGTAGCTACCATCGGTCAGCGGAGGCTGGCTGACATCGACATATGCCGTGATCTGGGAAGACTTGAGAGCCATGACGACGGAATTCGTCCCGCTGATGAGGACCGATGCGGACGTTGTACCAAGGGACACTTGCCACCCCGATCCAGCTCCTCGAACCTCGATCGGCACGTCCAGGATAGCAAGAACGACAACCTGCTCGATGACGACATGACATGACACGGTCTTGCTTCCACCCAAAAGCGAGACTCCTGGCGGAAGGACCAACTTGACTTGTTTCGTGAGAGATCCCGACTCGCCTGAGACGTCAACCGCAATCGTCGAAACCGCCTGAACCCGACTGAGCACCGCTGCTGTTCCCGTGACCATGACGATTGCCGGAGTGCATGAACCGCTCGCCACGGCGTACCCACTCATCGGATGCCCGATGACAGTCGGAATGACCGGCACCGTCTTCAGAGTTGCAGCATCAAGAATCGGCAGAATGGCAACTGCCGATCGAGGAGACAACAGCACGCCCTCAACGACATTACCCCTGGCATCATAGGCAACGACGTCTCCAGCAATCGTGAGATTGCCGCCTGTGGTCGCTCCCAGTTTGTCCAGTGCAACGACCAGCGCTGCATCCTTCACTTGGCTCACGAGCGAACCGGGCCCCGACACCTCGATGGAATCCGGCTCAATCCGCAGGATACCGAGGACCAGACTCAGGGGCAGGGTGCCGCTCACCTCTGCGTGGACAGCGACGGTGATCGTCTCAAGACGCTCGAGCTGGACATTGACTTCGTTGGGAGCAACGGTCTCTACTGTCACGCCAGTAAGCCCAACGACTTGAGCTTGAACCGACGTAATGAAGGATCCCTCGCTTCTTCCTCGCAAGTCGACAGTGGGTGTCACATAGCCACCTGTAACGTTCCATAGCGTATTCATGGGACCACGCAGTGTCACGGTGACCGTGGGGAGCGTCCCTGTCAGGACGTACCCCTGAGGTACATTCACAGCCATCAATTGGGCCTCGACGGATTTCGTCGTGTCAGGACCCCGGATGCCAACGACGTAGACCCAGAGCAAAACGGCCAGGAGCACAGAGATGATTTTGGAGTTGAACAACATAGCGCCGATATTACGCTTGGCCATCTCCGCCTCCCTGTTGTCCGTTGGACTTCCGTCTACGGAAGAATCCGGTCAAGTTGAATCTGTGCTCGCTGGCTATGGGCTTTGTCATGACCAGCAGCATTCCTCTGAGCTCAAGTGGGCTCAGATAGCGTGTCAATTTGCCACGTACTGCAAGAGAAATGACCCCTGTCTGCTCGGATACGACGACAACAATGGAGTCAGTCTCCTCCGTAATGCCGATGGCAGCACGGTGCCTTGTTCCAAGACCTCGTTCCAAGTCCGCGCTTGCAGTCAACGGAAACAGACACCTCGCAGCAACGACACGATTGCTTGCTACGATCACGCCACCATCATGGAGCGCGCTGTTGGGGTAGAAAAGCGTGGACAGTGTTTCGGCTCTCACGAGAGCGTCAAGCCGGACTCCGGTCTCAACATAGTCTTCGAGACCCGTTTGTCTCTGCAGACAGATGAGTGCCCCGATCCGGTTCATCGACAGGTACTTGACACTCTTCACAATCTCGTCAACGGACTCTTCCCAATCGTGGACGTCCGTGAACTGGGTGTGCGTGTCAGATGACACCAGCTTGCTGCTGCCAAGTCGACCGAGCATCCGCCGCAGTTCTGGCTGGAAGACCATGACAAGCAGCAGCGGAAGAAACGACGTCGAGAAACTGCGCAACCAGCTAAACACGCTGTTGAGAGCCAGCAGCCCAGCCTTGAGACTGAGCCACTCGACTCCGAACACGAGCAGATAGTAGATTACGAGACCTTGAGCCAACTGCAGTGCACGCGTGTTCGAAATGAGTCTCAGAACAGCGTAGAAGAGAAGGGATGTCAGGGCGACATCGATGACGATGGAAATGCCTCGTCCTGGCGTAAGATTCATGAACAGGTCAGCAAAAAACCTCTGCAGGAAAACCATATCACCTCTCAGCAATAGCGATCATGCGTTTGGACTCAGGTCCAAACCGTGATCCATCATAGTCACCGCACCAGCGTTCGGGCCGAAGTCCCGCCGCTTCAAGCAGTGCTGCCAGCTCAGCCACAGTATACATACGCAGCACGCGACGGTACTCGCAACGCTCTCCCCCGCTCAGGACGACGCGTCTCGTGGAAACAGTGCCATCCACCGCATCGAATCGACGCTTCTCACAGACAAGCCCCTGCTCATTTTCATGCCATTCTTCGGGTACGAAGTGCTTCACGATGTAGTCACGGTTCTCGACGTCTACGACTACATGCCCACCCGGCCTCGTGTGCTCCGAGACTCTCTGAAGTATCTCCAGGTCACCGATCTCACCATAGTAACCGAATGAGCTCCAGAGAGAGATAGACAGATCTGCTCTCACGTGAAGCTTCATGTCACGACTGTCCATTGCATAGAACTCCGCTTTCAAGCCCAGCTGCGCAGTTCGCTCGCGGCACGCAGCGATATAGTCTGCATTCATGTCCACGCCCGTTACCCTGAACCCAAGTCTCGCAAACTCGATGCTATGTCGTCCAACACCACATCCAACATCGAGAACGGCGGCTCCAGGAAGTACTGCGCACAGCCTCAGGAGCTGCTGCACCTGTTGCCTGGTTCTGGCGGGATCTACCGTATCCAGAAAGAGGCGCTTGTACGTATCGTCAAAGTACTCGTGTGTCCAGTCTGTGGTCATCATGTGCCATAAATATTAGGGCATCAGGGCCAAAATGCAACACGGAAGCAGCTCTTGGACTTGTCTTCACTCAGCTCTTCCTTGACAGTGACGCCCATACCCATAGCATGTTGGCATGAGAACTTGGCGATGCATCATGTCCGGCATCGGCACTCCATACGAGAACATGGCCACAGACGAGGCACTGTTTGATACTGCCTGCAAGTCGGGCGTTCCAGTTCTTCGTTTCTATGGGTGGACACCCGCCACCGCATCCCTTGGCTTCGCTCAGCGAGCTTCAGAGGCTCTGGACTTCACCGAAATGGACAGGAGACATGTTGCGTGGGTTCGACGCCCTACGGGAGGAAGAGCGGTGCTCCACGACATGGAAGTCACCTATTCCGTGTCGATACCGCAGTCCGATCCTCTCTATGCCCTGGGGCTGGAGGCGTCATATGAGTGGATATGTGGGCCGATTGTCGCGGCTCTCCTGGCTGTTGGAGTATCTGCCACACTTGCTCCACATGGCTCCACCGGCTTTGTGTCCGCATCGTGCTTCACCGCGCCGGGAACCACCGACATCGTCGCTTGTCAAAGGAAACTTGTCGGCTCGGCACAGATGCGAACGCGGGACGGGTTCCTCCAGCACGGCTCAGTCGTCCTGAAGAATGACCTGGAAAAGCTCTTTGCCGTAGTCCGAACATCTCAGCCAACCGTGCACGATGCCGTACGGTGGGCCACTCGTCTTATGACCAGCGTCAGCGACGAGGCTCACCGAGCCGTCTCATTCGGCGAAATGGCAGATGCACTCGTTGTAGCCTTCTCGGCTGCCGAAGGCGTCCACCTCCTTGCCGATTCTCTTACTGAGCGAGAGGCACTCAACGCCGCCGGCATTATCGCTCGGAAATACGGTCGAGAAGACTGGAATGCTTTCAGATGAGAGGAATCATGGTATAGTTCTATGATTATTATCTGAGTCGTTTGTCCACAGAGGCAGACTCGACCGAGGAGTGACAGGATGGGGAAAGAAAGCAGGATCAGACAGGAACGCAAGAGGGGACTCGTCGAGAAGCCGGAGATGTATCACAAAGACCGGTTTCCCGTTGTCATGCGAGTCATTGCCCTTGTACTCATCGTAGCGCTCGCCACATGGGGCTCCTTCTTTGCAATCAAGAGTGCTACCGGAACGATAGCATATCAGGTCGGCACCGGGAAAATCCTCCAGTCCGATATCACGGCGCGCGTCCAGAATTATGTGGATATGTATAAGCAGTACGGAATGGATCTGACGACTGCAGAGAATGCCAGCACGCTCAAGTCCGTTCGCAAGAACGCCATAGACAACTCGATTGAGCAGGAACTGTTCATCCAATATGCCAAATCCAAGAACATGACGATCGACCAGGCCAAGCTGAAGACTGATCTCGACACAGAAGTTGAGAACGCCATTGCGCAGTCACAGCAGCAGTTTGGAACGGACACTCAGGGATTCAATGACGCCGTCATAGCCCAGTATGGCTCGATTGACAAGTTCAAAGCCACCCTGCGCACTCAGATTCAGCCATTTGTCGAACGGCAGCAGCTTGCTGACGCGGTGACGGCCGAGATCAATGCCGGCGTCACCGTCTCGGACACGGATATCAAGACCTACTTCGGCTCTCAGGGACGCGTCAACGCCGATCATCTTCTCATCACTATAGACGCTGACAATGACTCTTCTTCGACAATCGCTGCGAAAAAAAAGGTCGCTCAGGCCATCTATGACGAGGCCGTAAAACAGAAGGCTGAAAATGCCACATTCGATTTCGCCAAGTACGCGCAGGAGAAGGCGGCCGAGCTAAACAAGAAGACCGCAGGATATGCTACCTACGAGACCCTGGGCTTCTTCACCAAAGGGCAGATGGTCAAAGAATTCGAGACTGCCGCCTTTGCCGCCAAGACGGGCGACATCATCGGACCCATCCAGACCGAGTTTGGCTTCCATATCATTCACAAGATCGGACAAGAACCTGTCAGCGCAATCTACGATACGGCGGAGACGGTGAAGGCGGCACACATCGTCCTGGGCTTCGGTACCGGAGACCAGACGGCTGGAGCAAAGGTTGCGGAGACCCTTGCAAACAAAGTGTATGCAGAGCTCCAGAAGGGCTTATCATTCAAGACAGCGATCACGAAATACTCCACGGATGCCGACGCCAAGACAGGAGGAGTCCTGGACTATTTCTCGAGCGTGGGCGATGAGACCCGCTTCAGCGCCCTCAACGGTCTGAAAACCGGCCAGTACTCAAAACCCTTCGTCGATGGTTCTTCCTATGAGATCGTCCAACTTCTAGGCCGAAAGCTGCTCGTGAAGGCGACCCTGAATGACAAGGCTATGTATGACACGGTCAAGACCGCTCTGGAAGACGAGCGAAAGGCAAACGCAAAAACTGCACTCGTGACCAAACTCAAGGAGCAATTCCCCGTCCGCGAGGGTCAGTGGTCGCGTATCACCCGATGGTATAGCCGTGGTATCGGCAACGTGTTCGGAGCAATTGGGCGGTGGATCGTCAAAGCTACCGGCAAGGGAACAACGACGACTCCGCCTGTGACAGGCGTGCCAACCACTCCATCAGCGCAATAGCCATGCTTCTGAAAGGCGGCATCGATTCACCCAGAAAGCCTGCAGTCCAGGCTCGCCCTCGGGCGCGCCTGACGGCCTTCATCATTGTGGTATCGCTTCTCCTGGTCGCCCTCGTGGCAGCAATCGTTGCCGTCCCGGCAGTACGTTCACGCCACGTCGCTTTCTATGTCAGTGGTAAACCTGTTTCTGAGGAACATGTCTCGGCGATGATCGTCGACCTGCCGTTCGACGCGACCAGCGACCACTACAAGACAAGACTGGATCTCGCGGACCCGTCAGACCCAAAAACGCAGTATCTTGCTGCGGGGTTGAAGACGGAAGCCATTCAACGACTCATTGTCATGCACGCTCAGTCCGACGAAGCTCTGCGACTGGGAATCGTCGTGAATCCATCGGCCGCCGACACTGCCGTCGAGGCCTATGTGAACAGCCATGCCTCACCTGACGACACGACCGAGACCGAGAGACTGCGGTCTCCGGATATGCGCGCGTACATCCAGCTTTGGGCTACTTCCAAGGCCTATGAAGAGACTCTGACAAAGGATACCACAGTGTCGTCAGCTGAAGTGCACGAGTACTTCGCTACATGGGGCTGGAACTATACGGACGCGGCGGGACACCAGCTCACCTTCGAGCAGGCAAGCGCGAGGCTTGCGAAAGATGCTCTGGCGAACAAGAAGTTCCAGCTGATCCTTGAAAATCGGGCACAGTTTCTCAAGAAGGAGACCAGTCTTGTGAGTGGTGATACACGATACAAGCAGTTCATGAGGTGGTGGGACACCATGTTTGGCATCCAGGTTCCGGATTCACTTGAACCACTGCAGGTCGGCGCAGGCTCGTGACGCGCCCACGAAAAGAGGCTCCGGCTGGTTCGGCCGCCCTGGAAAACCCCAGGAACACTAGCCAAAAGTCAAACCGCCCGCCTCGCAGCAGACGCTCCAGACCGGACACCCGCCAGAACAGTCCCCAGACTCAGCCTGCACTGACCAAGTACAACGAGCTGCTTCAGGACATCCAGGATGAAACCAGCTACTTTCTTCCCGTGGATGCACTGAGTGCAGGAACGCACAGATACCTCTATCATCTGGGAGACTTCTCGGCCGCAAACGCTGTGCAGATGCAGCGGTTTCTCGACGACAAACGTGAAGTGCTTGCAAAGCTCGAACAAGGAAAGCTCGGCAACAGCGAGCACCGCTCAGCGCTCATCCTTCGCCCGTACATGGATAGCCTGTCCGCCCTGATTGGGGCCGGGTATTTCGGGGACACTCTCTGGCAGCTGCGCAACACCCGACGGGGCCTCTATCAGTTGCTATATATGACGGAGATCCCCGCGTACGTCCGTGGGAAGGCTCTCGTTCGCCGGCTCGAGGAACTGTCGACACCTCCAACCGCGCCGGCAGAACAGATCCAGCTGCGTTCAGGTTCTCACCAGGAATTGGCTCTTGAGGAGCTACACATCATTGACCATTATCTCCTCTTCGCAGAAGACAGGGCCAGCCGCTTCGATGACAAAAAGGCTATTGCAGAGAGCATCCTCAAGGCACGCCAGTACATGAGTAGACTGGAACCGCGGCTGGCTCACTCCACCATTACAGGCGATTCCACCCGGGACCCAATACTTTCTGTCCTGCTGCCTTCACTCGAAGAGGCAGGCACAAAGGAAGTACAGGAGCATCTGGAACATGAGACAGAGGCGTTGAAGCGTCAATTGAGCGAGACCGCTGCTCAGCTTGATGCCTCGAGAAGCACCGACGAGGTTGTCAATGACGTTCTGCGAGCTTCTCTCGCGCGACGCCTGGATCAGGCAAGCATCGATGATTGGATGAGCAAGGATTATCCCCGCCTCCACTCGTTTTTCCCTGGTTACAGACTCAAGTCCGTACCCGTGTTAGGTGACGAGTCCGCGACTCGCCCTGCCTATGATGATCCAGAGGCGGTTGCCCTGAAGGGTGCCTCGCTCGACCACCGACAGACCGTCTGTCCGATAGCGTCTTCCCGTCGCTGGCTTTCGCCCGAGATCGCTCTCATGATGACGTACTTCCCCGGTAAAGCCTACATCCAGACCGCGATCAGCAGCTGGGACCCATGTCTGGCATTTCACATTCAGCGAGAGGTATTCATCACGGCACTTTCGCTGTTCGAACTGCAGAACATCGCCAATCTCGACGGCATGCTGACGCCGCAGAACAGTCTGCTTACAACGCTCCAGCTCCTCATCGAGGACACGGCAGCTGCTCTCGATATCGAGATCCTGCAGAACAGGTTGTCCCATCATGATGCCCGCTCGTTCCTTCAGGAACGCGTCCCGTTGCCTCCCGATCTTGCATCGTCGTTCTCATCGATCGCCACATTCGACTTTGGAGTCTCTCTCGCCCGGTTCATGTTCCGCGCTCACTTCCGCGAAATGCGCAGAATCTCCCGGACCAGCAACAAGAAAGTCTCCTGGGCCTCGTTCTACCAGAATATCTTCGAGCAGGGTACATTCGACCCGGCTCAGCTCAAGAACTCATGAGTGGTGAGCCTCAGCCCACGGCGACCAGCGGCGGCCGTCCCCTGTTCCTTGCCATCGCCGGCAACATCGGCGTAGGAAAGTCCACGCTGACGCGTCATCTGGCCGACAAGTGGGGTCTTGCTCTGCTCCCCGAACCGGTCAAACAGAACCCTTTCCTGAAGCTCTACTACGATGATCCTAAGCGATGGGGAATACAGTCACAACTCTTCTTCCTCACGCAACGAGTGAGACTCTTCAAGGAAGCCGGCGCCCTGAATCATGCCAAGATCGTGGACCGTACCCTGTATGAAGACGCAGAAATATTCGCCCGTACAGCGCTGTCACGCGTCGAATACCAGATCTACCTGCAACTGTACGAGTACTTGCTGGAGAACCTCCCGGTACCCGACCTCGTTGTCTATCTCCGCGCATCCACAAGAACACTCTCACGACGTATACAGTCGCGTGGGCGTTCGTTCGAGAAGTCTCTGCCCTCTTCCTACCTTCGGAAACTCAACGAGCGCTACGAAGCATGGGCAAGCTCGTTTTTGCGCTCCCCCCTGATTGCCATCGATACAGATGATCTTGATCTGTTCAGCCTCTTTGGTGAGTATGAGAGGGTCACCGACCGCATTGCTGAAGCGCTTCTGCAGAAAGGACTGACATGGCAGTACACGACTACGATACCCAGGCATTCCTGAGCATCTTCCCCGAACCTCTGCAGGAGGCACTCGAGGGGCTCGACCGATTCGACGAGCTCGTCGAGGTCGTGCTGGACCTCGGACGTGTCCCTGAAGCTCGGTTTGAATTCGACTTCGTCCCCCTCAGCGAGGGCATGGTCACGAAGGGGGACATCGACTTCATCGTCCGGAAAGTCGGAGAATTCGACCGTGACAACCGGGGCGGAATCGAACGGACGCTGCATCGCATTTCCGCCATCCGGAACAGGCACAACGACGTGGTCGGACTGACGTGCCGGGTTGGGCGCGCGCTATACGGTAAGATCGAGATCATCGAAGACCTCGTCAAGAAAGGCTCGAGCATCCTGATACTGGGAAGACCGGGCATAGGCAAGACAACGCTACTGCGCGAGGCTTCCCGGTACATTAGTGATACGCTGAAAAAACGCGTCATCATTGTCGATACCAGCAATGAGATCGGTGGGGATGGTGACGTGCCCCATCCCGGCGTCGGATCTTCTCGTCGCATGCAGGTACCGCTCAACAAAGAGCAGCACGACATCATGATCGAGGCAGTGGAAAACCACAATCCCGAAGTCATCGTCATAGATGAAATCGGCCGCATCGAAGAGGCGCAAGCATGCCGGACGATCGCTGAGCGCGGCGTTGAGCTCATTGGAACGGCACATGGCAACGATCTGGGCAACCTTATCACCAACCCGACCCTCATCGACTTGCTCGGAGGTATCCAGACAGTTACACTGAGTGATGAAGAAGCACAGCGCCGTGGAACACAGAAGAGCGTTCTCGAACGCAAGTCTGCTCCTACATTTGACGTCCTCGTAGAACTGCGTGAACGCGACGTCCTGGCTGTATACCGTGACCTGGCAGACGTCGTCGACAGAGTTCTGCGTGGCTTTGACGTGCAACCCGAGATGCGCAGGAGGACGGCTGGCAAGAAGTTCATGATTGAAGTTCCTCATCAGGAAGAGGCTCCCACTTTACAACCCGGCACCGAGCAGCTATGGACGCAGGATTCCAGCGTCAGACTGTACATCCAGGGAGTCAGCCAGAGCTACATCGAGCGAGCTTCTCACAGCTTGCGTGCCGACGTACGGGTTGCGCGCACGATGGAAGACGCCGACATCGTGCTGCTCAGCGACACACTCGCAGCCAAGAAGCCATTTCTTGTAGAACGAGCCGAGGCACTCGGATTGCCGTTGTATACAACCAGCAAGAACAGTCTGGCTGCCATCAAGGATCTCCTCAGACGCATCCACTCGATGTCCGTGGACAAGGACCAGTATGCTTCCTGGATTCATCTCATGCGCGAAGCCGTCGTGTCCTCGGCCCCGCGTGAACTGCCATATTCAGATGCCTTCGAGCGGCGGATGCAACACAGACTGGCAGAACGACTTGGGCTGTTCAGTGAGAGTGAAGGCATCGAGCCATTCCGGCGCGTTGTCGTGTACTCTCCGGCGATGAAGCCGACTCAAGGGCCACCAGGAGCAGTGTGATGCGACGCGCCTTCTTTCTTACCTTCGAGGGGATCGACGGATGCGGCAAGAGCACGCAGGCTGAACGACTCAAGCGAGCGCTGACGGAGCGACTATTTCCTGTCACGCACACATTCGAGCCGGGAGGAACAATGCTCGGACGTAAGCTCCGAACGATCCTCGTGCATGATGAACTCAACCTGTCCCTGTTCTCTGAAGTGCTGCTGTTCGCGGCCGATCGCAGACAGGACATCGATGAGGTCATCAATCCCGCACTGGAACGCGGCGACATCGTCATTGGCGAAAGATTTGCAGATTCATCTATCGCCTATCAGGGGGTTGCAGGAAACGTCGGCAAAGAACGAGTCGAGCGACTCATGGATATCGTCACCTCGGGCCTGGTCCCTGACCTGACGCTACTTCTGGATATCGATCCGCGCGTTGCCCTCGCTCGGAAGACCGACCTCGACCGGATCGAGCAACGAGGGCCATTCCTCGACGTCGTGCGCCGCGCCTTTCTGGACATGGCCATAAGCCAGCCGGAACGATGGGTGACTATCGACGCGGCTCGTTCTGCGGATAACGTCTTCAGCGACGTGCTCAAGGCAGTGTTGAAACGACTGGAATAAAGGAGGTATGAACATGTCCGAACGGCATTCTCACGAACCTGACCGCATCGACGAACTTCTTGGAAGCCTCCACGAGTCACGCACGGCACAAGCTCCTGCTGGAACCAGTGTGCTCCCACCAGCCCCGCAGCGCCCTCGCAGAAGCAGGATCTGGATCGTGTTCGTACTGGTCGCCGCAGTTGCGACCGCGGTAGTTTTCTTACTTCTCCAGGGAAGGGCTGCCAGCCTGAACATCCGATCATTTCCATCAGGAGCGACCGTGTTCCTCGACGAACAGCAGGTCGGGACGACGCCGCTGGTGCTGCCCCACGTGACCCCGGGGACCCATGCGATACAAATCCGTGTATCAGGATGGGACGTTTGGAACGGCACCACGACAGCAATAAGGGGATCCACGACGCAAGTCATTGCAAACATGACGCATGCTGCCTACTCCCTGGTCGTCACGTCTATCCCGCCCGGTGCAAAAGTGGCACTCGATGGAGCAACCAAAGGCGTCACGCCTTTGACGCTGATAGGCCTCAAACCACGCAACTATACACTGGTTGTTTCCCTCAGAGGCTATGCCGTAATCTCGCGCACAGTCGACCTTTCCGATGCAACACAGAGCACGCAGGACTTCTCTCTCGTGCAGGCTTTTGGCAAACTAAGCATCGTGTCAGACCCTGCCAGAGCTGAAGTCATCCTGGACGGCAAGTCACGCGGGGTGACACCGTTGAAGATCGACTCCCTCCCTGTGGGCGACTACGCTCTGACACTCAAGCTGGATGGGAGCACGGACATCACTGATACACTCTCGGTGAAAGCAGGCATCGTTCTGGCAAAGCAGTACAAGTTCGACCTTGAGCTTGGTGGGCTTGTCGTCTCCACTGACCCTGCTGGAGCGTCCATTACAATCGACGGCCAGGCCATGAACCAGATCGCGCCCTTCACGTTCACCAAGCTGAAGGAGGGTACGCATGAGGTTGAGCTGGAATTGCCAGGCTATCTCCCGTGGTCAGGCGAGGCAACAGTGTCTAAAGGACAGACGAGTCGCCTCTCCATCGCCCTCACAAAGTTGCAGTAGCGACAGGTTGACTGGGAACATCTCAGCGCATATACTACTGAAGCCGTACAGGACGGGGAGACAGCGGTGCCCTGTTGCCCGGAATCCGCTCACCGGGGTCCATGCTGGGCATGCGGGGCGCACGTTTCCGAAACAGTCCCTGTTGAAGGCGTTGAAGGCTGCACACCATGCAATGCGAAGCTCTGAACTCTGCCAGGTCCGGAAGGAAGCAACAGTACTGAGTAGAACATGTGCCGTGGCCCGATGCAACTGGAGCCGGAGACAGTCGACCACGCCGGGGGCCTGCGCAACAAGTGCTCAGCGTACGGCTTTTTCTTCTTCCTACCTTAGACGGAGAGCAGTCACAACACAGAGAACGGCTATGCCCTCACCCCTGCCGATCCAGCCTATCGCATCGTTACCCGTCACCTTGACGTCGACATCAGTCGATCGAAGTCCAAGCAGGCGCGCGAGTCTTCTCTGCATAGGAGCCTGGTAATTCCACAATCTCGGCCTCTCAGCGACAATGGTAATGTCCGCCGAAATGATCCTCAGTCTGTGAATCCGCCTATCCGCCAGAACACGTCCAAGAAGCACGGCGCTGTCGATTCCCACGTACTGACTGTCTGATGATGGAAACATGCCGCCGATGTCCCCTGCGCCAGCACATCCGAGCACAGCGTCCATGACCGCATGCAGGACGGCGTCGGCATCTGATGTCCCATCAAGCCCCAGTTCCGAGGCGATCCTGATACCGCCGAGGATCAACGGTCGCCCGGAAACGAACCGATGGACGTCGTAACCTAACCCGACCACGGTTTTGGCTCTTGCGCCAAGTGCCGCTTCGAGAACCTCAACATCCCATGGCACCGTCACCTTCATGTTCTGGGCGTCGCCTTCAACCGTCGCGACCTGCCCACCAGTTGACTCGATCAGCGCCGCCTCGTCGCCAAACGATGCGCCATCCGCACAATTCAGGTACGCAGACCGCAGAGTCGCCACTCGGCAGAATTGAGGTGTCTGTATGGCAACGACCCCTCTCCTGTCCAGTATTTCCGTCCTGCCTTCCGACGTTCGCCGCAATGAGTCGGCCACCGGAATCACGGGTACGATGATGTCTCCCATATCCCTGGCCGCGAGCAGTCTCCTTAGAAGTGCTCTGGAGACCAGCGGGCGAGCGCCGTCATGGACCAGAACCCAGTCCTGATCGGAAGCGCCATTGTCTGCAAGCGTCTTGAGACCGCAGAGGACGCTTTCGGCTCGTGTTGGACCTCCGCTCGCCAGAAGAATGTGCACACGGCGCGGAAGGGCTGCCTGGGTGACGCATTTCTCCATCTTCGCACGGTCCTGCAGTCTGCAGACCAGAACCAGCCGGCGCACGGGTACCTGACACACTGCCTCCAGAGTAGTGCAGATGAGCGGTTTCCCTGCGAAAGGAGCGAGAAGCTTGTCCCCTCCAAACCGTGTACTGCTTCCAGCCGCCACGACAATGGCGGCAAGACCCGGCCGATGAGCTCTGACAGCCTTCACTGTGACTCGCCTCCTGCATCGGGGACTCGAGGAAAACTGGCGGCAATCGCCTCACTTACATACCGTTTTCGATGAATCGTCAGACCATGGAGGTCCGAAAGGTCGTCGCGAGCCTTATCACTCACGATGAACTCCCTGAACCCCATGCGTGCCCCCAGCTCGATGCGCCGGTGCAAGTTGAACACGGGACGCAGGTCCCCTGCGAGACCGACTTCTGCGATCGGCATGACCCCGTCACGTATTGACACGTTGCGTATCGCACTGTACAGCGACAGGCCGATACCGAGATCAATACCTCGATCCTCAACCGAAAAATCACCCGAGATATTGACGTACACGTCTCTGCCTCCGGCGCTCGTGCCTGCTCTGCGTTCGATCACCGCCAGCGCGATCATGAGCCTGCCATAGTCCAGTCCGGTCGCAATGCGGCGCGGGGACGGCAGGTAGCTGGTAGCAGCCAGAGACTGCACCTCAACGAGCACAGCAAAACTCCCCTGGGCTGCAGGGACCACCACGGACCCCGGCTGCAGGTTGTGTACGTCGGTCACGAACGCGCTCGACGGATCGGAAATGGGTACGAGCCCTGACGAGGTCATCTCGAAGAACCCGGTCTCCCCGCTCCTGCCGTAGCGGTTCTTCCCCGACCTCAGCAGTCGGTAAGCACCAAATCGGTCTCCCTCCATGTAGAGGACGGCGTCGACCAGGTGCTCGACGTACTTGGGACCCGCAATCGTCCCGTCCTTGGTCACGTGCCCGATGATCAGCGCTGCCACCCCAGACTTCTTGGAGAACCCGGCGATGGCAGCAGCGGTGATCTTCAGTTGAGCCGGCGTACCGGATCCGAAGAAATCCTCCTCCGTCGAGAACGACTGCAGCGAGTCCATGACAAGAGCCACTGGCCTAGCTCGATCAGCCATGGCCAGCGCATCAGCAAGCGAATTGGTGGTAGCAAGGAGAAGGTTTTTCGGGTCCAGCCCCAGTCGCCGAACGCGCCCGAGGATTTGAGAGCGAGACTCTTCACCGCTCACGTACAGTACCTTTCCGTGTTGTCCCAGAGCAGTTGCCGCCTGCAGGACAAGTGTCGACTTTCCAATGCCAGGTTCCCCTCCCACAAGGACGGCAGAACCGACCACCAGACCACCTCCCAATACTTCGTCCCACGGTCCGATGTCAGTCACCATACGCTGCTCAGGCTGAACATTCTCTACAGCAACGTCCAGATCCGCCTCGGCGGGTAGTATCCCAGAAATCGGCACTCTCGAGACCGGCCGTGCCGTGACCTCGATCTCGGGGACATCCTCAACAAAGGAGCCCCAAGCCCCGCACTCGGGGCATTTCCCGAGTTTTGAGACACTGATATGTCCACACTCGCTGCACCTGTACTGAACTTGGGGCTTCGCCATCATGCCCTCCTATGTCGAGACAAGAACGTCAGTCCTGTGGCTCCCTTCGCTTCAGCTGGGGGAACAGAATAACCTCACGGATAGACTCCACACCGAGCAGAAGCATGACCAGCCTGTCGATACCAATGCCTAGTCCACCCGCAGGCGGCATGCCGTACTGCAGGGCACGCACGTAGTCGAAATCCATGGATTGGCTTTCGTCATCGCCCCTAACTTTTGCGGCAGCCTGTTGCCTAAACCTTTCTTCCTGGTCCATGGGGTCGTTGAGTTCGGTGAAGGCATTGGCAAGCTCCATTCCGCCGGCAAAAAGCTCGAAACGCTGGACTCTCTGCGGTTGTTCCGCCATGCGCTTGGCAAGCGGAGAGATTTCCACGGGATAGTCACGCACAAACGTCGGGTCGATGAAGTTGGGCTCAACCATCTTGTCAAACACCTCATTCACGACGTTGGCATATTCGAAGGACTTGTCCATGTGAATGCCGAATTCTGCGATCTTGTGGCGCGCCAGCCCATCATCGCGGAGCTCTTCCAGACCGACGCCCGCATACTTCTGCATGGCTTCATCGAACGTGGTTCGTGCAAATGGCCGGGTGAAGTTGATCAGCCACTCGCCCATATGCACGTGCGGCATACTCGTGACCTTGTCGACCAGATCAAGGATGAGGTTCTCGGTCAGACTCATCATATCATCAAGGTCTGAATAGGCTTCGTACAGTTCTATCATCGTGAACTCCGGATTGTGAACCGTGTCGATGCCCTCATTCCTGAAACTCCGGTTGATCTCGAAGACTTTCTCGAAACCGCCGACCAGAAGTCTCTTCAGGTACAATTCCGGAGCAATGCGCAGGAAAAGATCCTGATCAAGTGCATTGTGATGCGTCACAAACGGACGCGCAGTTGCACCACCTGCGATTGGTTGAAGCATCGGAGTCTCGACCTCAAGATACCCTCGCTCCGTCAGATATGTCCGGATATGTGAAACCATGCGAGACCTCTTCTCAAAAGCGTCTCGAACCTCGGGGTTGACTATGAGATCGACGTAGCGCTGGCGATAACGGATTTCAACATCCGTGAGGCCATGAAACTTCTCGGGCAACGTACGAATCGCCTTCGATAGGACCCACAGTCTCGCGACAGCGATGGTCTTCTCTCCGGTCTTCGTTACAAACAGTGTTCCCTCGACGCCAATGATGTCACCGGAATCGACATACTTCTTGAACCAGTCATAGGCAGGCTCTTTGAGGTCGTCAGAGCGCACATACAGCTGGATCCGTCCGGACATGTCTGCCAACACGAGGAAACACGCCTTCCCATGGCCACGAACAGCCATGACGCGCCCTCTGGCACGAACCGTCCTGTCTCCCAGCTCACCAAAGTGCTCCACGATGTAGGTTGCCGCAAGTGCATCCCCAAAACTGTGCCCGAACGGGTCGATCCCCTGTTCGCGAAGCTCCCCGATCTTGTCCTTGCGGCTCTGCTCAACCTCGTTGAGTTCCAGCACAACTATACCTTCTCGATGGAGAGAATCTTGTATGAGACTCGACCCTTAGGAATACGCACAGCAACAGTCTCCTTCTCGCGCTTCCCCACGAGAGCCTTGCCTACAGGGCTATCAATGGATATGTGACCTTCCATTGGATCGGCTTCGAGATTGCCTACGATGGTGAACCAGCGAGTCTTGGCAGTCTCCACGTCTAGTACCTGGACCTTGCAGCCCATGTGAACTTCGCCTGTGCCCGTATCGCCTGGTTCGACGACCACGGAGTGCTCGAGCTGACGCTCGACGTCCATGATGGTTCCCTCGATGAATGCCTGCTCCTTCTTGGCCTCTTCGTACTCGGCATTCTCCGAGAGATCACCGAACCCTTTGGCGTCCTTGATGCGCTCTGCGATGCGAAGGCGCTCCTTGGTCTTCAGCCTGTTGAGCTCCTCAAGCATCTTCTTGTGCTGAGAGGGGCTGATGTACAGCTTCTCTTCGTCATCTTCACGCACATTGGTGATTTCAATCTCTTCGTCGAAATGCTCTTCTTCATCATGCATCATGGCGAACCTCCTCGCTGGCACCCGTGCACAGTGCACGGTACTCATTCAGCAGCTTCTTCAGCTGGTCTGCTTCCTTTACCTGGTTGATGCGCCCTCGATACGTCGTCGCCTCAGGGAGGCCCTTGAAGTAGAAAGCGAGATGCTTGCGCATCTCCTTGACTCCAATGATCTCACCCTTGAAAGCGACCTCGCGGTCGACATGTTCCTGCATAACCCTGAACCGCTCGTCAACTTCGGGCTCCCGAGGACTCCTGCCACCCAGAACATCGTTTATCTGCTCGAAGATCCACGGATTCCCGAGAGCCGCCCGTCCTACCATCACGTAGTCGGCTCCAGTGTAGTCGAGAAACTTCTTCGCGTCCTCCGCCTTTTTGACGCCTCCGTTCGCGATGATCGGTATGCTCGCCTTCGCCTTTGTTGCAGCGATGGCATCCCAGTCCTTCGAGCCCGAGCGGCCCTGCACGGCGGTACTGCCATGAATCGCAAGGGCTGCCACGCCGTTCTTCTCGCAAATGCCCAGGATTTCCTCGGCAACGTTGTCGTCGAGCAGGAATCCCTTGCGTATTTTCACTGTAACCGGCAGCCGCGTCGCCCGCACAACGGCGGACGTAATTGCATCGATAAGGGGGAGATCCCTCAACAGCGCCGATCCCGCACCGGTTTTCACGATTTTTGGCTCGGGACATCCCATGTTGATGTCGATGGCATCGACCCCTGCCTTCGCCAGAACCTCTGCGGCTTGTGCCATTGCATCAGGCCGAGCTCCAAACATCTGGAAGTCGACTGGGTGCTCAACAGGATCAAACACCAGCATCCCGAATGTCTTCGTGTTACTGAACTTGATGCCGAGGGACGAAACCATCTCTGTGTATACCATGGCTGCGCCGTAGTGCCTGCACAGAATGCGAAAGGGGGAATCGCCATACCCGGCAAGGGGTGCAAGGAAGGCACGCCCCTCGAGCTTCAGCGGCCCTATGTTCACTCGGTCCTGCCCCTGTTCAGCTCAAAGAGGATTCGTAAGCCATCGAGCGTGAGATTGGGGTCATACACACACTTTGTCTGCAAGCCAGGAACCACCACACCCGACAGTCCCCCCGTCAGGATCACTCTGGCATCTGGACAACCCGTGTCCTGGCGGATACGCTGGATCATGCCATCGACCATGAAGACCATGCCCCAGACAACGCCAACCTGCATCTGCGTGATCGTGTCGATTCCGAGGCTCGTTGCGGGGCGTTCAAGCTCGATACGGGGCAACTTGGCCGTCTTGGTAAACAGGGATTCGCTCGAGTTGAGAAGACCAGGTGCTATGGACCCTCCAAGGTATCTTCCATCGCCGCTCACAAAGTTGAACGTCGTCGCAGTCCCGAGGTCGATAATGATGCAGGGACCCCCATATTTCATATACCCGCCGACACAATCAGCAATACGGTCGGCCCCCATCTCTGATGGAGACTCGACCTCCCATGTGATGCCAGTGTTGAGTGCTGTCGAGATCACGAGTGGTTGGAGATGAAACATGCGATCGACGAGGCGGCGCATGATCGGCGTAAGTGGCGGGACAACAGAAGCCAGAACGACAGACTCCACGTTCCCCAGCTGGACATCGGAAAACTGAAACAGACTGCGGATGAACACGCTGTATTCATCGGCAGTCTTGCCCCGGTCGGTCGTCAAGCGCCAACTATCGCGCAGGACAGTGCCGTCGAACAGGCCACAAACTATGTTGGTGTTCCCGACATCAATGGCAAGAAGCATAGTGGCGCGCCTTCAAAACCAGAATGGCGGAGAGACCGGGATTTGGACCCGGGAGGCGGTATTAGCCACCCACTCGCTTAGCAGGCGAGTGCCTTCAGCCACTCGGCCATCTCTCCGTGCTTTGGAATCTGACAAACCCGCACTATTGCACGGGCTCTGGTCAATTATACTGGCTTCGCGCACATTATCAAGGGTCAGAGCCTTCGCAGACGTCAGAATAGCACATCTTCCCCGCCGCCGGAAACGTTGTCGTGACCCTTCAGATATCGCCGGCCCAGGTCCGTTATGACGCGTCCCTGCGATGTCCGCGCGATGAAATTCAACTGCACCAGATACGGCTCGATGACGACGGATACCGTCTCGGGGTCTTCACTGATCGCAGAAGCCAGGCTGTCGAGCCCCACAGGGCCACCTCTGAACTTTTCATCGATAGCCCCCAGGAGCCGCCGATCGATGTCCAGCAGGCCATACTTGTCGATGTTGAGCCGTGAGAAAGCCTCGTCGACCAGCTTGACATCGACGACCGGGCCCCCCGCGTATGCCAGGTAGTCTCTGATGCGTTTCAGGTTCCGAAGCGCTATGCGAGGGATGCCGCGTGAACGACCAGCAATGCGTCCGGCAGCAGCCGGCTCCACAACCGTCTCAAGCCGGCAGGCGGCATTGGAGATGATCTGGGCCAGTTCCTCCTCATTGTATGGATCCATGCGCATGACGATGCCGAACCGGTCGCGAAGGGGGGCGGACAACATGCCAAACCGGGTGGTCGCTCCTATGAGAGTGAACGGCTTGAGGCGTATCGTAAGTGTCTTGGCACTTGGCCCCTTCCCGAGAATGATGGGCAGTTGAAAATCCTCCATTGCAGAATAGAGGCCCTCCTCCACCGCGGGAGGCAGACGATGAATCTCGTCGATGAAGAGCACATCCCGCTCCCTGAGCGATGCCAGAATACTGGCAAGATCACCTGCCCGCGTGAGTGCCGGTCCGCTCGTGTATTTGAACCGAACGCCAAGTTCCACGGCAATGATTTGTGCCAGCGTTGTCTTGCCCAGACCAGGAGGGCCGTAGAGCAGGCAGTGGTCCAAAGGTTCTTTGCGACTGAGTGCGGCCTTGATGAAAATGGCCAGGTTGCGCCGCAGCTGCTCCTGTCCTATGAAATCCTCAAGACGTCGTGGCCGCAACGTCGAACCCACCGCGTCACCCTCGGGCTTCCCCGGCAACAGTGGGGCTTGAGCAACTGGTGCTTTCCGACGTACACGTTTCTCCTCGCCGGCAGCCATATCCTATTTCCTCGAAAGATGTTGCAAGGCATCACTCACAAGTTCCTCAGCCGAGCGGTCCTTCGTAGGGCCAAGCTCCCGGAGAGACCCACTGATCTCTCGTTGTGAGTATCCGAGAGACCGGAGCGCCATCTCCACCTCTGCCAGCACGGTGGGTTCCGTTCCTGTCATACCTTCTGCGGACAGAAGTTCAGCGTACTTTCGGTTGACGATCGGGCGCAGCTCGATGAGGATACGCTCAGCATTTTTCTTCCCTATGCCGGGCGCAGAAGTGAGTAACCCAACACTCTGTTCCCGCACTGCCTCGATGAGGCGAGACGCAGGTACAGCGCGCAGAAGGTTCAGGGCGGTCTTGGCGCCAACGCCTGGAACATGCTCGACCAGGTCGGCGAAAACTTCATAGTCCAACTGTTCGACAAAACCGTAGAGCTCCTGCCGGTCTTCCTTGACGACATGGTATGTCCGCAGTTCAACTTCTTCCCCCACCTCGAACATGGCGGGATCCACCACTCTTACCTCATACCCAATATCGCCGACAAGAACGATGACAGCGGAATCCAATCTGCGATATACGGTCCCCCTAATCAGTGCAATCATCGGTCTCCTCCGCCAGAACTGCCTCGCGATAGGCCCCCGTGAACGTATGGCAGAGGGCGATAGCAATGGCGTCCGCTGTATCGTCAGGCGTAATATGCTCCTCGACACCAAGAATCTGGCGCACAGCAATCTCCACGTTCTTTTTGCTCTCCATGCCATACGATGAGACGGCCTGCTTCACCTGTTGAGGGGTGTACTCAAACGCAGGAACGTGACATGTGCCGATGGCAAGGACAATGACTCCACGCGCCTCACTGACCTTCATGACCGTCCGGGCGTTTCGAAAGAAGAACAGGGACTCGAGCGCCACTGCATCCGGCTTGTACCTGCGAATGAGTCGGCGGACACTGTCATAGATGTACTTGAGCCTGTCCGGATATGGCGTACCAGGATGGGTCTCCAGGCACCCATAGTCGAGAAGGGCTACGATGTCTCCGTCTGATGAGACGACACCGTAGCCGATGCGTGCCAGTCCGGGATCGATTCCCAGAGTAAGCATACAGTCTCTAGCTTTCCTGCTCCAGCAGCTTGATGATCTCGTCGCTCATTTCATAGTTGGAGAAGTAGTCGCTGACGTCATCGTGCTCGTCCAGCGCTTCCTCCAGCCGCGCGATTTTTCGCGCATCGTCAATGGCGACGGCAACAAGGGTCTTGGGAATCATGGTGAGAGATGCTGACTTTACGACAATCCCGGCAGCCTCGAGAGCCTGGCGCACCTTATAGACATCTTCAGGTCCGGTGATGACGGTCGTGGTCTCATCATCCTGCTTGAGGTCCTCTGCGCCGCTGTCGACTGCAATCATGAACAGATCGTCGTATGCCTTGTCAGCCGGATCGATTTCCAGCGAACCCTTGCGCTCGAAGCCCCAGCTGACAGACCCGTTCTCGCCCAGCGCACCACCGTGTTGAGAGAGGATCCTTCTGATTTCGGAAGTAGTGCGGTTCTTGTTGTCAGTCGAGGCCTGGATGATGAATGCGGTGCCGTTGGGGCCGTAGCCTTCGTATGAGGTCTCCTCGTAGCTGACGCCCTCCATCTCTCCGGTTCCACGCATGATTGCCTTCTTGACGTTGTCATTGGGCATACCTGCCGACTTGGCCTTTTCTACAGCCGCCCTCAACCGCGTGTTCGTTTCGGTGCTCCCTCCACCTGCCTTCGCCGCGATAATGATCTCACGAGTGATCTTGGTGAAAGCACGACCACGCTTGGCGTCTTCTACGCCCTTCTTGGCCTGAATATTGTGCCACTTGGAATGCCCAGACATTTAGA